>ULUG01078163.1_pt1 | contig 59989 bp, 44 predicted proteins | sample 1958331 | NCBI WGS metagenome assembly ULUG01 (sample SAMEA4835755, study PRJEB28245) | human gut metagenome | biome: gut microbiome; material: fecal sample | place: Denmark | collected 2008
TGTCTCCCGTCTGTGTCCTGTGCCCATTTTCGTCAACCGACATTACCAACGGCTCATTATTCATTGCCAATTATTAATCAATTATCAAATAAGGCAACAAATCCGGAAGGTCGGATATCACCACATCGGGCAACGAATCATCTATTTCCTCGTTTCCCCACCCTTCGCCTTTCAGCCAAGCGACTTTACATCCTACTTTTTTGGCAGGCACCACATCTTTCGAAAACGAATCGCCTACTACCAAAACTTGACCAGCCGGAAGTCCCATAGCTTCTACTCCCAAACGGTAAATCGCAGGGTCGGGCTTACGTACTCCTACCACCGATGACTCAACGATACGGGAAAAGAAGCCATCCAAACCAAAATCTTTCAATACAGCCTGAATGTTTCCATAAAAATTAGAGACCAAAACCAACTTATAATGTTCGGAAAGCGTCTTCACCACGGGACGTGTGCGTTTCAAGACCTCAAGCACGTATGCATAACATGCATCCGCAATGCGGCTGGCATAATTTTCCGCCACGGCTTTTTCACACGGCAATATTCCATTCTCCACCAGCCAATCCATCTGGACGCGCGTCTTGATGCGAAGCACATCGTAAAAATTGTCTTCGGGCTTCACCAACGGCTGGCGTGCCAACGTGCGTTCACCATGCACGTATGCCTCACGGAAAACCGGCTTGTCTACCGGCACCTGAAGTTCCTTGTACTTCTCCCACAACACTTCCGCCCAATGGCGGCTGTTGGTGTCGATTGTCCCTCCGTAATCGAATATCACTCCCTGAATATCTGTTAACTTCTTCATTTTATTCTTTTTTACGGTTGCCTACTTTCATCAGCAACACACCGATTATAATCCAAAACAACTCACGCACACGGGTTATCAGACTGGTATATACCCCAAAGGCACTGGGAATGGCAAGCCCTCCCGTAGCCAATGCGAATCCGCCTTCGCGTGCACCCAACTGCATGGGCGAAAAGAAAAACAAGTTGGCGAAAAGGGAAGTAAAAGCCATAATCAGGATACAGACAAGAAAACTCACGTCTGTGGTCAGGATGTTCAATATAAAATACACTTCCAGACAGCCCACGATACGTGCCAGATATTCCAACCCCAACGAGACATAAAACGTGCTCTTGCGCTGCTTGTGAAGCTCGGCTATCTGCGCGTCAATCCGTTGCAGCGTTTCTTTTTTCTCCACACTGAACCGGTTTGCCCATTTCTTGAGAAAAGGCACATGCGTAAGCATCTTCAGTGTACGCACCGCCATCCCGTTACGGTATCCTTTCATAAAAAAATAGATGGCAAGCGAACAGAATGCAACGACAACGGCAAGCATCACGCCTATCCCCCAATTCATCGGCTCAATGAGCACATAAAGCACAGCCGAAGTTAGCCAAAACCAAAAATGGGAAAAAATGTGCATCATCGCATAAAGGATGACAGACGAAGTCGCTTTGCTTGTCCCGACATACGAACTAAGTTCCATAATGCGGTAAGGCTCTCCACCCATCAGCCCTACCGGCGTAGCATAGTTCAAGGCATATCCTGATATCGTCAGCTTATACACTTGCCAGAAAGGCACTTTGGCACTCTTCCCGTCACGGATAATCACATACCACGACCATGCGTTCAAGTAATAGATGAACACCCACAGCAAAATAACCGCAGGAAGCCATATCCCTGCCCGATGAAGGTTGGCCCATAGTTCTTCATAGTCCATATCGAACGTAAAAAGCATCACCACAATGGCAAAGATGCCGAAGAACCAAAATATATTACGGAATTTTTCTTTCATTATTCTACATATTTATGATAAAGGAAAGCGCATACCGCTTCGTGGCGATGACGCATATACAAGAACAAAGCAGTCATTACAACAATTTCAAAAACGAAATACAGCCACGGCTCGCCAATGAGTAATGAAACATAAAGCGCAATGGCACGCGTGTTGAACGTCAGGATATTGGCATACTTCATTAAAGGCAGACTCAAACGGCGGAATTCATCGCGCAATTCCTGCGGGACGGCATTGCCGTATTTCTGCTGCACAAATGTGTAAAAGCGTTGGAAATTGGGTGTCATGCGTTCTTGCTTGCGGGTATAGTTCCCATAAAAATAAAGAAAAGCTTTCCACCAAAAATTCCTTTTCCACGGAAGGCTGTGGAATATCTCGCGCTGCTGCTTGAAGTTATCAAGCTCACTTCCAGACTCTCCTTTCAAAAAGAAAAGGTGGATATTACGGTAATAGTCTGCCAATGCACATTGGCGGCTATGACATAGCGTGCCTGAGAGCAACGCCAGCGCCCAAATGCCTATCCCCCATACTGCTCCATGCTCTGCCCCTATCCCAAAGGGCAAAGGCTGAAAAGTAAGCCGCAGGCAGATGGCGGCATAGATGGATATAAACCAAAGGTCGCCTGCAAAGCCATCTAGCATACGTCCCCAACGAGTCTTTTTCCCCGTCATCCGCGCCAATTGCCCGTCACAACTGTCATAATGGTTTGCCCACATCAGCAACACGATACCCGTAATGGTATGCTTCATGTCAGGGAAATAAAACATGACGCCAGCCGCCACACCTAAAAGAATAGAGAGGATGGTCACCACATTGGGATGCACACCAAAACGGTTAAAGAACAACGCCCAAACATAACCTATCGGGCGATTGAAGTGTATATCCAAAAACTCTTCTGTGTCCATCGACTTAAACGATGCTTCAAGCCCTTTCTTTTCTATACTCATCTTTTATCGGTTATTCAGTTTGGACAAGATACGGTTGTAAATACACTCGGCAATGTAGGGAGCCGCCTCCTCACGGCAAGGAGCGAAACTCGGCCAGTCATTGAAATCAATAATGCGGATTTCTCCCGTAGAAGACACAACACAATCGCCTCCGTAAATGGGAACCTTAAGCACTTCTGCCGCCTGATTGGCATAATCCCTCAGCTTATTACGGTCGAACGGAAAACCTCTTGCCTTCCCGTTAATCGCTTCCAGACCGTATTTGCTATGCGATTGCTCGGTAGGATAAAAAGAATAAAAGAAATCTGTACCTTGCACGCCGTAGAACTTCACCAAGTCACCGACCAAATGCGCATTGATTACTGCCGTAGAGATGCCTCTCCTGCGGAAATCTGCCATCACCATGTCTGCTTCCCGCTTGCATTCTACGTACACCACATCCTCTTTTACCATCGCATGCGAATCGCCTCGTTTAATCCAATAAGGAAACACCTCTGGCAACGAACCGCCTTCCGTCGGAATGATGCAAGTATCCGGATGAGGGATACCGTTCGCTATTAAAAGTTCGGTCATCGGCTGACGTGCGCAATTATCAATGCCATAGCCTGAATTTATCACCAAGGCTCCCGCATCTTCCAGTTCTTTCAAGCGGGAAACCGTCGCACTGTCACGAGCCATATCAAAAATAAAATCTGCCTGAATACACTCAGCTACAAACTCTTTTTCAGGGAAAACTGTCACTTCACATCCTCTCTTCGCCAATTCGTTTGCCGCACCGTTGAAAATGGCAGCATCGTTCCCTATATGATTCGGGGAAAACTCGTTTCCGCGGCTCACGCCTACTACCCGAATCTTTTCTCCATTTTGTTGCATGGTCTTTTCTTAACTTCTTGTTTATTTGCTTATGTTTAATGAATATCCGACATTTTGCCAGATTGCCCGCAGAGGCAGGGTTTGCCAGCCTTTTGTATCACACAAATGCATCCGGACAAAGTGAACTCACCCCCTACATGGCTGTTTGCAGACATTCATATTATTTTTTATCATTCAAAAAATCCTCCGCCTTCCGGATATCATCCGCATGGTCTACGTCCAGAATCTTCGAAAACGGATAAGCTTTCAGCTGCAAGCCGTCACTTACCAGCTGGCGCTGAAAATTGCGCATACGCGATATACCCTGACGGATGCAAGATTCCAACGTATCAATCGCCCGGGGAGCCAGGCAATAAATGCCTCCTGATATGTATTTCGTATCAGTCCTTGCCGCATCATAAAAGCCCGTTATGTTCAGGTTGTCATCCGTCCCAATGTACAAAGGCTTTTCATCGTCTATATAGTCAGTCACCGCCATCATACCGTCTGTATCCGACACCTTGAACGCCTCGATAAAACGGGCAAACTCATCTTCATGAAAAACCGTATCTACCGTAGTAAGGCAAAAACGCTCTCCTTTCAGATAAGGGCTAAGCTCATAAAAACTATGCATCGAACTGGGCGTAGTCTTCACTATCACCCGCAAAGGCACTTCGGATGCCTGCGCCAACTCTTCCAAATGCGCCTTTGTGAGCGGCACTTCATTATTGATTATCACCACAATCTCTTCTGCCCCGTTTGCCGTAAAAATACGGATTAAACGGTCAATCATTGCTGTACCATTCAATTGCACCAACGGTTTAGGCAAACAGACGCCCTCTTGCGAAAGGCGGGAGCCTTCTCCCGCTGATATTATCGCGAACTTCATATCAATCTTCTTCTACCGTATCCAATTTCAATTTATCACTATCATCCCGCTTCTCATAATATTGCTTACGCAAGGGACGCGCGCTAATTTCTTCTTCCAAGCGGCGGCGGCGAAATACATCTATCGCCATATACACAGCCTGACGGAACGATTCTTCCGAAGCAATTCCCTTTCCGGCAATATCATAAGCCGTACCATGCGCCGGAGATGTATGCACGATAGGCAATCCTGCAGTAAAATTAACACCTTCATCCATTGCCAAAGTACTGAAAGGAAGCACGCCTTGGTCGTGATACATAGCCAATATACCGTCAAAATGCCGATAATTGCCCGACCCCATCAGTTCGTCAGCCGGATAAGGGCCGTAACAGAATACTCCCCGCTGCCCCATCGCTTCCATAGCAGGAATGATGATTTCCTTTTCTTCATCCCCGGTCAACCCGTTGTCGCCAGCATGCGGATTAAGCGCAAAAACCGCAATACGCGGACTGTCTATACCAAAATCCTGCTTTAATGAACGGTTAAAGATTTCAAGTTTCTCTATAATCAGTTCTTTGCTCAAACTGCCGGATACATCTTTTACCGGAATATTTCCGGTAAGCAAAGCAACCCTAAAATCTCCTTTCACAAACATCGTCAACGCTTTCCGGTTTCTTCCGACCTGCTTTTCAATGTATTCGGCATGACCAGGGAAAGACTTAACCTCCGATTGGATAACATTCCTATTGAGCGGTGCCGTCACCAACACATCGAAAAGATCTTCACGATATTCTCCCAATGCTTTTTCCAACGCATCCAAAGCAGCCCGGCCGCCTTCAGCAGTTGGCTTGGACAATTCCACCTTCAGTTCATCCTCAGTACAATTAACGATGCTCAACCGTCCTTCTTGCGCTTCGGAAGCTGAATTGACAATGCTGAAATTGGTTGATATATCCATAGCCTTGCGATGATAAGCCGCTACTTTCGGCGAACCATACACGATCGGAGTGCACAATTCCAACATCAACGGATCAGAAAAAGTCTTTAAAATCACCTCATAACCCACTCCGTTAATGTCTCCATGGGTAATCCCCACTTTTATTTTACGTTCTTCCATTTTATATCTTATTTCGTTATTCTGCTTTACGCTCCATCTTTTCTTCCGCAACAGTTGAATCCACAGGGATTTCAGAAACGTCCTTTACCGAGGGAAGCTGCAAAGTATACAAAGCGGCATTTAATTTACGCATTTTATCCCGCTTCAGCCCACCGGGATTGTACACAAATCCCTCTACCACCACTACACGGGCATGAGCACGGTCAACACGCACATGAGAGACAAAAGGCCCTCCCATGGCATCGTTCTTCATTTCCCATAATCCACGTGCTTCGAATGCATAATCGCCGCCGACTGATATACTGCGCGTCTCTACAAACATCGAATCCGCAGTTTCCATATACATCCCTTCACGTGCGCCCGGCAAATTTATTTTCATGACCGAATCACGCTTATGAATAAAATAAGCTTTCGTAAATGTATCATGGTCGCGGAACGGATACGAATACATGACAAAATTCAAGTCGTTCAAATTAGAAGAAGCCCATAAGAAGTCTTTTCCTTCTTTATACGATTCCAATTCCAACGGCATCCAGATGTCACAGTCAAATATACTGCCCGCTTTCGCCGAGATTACACGATTATGCTTCTGCTTCAATTCCTTGATTTCGCGATTCATCTCCGCACGCGTAAAGAAGTCAACGATTACATTGCCGTGCCGGCTCACGTAATCAGCGAATTCACGCTGGGAAGGAGCCTGAATAATCAGAATCATCTGGGGAGACGAATAAACGTCACGGGCATATTTGAACTTTGTCTGCGTATAAAGTTCGGGATTTATGTCTGTCAGAATAATGTTACGGAACAAACGCATCGAGCGGTCATAATAAGCATGAGGCACACGGGAAATCCGGAAAGAACGTTCCGACTGGGGAAGTCCCGGCACATCAGAATCCAGCACATGATACAAAGCACTGTCCGGAGCCTTCCAGCAATTATCGTCAGCAACCACCAATATCTCATAAGGCCGTCCGCTTGAAGCAGGAGTAATCAAACTCTTCCCGTCACCTTTACATGACGCCATGCTTACCGCAAGCGTCACCATACCTATCAAATAAAGAGCCAAACGCTTCATATCTTTATTGTTTTACTAAGTTCCTTTCTTTTTCCGCCTGCTGTTCAGCCGTCGAAAGCATGCCGCAAGCCGCAAATATATCTTCTCCACGTGAAGCACGGATGGTAGCGAATATGCCATGCTTCGTCAGATAGTCACGGAAAGCCGTCATGGTTTCCATATCCGCACCCTGCAAGTCCACACCCGGAATGGCATGAAAACGAATCAGATTGATACGGCAATCCAAGCCACGCAACAACTTCACCAATTCTTTGGCATAAACCAAACTGTCGTTCACTCCCCCAAACAGAATATACTCAAACGACAAGCGGCGCTGCTTGCTAAAATCATAGTTACGCAGCACATTTACGATTTCTGTTATCGGGAAAGCCCGTTCTGCAGGCATCAATTCAGCCCGTTGGGAAGGGAACGGCGAATGCAGGCTAACCGCCAAATGACAATCGCTTTCCGCTAAAAAGCGCTCCAATCCACGGCGTAAGCCTACGGTAGACACCGTTATCCGCTTAGGGCTCCAGGCATATCCGTAATCAGAAGTCAATATTTCCAAGGCACGCAATACAGCATCCAAATTATCAAACGGTTCGCCCATGCCCATGAATACGACATTGGTCAGGGAGTCGCGTTCGGGGATTGAATAAATCTGATTCAGTATTTGCGTGACGGTCAAGCTGCCTGCATATCCTTGCTTCCCCGTCATACAGAACTTACAATTCATTTTACACCCGACCTGTGAAGAAACGCACAGTGTCGCACGCTCTCCGTCAGGGATATAAACAGACTCCACAAAGTTGCCTTCCGGAGTACGGAAAAGATACTTTACGGTCCCGTCCGCCGAGCGCATCGCATGTACCGGAAGAGCAGCCCCGACTTCATAATGTTCTTTCAGCAGCTCCCGGTTCCGAAGAGACAGATTGGTCATTTCGTCTATCGAACTGACCTTCTTTCCATAGAGCCATTGAGCAATCTGCCTGGCAGAAAACGCAGGCATGCCTAATTCTTTAACGGCATCATTCAACTCGTCCAATGTCTTACCCAATAAAGCTGTCTTCATCCCACTCTCCACGATTTAGTTATTTGGCGACAAAATTACAGAAAATCTCTCGAATAACAACGAATGCCCGCTTGTTATTTATTCTTCATCCGCAAACATCGGATCCCATGCCGGAAGCCGGACAGGCTTCTGTTTCAAGATATCCAAGACCGCTGCCGGTACATATTTCTTTTCGACAACCAGACGGAACATGTATTCGTCAAACCATTCATCGGTCATGATAAGATGTCCCTGATAGCCGGCTTCAGCGCCCCAACTGTTTTCCACCATCCATTTCTTCGGCTTGCCATTGGCATCCAAATCTACAGCCATCAAGGTCATGGCATGGCTCGACCCACTGGCAAAAGTCTGGATACGCTGCTTTTTATCCATATTGAATGTAGTACCCAGCAAAGAAGCGTAATCGTAATTATTCAAATCGAGCGTCCCCTGTTTGCTATCGAGAAACTTGCCCACATCACAAGAGAAATACATCATCGTGCTGTCCTTGATAGACTTGATTGCCATTTCCTTGATATCTTCTATCGGCAAATTCACATACGTCCAGTTTCGTCCGTCGTACGTATGCCGATCATAATCGATTTCATAACATTGGTAGAATTCACGGCTGGGGTCATTCATCAGCATCACATAATTGCCCGTCAAATCATTACCTAAAAAAGTCTGATAAAATGATTGAGGGGTATATTCTTTGGTCTCTCCTTTCATGGTCCATTCAAAATGCTCCACCGGCTCGCCAAAAGCCAGTGCCAACATGCGGTAAATTGTGCCCAGCATCTCCGTCTTCTGCTTTGCCAATGCAGCCTCGCCCGCACCTTCCGATGCTGCCTGACGCAACTGCAAGCCAAACTCCTTCAGCTTCAGCCCTACCAGATTGGCTATCTGCCCCGTATTTTCGCTGCTGTATGTTTCGGGCATTACAGAAGCAGGCACAACCCCATACTTCCCAATAATGTCGGAAATGCCCGTAAACTGGCCGCCGTCACTGATAGGATGCTTAAAGAGCCACTCTACCATCTTATCTTCCATCGGCTTCTCGCGTGTATCAATGATGCCCTGCAGGAACAGGTTCGCTTTCTCCAACTGGTCATAAAAGAAACAATAATTCTCGGAAAACTCCATTTCATCCAAGCCGTACTTCGCCATCATCTGCGCACGAAGCACATTCAGGCCTGTAAACAGCCAGCAGCGCCCGGACTGTTGTTGGTCGGTAATGCCATGGGAAACGACACGGTCAGAGAAATACGTGTCAAAGTTAGCCAAACGTTCATGATTCTTTGCCAGAACCGCAATACTCGTTCCTGCCATCGCATTATAGATTGCCTTATCCGAAGCCGTATGTTTATAACTGCTTTTTATTTCTTTCAATACATCCGGAGTAATCCCTCCTTGTTGTGCCTGCACTGTAAGAGCCATAGCCATCAGGCACAATGCCATACTTTTCCTCATATTCGTTATTTCTTTTTGTAATCTTTCACAATAGCCTCTGTTATCCAATTTGCCAACGCCTGCCGGTTATCCGGAATAACCAGACGCTGCTGGTCGCGCGCATTCTGGATATTTCCCAATTCCAAAAACACGGCATAAGGGGTAGAATTACGCAAGACATACAGATTACGTTCGCTCACCGTTCCCCTAAATCCTCGGTTAGGTTGATGGCGGTCATACTTGGCACGGAATGTCTTTTGCAGTTGTGACGCCAGACGTTCACCATACTTGCTTCCGGGAGCATGATAGAAATAGACATCGGTCTGCTTCCCTTTGCTCCGGCTGTCTATATGGATAAAGACAGCCCGCTTGTAACTTCCCTTTTCTTTCCGGTAAAGCTTGTTAATCGCGTCGCAGCGCTGTTGCAGGCGCTCTATCTGCCCCAAGGGAATCGCCTTGCCCATACATGTTTCCCGTTTGCTGTTCTTCAGAATAGCCGTATTCCGGATGCCGTCTTTTGCATCCTGAATAATAAAATGCACTTTTGCGCCCCGTTTCAGCAATTCCCTGCCTAAACGCAAGACAATGTCGTAAGCGTATTCATCCTCGTGCAGCTCTTTTCCCCGATACTTCCCGATACATCCGGGGTCAGGGCCTCCATGCCCGCTAACCAAATAGAATGTGGCTCCTTTCAATGCATCCGAAGTTACCTGATAAGAAGCCTCCGCTTTCCCGAACAAAGGTTCTTTACGCGTCTTTTTATCTTTTGCCGCAAATACCGGAACTACCAAAAAACAACACAACACCATTCCGATTAATCGTATCCGGCTCATTTCAGCAATTCGTCTATTTTCTTACACAATGAAGCGAACTCGTCCTCGTTATACAACCGTGTCATCAGCACAATCTTGCCATCTTTATCAATCAGTACATTACGGGTAATTCCCGCCTGGCGCTCGGCATATTTAGCAAAAATATCCGCACCCGGATCAAGCCCCATGGGATAGGTAACCTTTGTCTGCTTGATAAACGCATTGACTTTTTCCAACGGTTCATCCCGGTCAATGCCCAATAAGGCAAACGAAGCATTGTCCTTATGCTTCTGCCAGATATCCCGCTCGATGAAAGGCATTTCCTTACGGCATACCCCACACCAGCTTGCGGTAAACTGAAGCATAACCACTTTGCCGCGCAAGGAAGACAACCGGATTTTCTCTCCGGTGGTCAACGTCATCTCAAAATCGGGAGCCGTCTCTCCTACTTTCACTATATATCCCGCCGCATCAGGCTCTTGAGCCTGCATGGAAGAGGCATTCCCAAACAACAGGCACCCGCCTAAAATTAAAGCACTCAAAAATCTTCTCATACATTCATTCATTAAAAAACGGGTCAAATATACAAAAAAAAGTGTCATCTTGAATGTTTTTTATCCAGAATGACACTTTCTCACCGATTCTAACCAATCTTTCTATTTTTATAACGGCATATTACCGTGTTTTTTCGGCGGATTGCTTTGGCTCTTGTTCTGAGTCATCTCCAACGCCTGAATCAACTTATACCGTGTATCCTTCGGCAAAATAATCTCGTCGATGTAACCTTGTTCCGCCGCACGGTACGGATTCGAGAATTTCTCCTTATACTCTTCAATGGCTTGTACTTTTTCTTCCGGTGTAGCCTTACGGTACAGGATATTCACCGCACCGTCTGCCCCCATCACGGCGATTTCCGCTGTCGGATAAGAGAAGTTCACATCCGCGCCAATCGGCTTGCTGTTCATGACGATGTATGCGCCGCCGTATGCCTTGCGCGTAATCACCGTAATCTTAGGAACGGTAGCTTCGGCGTAAGCATAAACTATTTTCGCCCCGTGGCGGATGATGCCGTTATGCTCTTGCGCACAACCCGGAAGGAAGCCCGGAACATCCTCGAATGTAATAATAGGAATATTGAAGCAATCGCAAAAACGGATAAACCGCGAAGCCTTGTCCGAAGCGTCAATGTCAAGCACACCGGCAAGATAAGCAGGCTGGTTTGCCACAATACCGACCGAACGTCCGCCCAAACGGGCAAAACCGATAACGATATTCTTCGCAAAATGAGGCATAACCTCAAAGAAATAGTGGTCGTCCACTACCGGTTCGATAATGTTCTTGATATCGTATGGCATGTTCGGGTCATCGGGAATCACGCTCATCAGCGACTCATCTGTCCGGCGGATATCATCGGTGCAAGGCACCATCGGAGCGTCTTCCATGTTGTTGGAAGGCAAGAAGCTCAGCAATTCGCGGATGCTCATCAACGTTTCTTCTTCCGTGTCGCACAAGAAATGCGTCACACCGCTCTTGCTGCTATGCGTATAGGCACCGCCCAACTCTTCCTTGTCCACTTCCTCATGCGTTACGGCCTTTACCACATCCGGCCCCGTAATGAACATGTGGCTCTTTTCTTTCACCATAAAGATAAAGTCGGTCAATGCCGGAGAATAGCAGGCGCCACCCGCACAAGGACCTAAAATAGCGGAGATTTGCGGAATCACGCCCGAAGAGATGGTATTCTGATAAAAGATAGAAGCATACCCCGATATGCTGCCTACCCCTTCCTGGATACGCGCGCCTCCCGAATCGTTCAAAGCAATGACCGGCGCACCGTTCTTCAACGCCAGCTCCTGCACTTTTACAATCTTCTTGGCACCCGTAGTGCTCAGCGTTCCTCCGAATACCGTAAAATCGTACGCATAAACGTAAACCAGACGTCCGTCAATCTTACCATATCCGCACACGATGCCATCTCCCGGAATGTGTTTCTTATCCATTCCGAAATCGGTACAATGATGAATAACCAGCTTATCCAGCTCGTTAAATGTCCCTTTATCAAGCAACATGTCAATGCGTTCGCGGGCAGTCATGTGCCCATTAGCATGTTGTTTTTCAATGCGGTCGATACCTCCGCCTTGAGAAGCCAGCTTATCCAGCTCTTCAAATTTCTTATATTGTTCTTCTGTCGTCATGTTCATATTAGTTTTCTTCGTCCTCTATCACATCAAGCGTCATAATCACCTGATTGCTATTTACCGAATCTCCCTCGTTCACCAGAATTTCCTTCACCACGCAGGGGCTGTTCACCTTGTAGTTGCTCTGCATCTTCATAGCCTCGATAACCGCTACAATATCGCCTGCTTCCAGACGGTCGCCTGCCTTTACCGGTATTTTCACTACTTTTCCGGGCATCGGAGAGATAATCTTATCCTGCTGTTTCTCGTCAGCTCCCTTACGCATCCGCAAATACTTCGCCTGCGAATCGATAATGTCGATATTATACGACTGATAGTGTGCATTGACCGTATAGCTTTTCCCACCTTCCTTGCGAATCAGTTCCGCATTGTACGACTTTCCGTTATGCAGGATGGAACAGCTTCCGTTCTCCGCCATCACAATGTCTACATCGTAAGGAACGCCGTCAATGGTAAGCTGCACCTTGTTGCCTTCTTTGCTAACCAATGTAACATCAGCCACTCTGTCTCCAATATGTATTTCCATATCTTTTCTGAGTTTTTAAGTTCATGAGTTTGTGAGTTCTTGAGTTTTTAAGTTCTTAAGTTTGTGAATTTGTGAATTCTTGAGTTTGTAAGTACATGGTTCAGCCTCAACTTAAAAACTCAAGAACTTAAGAACTTAAAAGCTTAAATCCGCAATACGCCTTTCTTCAGCCCGAATTCACGCCAACGGCTAATCAGGCGGTTATCCGACACTCCCGACTTGTTTTCTTCCAGGTTCATCAGATAATCGATATAGGCAGCTATCAGGGCGATATTCTCGGTATCCTCTTCTTTCTTTCCAGCCCAACGGCGCAGCATGTCCTGATGTTTCGGGATAAACAAGGTATCATAATGCCCTTCTACAAAGTCGGGGACATTCATAATATGGCGTAAATAAGCGATGTTGGTTTTCAGACCCGTAATACGGTATTCATACAGCACGCGGCGCATGCGCTCGATGGCAAACTGGCGGGTAGTAGCCCACACAATCAGCTTGCCGATCATCGGGTCATAATAAATGGGGATTTCATATCCGTCGTACACGTAACTGTCAATGCGCACGCCGATGCCGTTCGGTTCGGTCAGCTGACGGATAATGCCCGGAGAAGGCATGAAATTATTCTCTGTATCTTCGGCACAGATCCGGCATTCGATGGCATGGCCGCGCTGCACCAATTCTTCCTGCTTGAAATGAAGCGGTTCGCCGCTCGCGATGCGGAGCTGTTCTTTTACCAAGTCCACACCTACGACTTCTTCTGTAATCGGATGCTCCACCTGAAGACGGGTGTTCATTTCGAGAAAATAGAAATTGCGGTGCTTGTCAACCAGGAACTCAATCGTGCCCGCGCCTTTGTAACGAACTGCCTTAGCCGCCGCTACAGCCGCCTCACCCATCTTCTGGCGAAGCTCCGGAGTAACGAAAGGAGAAGGGGTTTCCTCTACAATCTTCTGGTTGCGCCGCTGGATAGAGCATTCGCGTTCGAACAAATGAACGGCGTTGCCATAATTATCACCCAAAATCTGGAACTCGATATGATGAGGTTCTTCTACAAACTTTTCCAAATAAACCGTATCATCACCGAAAGAAGACATCGACTCGGAACGGGCGGTATTGTAGGCTTCTTCTACTTCGTCTTCGCTGTGAATCAGACGCATACCCTTTCCGCCTCCGCCCATCGAGGCTTTCAACATCACCGGATAACCGATGCGGTTACAGATTTCCTTGGCTTCCTCCACGCTTTGCAAAGGTTGTTCCGTCCCCGGAACAACGGGAACGCCTGCCGCAATCATGTGCTTGCGTGCCGAAATCTTATCGCCCATCGCATCCATCGTCTCAGGATCCGGACCGATGAAGGTGATTCCCTCTTCACGACAGCGCCGTGCAAACTCTGAATTTTCCGACAAGAAACCATATCCCGGATGAATGGCATCGGCTCCATGGCGCTTGGCAGCCATGATAATCTTGTCTATATTCAAATAACTTTCACGCGAAGCCGCAGGACCAATCAAGCAAGCTTCATCCGCGTATGATACGTGGCGGGCCGTTCTGTCGGCTTCAGAAAATACTGCTACGGTACGGATGCCCATTTCACGGCACGAACGCATTACACGCACAGCTATTTCACCACGGTTAGCGATCAATACTTTGTGTATCATGCTTTATCTTTTAAATTTTGTTTTCCTTTCTTTAGTTAAAAACCGGTTGCTGCTCTTGCACCCTCAAACGATTTCTTGCAGAAATACATCCGCACATGAAACCCAAAACTGTGCAAAAGTAGCAAAAAAAACCGATACGCGTCCATATCTGTCGTTTTTTTTAGGTTTTACAGCATAAATAAGAGGAATCCCCCCAGACATCGCCGTCTTTTCAGAAGAAACGGCAACTCCAGTTTGCAAAAGGACAAATGCATATAGGTTGACAAAAGAACAAATGCATATTGGAAATGATAAACGTACATATTTTATACTTCACACGGCAACAAAAACATCATTTTTCAGTTTTAGAAGCCGGAAAATACCCAAGCAAATTTATTCCTACTAAATCGATGGGTATCATAGGGACGCTTACTTTTTCTTATACATTACGGAATATTTTGTTTTGCATGTAGCCCATATCGTTGTTTCAGCAGGCATACTTTTACGTTCTCGATATGGAAACCATACGGTTTTGATATGGAAACCGTACGTTCTCGATATGGAAACCGTACGGTTTTGATATGGAAACCATAAACAGAAGCCAATTGAAACGATAATGTAATCCAAATGCGGAAACAACTTTTCCGGAGAAAAATCAGGAAACGGATGAGATGCCCATATCCGCCACCTGCAAATCAAGGCTTCCTTGCCGAATATTCTCCTTGCCGCTATGCAGGCTCTAAATATTTTCGTACATTTGTCCTGCTATAAATAAAGAACTGCGAATATGGAGAAAAACATAACCTGTTTCATCGCCTGCGGCGAAGAGACAAAACCAAGTGACATGATAGAGGGGCTGCCCGAATGCCGGGTACTGAAAATCCCCTGCTCCGATGATACCGAAACTTACCGGTTTATCGCAGCAGAAAGCCATACTCCTTATGTTTTAGTATGCCGTGCCAAACAATACATCCGGTTAGGAAGCCGGGCTTTGGAGCGCATGACGGATTATCTGTCCGCTCCTTCGTGCGGCATGGTGTATGCCGACCGGTACGAAGAAACCGGAGAAGGCATGCGCCCGCATCCGGTCATCGATTATCAAGAAGGAAGCGTGCGCGATGATTTCGATTTCGGCTCACTCGTCATGTACCGCACCGAAGCCCTGAGGCAAGCGGTGGCTGAAATCAGCGTGGAAGACGATTATGCCTACTCGGCAAGCTATGCCATACGGCTCGCCTTATCGCGCCGCTATGCCTTGACGCATATCCGTGAATACCTGTACACGGAGACTGAAACGGATACCCGGCGTTCGGGCGAAAAACAATTCGACTACGTGGACCCGCGCAACCGCTCGGTGCAAATAGAACGTGAGGCGGCATTCACCCGTTACCTGAAAAAGACCGGAGCCTACCTGCCTCCGGCAACACACCGCATCGACCCGGATGAAGGCAGTTTCCCTTGCGAAGCCTCGGTCATCATACCCGTGCGCAACCGGGTGCGCACCATCGACGATGCCATCCGCTCCGTGCTGGAACAACAAACGACATTCGATTACAACCTCATCATCGTGGACAATCACTCTACGGACGGGACTACCGAAGCAATCCGCCGGTACGCGGGAAATGCGAAAGTGGTCCACCTCATCCCCGAACGTACCGATTTGGGCATAGGCGGATGTTGGGACCTGGCGGTACGCGACGCCCGATGCGGACGGTTCGCCGTACAATTGGACAGCGATGACCTCTATAGCGGTCCCGACACCCTGCAACTGATTATCGACAAATTCCATAGCGAACGATGCGCCATGGTCATCGGCTCGTACCGCATGACCAACTTCGACTTAGAGACATTGCCTCCCGGCGTAATCGACCACCGCGAATGGACAGACCGGAACGGGCATAACAATGCCCTGCGCATCAACGGGCTGGGAGCGCCCCGTGCCTTCTTCACCCCATTGTTGCGTGAAACCGGCATACCGAACGTGAGCTACGGCGAAGACTATGCCCTCGGATTAGCCTTCTCCCGCCAATACCGCATCGGGCGCATTTACGAGGTGATATACCTGTGCCGCCGTTGGGAGGGAAACTCCGACGCTGCCTTGAGCATTGAAAAAGTAAACCGCAACAATGCCTATAAAGACAGCCTGCGCACATTGGAACTTGCCCGGCGCCGCGCCCTTGCCGCCAAGGAACAAGACCGTCCGGGCACCCGTTTCTTAAAACACCAGCTGGCACACTGGGAATTGGCACGCACGAACCACGAAGCCCTGGAATACATCCAGACCCGGTGCATCCGGCCGGGCGACAATGTGATATGGGTGCAGTTCAATCCGGCACGTGCCGTTTCGACGTGTGCGAAGACCGACCCTACCAGCATTGCAGCACGCCCCTGTTTCTTGTGTCTGGAAAACAAGCCTGCCGAGCAGGAATCCTTACGCATCGAACTGGATGAAACATTCGACCTGCGCATCAACCCCTATCCCATCCTGCCCGGCCACCTGACCATCTCCAGCGAACGGCACCAGCCCCAAACGCTTGCGGGAAAAACCGGACGCCAACTGCCCGGAAAGCTGGTAGAATGGATAAACCGGCATTTCGCGCCGGGGTATGCCTTATTCTACAACGGAGCCAAATGTGGCGCATCAGCTCCCGACCATTTCCATTTTCAGGCGGCACGGATGCAAGACATCCCCCTCATCCTGCAATGGGACCGGCTGATGGAAACCGCTACGCTCACGGCTGAAACAACCTTAACAAACGGGAACAAATGCCGGAGCTACCGCATCGAAGGTTACCTCTGCCCCGTCCAGGCGTTCATCACCGAAAACACTCCGGTTTCCGATACAGCACTGGTAGAGGCCTATCTCCGCTCCTTGCCCCTGCATCCGGACGAAGACGAACCGCGCTATAACCTGTTCGCTTGGGAAGACCCGAAACGAGGGTTTACCGTGGCATACATTCCCCGCGCCCTGCACCGCCCTTCCTGCTATACGGCACAAGGCGGAGCACAACGTCTGATAAGCCCCGGAGCACTCGACATGGCAGGGCTGCTCGTAACTCCCCGCCGCGAAGACTTCGAAAATCTGACGGAAGAAGAAATACGACAAATATACAACGAAGTAAGTTTATAAGAAACTGTTTTGAATTTATCGTGCGATGATTTGGGATGAGTTTTTGAGGCATTTCCGCTTGTGTGATGAGGAAGATAGCGGGCTATCTGACGAAGAACAGAAGCGGAAAGGACCAAAAAATCGCCCAAAGCACACACGAAAACGGAAACATCAAGACGAGAAAAACTTTTTGGAGAAATTCAAAACAGTTTCTAAGTATATGTACAAAATTAACCGACATTTCACCACAGAGGATTTACGATTAGACAATTTACTATTTACTATTTTTTCGTAAATTGGAAAACAGTAAATAGATTTTCCTCTGTGATACTCTGTGGTGAATGTTATCATATAAACAGTTACTTAGAATGAAAGAACCCGAAATAAGCGTAGGCATACTCAACGCACAAGAAATCCATTTCAACCTCCACGGACACTTCCTTGCCAAAGGCGAAAGCGTGGAAGGCGAGCAATGCGTGTCCTTCAGCGAAGGAGGCATCCTGTGGAACGGCAACCTGTATCGCGAACTGACTTTCACTCCACTGGAGAATGAAGCCTCGTTTGCCGTCCACGACGTGACAATCGGCATCAACTTCCACTGGGAACGTCAGGAAACCCAACGTTTCATCGGCGTACTGAAGCTGGTAGTGGACGAAGGGAAAATCACCGCCATCAACATCTTGCCGGCGGAAGACTACCTGATAAGCGTCATCTCCTCGGAAATGAACGCCACTTCCTCACTTGAGTTCCTGAAAGCGCACGCCGTCATTTCCCGAAGCTGGCTATTGGCACAAATAGAGAAACGGAAAGCCCTGAGCAAGAAAGACAACGGATTTTTCTCGTTCGTCAAGACCGAAACCGAATACATCCGTTGGTACGACCGCGAAGACCACACCATCTTCGATGTATGCGCCGATGACCATTGCCAGCGTTATCAAGGCATCACCAAGGCATCCAGCCGACGGGTGGAAGAAGCCGTGAAAGCCACGTGCGGACAGGCGCTGATGTATAAAAACGCGATTTGCGATGCACGTTTCTCGAAATGCTGCGGAGGAGTGACCGAAGAGTTCGGCACATGTTGGGAAGACAAGCATTACCCCTATTTAAGTACGGTATGCGACACGAAAGCAGAAACCCCTGTCCCCGACCTGACCCATGAAGAAGAAGCCGAAAAATGGATACGCTCTGCCCCGGAAAGCTTTTGCAACACACACGACAAAAATATTATCCGCCAGATACTGAACAATTACGATTGCGAGACCACCGACTTCTACCGCTGGAAAATCCGTTACACCCAAGCCGAGATAGCCGAACTAATCCGCACCAAAACCAAGAACGATTACGGAAAGATACTCGACCTCATCCCCATAGAGCGGGGAAAGTCGGGACGCATCTGCAAACTGAAAATCGTAGGTTCGGAAAAGACGTTGATTATCGGCAAGGAACTGGAGATAAGGCGTACCCTCTCGCCCACCCACCTGTTCAGTTCGGCTTTTGTGGTCGATAAAGGCGAAAACGCCGACGGAGCGCCCGTATGGTTCCAGCTGACCGGAGCCGGATGGGGACACGGCGTAGGCTTGTGCCAGATAGGTGCCGCCGTCATGGGCGAACAAGGATTCGATTACAACGACATCCTGCTGCATTATTACAAAGGTGCGGAGATAAGGAAACTTTATTAATTGCAAATCCAGCGTGAGAAGCAAGGAATATTTTCTCTGTAATACGCTGTAACGCATTACATAAACGAATCAAACAAATACTTAAAGTATGAAAACAGAATTTCTTGAACTTATCCAGACACGCCGTAGTTGCCGCAAATATCAACCGCAACAGATTACGGACGAAGAACTGAAAGCCGTGCTCAAAGCCGGAACGTATGCACCCACCTCACGTGGCTTGCAAGCTCCTTACATCGTAGCCCTGCAAAACGAGGGCTTACGCAAAAAATTAGGAGAAATGAACGCCCGTATCATGGGAGTGACCTTCAATCCATATTACGATGCGCCTACCTACGTGCTGGTATTCGCACCGGCTGATGCACACAACCCGATACAAGACGGAAGCTGCATCTTGGAAAACATGATGCTGGCTGCTCATGCCATCGGATTAGGAAGCTGCTGGATACATCGCGAACGAGAAATGTTCGACACAGAAGAAGGAAAACAACTGATGAAAGAATGGGGACTGCCCGAAGGATTGATGGGCATCGGCGCACTTGCCTTAGGCTATCCTGCCGAAGAGCCTGCACAGGCGAAACCCCGCAAAGAAGATTATTTCCGGATTATCAAGTAAAAAGTTCACCACAGAGTACACAGAGGCACACTGAGTCTTAATTTCACAGTGATACCCTGTGTCTCTGTGGTGAAAAAACATTCTATCCAATCGCCACTTTAATCACTCCGTCTTCCCTGTTCTCGAATAAGCGGTAAGCTTCTTCGATACGGCTAAGCGGAAAACGGTGGGTAATGAGCGGAGTGGTGTCAATCTTCCCCGCTTCTATCAGACGAAGAATCTCGGCACAATCGCATCCGTCTACCCCTCCCGTCTTAAAAGTCAGGTTCTTGCCATACATATCGGGCAAAGGCAAAATCTGCGGCCCGTCATACATCGCCACCACAGTCACAACCGCATTCGGACGGGCGCATTGCCATGCCAACTGAAACGTATCGCGTGCTCCAGCCACTTCCATCACCACATCGGCTCCTCCATGGTCGCTATGCGCATGCACAAAGGCAAGGCATTCTTCAGGAGTTGTCACCAACACATCCGGATAATGCTCACGGACAAACCGAATACGCTCGGGCGATTTCTCGCATACAATGATGCGGCGCGGATGCTTCAGCATCGTACACAGAAGCGAACAGATTCCCGTAGGGCCCGCACCGATAATCAGCACCGTGTCTTCGGGAGTTATCTCAGAGATGCGTGCAGCCCAAAAGCCGGTAGCAAGAATATCGCCCACGAACAAAGCCTGCTCATCGCTCACGCCGTCGGGAATGCGAGTCAATCCTTGGTCGGCATGAGGCACACGGACATATTCCGCCTGACCGCCGTCAATCCGGCATCCTAACGCCCAGCCTCCATCGGGGTCGGTGCAATTATTCACATACCCATGCCTGCAGAAAAAACATTCGCCGCAAAAGGTCTCTACATTTACGGCAACACGGTCGCCGGGCTTTACGTTCCGTACCGCATCACCCGTTTCTTCCACTATGCCCACCATTTCGTGCCCCACTGTAATGCCCGGAACGGCACGCGGCACACTTCCGTGCTTGATATGCAAATCACTGGTACAAATACTCCCCAACGTGACACGCACAATCGCGTCACGGGCATCCTTCAACCGAGGTCTCGATTTCTCTCTCAATTCGAACTTTCCCTGTTCTACATACGTATATGCCAACATAAGTACATTTACTATTTTTCAATTTACAATTTACAAAACTACACTTCAATATGCTAATAAATAATGTGGCAATATGCAGATTCATTCTCACATTCTCACATTAGCACATTATTTATTAGCACATTATTCATTAGCACATTTTTAATATACTCATTTCTTCCCAAACTCCGGGTCAATCTTCAACAATGCCGTAACAGCAAAAGTTACCGCACAGCAAACCATAATCCAAATAAAGAACATCCGGTACCCCAATTGCTCTTGAAGCCAGCCCGCCGCCATCCCCGGAAGCATCATGCCCAATGCCATAAACGCCGTACAGAAGGCGTAATGTGCCGTGCTATGCGCTCCACGCGAAAAATAAATGAGATACATCATATAAGCGGTAAAACCGAATCCGTATCCGAACTGCTCAACAAAGATACAGACATTGACCCATAATAAACTTGTTTCAGGGAAATAACTTAAATAAACATAAACCAAATCAGGCAAAGAAATTGCCCAGACCATCAGCCACAGCCAGCGCATCAATCCATGACGGGATACGGCAATGCCTCCCAAAATACCTCCTATCGTAAGCCCGATAATGCCTACCGTACCTTGGGTAAAACCGATTTGCTCGGTAGTCATCCCCAATCCGCCTTCGGAGACGGGGTCGAGCAAGAAAGGAATGCTCATCTTTGCCAACTGCGCTTCGGGAAAGCGGTAAAGCAGCATAAACAGAAGCGCCACCCCAATGCCTTCTTTCTGGAAAAACGAACGGAAAGTAAGCAAGAATTCATGTAACAGTCCGCGTGCCGACACATTGGCTGCAGGATGGTCGGAGTCCGGACGCGGAAGCACAAAAGCATGATAGACAAACAATGCCAGAAACAAGCCTGCCATTACCAGAAACGTCATGCTCCACGCATACGGAATGCCCCGCCCCGACTTTTCCAGATAACCGGCAAACATAATCAGCAATCCCTGCCCTGCAATAGTAGCTATGCGGTAAAATGTGCTTCGGATGCCGACAAACAAAGCCTGCCGGTGCGGAGAAAGCCCCAGCATATAAAAACCGTCCGCGGCGATGTCGTGCGTGGCAGACGCAAAAGCCATTAGCCAAAATACAGCTAAAGTCGATTGGAAAAAACGGTCGGCAGGAATCAGAAAAGCAATGCCCGCCAGTCCGGCACCCACCAATACCTGCATGGCAACAATCCACCAGCGTTTCGTCCGCATCAGGTCGATGAACGGACTCCATAACGGCTTAATCACCCACGGCAAGTTCAGCCAACCTGTATACAAAGCCACCTCCGTATTGGAAATGCCCATGCGCTTATACATCACCAACGACAACGTCATCACTGCAATATAAGGCAATCCCTCGGCAAAATATAATGTGGGCACCCATGCCCACGCCGCATCTTTTTTCATGCCTCCCCGCCGTGCCATTCATCATCCCCTTCGTCAAAACGGTCTTCTCCATCATCTTCATCGTCATCATCGTGGCAACAACCGTGACGGCGGTGGTCACGGTGATGGCGCGGGCGATACCGGCGGTCATCCCATTCGTCGTCTCCTTCATCGAAATGGTCTTCCCCGTCATCCCAAAACTCACCTTCCCAGCGTCCTTCATCCCATTCGTCATCCCACTCGTCATCGTAAAAACGCTCAATGATATTGCCTCTTTCCGATACCACCAACACATAGCTCCGGTCGTTCCGGTCGGCCTGTACGATGTAATACATCCCCCGACGGTTCTCCATCGCCTTGTTATCGTTGTCGTCTATTTCTTCATAAACAAATCCCGAACGCTTCAAAACATTAATGACCGCACGGGGAAGACGGCTTCGGCGCACTTCCCACATCGTACGCAACCATTCCCCGCCGGAGTTGAAGATAGCTATCTTTTCCGCACCCCGATGGTTCATCTTCACTTCGATAAACCCGTCATCGTAATCTTTATCCAAAATACGGGCATTCGGATAACGGTTCCGAACAAACGAAACAGGATCACTCTCAGCATACACACTTAACGCAAAGCACATTGCCAGCATTCCAAAAAATACACGCATTTTCATAAATTGTCTGCTTTTATGGTTAAGGCAAATGTACAAAGCTTTTCTTATTGATAAGGATATAACAGTGTTAAGAAAGTCAAAAGCCCGCTCATCACAGAAGGCTTTCCCTTATTGACAATGGTATGACTTATACTTCCCGCGGTACTTATTTGTGCATTTGTCGATGCCATCATAGTAGAGACGATGTGCACAGAATGCATATAACTCAAAGCTTTTCTACATCTTCCGATGACAGTCCGGTAATTTCTGCAATCTTATCCGAGGCGATTCCAAGATTTTTCATACCTTTGGCATTTTTCAAGCGTTCATCCATTCTTCCTTCGGTTATTCCTTCCAATCGTCCTTCCATTTTCCCTTCTTCCTTTGCCGAACTAAGCACATCATTTTGAATCATAACTGCATTCAAGTGCTCATCTAGGCACGACGTTCCTGGGGTGTCATCGAATAATAACGAAGTTTTTCACGTGCTTCATTCAGCCCAGGTGCCGTAGTGTCCGGACGGATAATTCCCTCCTTCAGGTAGCGCATCCATTCTTCGAGCGGCGTAACCGCTACGTCATTAAACTCGTTTACCCGTATTAAAATGTATTCAGGGAATATGGATGCAGGCGTACGGGTGACAAAGGCGTTCCGTTCCTTGACATTTACTTGCAATTCATCGTGTGTATGTACACCGATGAAACGGTTTTGCCTGTGGTAAAGATAGTCTGTCCCCTTTCCGATGTCGAAATAAAGGATAGTAATGCAGTATATCCCCTTTATTCCTGTACATTCTAAATTTTCGGCAGGAATACCATACAATAGACGTTCTCTATAATAAAGCTCACGCATATTTTGTATTCTCACAAATACAGGTTCTTCTCTACATTTTTCCACTTTAAGATCTATCCGATTCCATTGAGCATCATCCCACAATAAATGATTTCCCTCGCTTTCCAATATCTCAATGATTTTGATAGGTTCGCCAAAAAACACAGTCAGGAAGCCTTCCAGCACATCGCAGTTTGCCTTTTGACGGAGCAAACGTTTGATTGCCCAGTCGAAGCGGATGTATCGGTCTTGCAGTTCGCTCATAACATTTCGGTATTGAGTGTGAATAACATTTTATGCAAAGGTAACGAATTGTTTTCATATAACGATTTGACTGGGCGAATCGAGTAGGAGGAAAACGAAGTAGTTTTCTTCCTACTTTCGTTTTCCGACCTCTCACACCACCACGCATGCGGTTCCGCACGTAGCGGTTCTTTATTTAGGATACCATTTGAGATACTCGTCATAGAGTGTTGGATATCCGGCAACTCTTAATCGTTCGTTAGTCATAGAACTGTGTGTTACCCAGCTGTCAGCAATACGCCAGTAACCCAGACAGGTGTAACCCCATTCATAGGCTTTCCCTTTAGGGATTCCACAGCGAATCAGGTTTGATATTCTCGTCTTAGGGTTCTTCCAGGATTTCCATATGCACATACGTATGCGACGTCGTAACCATTCGTCTGTTTCCAAGAGCAGACGTTTCATATGGGCAAAGTGATAATAACCTATCCAGCCTCTTATATACTCCTTTAGTTTTTGCTTTCTACGCGCATATCCCATTCCGTTGCTACGACCTGTCAGTGCTTTCAGACGGGTTTTCAGCTTGGCTTTGGATTGGGGATGCACACATAATTCAAATTTACCTTTGGAGTTATAAAAGGAATAACCTAAGTATTTTACACCTTGGACATAGGAGACTGTTGTCTTTTCTCTGTTTACTCTCAGATGAAGCTTACCCTCTATAAATCGGGTGATGGACTCCTTGGTTTGTTCCGCTGCACTTTTACTTCGGCAGAATATCATGGAATCATCGGCATAGCGCACAAAGAGGTGACCTCTTCGGGTTAGTTCCTTATCAAGTTCATTAAGCATGATGTTACTTAAAAGTGGACTTAAGGGACCGCCTTGGGGAGTACCCTCGCTGCTCGCCTCGAACATACCATGATTCATTATTCCGCTTCGGAGGTATTTGTGGATAAGACTGACCACTCTGCCGTCCTTTATTGTACGGCTCAGAATCTCTATCAGACGGCTGTGGCATACCGTATCGAAGAACCGCTCAAGGTCAAGGTCTACAACATACTTGTAGCCTGAGTTGACGATGTCTTTCGCCCTGTGCAGGGCAGCATGGCAACCACGTCTGGGACGGAAACCGAAACTGTTCCGGCTAAACTGAGGTTCGTAGATGGCGGTCAGTACCTGGTTGATGGCTTGCTGTACCAACCGGTCTACAACGGTCGGTATTCCCAACTGACGCATCTTGCCGTTGTCCTTCGGGATTTCCACTCTAAGGACAGGATTGGGACGGTAGCTGCCGTCCAGCAAAGAGCATATCAGACTTTTCTTGTTGGCGAGAAGCCATGGGAGGAATTCATCACATGACATCCTGTCGATTCCACCACACCCCTTGTTTCTGATTACAGACTTATAAGCCTTGTTCAGATTCTCGGGTGAAAGAATAGCCTCTAACAGATGCGCTCCGTCAAATGGTACTTCCACGACATTGTCTTCAACCATCCATACGCAGGTCTGCGCTCCCGCATACCATTCAGATTCCGTCTTAGCTCTCTGGGGGAAGCCTGAAACTTCAGTTCCAGTTTTGTGCATTCTCTCCTGCATAAGGTAGTTTTCAATTATTATCGTTTAAATAAAGTTCTGTCCTTCACAAACTATCGACACGTTTGCTACTATGACATCTGCTGACTTCTCACGGCAAGCTTTACTCCGCTGATTTCGATTTTTCCACTATTCTCATGCGTCCGTGAGACCTCCTCGGATAAGGGTATTAACTTTCAATCTTATGTCTGCTCCATTTACACCAACCGTTCCGAATAGCTATAGGGCTTTGGTTTGTTTAGCAACCTTACCCACGGTTATATGCCTTATATGAAGTTTCTGTTCGTCAGACCAGATGTTTGCCGCCAGCTTCTTTCAGATTCCAACTCGCGATGGACACCCTTGCTTTTGGCTGTATGATTCCCGCTATTAGGGCTCATTAGGGACTTGCACCCGTTAGCTAATACTCATGCCGAGCATACTAAAAAAGCCGAAGAGCGGCTTATGCTCTTCGGCTTAAGTATCTCGTGATAAGATTAGGTATACAGATTATCTGAAGTTGTTCGGTTGATGCCACTTGCCATCATCATCCATGGTATCGGCTACGTCCCACCAAACCCTTGTACCTTGAGTGTACTGAGTCGGCTTCAACGGGTTGCGCGATTCGCTGTCCGGATATTGTACACGCTTAATCAACTTCGTATTTGGAACTTCACCATTCGAACCATTACCGCCTTGTACAACCAATGCATAACGCGGATAGTCAGTTCTGCGCAATTCAGCCCAACCTTCGTTTCCGTTCGGGAACACAGCAATCCACTTCTGCGTGATGATTTGTTCCAATTGCTCTTCTTGCGAACCGCCATCAAAAGCAGCCAACCCCTGCAGGTTGTTGATGTAATCGCTGTAGTCGGCTTCCGCAATGCCGTAGTAGTCCATTGAGGCACGGATACCGTCCAAGTAGTAATCTTTAGCAGATTGAGTCAAAGACGTACCGTTCCAGCCACGCAATGCAGCTTCAGCTTTCAAGAACAAGCTTTCAGAATAACCGAACCAAACGATTTCCCGAGCCAAATTCCACCAAATTTCCGGATTCATAGCATCCGATTGCAGGTTACAACGGTTTGGTGAATAGTTAACCGTTTGTGAACTGCCTAAAACAGTTGCACCATTACGTATACCACAGAAATCTGCGTCAGACTCTTGGGGTACAGCTTGATTCAAATCCGCATATACTGAAGGACGGAACCAAAGGATGTTACAACGCGGGTCAAGGTAACAATTGTCTTCGCTAGCATTGAACATCGTTTCATCCACCCCACCTGCCGTGTACAGGTCGGCCGGAGCTTTTTGTTCAAATCCCGGGGTAGCTGTGGTTACACCCGGTCTCAAAGCCTGATTCTTATAAGCCCATTCCATTTCTTTCGGCAACACTACGTTGGCACCCCACGAGAAGAGCAAACCGTAAATATTTTCATTACCGCCGGTAATGTATTGGCGCTTCGGAATCAGTTTCATGTTATCATCTTGGCTTGCCATCAAACCTGACGGATCGTTAAGAGCAGCCTCGCCTTGTTGTTTAGCTAAACTCGGATTGACATTAGAGATACGCAACGCCAAACGCAAACGCAAGGTATTGGCAAAACGAATCCAACTTTCCACATCACCGCCATAGCACAAATCATCTTCTCCAAAGCTAAATTGCTGAGCCGTAGGAAGAGTCGGATTATGCAAGTTGGTAATAGCCTGATCCAAAATATCGAAAATCATGCCGTACACATCTTCTTGTGAGGAGTATTCGACGTTTTCTTCCGGCGGAAGCATACCCTTCACGTAATACTTGATAGGAATATCGCCGTAGGTATCTGTTTGCGCCGACATCAGGAAAGCATAATAGATACGAGTGATATAGAATGCATTCTGATAATAGTCTCTATCACAAAACCAGAACGTCTTAATCAACTGGCTGTATTCACTCACCGTACGGTCATCGTAGAAGTGTCTCCAACGTGCACCCGACCATCCATCATTATACGAATACGTAGGAGCACTGGGAGGTGTGAACGAGTTATTACCCCAATAACCGGCATAGACATCATGGGTCAAGTTCGTTGTTATCTGATAATCGTTATACATTCCTTCGTAAACCAGATTGGAGAATGTTGCACCTGCCGAACCTTCAGTGGCACGCAAACTTTGCAACGCATTGTCCGACACTTCGTAATCGATATCAATGCCATCGCCCGTACCGCCAATGACACTCGGGTCATAAACCGGCTGATAGGGGTTGGTATTCATTTCTTCAAAGTCATGACATCCGGCTAACAATGCCAACAAGGAGCACATAGCCACTGACTTATATGTATTGAATTTCATAAGTTACTATTTTTATGTAAGATTAAAAACCTAAACTAACAGATAAACCGAAGGTACGAGAGTACGGCAGAGCCGCATAATCGATAGCCTGCGAGAACATGCTGGTATCGTAACCGCCTTCAGGGCTGGTACCCGGTGTATGTTTCATCAGGTAACACAAGTTACGAGCCACAAACGAAACGTTCAGCGAAGTCAACGGAGTCTTCTTCAGTAATTTCGATGGGAACGAATAACCAATAGACAATTCTTTCAGCTTAATGAACGAAGCATCATACAAGAAATCTTCCGGTAACAAATTACCATAATAGTCAGAAGCTCTGATTGCAATGTCATTTGTTGTACCGTCTTCTTTTACACCCGGGAATACCATCATATAATTATTGTCTTCGCCACGGTTTTCCGTACGTTTTGCCAAACCGTTACCGGTAGCCACCATTTCAGAATAAGAGAAGATATCACCACCAAACTTCATGTCGAACATAGCCGACAAGGTAATGCCTTTGTAAGTGAAAGTCGGAGATACAGACATTGTCAGTTTCGGCTGGATGTTACCAATCGGGTTAGCTACACGTTCAGCTTCGTCAGTAATAGTCATCGGAAGACCGTTCGCACCGATAATGATGTTGCCATTTTCATCACGCTGATAAAGCGTACTAGCATAAATGTCACCCAATTTACCACCTTCAGTTGCACCTACTTGAATCGGGAAATTGGTATCACCTTCGAAGAACATGTATCTTACACCTTGATTAGGCGCTAATTCTTCAACTGTAGAAACATTGTGAGCCATGTTCAAGTTCAAATCAAACGTAAAGTCTTTGGTGTCTACAATGGTAGAATAAATCATCAATTCCACACCTTTATTCGAAATCAAACCAGCGTTCACCCACTGACCACCTGACCATGGAGCCGCTGCTGGCACTTTCATAATCTGGTTCTTTGTCTTCATGTAGTAATAAGTGAAGTCAAATCCCAAACGGTTGTCGAAGAATTTCATATCCAAACCGACTTCGTAAGAAGTAGCGATTTCCGGTTTCAATTGGTCGTTCATTTTCACATTATCGCGGGTCGGAGTCAGGATACCGTTATCAAATGAATAAGAATACGTATTGTACAACTGATAAGGGCTTGTATCCTTACCTACCTGAGCTGCGGACAAACGCAATTTGGCGAAAGTCAACCAGCTAGGCAATTCCTTGTTCAACGAGCGAACAAAGTCAGAAACAACAAAACTCAAGTTAGCAGAAGGATAAAAGAACGAATTATTTTGCTGAGGCAACGTAGATGACCAGTCATTACGGGCAGTCAAATCCAAAGCCAAATATTCTTTCCATGCCAACTGTGCCGATCCGAATACGGAGTTAGTTGCACGTTCGTAGCCGGTTTCACCTGCTGTACGGAGCAAGTTAGCAGCATTAAACATCCAGTTGCCTTTAATCAGCATATTACCAACACCGGCATTCAAAGCTTCGTATTTCTGATACATGAAGTTGGCACCCAAATTCACACCCAAACGGAAGTTATCTGTGATTTGCTTGTCTGCCATCAACATAAATTCGGCATTCGATTCGAAGAAGTTTTCTTCCCGGCGATCCATTGCATCGTTCGTTATCATTGCCATCGAACTTTCACCATTGATACCGTCACCACCATTGGTTTCTTCGATACGAGTACGATAGTAGTCAAAAGCATATTTAGCCGAGAAATGCAACCAATCGGTAAAATTGATTTTCGCATTGTAGTAACCGAAAGCACGCCAACGTTCGTCTTCATTACGGCGTTGGTTCAAAACATAATAAGGGTTACGGATACCTGCTGTCGGCCCGTACCAATTGACATGTACATGATTGTCATCAGAATACTGGCGCAAGTCATCCAAACGTACATTGTGTGGAATACCCATCAACTGATTGATAGCACCATACGTACCATACATCGGACGATCGTTAGCTTTCGTACGCGACAAAGAAATCTTAGCGTCCATCGACAGGTATTTGTTCAATTCCGTACCTGCGTTCAAGTCTACATTAATACGTTGCAGTTTCTCGTTCGGGAACATACCGTCGTTGTCAGATGCGCCGAATGATGCACGATAATGTGAGGTTTCCGTACCGTTTTGGATAGATACGTTGTGTGTCTGAGAGAAACCGGTATCAAAATAGTCTTTCAACTTGTTTCCATATTTAGAATAAGCATAAGTCTGACCGTTCCAGCCTTCTACCATTGAACCATCTAATACAGGTCCCCAACTGCCAGAAGCTCCTGTCGTATATTCGGCTCCTCCATTTTCTCCTATCAGACCTTGTCCATAACGTTCCTGCATATCCAAAGTCTCGGCAACCTTTGTCCAAGTAAAGTTACCGCTATAACGGATACCGAATCCGTCTTTTTTCGAACCCTTCTTCGTAGTTACCAAGATGACACCGTTACCGGCACGGCTACCGTAAAGGGCTGCGGCATTCGGACCTTTCAATACCGAGATACTTTCGATATCGTCCGGATTGATATCCAACGAAGCACCGCCACGGTCGACACCGCCATAGAATGAAGCATCGGAATCGCTGTTGTCGCTGAACGGCACACCGTCTACAATCCACAACGGCTGGTTGTTGTCGCTCAGTGAAGAGTTACCACGGATGGTGATTTTAGTAGAACCGCCCAAACCGGTAGCAGAAGTGTTCATCGACAGACCGGCTACCTTACCTTGAAGAGCACTGGTTACCGACGGATCACCCGTACGGTTCAGTTCATCGCTCTTCAATTCCTGAACGGCGTAACCCAACATCTTCTTCTCACGCTTGATACCCAATGCGGTAACGACTACTTCATCCAGCATTTCAGAATCTTCTTCCATGGTCAAGTTGATGGTAGTCTGACCGGCTTCCACCGTCATTTCCACCGTCTTATAACCAATGTAAGAGAACTGCAAGACAGAACCTACCGGAACATTTACCGTAAAGTTACCGTCCCAGTCTGTGATGCTACCATTGGTAGTTCCCACCTGAAGGACAGATACACCAATCAACGCCTCTCCTGTAGCGTCAATAACACGCCCGGTAATTTGTTGTTGGTTTTCTTGTTGCGCTGCACTTGCAGAAGGAACTGCCGTAGCAGATGTAGATTCTTTTGACAAATAAATCACATTGTCATCTACAACATAGCTGATGCCTTTCCCCGCCAATGCCTGATCAAGGACTTCTTCTACGGAAGAACCGCTTGCGTTGACCGATCCGATAGGTGTATCTGCCAGTTCGTCATCGTAAAAGAATTGATACTGGGACTGAGACTGAATCTGCTGAATCATAGTCCCCAACTGAGTATTGGTTAATGCAATATTTAATTGCGCAGACACTACCTGTGTAGGAACAGCAAATAGCGCTGAAACCAATAACGCCCGAATGAGTTTTTTCGAGCCCATGCACGAGTTTTTGCTTCTCATACTTACTTCTCTAAGGTTAGACATAATATTAATTACTTTCTCTTTTTTTATTCCTTATTCGTGAATTCATATAGTAATAACAACCATGTTGAAAAAAACACTTATCAATCCACTGTTTTTTTTAACGAATACCTGCAAAACACAAAACATCCTCAAATGATAATGAACCGAAATCCATGCATCACACACAGATTCCGGTTTTCTTCAACTTTACTTATCTATTAAACAACAGGTAGAGAGTACTTCGTTATCATTTCCGCATCAATCAGCCTTTTCGGACAAATCCGTATGCTTGACAGGAGTCAGTTCCGTACGCAAATACACATTGCCTGTCCAGTTCACGGTCAATCCGTCCCATAATATTTTAGCTACTTGATTAAATTCTTTCGTATATACCCTACTTGATTTCAAGTCGTAAAAAGCGAAATAGCCAAACCCTTCTTTTTTCACTTTATTTAAGTATTTCTCATTCACTGCAACTGCTTTCATACCTCCCGTAGCGTCCAAGCCACTCAGCGTAATGGCATACGGAGCTTCAATTGCATTGCTGATATCCTGCTGTCTGTATTCATCAAAAGCTCCGTACGCTCCGTATACAGCATAATCTATCAACTCTTCCACATTCTCTCCTACGGGTTGGTCGTCATCAATATACCAATAAATGCCGAATGCGCAATCGCCTTTCGGCAACAGTTTACGGCAAGCTTCCATCAGTTTGGTATAATTTGCACTTGTGCATTCGGCTACAGAAGCAACTACACCACGTCCCGATTGTGCGCTTCCTTTGAAATTATCTTCTGCATACGAAGAATATTCGTCATCAAAGTCAAAACCATCGAAGCCGTAAATGTCAGCATACATCTTCAGTTCTTTGGCAAAAGCCTCAGCTCCTTCTGCACTTAAACTGCGCATACCGGCATCGTCATGGTTGCCCAAGATAGACAAATGCACCTTAATTCCTTTTTCCTGCAACGGACGGATAATTTCATCGGCATGATCCAAGACAAAAGCCACCTGATCGTTGCAATGGATATATGGCATACCCTCCGCATCCAAGTTGATGTTCGCTGCAAAAATGCTCACAATGTCAAAAAAAGGCTTTCCATCCGACAACGTATATTCACCCGCATTCAGCGGATTGTCATTGTTCACTTCAATATAACACAAATTCTTGATTGCTTTCTCATAAACAGGAGCATCCAATGCCGCTATCCGGTAAATAAACGCAGCATTATTTTTCGATACAGAACCTCCCTGATCTGCAACCGCAGTAATGGCAACTGCATCTCCGCTTCCCCCCGCCGGCACGTTAACAGCCACATAGTCCGACCGCAGCTGTCCTGCCGGAATGACTACAGCACCTTCGCCCGCCAACGATGCTCCTTCATAAGCCACATAATTTGTCCCGTTGGCTTTGTTATAAGCTTCCAAAGCTTCATTGTCCACCGCAAAAGTCACCTGCGTATCCATATTCGCAACCGTATCCAATTTAAAATACACGTATCCGACAGCCGCCTTCCCATTGCGGACTGTCAATGTGGTCCCCATCTTAGCTCCCGCTGCCGAACGGACACTACCCAAAGCATCTTTCGTATTCACACTACAAGCTTGTAAAGATAGCACAACAAACGCCAATAACACAATCGTTTGAAACAGACTCAAACATTTATCAGATTTTTTGTTTCCCATACTTGCTTCTTTTAAGGTTATACATTTTATTAGAAAGTCTATCCGGCGGATAAACAAAATCAATCTTATAACAAGTTCGCAAGACAAAACACTTACCCTACTATGCATTTTTTCGTCATTTCTGCCCTTTGCGGTTCAAAATTCCGGCTGATATGCCCTCTTTCGTCCTATTTTATCCTGCATTTATGTGCGCATTTTACTAAGGAACGCCCGCATCCGCGCGTGCGACTGCCCATGCCAGAAGATACAAACGGTCGTATTCACAAACAGAAGCGGACATCACCGACTATGCGGACAACAATGCTTGATTCCCAATGCAAGTTTGTTTAGCAGATACGAATCAATGTATGATTGAAAGGTTCAGTTTCTGCTTCAGGCTGTATTCTTTTTATGTTCTCCAATTCAAAACCGTATGGTTTCCATATCGAAAACATACGGTTTCCATATCAAGAACGTACGGTTTCCATATGGAAACCATAAAAGGATGCCGTCCGGATTGACAATACAGCCCTATCAGAAACTCCAACTATTTTGATAGTTTTTGGAATTTATAATAGAACAGAATTAATTCGCAAAAAAATGGAATGAAACACAGAGACACGGAGGCACAGAGTTTTTTCCTCCGTATCTCTGTGCCTCTGTGTTCAAATGAAAGACTCACACGGATTTTTCACATTTAATTTCTGATTGACTATAAATGCTGGAGGAAGTATAGAAATTCAGAACCGCAGCCCTTTCAGCCTCTCGCGGAGGAATTTCAGCGCCTTATACATGTGCGCCTCTACCGTACGCAAGGAAATGCCCATCACGTCGGCAATGTCCTTGTTCTTCATTTCGTGCAGGTAGCTCAGCTTGAAAACCTCCTGGCACTTATCCGGCAATCCGTTAATGGCACGGCGAAGCTCCGCACGCAATTCCTGATTCTCTATCCGGCTGATTACGTCCGCATGGTCGGGCTGGTAATAATCAATCTTTTTCTGATAGAACTCCACCTCCTCGGCATTGTAGTTTTCCGCCACCGCCCTATGCTTCAGCAGATTGAGCGATTTGGTATAGACCGAACGGTACAGGAATGACTGGATCTGGTCGCCTAGCTCTACCGTATCCTGCCTCCGCCAAATTTCCACAAACACATCCTGAACAATGTCTTCAGCGTCAGCTTCTCCAACAAGGCGTGCCGCATAAAACAACAATCCCGGATAATAACGCCTGAACAATGCCTTATATGTCTTCTCGAATTCCTCCGTCATTCCAATCCCGTTAAGATTAACATCATGCAAATGTAATCAATTGTAAAGAAATGTGCAAAACAAAATAAGTGTTTTTCGCTTGCCGCTTGTTTTTATTTATGAATGTCCGCAATACACCCCTACAGGCAATCGGGCAAATGAGGACATTCATATTTTTATTTTATGAACTGCAAATCCAACATTCAAACACGAATATTATGAAACTGAAAGCCACTCCGATTTATGTTTTTCTTTTTGCGCTGGCAGCATGCAGCACTCCCCCCCAACCTTCTGAGGAAGACCTGACCCAATATGTCAATCCGTTTATCGGCACCGATTTCACAGGAAACACCTATCCGGGCGCGCAAGTGCCTTTCGGCATGGTGCAGCTAAGCCCCGACAACGGCTTGCCCGGCTGGGACCGCATCGCCGGTTATTTCTATCCCGACAGCACGATAGCCGGATTCAGCCACACGCACCTGCTAGGGACAGGAGCAGGCGACCTGTACGACATTTCGTTCATGCCCGTCACCCTGCCTTACAAAGAAGCCGAAGCCCCCTTGGGCATCCACTCGAAATTCTCGCACGAGAACGAAGAGGCATACGCCGGATATTACCGGGTGAAGCTGGACGACTATGACATCAACGTGGAGCTGACTGCCACCGAACGGTGTGGCGTGCAGCGTTACACTTTCCCGAAAGCCGAGTCTGCCATCATCCTCAACCTGGCGAAATCCATGAACTGGGACGCTACGCAAGACACCTACATCGAAGCCGTCGACTCGGTGACTGTCCGCGGCTACCGCTACTCGAACGGCTGGGCACGCAACCAGAAGGTTTATTTCTGCACCCGCTTCTCCCGCCCGTTTGCACAAATGAAGGTAGACACCGTAAACGTCCCGCGGGAGGACAAAGGCTATGACAGAGGGCTTATCGTCCGTTTCGAATACCCCACACAGGAAGGGGAACAGATAACCCTTGCCACTGCCATCTCGGGCACAGGCATGGAAGGCGCCCTAAAAAACCTGCAAGCGGAAGCGCCGGACAACGATTTCGACACGTACCTGCAAAAGGCCAAAGCCGCCTGGAACAAGGAATTAAGCAAAATCAAGATAGAAACCGACGATGCAGACACGCGTACCGTATTCTATACGGCACTGTATCACAGCATGCTGGCACCTACTATCTACAGTGACGTAGACGGCTTGTATTACGGGCCCGACGGAGAAAACCACCAGGCAGACGGCTGGACCAATTACAGCACCTTCTCCTTGTGGGACACTTACCGTGCCGCTCATCCGCTCTTTACCCTCACCCAGCCCGAACGCACCAACGACATGGTAAAGTCACTCATCGCTTTTTACGAACAGAACGGACGCCTGCCCGTATGGAATTTCTACGGAAGCGAAACGGACATGATGATCGGCTACCATGCCGTAGCGGTCATCGCCGACGCTTACCTGAAGGGCATCGGTGACTTTGATGCCGAAAAAGCGTTGGAAGCCTGCGTGAAAACCGCCAATATCGACGAATACCGTGGCATCGGCGTGTACAAGCAAAAAGGATATATCCCCTACGACATGCACGACCCGTATAACAACGACGGCTGGTCGCTCTCGAAAACGCTGGAATATGCGTTCGATGACTACTGCATTGCCAAAATGGCAGAAAAGATGGGCAAAGCGGATCTCGCCAACGAGTTTTATGCCCGCTCACAGAATTACCGCAACGTGTACAATCCTGCCACTTCCTTCATGCAGCCGCGCGACACGAAAGGCGGGTTCATCCCCGATTTCGATGCCGAAGACTATACGCCCAACATCTGCGAAAGCAACGGCTGGCAATATTTCTGGTCGGTACAGCATGACATCGAAGGGCTGATAGAGCTGACCGGAGGGAATGACCGCTTCGTCCAGAAACTGGACAGCATGTTCACTTTCCATCCTACCGACACCACCAAGCTCCCGCTGTTCAGCACCGGCATGATCGGGCAATACGCACATGGCAACGAACCCAGCCACCACGTGGCATACTTATACAACAAGGTGGGAGAACCCTGGAAAACCCAACAATATGCCAGCCAAATCATGCACACATTATACACCAACACTCCGGCAGGCTTATGCGGCAATGAAGACTGCGGGCAGATGTCGGCATGGTATGTGCTGAGCGCAATGGGATTCTATCCGGTAAATCCGGTTTCGCAAACATACGAAATCGGAAGCCCGCTCTTTCAAAAATTATCATTATCTTTGCCGGGCGGTAAAACATTTACTGTCATCGCGCACAACGTAAGTCCTGAAAACTGTTACATCCAGTCCATCCGGCTGAACGGCAAACCTTACGACAAAAGCTACATCACGCATAGCCAGATATTGGAAGGAGCCACGCTGGAAATGGAAATGGGAAACCAGCCGGGACCGAAATGGTATTGATGGCGGATATGGATTCCACAGGAACGCCTGTCACGTCCCCTGCCTGTCTTGTCACGCCGGATTTATAATCCGGCGTAACCAAAGAATCGGATTTGCAATCCGAAACCATTACCGACGATGCGGATTATAAATCCGCACACAGGATTACGCTGGATTGCAAATCCAGCGTGACAATAAAATGTACAAATAAATGCCGCAAGAAATATAAAATGTAGAAATCCTGCCTTTTGTGTAAGTGTTTTTACGTTTTCGATTGTTGTTGAGATAGAATTGGTTTAGATATAGGTAAAAAGATGAAAATAAGTTATGAAACCATTATGCGTTTCTTCCGTAATGAATGCACGCCCGAAGAAAGACGTGCAGTCATGCAATGGGTGAATGAATCGGAGGAACATAAAGCATTTTTCTTCAAGTGGGAAGAACTTTTCCACTTAGGGAAAATGCATGAGATGTCAGATGAAATGATTCTTCAAGAAGCCGAAAACAAGCTGGAGGCGCGCATCCATACGGAAGAGGAAGGCAAAAGGTTGAAGATATACGGTTTATGGGAAAAAGGGCTTAAATATGCAGCGGCAATCGCTGTAGTGGCTGCCGTAGCGGGACTGGCAGCCTGGTATCTGTCAAGCGGGCAACACCCCGAAATGCTTACCGCCTCTACCGGAAGCGGAGAAACACAGGAACTGGTTTTGCCCGACAACAGCAAAGTATGGCTGAACGAAAATACCACGCTGACCTACCCCAAGAAGTTCGAAAGAGGCAAACGGGAACTGCATTTGAACGGAGAAGCCTATTTTGAAGTAAGCAAGGACAAACACAAACCCTTCCGCGTATGCAGCAAAAGCATGAATGTGCAGGTATTGGGCACCAAGTTCAATTTCCGGAGCATGGATAAAGGGAAAACGGCGGAAGCCTCGTTGATAGAAGGCGAAGTAAGGGTAGAAGGCAACAACAACGAAGGAGCCATCACGCTGACGCCCGGACAGAAAGTGGAGCTGAACCTGAGGACCCGCCAAATGAAAGTATCGCAAACAGACGCCGTCATAGATGCGGTATGGCACGATGGCTTGATACCGCTGGATCAAGCTGACGTATTCCGCATTGCCGATATTCTGGAAAAGCTATACGGCATGGACATCATCCTTGCACCGGACATTGACCGGACAAATACCTATTCGGGCGTACTGCAAAAGAAGGAAACAATAGAAGAAGTATTGAAAATATTACAGAACACCATTCATATCAATTACAAGATATACCAAGGGACTGTATTCATATCATCCGGAAAATAAATGTATTAACTAACTTAAAAATGATATTATGAAAGCAAGACTTTCCGTTATAGCTTATTGCACAGGAGCAGCCCTGATGCTGGCGGCGTGCGCACAGACAGCCACGACGCCTGACTATACGGTGTATGTAAATCCGTTTATCGGAACAGGCGGGCACGGACACACATTTCCCGGTCCGGTAGTACCTCACGGCATGATCCAGCCCAGCCCGGATACCCGTATTGACGGGTGGGACGCCTGCTCGGGCTACTATTACGCAGACTCTACGATAAACGGCTTCTCGCACAACCATGTCAGCGGGACAGGATGTGCCGATTACGGCGACTTCCTCCTGATGCCGACCGTAGGCGAACAGCAGTATAACCCACAAGACTACGTGAGCCAGACCGAGCCATACGCCTCGCCGTTCAGCCACGAAAACGAAACGGCAGAGCCGGGATATTATTCGGTATTCCTTGACCGCTACGGTGTAAAAGCGGAACTGACCTCTACCCCACGCGCCGCCCTGCACCGCTATACGTTCCCTGAAACGACAGATGCGGGATTTATCCTCGATATGGACTACTCCATCCAATACCAGACTAACCTGGACATGCAGGTGGAAGTGGTCAGCGACACGGAAATCAAAGGCAGCAAGCTCACCAAATACTGGGCATTCGACCAGCAGGCAAGCTTTTACGCCAAATTCTCGAAACCTTTCACTTACACCATCGTGCGCGATACGCTAACCGACGCGAAAGGAAGAGTACAACCGCGCTGCAAGGTATTGCTGAAATTCGAAACCCAGAAAGACGAACAGGTATTGGTGAAAGTAGGCATCTCTACCGTAGACACGGAAGGCGCGAAGAAAAACCTGGAAGCCGAAATACCTGCATGGGACTTCGACAAGGCGCGCAACGATGCCAAAGCTGCGTGGAACACGTGGCTGTCTAAAATCGACATTACCACTGCCAACGAAACCAACAAAGAGATATTCTACACAGCCATGTATCATGCCGCTATCAGCCCGAACCTGTTTACGGATGCAGACGGGCGCCACTGGGGCATGGACATGCAGGCACACCAAGGCAGCGTAAACGAGCCGGTATATACGGTATTCTCCTTATGGGATACGTTCCGTGCGCTTCATCCGCTGCTGACCATCATCGACCCGCAGTTGAACAACGACTTTATCCGCTCGCTGATACTGAAGAGCCAGGAAGGCGGCGTTTTCCCGAAATGGGAACTGGCAGGGAACTATACGGGAACCATGATCGGCTATCATGCCGTGTCGCTCATAGCAGACGCTTATACCAAGGGGATTGCCGACTTCGACTTGCAGGATGCCTACAAAGCTTGCCTGCGTGTCGCTGAATACGACACGACCGGCATCAAATGCCCGCCCGAAGTATTGCCATTCCTGATGCCGAAAGCGAAGTATTATAAAAATACCCTCGGTTACATCCCGTGCGACCGCGAAAACGAATCGGTTGCCAAGGCATTGGAATATGCGTATGACGACTATTGCATTTCCATCTTGGCAGAAGCCGTAGGTGATTATAAAAATCAAGAAAAGTATGCCAAGTTCGCCAAAGCTTATACACATTACTTCGACCCGTCTACCCGCTTTATGCGCGGTTTGGACTCGAACGGCAACTGGCGTACTCCGTTTAACCCGAAAGCTTCGAACCACCGCAACGACGACTATTGTGAAGGCAACGCCTGGCAATGGCTGTGGTTCGTACCGCAAGATGTAGAAGGATTCGTAGAACTGATGGGCGGTGAGGAAGCTTTCGCGGGCAAACTCGATTCGTTGTTCAACGCCGACTCTACGATTGAAGGAGAACTGGTTTCGGCAGACATCACGGGATTAATCGGCCAATACGCACAAGGCAACGAACCCAGCCACCACGTGATTCACCTGTACAACTACGTGAACCGTCCGTGGAAAACCCAAGAACTGATAGACCGTGTGCTGAAAGAGCAATACCGCAATGAGCCGGACGGACTGTCGGGGAATGAAGACTGCGGACAGATGTCGGCATGGTATATCCTGAACTCCATGGGATTCTACCAAGTATGTCCGGGCAAACCGGTATATTCCATCGGACGCCCGATATTTGACCAAACGGTCATTAACCTGCCCGAAGGAAAGACTTTCACGATTGTAACCAAGAACAATTCGGCTGACAATAAATACATCGAAAGCGCGACGTTAAACGGAAAATCGCTTGACAAGCCGTTCCTGGAACACAAAGCAATCTCTGCCGGAGGTGTCTTGGAAATCACCATGACCAACCAGCCGACGAAATGGGGAGTGTGAACAATCTGGCAATGTGACAATGAACTAATGGGGTAATGTGCCAATGTGTTAGGGTGACAGTGAAATACCGTCATTTTCAACACATTGGTTCATCAGCAAACCAGCACATTTGCACATTGCCACATTATCACATTTGCACATGAATACATTAACACATTTGCATATTAATACATTTGCACATTAAACTAAAACCATTCACCATGAAAAAACGAAGTTTACTATTGACCTTATTCGCTTGCCTGTTCACCATCGGACAGGCGAAAGACTACGCCGATTATGTGAATCCGTTAGTAGGCACGCAATCTACTTTCGAATTGTCTACCGGCAATACATACCCAGCCATCGCACGTCCATGGGGCATGAACTTCTGGACGCCTCAGACTGGAAAAATGGGTGACGGCTGGCAATACACCTATACCGCCACCAAAATCCGCGGGTTCAAGCAGACCCACCAACCCAGCCCGTGGATAAACGACTACGGACAATTCTCCATCATGCCGATGGTAAACAAACCGGAATTCAACGAAGACCGCCGTGCAAGCTGGTTCGCGCACAAAGGAGAAACAGCCAAAGCCTACTATTATAAGGTATATTTAGCAGAATACGACATTGTAACGGAAATGACTCCTACCGAACGCGCCGTCATGTTCCGTTTCACCTTCCCCGAAAACGAACATTCGTACATCGTAATCGACGCATTCGACAAAGGTTCGTACGTGAAAATCGACAAGGCAAACAACCGTATTATCGGTTATTCTACCCGAAACAGCGGAGGCGTGCCTGCCAACTTCAAGAACTATTTCGTCATCGAATTTGACAAGCCGTTCACATACCAGGCGACTGTAGCCGACAGCATCCTGCATGAAAACGGCACCGAACAACAGGCGAACCACGCAGGTGCCATCATCGGCTTCAGTACCCGGAAAGGAGAAATCGTACACGCACGCATCGCGTCTTCTTTCATCAGCTACGACCAAGCCATGCTGAACCTGAAAGAACTGGGCAACGACTCATTCGACACATTGGTACAAAAAGGACGTGACGCATGGAACAACGTATTGGGACGCATCGAAGTAGAAGGCGGAAACTTGGACCAATACCGCACGTTCTATTCGTGCCTGTACCGTTCGTTGCTGTTCCCGCGCAAGTTCTATGAAATCGACGCACAAGGCCAGCCGGTACATTACAGCCCGTACAACGGGGAAGTGTTGCCGGGTTATATGTACACCGATACCGGTTTTTGGGATACGTTCCGTTGCCTGTTCCCCTTACTGAACCTGATGTATCCTTCTACCAACCTGGAAATCCAGGAAGGCCTCATCAATACCTATAAAGAAAGCGGATTCTTCCCCGAATGGGCCAGCCCCGGGCACCGCGGCTGCATGGTAGGAAACAACTCTGCTTCCGTATTGGCGGACGCTTATCTGAAAGGTGTAAAAGTGAAGGATGTGGAAACCCTCTACCAAGGCATTCTGCACGGAACGGAAAGCGTACATCCCGAAGTATCGTCTACCGGACGTTTGGGGTATGAATATTACAACAAATTGGGCTATGTACCCTATGACGTGAAGATTAACGAAAACGCCGCACGTACGCTGGAGTATGCTTACGACGACTGGTGTATCTACCAACTCGCCAAAGCATTGGACCGCCCGAAGAAAGAAATCAAACTCTTCGCCGAACGCGCGATGAACTATAAGAACCTGTTCGACCCCGAAAGCAAGCTGATGCGCGGAAAGAACGAAGACGGTACATTCCAGTCACCGTTCTCACCCTTGAAATGGGGCGATGCATTCACCGAAGGAAACAGTTGGCACTACTCATGGTCGGTATTCCATGACCCGCAAGGACTCATCAACCTCATGGGTGGCGATGACGTATTTGTCAGCATGATGGATTCGGTATTCTCCGTTCCGCCTATCTTCGACGATAGTTACTACGGATTCCCCATCCACGAAATCCGTGAAATGACGGTGATGAACATGGGCAACTACGCACACGGCAACCAACCCGTACAACACATGATTTACCTGTACAACTATGCAAAACAGCCGTGGAAAGCCCAATATTGGCTGCGTCAGGTAATGGACCGCATGTACACACCGAGCCCCGACGGCTATTGCGGCGATGAGGACAACGGACAGACATCGGCATGGTATGTGTTTACGGCATTGGGATTCTATCCGGTATGTCCGGGTACAGACCAATACGTCATGGGAGCGCCGTTGTTCAAGAAAGCCACCTTGCATTTCGAGAACGGCAAGACGCTTACCATCAACGCTCCCGAAAACAGCAAGGATAACTTCTACATCGAAGCCATGAAGGTAAACGGACAGACCTATACCAAGAACTATGTCACCCACTCTACTTTGCAGAACGGAGGAGAAATCGACATCACCATGGGAAGCACACCCAACAAGACAAGAGGTATCGCTTCCGAAGATGCTCCTTACTCGTTCAGCAACGAACTGGAGAAGAAATAATATCTGACCATGGAAGAAGAAAAACTTCATAAAAGAAGTCCCATCACGTGGGTCCCCACCGCATATTTTGCGATGGGGCTTCCTTTTGTGGTGCTCAATATGGTGACCGTGCTGATGTTCAAAGGATTAGGCGTAGAAGACAAGCTCATTACCTTTTGGACTTCGCTCATCCTCTTGCCCTGGACATTAAAGCCCTTGTGGAGTCCGTTCCTTGAATTGTTCAAAACGAAAAAGTTCTTTGTAGTAGCTACCCAACTGATTACGGGTATAACCTTCGGACTGGTAGCGTTCTCTCTGAACCTGCCCCACTTCTTCAGCATCGCCATAGCCCTGCTGGCCATTATTGCCTTCAGTGGTGCCACACACGACATTGCTTGCGACGGCGTGTACATGAGCGAACTTTCCCAACAGGAGCAAGCCAAATACATCGGCTGGCAAGGAGCGTTTTATAACATTGCCAAGATTATCGCTACAGGCGGACTGGTCTACCTTGCCGGCTATGCCATCGAGCGCTATGCCGGCGGGAACATGGACGATAAAACCGTGTTGTTCGCGGCCAACCAGAAAGCCTGGATGCTGATTATGGCTATCCTTTGCGCCACCATGGTATTGTTAGGCATTTACCACATCTTCATGCTCCCTTCCGGACAAAAGCGGAAACAAGGAGAAACAAGGACAGCGGGTCAGGTATTGAAAGAACTGATATCTGTATTGACCGATTTCTTCCGCAAGAGCCACATCGTATATTACCTGTGCTTCATCATCCTGTACCGGTTTGCCGAAGGCTTTGTGATGAAAATCGTACCACTCTTCCTGAAAGCGGACCGTGCGATGGGAGGCTTGGGATTGAGCGAAAAGGAAATCGGGCTTTACTATGGAGCCTACGGGGCAGCAGCTTTCGTATTAGGCTCCTTGCTTGCCGGATATTACATCTCCTCACGCGGACTGAAGAAAACATTGTTCACCCTGTGTTGCATCTTCAACCTTCCGTTCGTAGTCTATGCCTTGCTGGCAACCTTCCAACCTGAAAACGGCATACTGATTTGCAGCGGCATCGTGTTCGAATACTTCGGCTATGGCTTCGGCTTTGTAGGGCTGACCCTGTTTATGATGCAGCAAGTGGCACCGGGCAAGCATCAGATGGCACACTACGCGTTCGCTTCGGGCATCATGAACTTAGGCGTGATGCTGCCGGGCATGCTTAGCGGATGGGTATGCGAGACCTTGGGCGAATGGTTCAACAAGCCGGGAGGATACGAGCCTTTCTTCATCTTCGTGCTGATAGCCACGATACCCGCATTCTTGATTACGTATTTTGTACCGTTCAAGTATGCGCCGGACGGCTCGTTGCTGAAAGGAGAAAGAGAATAAAGACAACACTATAAACTTTTAATTATTAACTATTAACTAAAAGAAAAATGGTAGAGAATTTCAAAATGCCATGGGAAGAACGCCCGGCAGGATGTACAGACGTGATGTGGCGGTATTCGCAGAACCCCGTTATCGGACGCTACGACATACCCACCTCAAACAGCATTTTCAATAGCGCCGTAGTGCCATTCGGTGACGGATTCGCCGGTGTGTTCCGATGCGACAACAAGGCGGTACAGATGAACATTTTTGCCGGATTCAGCAAAGACGGCATTCATTGGGAAATCGAACACAATCCCATTCAATTCAAGGCGGGAAATACCGACATGATTGAATCGGACTACAAATACGATCCGCGTGTGACGTGGATAGAAGACCGCTACTGGATTACCTGGTGCAACGGATACCACGGACCGACAATCGGCATTGGCTATACGTTCGATTTCAAGGAATTTTTCCAATGCGAGAACGCCTTCCTGCCTTTTAACCGCAACGGAGTACTGTTCCCGCAGAAGATAAACGGCAAATATGCCATGCTGAGCCGTCCCAGTGATAACGGACACACACCCTTCGGCGACATCTATATCAGCTACAGCCCCGACATGAAATATTGGGGCGAACACCGTTGCGTGATGAAAGTCGCTCCATTCGAAGACAGTGCCTGGCAATGCACCAAAATCGGTGCAGGCTCCGTGCCTTTCCTCACCGAAGCCGGTTGGTTGCTGTTCTATCACGGCGTTATCAACACCTGCAACGGCTTCCGCTACTCGATGGGTGCCGCTATCTTAGACAAAGATTGCCCCGAAAAGGTATTATACCGCACGCAGCCTTACCTGTTGGCTCCTGCCGCTCCTTACGAATTACAAGGCGACGTGCCCAATGTTGTATTCCCCTGCGCGGCCTTGCAGGACGGCAAGCGCGTAGCGGTGTACTACGGTGCAGCGGATACGGTAGTAGGCATGGCATTCGGCTACATCGATGAAATCGTTGATTTCGTGAAGTCGCATTCGCTTTAAAATCTGAACACAGAGACACGGAGACACAGAGACTATCAGTTAAATTCCTTATCGCTGTGTCTTTGTGTCTCTGTGTTTCATTATTATCCAATTTACCAACCCTTAAACCTGAAAGACATGAAACATTTACTTACTTGCATAGCAAGCCTGTTCTTGTTAAGTCCGTTAACGGCACAAGAAGAACCCGCCGACTATGTGAATCCGTTTATCGGAACCACCAACTTCGGCACCTGCAACCCGGGCGCTATCTGCCCTAACGGCATGATGTCTGTCGTACCGTTCAATGTGATGGGCTCGTCTGACAACACTTACGACAAAGACGCACGATGGTGGTCTACTCCCTACGAATACACCAACAGCTTCTTCACCGGCTTCGCGCACGTTAACCTGAGCGGCGTGGGATGTCCCGAATTGGGTTCGCTCCTGCTGATGCCTACCACAGGCAAGCTGGACGTAGACTATCATAACTACGGAAGCAAATACGAAAAAGAAAACGCCACACCGGGATACTATACCATCTCGCTCACCAAATACGATGTACTGGCAGAAGCTACCGCTACACCACGCACCGGACTTACACGTTTCACGTTCCCGAAAGGCGAAAGCCACATCCTGTTAAACTTGGGCGAAGGGCTGACCAACGAGTCCGGAGCCTATATGCGGAGAGTCAACGACCGGGAAGTGGAAGGCATGAAAGTGCTGGGCACGTTCTGCTACAACCCACAAGCGGTTTTCCCCATCTATTTCGTCATGCGTATCAGCCAGGCGCCTAAAGCGACAGGCTACTGGAAAAAACAACGCCCGATGCAAGGAGTTGAAGCGGAATGGGACCCCGACCAAGGCAAATACAAACTGTATACCAAGTACAATAAAGACATAGCAGGAGACGACATCGGCGCATGGTTCACTTTCGATACGGAAGAAGGCGAACAGATAGAAGTGGCCATGGGCGTATCGTTTGTCAGCATTGAGAATGCACGCGAAAACCTGGAGAAGGAACAGCACGGCCAACACTTCGACGCTATACACAACGAAGCACGTAGCCGCTGGAACGAAGACTTAGGGCGAATCAAGGTAGAAGGCGGCACCCAAGACCAGAAAACCGTATTCTATACCGCACTTTATCATGCACTGATTCATCCCAACCTGCTGCAAGACGTAAACGGAGAATATCCGCAAATGGAAGGCGACAAAATCCTCACCACGAAAGGAAACCGCTACACCGTATTTTCATTGTGGGATACTTACCGCAACCTGCACCAACTGATGACACTGGTCTATCCCGAACGCCAGATGGATATGGTATGCACCATGATTGACATGTACAAGGAACACGGCTGGCTGCCCAAATGGGAACTGTATGGACGTGAAACCCTGACCATGGAAGGCGACCCTGCCATCCCCGTATTGGTAGACACCTGGATGAAAGGCTTGCGTGATTTCGACATCGAACTTGCCTACGAAGCCATGCGCAAGGGAGCCGACACACCGGGAAAAGACAACCTGCTCCGCCCGGACAACGATGACTATATGAAATTAGGATACGTTCCTTTACGCGAACAGTTCGACAACTCCGTATCACACGCACTGGAATATTACATCGCCGACTATTCACTTGCCACCTTGGCTGAAGCCTTGGGAAAGAAAGACGATGCCAAACTGTTCTATGCCCGCTCAATGGGATACAAGCATTATTATTGCAAGGAGTTCGGCACATTCCGCCCCATCTTGCCCGACGGTACCTTCTACTCACCTTTCGATCCCAAACAAGGGGCAAACTTCGAGCCGAATCCCGGATTCCATGAAGGATGCGCCTGGAACTATACGTTCTATGTGCCCCACGACGTAATGGGACTTGCCAAACTGATGGGCGGAAAAAAGAAATTCATCGACAAGTTGCAAATGGTATTCGATAAAGGGCTATACGACCCTGCCAACGAACCGGACATCGCTTATCCATACCTGTTCAGCTACTTCAAGGGAGAAGAACGGCGCACACAGCTTTTGGTAAAAGAACTGCTTGCCAAATATTTCACCACCAAACCCGACGGCCTGCCGGGAAACGAAGATACAGGAACCATGTCGGCATGGGCAATATTCAGCATGATGGGCTTTTATCCCGACTGCCCCGGCGTACCTGAATATACGCTCACCACTCCTACCTTCGACAAGATTACCATCAAACTCGACCCGAAATATTACGGACGGGACAAGCTGGTTATCGAACGGATAAATGAACCGGGGGATTCCGGATGGGGCTTCATCGACTACATCCGCATGGGAGACAAAAAATGCGGATACCGCATCAACCACAACGATTTAGTAAAAGCCGGTACACTGACCTTTAAGGTAAAGCCTGACGTACCAGCGAAATAGATTTACCTGTCAAAAAACGATGCCCCCTTTCCTATTTCGTGAAGAAACCGGAAAGGGGGCGTTTCTATGTCATTCCACTAACAAGAATCAGTTGTTTTCAGGACGGAGCTTGCGTACTACCACACCCGTCTGCCACATTTCGCTTTCGCGCAAGGCTTTCAGCTCTTCGTTCAGCTTTTCGCGATAGTCGGGCTGAGAGTTGGAGTCGATGGAACGCTGGGCTTCCAGTCCGTCGGCTACCGACTTATACAGTTTTTCGAATACCGGCTTGGTAGCATCGTGGAACGGAACCATCCAGTCGAGTGCGCCGCGCTGGGCTGTAGTAGAGCAGTTGGCATACATCCAGTCCATACCTTTGGCGGCAAAGAGCGGCATCAGCGACTGGGTAAGTTCTTCTACGGTTTCATTGAAAGCTTCAGAAGGCGTGTGCCCGTGTTCGCGCAAGGTTTCGTACTGAGCCAAAAGCAAACCCTGGATGGCACCCATCAGCGTACCACGTTCGCCGGTCAGGTCGGAAGTGGCTTCGCGCTGGAAGGTGGTTTCGAACAGGTATCCCGAACCAATACCGATACCCATAGCGATGACACGGTCCCAAGCCTTACCGGTAGCATCCTGATAGATAGCATATGACGAGTTCAGCCCGCGGCCTTCGAGGAACATGGTACGCAAAGAAGTTCCCGAACCTTTCGGTGCCACCATAATCACGTCTACATCTTTCGGGGGAACCACGCCTGTACGGTCGTTCCACGTAATGGCGAAACCGTGAGAGAAATACAGTGCCTTACCAGCCGTAAGATGTTTCTCGATAGTCGGCCAGCAAGCTATCTGCGCTGCATCCGAGAGCAATACGGCGATAATCGTCGCACGCTCGCAAGCCTCTTCGATGCCGAAAAGGGTTTTGCCCGGCACCCATCCGTCGGCAACGGCTTTATCGTATGTCTTTCCCGGACGCTGACCCACGATGACATTGAACCCGTTATCGCGCAGGTTCAACGACTGACCCGGTCCCTGTACGCCGTAACCGATTACGGCTATGGTTTCGTCTTTCAATACTTCACGTGCTTTTTCCAAAGGAAATTCTTCGCGGGTCTCTACGTTTTCGATAACTCCGCCAAAATTCATTTTTGCCATAAAATTACAATCTTTTTACGCAGACCTTACCGGTCCGCAAGTTAATATTTGAGTTTATTAGTTTTTAAGTTTGTTAGTTTTTAAGTTTTCACCACAAAGGACACAGAGGCACACAGAGTTTTTTTAATTATTATGAATATCCGCATTTTGCCCCTACATAGGATGATTGCGGACATTCATTTTAATTATTAATTCTTAATTATTCAAACACCACTTTGCTCCGTATGGCGGTCTCAGTCCCGTTCTTCCGTACCTCGATGTCGTATTCGTTTTCCGACTTCTGTTCCCGATAAAACCCCAGCACATCACCATAATGGCTTTCGGCTGCATACGCAACCTCGAAACGGTGCAGCGTTTTTTCACGGTACATTTCCAGCGGAAACAGGTCGAGGATATGCTCGATGTACTTGATGCTGTTCACATGCCCGTTCAGGTCGATGTCGCTGTACCGGGTATGATATTCTGCCACCGGCTGCGCATCGCCTACCTTTACCCTGCCCGCCTTTGCGATGGGACAAGGCTTGTCGGCGCATATATAACTTGTGATTTCATCGCCATGCAAGAGAAACAAATCGGCAGGCTTACGGGTCTCCATACTAATCATCGCCCATACCGAACGTGCATAACCGATGGGCTTGCCTTCCGCATTGAGTACCGCGAAGTTGCGGTCGGTGAAGAGCCGGTAGACATTTTCCACCCATGTCTCGATACTGAACTTCTCGTATGCCCGGGGCATATCGGTCATTTCTACCGCCAAGCGCGAAAGCACCCACGTATAATGGTTCTCATTCAATACCGCTATCCCAAACCCGCGGTCGGCGGCATGGAATCCGGCACAATTCAATAAATGGTTTCCCAATACTCCCATGGTGAGCCGTCCCGCAAAATCTACATGAAAAGGCTCAGCCACAAATTCGTATCTGCCTACTTTCTCTTTTGCGTCCATAATGTTTACTCTTTTTTCTCTTTCAAATAACGTTCTTCCCGATGCGCCAGGTACTCGTTCACCCGCTCGAAACAACTGGTAGACACAGCTATCCGCCCTGAGCGGACAAACTGGAGCACGCAGTTCAGGTCTTTCAGCTTCTGGTACAAGTCGGTGATTTCGGCACTCATTCCTGTCAGTTCCACGATGCAGAACGTGGGGTTCACCTCCACGATGTGCGCACTGGCACGGCGCACCACCTTCGATGCCTCGGGGTTCGACTGAAACTCGGGTGTAGAAACCTTGTACATCGCCACCTCACGCTGAAAGATTTCCTTTTCAGTGAAATAATGCGCCTGAATGACGTCGATTTTCTTCTCTATCTGACGCACTACCTTCTCCACGATGTCGGGGGTGGTCCAGCACGTTATCGTATATTTATGCACGCCCTTGATGGAAGATGCCGAAACGTTCAGACTCTCGATATTGATTTGCCGGCGGGTGAACACGGCGGTCACCTGATTGAGCAAACCGGCAAAGTTTTCCGAGTGAACGATAATTGTATATAATGTCTTATTATCCATTTGCGTTTTCGTTTTTAAATAGTAGCCCTTCCCCTCATGGGAAGGCTGGGAGGGGCTTTTTATTCAACAATCCAGTTCAAGCAGCATATCGTTTACCGAACTTCCCGGAGGAGTCATCGGGAGCACATTGCCTTCTTCTACCACACACACTTCGAGCAGGAAAGGACCGTCGGTGTCCAGCATCTCGCGGATGGCACCTTCCAGCTCGTCCCGTTCCATCACGCGGCGTCCGGCTATGCCGTAAGCGGCAGCTATCTGCATGTAGTCGGGGTTCATCATCGGCGTAAACGAATAGCGGCGGTTGAAAAACATCGCCTGCCATTGGCGCACATTACCTAAGTAATTATTGTTCAGTAAAATAAGCTTCACCGGTACTTGCTGCTCCATCACGGTACCCAGCTCTTGCATCGTCATCTGCAAGCCTCCGTCGCCCATAAAGGCGCATACCGTGCGTCCGGGACATCCGAACGTGGCACCAATTGCCGCCGGAAGGCAGAAGCCCATCGTTCCCATACCACCCGAAGTCACAATGCTCCGTTTTTTCCCGAACTTGAAATAGCGGCATGCCATCATCTGGTTCTGACCTACATCGGTCACCAATATCGCTTCGCGGCAGGTTGCCTCGCTCACGGCATTGACCACCTCACCCATATTCAGCGGACCGCTTTCGGGATGTACCTCGGGACGGATTACCTGCTCGTACTCTTTCTCATCGTACGGGCGGAAACTTTCTATCCATTCCGTATGCTTGTGGGTCTGTATCAATTCGGTCAGCAAAGCCAACGTACGCTTGCAATTGCCCAGCACGGGCACATCCACCGGCACGTTCTTGCCTATCTCCGAAGGGTCTACATCCAAGTGGATGACCTTCGCCTGACGGGCGTATGTTTCCAGCTTACCCGTCACACGGTCGTCGAAACGCATCCCCACGGCTATCAGCACGTCACACTCGTTGGTCTTCACGTTAGGGGCAAGATTGCCGTGCATCCCCAGCATTCCCTTGTTCAGCCGGTGGGCAGAAGGCAATGCCGAAAGCCCTAACAAGGTACATCCGCAGGGAATGTCCGCCTTCTCGGCAAATGCTTTCAGTTCTTCTTGTGCACCTCCCAATTCTACACCCTGCCCTACCAGCAGCAAGGGGCGTTCGGCTTCGTTGATGAGCTTCACTGCCTCTGCCACCATCTTCGGGTCAGTCTCGGGGTCAGGGTCATAACTCCGGATAAAGTCCACATCCACCGGTTCATATTCCGTCATTTCGGTCTGCGCATTCTTGGCAAAATCGAGTACCACCGGACCGGGACGCCCGCTCCGCGCAAGGTAGAATGCACGCGACACCGCCCATGCCACGTCTTCGGCACGACGTATCTGGTAACTCCATTTCGATATAGGCTGGGTAACACCTACCAGGTCCACTTCCTGAAAAGCGTCTGTACCCAATAACGATGCACCCACCTGACCGGCTATCACCACAATGGGCGTACTGTCTATCATCGCATCCGCCACACCAGTAATGGTATTCGTAGCGCCGGGACCGCTCGTCACCAGACATACCCCTACCTCACCCGACACCCGGGCAAAGCCCTGTGCCGCATGTACCGCTCCCTGTTCGTGACGCACAAGGATATGGTTCAACTTGTCCCGATGGTCGTATAATGCATCAAATACCGGCATAATGGCTCCGCCGGGATAGCCGAAAAGCGTCTTCACCCCTTCGTGCTCCAGCGAACGCATCAATGCCTCCGAGCCTGTTATTCTTTCTTTGTCCATATTCTTCCTTTTATTTATTTTAGGAACTAGGGTTTAGATACTAGTTGACTAAGTTTTGAATAGTCTTACGAATGGTATCCAGAACCTAGTTACCTAGTACCTAAACAATTCAGTCAATCATTCTCACTCCTCCTTTATCCGCCGAGCTTACCATCGCGGCATACGCCCTAAGAGCTTTCGACACCTTGCGGTCGCGCGTAACGGGTGCCATCGGACGTGCAGCCAGTTCTTCATCGCTCAGCCGTACATTGATGGTGCGGTTCGGGATATCTATCTCGATGATGTCGCCGTCTACAATCTTACCGATGTTTCCCCCGGCAGCAGCTTCAGGCGAAATGTGCCCGATGCTCAAGCCCGATGTACCGCCGCTAAAGCGTCCGTCGGTAATGAGGGCACACTCTTTGCCCAAGTGTTTCGACTTGATGTACGATGTGGGGTAAAGCATTTCCTGCATTCCCGGTCCTCCTTTGGGGCCTTCGTGGGTGATGACCACCACATCGCCGCTCACCACCTTGCCTCCCAAGATTCCCTCGCAAGCCGCTTCCTGCGAATCGAAGACTTTAGCGGGACCGGAGAATTTCCAGATGCTCTCATCCACTCCAGCCGTCTTCACCACGCATCCGTCCTGCGCAATGTTGCCCTTCAATACCGCCAGGCCTCCGTCTTTCGAATAAGCATGTTGCAAATCACGGATACACCCTGCGGTACGGTCGGTGTCCAGCGTATCGTACATTGTGTCCTGTGCGCCCAGCGCGATGCAGAACTTTCCGCCCGGTGCGCTCCGGTAAATGCGCAACGCCTCGGGATCGGGAGCGGGCACACATATATTATATTGGGCAATGGCTTCCGCCAAGGTAGTTCCGTCTACCCGGCGCACCGAAGTGTCCAGCAAGCCTCCCTTCGCCAGCTCGCCCAAAATGTTCAGAATACCACCGGCACGGTTCACGTCCTGTATGTGGTATTTCTGCGTATTGGGAGCCACCTTGCACAGGCAAGGCACGCGTCGCGAAAGCTGGTCGATGTCGTCCATACAGAAATCCACTTCCGCCTCGTGGGCAATGGCAAGCAGGTGAAGCACCGTGTTGGTAGAACCGCCCATCGCAATGTCGAGGGTCATGGCGTTGAGGAAAGCCTGGCGTGTGGCGATGCTCCGTGGCAATACACTATCATCCCCATCACGGTAATACTTCCACGCATTCTCCACGATGAGCCGTGCCGCGTCTTCGAACAGGATGCGGCGGTTGGCGTGCGTGGCAAGAACGGTGCCGTTCCCCGGCAGGGCAAGCCCGATTGCCTCGTTCAGGCAATTCATCGAGTTGGCGGTGAACATTCCCGAGCAGCACCCGCATCCGGGACAGGCATGACGCTCTATTTCCGCCACATCGGCATCGCTCACACTCGTGTCCGCCGACTTAATCATCGCGTCTATCAGGTCGAGATGCATCCCGCCCCATTCGCCGGCCTCCATCGGCCCTCCCGACACGAACACCGTGGGGATATTGAGCCGCATCGCCGCCATCAGCATCCCCGGCGTAATCTTGTCGCAATTGGAGATGCAAATCATCGCATCCGCCTTATGCGCGTTCACCATATACTCGATGCTGTCGGCGATAATGTCGCGCGAAGGCAATGAATACAACATCCCGTCGTGCCCCATCGCTATTCCGTCATCAATGGCAATGGTGTTGAACTCGGCGGCAAAGCACCCCTGCCGTTCGATTTCGGCTTTCACCATCTGCCCGATTTCATGCAGGTGGGTATGTCCCGGCACAAACTGGGTAAACGAGTTGACCACCGCAATAATCGGCTTGCCCATCATTTCTTTCTTCATCCCGTTGGCCACCCACAAGGCGCGGGCTCCCGCCATGCGCCGGCCTTCGGTACTCATTGAACTGCGTAACTGATGTTTCATCTCCATTATGTTTTTTTAGTTCTTTAGTTTTTAAGTTTGTTAGTTTTTAAGTTCTTGAGCTTCCACCCAATCACAATACCAGCTTAACCCAACTGCCAATTATAAAAAAGCCTCTCTCGACCTCAGGGGTGAGAAAGGCTTTTCAACGTATAATCTCGAACAACTACATACACGAACCTTCCTCACCCCCTGGTACCACCACGACGTGAATCAAATGCAGGACTGCCAAGTTAATTCGTATATCAGTTGTCATTGTCATTCGGTTTAATTGGTTTTTACGGTTGCAAAGGTAAAGCCTTTTCCCGAATAAACAAATAAAATGAAACTTTTTTATCGAAAAAAATTATCATTAGTAAGCATCATCCCTGTGGAAAATGAAAAAACCTTTGAACAATTGACAATTGCAACGCCGATGAGGAAAAATAAACTGAATATCCGCATTTCACCTAATGAACTGCAGGGGCTGTTTGCGGATAGTCATACAAAATCTTGCGTCTCTATTACATACACTATTTTTCGCAAACCAATTTTATTATACCATAAGGCTGATATGATGAAGAGATGCCGCTACGTGACCCGATGCATGCGGCTGCATCCCTCAGTCCTCATAGCAAGGACTGCAGTCCTGACTGGCTGGGACTGGAGTACTGGCTGCAGAGGACAGCAGTCCCGGCAGGGCAGGACTGGCAGGACAATAGGACGTGTTGGGTTTTGCAGCTAAATGCGTTTGCCGATTTAATTACGGAGCCAAACGCCACTCCCTGCGCTCCTTGCCTTCTCTGAAAATAAACGCTACGATTCTGCGTCTCTGCGTTTGATTAAAAAAGCCGCATGGAATTCTTCATTCTTCCTTCTTCATTCTTCATTAAAATATTGTATCTTTGCACCGCAATAAAACAACCTATTTACATTTTACGACATGGAAAATAAATACATCACTGTATCATACCGCCTTTACGCAATGAACGGCGGAGAAAAAGAACTTATCGAAGAAGCGCCAGCCGCACACCCGTTCCAATTCATTTCGGGCATCGGATATACGCTCGACCGTTTCGAAAAAGAAATCACCGCCCTGGAAAAAGGAGCCGACTTCAACTTCACCATCCCTTGTGCCGAAGCATACGGCGAGCGCGATGAAGACAACGTGCGCCAGGTATCGAAAGCGATGTTCTGCGGTCCCGACGGCAAGTTCGATAGCGAAAACATCTATCCGGGCAACATCATCATGCTGAACGACAACGAAGGGCACCGCTTCTACGCCAACGTGGGCGAAATCACCGATGACAAGGTGGTAATCGACCTGAACCATCCTCACGCCGGCAAGGACCTGATATTCGAAGGAAAGATTATCGAAATGCGCCCTGCCACGAACAAGGAAATCGAAGAAATCGTGAACGCCATGAGCGGCGGATGCGGAGGGCATTGCGAAGGTTGCGGAGGCGGATGCGGCGAAGAAGGGCATCACCACGATGAAGAGGGATGTTGCGGAGGCGGATGCGGACATTGCCATTAAAAAATGATTCTGATAGCTGATAGCGGAGCTACGAAGACCGACTGGTGCTATGGTACCGCCAACGGGGCTTGCATTCGGGTACAGACTGAGGGAATCAACCCGTTCCACCAGTCTGTCGGGCACATCCGCCACATCCTCGAGAGCCAGTTGGCACCCCGATGTACGATGCCTTCGGAAGCGTGTACGGAAGTCTTTTTCTACGGCGCGGGATGCCTGCCTTCTGTATCGGGTCCTGTTGCCGAAGCCCTGCACCGCCTTTTCCCTGAAGCGCATGTCGAGGTGGAAACGGATTTATTGGGAGCCGCACGCGCCTTGTGCCAGTTCCGTCCGGGCATTGCCTGCATTCTGGGCACAGGTTCCAACTCGTGCCTGTACGACGGAGAGCGCATCACGCAAAACGTCTCCCCCTTGGGCTACATCTTGGGCGACGAGGGAAGCGGGGCTTGCCTGGGCAAGCATTTCGTGGCAGACTGCCTCAAAGGGCAGCTTCCCGCCCACCTGAAGGACACGTTATTGGAAGACTTGCAGACGGATGCAGCCGGAATCATCGAGCGGGTGTACCGCCATCCGCAAGCCAACCGTTTTCTGGCAAGCCTATGCCCCTTTATCCACCGGCATAAGGCGGAGCCGTGCGTCCATACCTTCCTCTTGCAATGCTTCGATGATTTTTTCCGGCGCAATGTGCTCCACTATTCCGAACAGCTTCCCGTTTCGTTTGCCGGTTCCATCGCATGGCATTTCCGCACGGAGATAGAAGAAGCCGCACGCATACGGGGGCTCCAGACAGGCGTTTTCCTTCAAAGCCCCATCGAAAAGCTGGCCGAATACCACTTTAAGGCAGAACAATAAACGCCGGGAGACCGACCGCTTATAAAAATATATGAATTCCGCATTTCACCAATAAGGAGTTAAAAGGAGTTATTTCAGGGAGTTAAAAGGAGTTAGAAGCCAATACTTTTGCTCATGGGAACCATAGCAGGACTATTGGCTTTTAACTCCTGCCGGAGGCATAACTCCTTCTAACTCCTTTTCATGCCATTGGCATATTGCGGATATTCATCTTTAAAACGGGACATCCTGCACCGGTGCCCCGAAAGGATTCTCGGGCATCGGAGGCATGTCGGACGCAGCAGGCGGGACATAATCCGGATTTCCTCCCTTGTTCATCTTCGAACGGAGCACAGGCGAATTCTTGTCTTCGCCCGGCATCGGCACAATCAAATCATCATCGGGATTCTGGAAGCGGGCATACTCGGCACGGAAACGCAAAAGCACATCGCCCACCGCACCGTTACGGTGCTTGGCTATGATGATTTCCGCCATGCCGTGCAGGTCGTTCCCCTTCTCGTCCTGGTAAATCTTGTAATACTCCGGACGGTGAATGAAGCACACCATGTCGGCATCCTGTTCGATGGCTCCCGACTCGCGAAGGTCGCTCAGTTGGGGACGCTTTCCGTCGATGCCCTCACGGTTTTCCACCCCACGGTTCAACTGGCTCAGCGCTATAATCGGAATATTCAGTTCCTTCGCCAGCCCCTTCAACGAACGCGAAATGGTACTCACCTCTTCCTGACGGCTTCCGTACGACATGCCGCTGGCGTTCATCAACTGAAGGTAGTCGATGATAATCACCTTCACATCGTGCTCACGCACCAGGCGGCGTGCCTTTGTGCGGAGTTCGAACACCGAGAGCGAAGGCGTGTCATCCACATAAAGTGGCGCATCATACAGTTCCCTTATCTTATAGTCGAGCTGCCCCCATTCGTAAGGCGCCAGCTGGCCGCTCTTGATTTTCTCGCCCGGTATTTCGCATACGTTCACTATCAAACGGTTGACCAGCTGCACGTTGCTCATTTCGAGCGAAAACAACGCCACGGGCACCTTGTTGTTCACCGCCATGTTTTTCGCCATCGAAAGCACGAACGCCGTTTTTCCCATTGCCGGGCGGGCAGCTATGATAATCAGGTCGGAATTCTGCCAGCCCGAAGTCATCTTATCCAGCTGGTGGAACCCGCTGGAAAGCCCGCTCAACCCGTCGGTACGCGCCGCCGCTTTCCGAAGCATCTCGTACGCTTCCTGAATGACAGGATTGATTTGCGTATAATCTTTCTTCATATTCTGCTGGGAGATTTCGAAGAGCTTCCCCTCCGCCTCCTGCATCAGGTCGTCCACATCCTGCGTCTCGTCGAACGCCTTGGTCTGAATGGAGCTGGTAAACGAAATCAGCTCGCGAGCCAAGAACTTCTGGGCAATGATGCGGGCATGGTATTCGATATGGGCAGACGAAGCCACCTTGCCGCTCAGCTGGGTAATGTAGAACGGTCCGCCTGCCTCTTCCAAATCGCCCCTTGCGCGCAACTGCTCGGTCACGGTCAAGATATCAATCGGTTTCTGCTGGATGGCAAGGTCGGTTACCGCCGCATAAATCAACTGATTGCGATGTTCGTAAAAAGACTCGGGACGGAGAATCTCGCTTACCAGCGAATAAGCGTCCTTTTCTATCATCAATGCGCCCAGCACGGCTTCTTCCAGTTCGGGAGCCTGCGGCTGCAAGTGTCCGTATTCGTCCACCGGCTTGGTTTTCACCGCCTTCGGGACGCGCGTCGTTCTTCTTGTTTCTGCCATGTATCGTTCGTTTTATGAATAAGCGCACAAAGATAGCGAAATAAATGAAGAATAAAGAATGAGGCGAAAAGAATTCGCCGCCCTATATCTTCCCTTCCAGCCAAGCGTCTATCAGCCGGCGGGCTATGCTCAGTTTCTTGGGAATCTCGGGCAGGCACGATTTGTGGTAGAAGGCTCCCGCACTCAGCTCTTCATCCTGAAGCTTGATGGTGCCGCTCTCGTACTCGGCGGAATAGCCTATCATAATGCCGCTGGGATAGGGCCACGGCTGGCTCCCGAAGTATTTCAGGTTCTTGATGGTAAGCCCCGTTTCCTCCATCACTTCGCGCCGCACACATTCTTCGAGCGTTTCGCCCGGCTCGAGAAATCCCGCTACCAGCCCCTTGAAGGTGCCACGGAAATTGCGCGCATGCACCAAGAGCACTTCGTCCTCGCCCCGCTTGATGAGCACAATGATGGCAGGCGATATGCGCGGATAAATTTCCATACCGCACACGGGACACCGCTTGGCAATGGGCGCCACCTGTCCGGCAGGCGCTCCGCAACGGGGACAGAACCTGCTGTCGCGGTCCCACGTCAGTATCTCCGAGGCTTTCCCCGCCATCCGGTATTCGTCCCAGGGCAATACGTCGAACGAGGCACGCAGGTCTTTCATCCGACGGGGACTTTCATCATCCCCTTCGATGGGTACCGCCAGGGCGTATGCCTTTGCCGTGCATCCCTCCATCACGCCTATCTCGTGCACAGCGCTCCCTTCGGGTATGGGCGCCGGCGGCTCCGTGCCCACGGGGATATGCCACCCGCCTGCCCGTTTCTCAATCAATACCTGTCCTTCGTAAAAAGCAAACCAATAACAATTGTTTTCTATTTGTTCTTCCATAATTATTCCTATTTGTCATATATTTCACCACAGAGGACACAGAGGGGCACAGAGGAAAAATTAAAAAACTCTGTGTTCCTCTGCGTCCTCGTGTGGTGAAAAAAAATCAATCATTTTTCTTTCATTGTCAGTTGGATGCGCTTGCGCTCCCTGTCTACGCTCAACACCCGCACACGTACCTGCTGATGGATGCTTACCACGGTGGTGGGGTCGCTCACAAAATGGTCGGCAAGCTGGGATACGTGCACCAGCCCTTTTTCCTTGATGCCGATATCCACGAAGCACCCGAAGTTGGTGATGTTGGTCACGATGCCCGGCAGTTCCATACCCTCGCACAGGTCGTCAAGGGTATGCACGTTAGGGTCGAAACAGAATGCCTCCAACCGCTTGCGCGGGTCGCGTCCCGGCTTCTCCAGCTCGTGCAGGATATCGGTCAAGGTGGGGATGCCTACCTCGTCTGTCACATAGTCTTCCATCCGGATACGCTCACGGAGCGACTTGTCCGCTATCAAGTCGGAGACGGCACATTTCAGGTCTTTCGCCATCTGCTCTACAATGGGATAGCTTTCGGGATGCACCGCCGAATTATCGAGGGGATTGCCGGCGTTCGGGATGCGAAGGAAACCCGCACATTGTTCGAACGCCTTCGCACCCATACGGGGCACGTCCAGCAGCTCCTTCCGCGAGCGGAAAGGTCCGTGAGCGGTACGGTAGTCCACGATGTTCTGCGCCAATGCCGGACCCAGTCCCGACACATACGTGAGCAGATGCCGGCTTGCCGTATTGACATTCACGCCCACCAGGTTGACGCAGCTCTCCACGGTGCGGTCGAGCGCCGCTTTCAGCTTCGTCTGGTCCACATCGTGCTGGTACTGCCCCACCCCGATAGATTTGGCATCGATTTTCACCAGTTCGGCAAGCGGGTCTATCAACCTCCTGCCGATAGACACAGCCCCGCGCACCGTCACATCATAGTCGGGAAATTCCTCGCGGGCGGTTTTCGAAGCCGAATAAACGGAAGCCCCGTCCTCGCTTACCACAAACACTTGCACCTCGCGCCCGAAGCGCAAAGCACTGACAAACTGTTCCGTCTCCCGGCTCGCCGTGCCGTTTCCGATGGCTATCGCCTCCACCTTATATTGCTCCACCAGCGTCGTCAGCTTACGTGCCGCCGCC
>ULUG01022458.1_pt1 | contig 54739 bp, 45 predicted proteins | sample 1958331 | NCBI WGS metagenome assembly ULUG01 (sample SAMEA4835755, study PRJEB28245) | human gut metagenome | biome: gut microbiome; material: fecal sample | place: Denmark | collected 2008
ATAAAATTCGTCTTAGTTTCATCTATATCATTTAATCATCACGGAAAAACGTACAATTATCGATTATAAAAACATATTGAATCATGTCAAGAACAAAAGATGAACTTGAAGGTGTAAACCTGTTAGGTAATCAAGGTACAAAGTATGCCGACGATTATGCTCCTGATGTGCTTGAAACATTTTCCAACAAGCATCTTGAAAATGAATATCTTGTCACGTTCAATTGTCCGGAATTTACAACATTGTGTCCAAAGACCGGACAACCCGATTTCGGCAAGATAATCATTAATTACATACCGCGGGAGCGAATGGTGGAGAGCAAGAGCTTGAAATTGTATTTGTTCAGTTTCCGCAATCATGGAGATTTTCATGAGGATTGTGTCAATATCATAATGAAGGATCTTGTGAAACTAATGGATCCCAAGTATATCGAAGTGATAGGCATATTCATGCCTCGAGGAGGCATATCCATATATCCTTTTGCCAATTACGGCGATTCGGAGCATCAAGAGCTTGTCAAGCAGCGCATGTTGGCTTCATTCGGCAGTGATTTTAGGTTTAAGTGAGTTAAAAGAAGCAAAGAAAAAGATGAAGAAGGATTCTATTATAGTGCTGTCGGGAGGAATGGATTCCGTTACATTGATGCACGAATACAAGGAGAGAGTGGCATTGGCTGTGACATTTGATTACGGCTCAAATCATAACAAAAGGGAGATTGAATGTGCCGCATATCAATGCTCGTTGCTTGGTATAAGGCATCTTGTCATTCCTCTTGAGTTCATGGCGCGTTATTTTAAAAGTTCATTGCTTGAAGGAGCCGACGCGATTCCCGAAGGACACTATGAGGACTTAAACATGCGGTCGACGGTTGTGCCATTCCGCAACGGCATAATGCTTTCGGTTGCTTGCGGCCTGGCCGAGAGTTACGGGTTGAAACATGTGATGATAGCCAATCATTCGGGCGACCATGCCATATATCCCGATTGCCGTGCCGGATTTGTCGATGCCATGTCCCGGGCAATGCAGGAAGGCACTTATGACGGTGTGACGATAATGGCTCCCTATACCAATATCAGCAAGAATGATATTGCTGCCAGAGGCAAGAGCTTCGGCGTTGACTACGCCAAGACATATTCTTGCTACAAAGGGGGAGAGAAACATTGCGGCAAGTGCGGAACTTGCATTGAGCGAAAAGAAGCTCTTGCTGCAGCCGGCATAGAAGACCCTACGCAATATGAAGATTGAGAACCGATTAAAAACATAGCTTTGCGTATGTATTATATAAAGAAAACAATGGAAGTGGCTGCATGCCACACGTTGGAATTGAGTTATCCGAGCAAATGCACGTCGATTCATGGGCATAACTGGGTGATAACGGTTTATTGCAAGTCGGCCACGTTGAATGCCGATGGAATGGTGTGTGACTTTACTCATGTGAAAGAGCTGGTGCAAGGCAGGTTGGACCATAAGAACCTTAATGAGGTGCTGCCGTTTAATCCAACTGCCGAGAACATTGCAAGGTGGATTGTAGATTCCATTCCCGAGTGTTACCGTGCCGATGTGCAGGAATCGGCAAACAACATGGCTACTTACATAGATGAATGATGCCTGGGAAATGAAGCGTATTAACGAAATATTTTATTCGTTGCAGGGTGAAGGGTACCATACAGGTACGCCTGCCGTGTTTGTACGATTTTCGGGCTGTAACTTGAAGTGCCATTTTTGCGACACCCTGCATAACAGTGGCGAGGTGATGACCGAACGCGACATTGTGGCAAGAATCATGGAGTATCCGCAAGCGCCTCTCATCGTGTTGACAGGCGGAGAGCCGTCATTGTTCATCGACAGGGATTTTGTCGAGCTGCTGAAGCATTGCACGGGCAAGCGTGTGACGATAGAGACCAATGGCACCAATGAATTGCCCGAAAACATTGATTGGGTAACTTTGTCGCCAAAAGGGGCGTATGACGGCGGCATGGATTTTCCGCTTGTTATAGATTCCTGCGATGAATTGAAGGTGGTGTATGTGGGTCAGCCGCTCGATGATTATTTCAACATCAGGGCTTCGCATTATTTTTTGCAGCCTTGCTATTGCGATGACGAGTGTGAGCGCATGGAAAACATAGGCAAGACTGTGGAAGCTGTCATGCGCGATCCGCGATGGAGGTTGTCGTTGCAGACGCACAGGTTTATCAACATCCGATAAGACATTCTTCGGTCTACGTCATTTTTGCCATCTTCCGATGGTAAAAGAGATGAGACTTCTCCGGATGGGAAAATGCTATTAAGCCAACGCCGGCATACTTTGAAAAAGTGGCTTTGTGGGCAAGTTTGTAAAAAATGCTGCAATAGACGATGTGAGGTCGAGAATTATTGCTAATTTTGTGACTTAAAATTATAATAAACAAATAATAAACGGTGGAAACAAAGTACATATTCGTGACGGGCGGAGTGGTTTCCTCATTAGGGAAAGGAATCATATCATCATCATTAGCCCGGCTGTTGCTGTCACGCGGTTTTAGAGTGACAATACAAAAGTTTGACCCATACATCAATATCGACCCGGGTACATTGAACCCTTATGAGCATGGTGAATGCTATGTTACTGCCGACGGGCATGAGGCCGACCTTGATTTGGGCCATTACGAAAGATTCACCAACATACAGACTTCGCGAGCCAACAACGTTACTACAGGTCGTATTTATCAGAGTGTGATAGACAAGGAACGTCGCGGAGACTATCTTGGCAAGACTGTCCAGATAATTCCTCATATTACTGATGAAATAAAGCGCAACGTAAAACTGCTCGGAAATACCGGGAAATATGATTTTGTCATTACGGAAATCGGCGGAACAGTGGGCGATATTGAGTCATTGCCGTTTCTTGAGGCCGTAAGACAGTTGCGTTGGGAGCTCGGACAGAATTGCTTGTGCGTTCACTTGACATATGTGCCGTTTATCAGGGCTGCCAAGGAATTAAAGACAAAGCCTACGCAACACTCGGTAAAGCAATTGCAGGAAGTGGGAATCCAACCCGATATCCTTGTGCTTCGTACCGAACAGGATATTCCTATGTCGGTGCGTAAGAAAGTTGCGTTGTTCTGTAACGTGTCGCCTGATGCGGTTATTCAATCGATTGACGTGCCGACTATATATGAAGTACCGTTGACAATGCACGGCCAGCATCTTGACGAAATAGTTTTGAAAAAGACCAATACTCCATATTCGGGAGAGCCTGACTTGTCGAAGTGGAATGAATTCCTTGCAAAAATCAAGCATGCTACCGACTCGGTGAAAATAGGACTCGTCGGAAAATACGTCGAACTTCAAGATGCGTATAAGTCGATTAACGAATCTCTTTTCCAGGCCGCAACATATAATGACCACAAGCTCGATTTGAAGTATATCAGTTCGGAAAAACTTACCGACGGGAATGTGGAAGAGATGCTTGGAGGCATGGATGGTGTAATCATTGCTCCGGGATTCGGACAACGTGGCATTGAGGGTAAATTTGTGGCATTGAAATGGTGTCGCGAAAATGATATGCCTACATTCGGAATTTGTCTCGGAATGCAGTGCATGGTTATAGAGTTTGCCCGTAATGTCCTTGGCCTTGCCGAAGCCAATAGTACGGAAATGGATACAAAGACTCCTTATAACGTAATCGACCTCATGGAGGAGCAGAAGAGCATTACGTCGATGGGGGGGACCATGCGTCTTGGTGCATACCGTTGCCGGCTGGCAAGCGGTTCGACAGTCGCAAAGGCCTATGGTACAAACGAGATTATGGAGCGTCATCGTCATCGTTTTGAATTTAACAACGATTTCCGCAGCCAATTTGAAGAAGCCGGCATGAAATGCGTCGGAGAGAATCCCGAAACCCATCTTGTGGAAGTTGTCGAGCTCCCGGGCAAGAAGTGGTACATAGGCACGCAATATCATCCTGAATACAGCAGTACCGTGTTGCATCCGCATCCGTTGTTCATGGATTTCATTCGTGCTGCCATTGCCAACAGAGATTCAAAACATCAAAATAAAAACAATTAAATAAAGACAAAACGATAAAGTATGGATAAAAACGCGATTATCGGAATGTTGCTGATGGCAGCGGTGATTTTCGGCTTCATGTGGCTGAATCAGCCTTCAGAAGAAGAGCTGGCTCGTGCCGAAGCCGCCAGAATCGAGGCTGAGGTTAACCAACAAGCCCGAGCCGCCAATACTGCTTTCGGTATCGCCGATACGATAACTGCGCAGGAACTTAAAACATTGAAGCTGACGGTGCAGCAGTTTGGCCAGGCCGACAATGGCACTTATAAGCTTGAGAATGGAGGAGTTTCGATTGTTCTTGATGGTGAAAAATTATCGGGCAGCATAGCATTTGAAGGTGCATTGGCTGTTGATTTGTCCGAGGCATTGTCGTCAACGACAGACAATGTGGCATTGCACAACAGGGCTGTGGCCAAGGTGAGGGATTTGATAAACGACTTCACAAAGAACGGCTCTTTTGCCAATTATCTCAATGGACATGACACGACGGTCGTATTGGAAAATGAATTGTTGAAAGTCGAGCTGTCTTCTAAAGGCGGTGTGATATCAAGCGTGCAATTGAAAGAATACAAAGCATATAATGACGCACAAGTTAAATTGTTTGACTCGGGTTCAAATAGTTATGGCTTCATCTTGAATACTTATTCGCAACGCTTTGACACAAGGGATTTTTATTTTACTCCTGTCATGTTGAATGATTCGACGGTATTGATGCAGCTTGATTTGGGTGGCGGAAGCAAGTTCGGGTTGAAATACATGTTGTCAGAAGGCAGCTATGACGTAGCTATGGATTTTGTTCAAGAAAACATGAACAAGGTTATTCCGATGAATATCCCGAATCTTGATTTTGAATGGAAACAAAAAATTTCCCGTCATGAAGAAGGACGCATGTTTGAAGAACGAAACAGCGCGTTATTCTATAAATATGCCGGCGGCGATGTTGACAACTTGAGCGAAACAGGCAATGACGATGATGAAATGCAGGATAAATTGAAATGGGTGGCTTTCAAGAACCAGTTCTTCTCAAGCGTGCTCATCTGCAAGACCTATTTCAACGGGGCCAAGATGGACAGCCGTGTAATCGACTCGGATAATCCCGACAATAAGAATTTCATGAAGGACTTGTCGTTGAGCAGCTCGTTTGAATACAATTCGGCGACAGCTGTCCCGGTGTCGTTCAATTTCTTCTTCGGTCCCAATTTGTATCCGCTATTGTCATCTTATGATGAAAAGGTGTCGCCCGATGAAGATCTTGAGTTGACCAAGTTGATTCCGCTGGGATGGCCTATGTTCCGCTGGATAAACACAGGTTTCATCATTCCGGTGTTCAACTTCCTTGGAAAGTTCATTGGCAATTACGGTGTCATAATCTTAATCATGACTTTCATGATTAAATTGATATTGTGGCCATTGGCACACAAGAGTTACATGTCGCAAGCCAAGATGAGGTTGCTTGCACCCGATATAAAGGCGATAAATGAGAAGTATCCGGGCAAGGACAATGCTATGGTGCGACAGCAGAAGATGATGGCGTTATATAGCTCGGCCGGAGCCAATCCTATGAGCGGCTGTCTGCCCATGTTATTGCAGTTGCCTATTCTTGTAGCCATGTTCTCGTTCTTCCCTTCATGTATAGAATTGAGAGGAGAATCATTCTTGTGGGCTAAAGACTTGTCGGCACCCGACGCGATTGTGAGCTGGGATGTGAATATTCCGTTCATTACAACTTTCTTCGGCAACCACATCAGCTTGTTCTGTCTCTTGATGACTGTGACTAATGTCATTTACAGCCGCATCAACATGCAGAACCAAGCCGGTAGCGATTCAATGCCGGGCATGAAGATGATGATTTACTTGATGCCGTTGATGTTCTTGGTTTTCTTCAATAACTACGCTTCGGGATTGAGCTACTATTACTTCGTTTCGTTGCTCATCACAATAGCTCAGACTTATGGTTACCGTTATTTCGTGAGTGAAGAAAAGATGCGTGCAAAGATGGCTGAGAATGCCAAGAAGCCTAAGAAAAAGAGTGGATTCATGGCACGTCTCGAAGAGGCTCAACGTCAGCAACAGGCAATGCTTGCCGAGCAAAACCGTCGCAAGAACAATAATAGCAAGGGTCGTCATTGAACAGAATAAGCAGCTTGCCGTTCACTTTTGGACGTAAGGCAGATTTCAAGAAATATGCTTGTGGGACGCGGTTTGTCGCGTTCCACAAGTTTTTTTATCGTTGCTTGTGGTGACTCCTTTGTGGCGTAAAGACAATGCTTTGGGTTGAGGTTGGTCAAAGAGCCGTTTTGCATAAATGAAAGAAATGTCGTACCTTTGTTAAATCAATGAAAATGGCTGTGAATCATCTGCATGAGATGTGGCAGCCATGTGGAAAATTAATAAAAATATGCAGGAAAAGATTATAATTCTTGATTTTGGATCGCAGACTACGCAGCTCATAGGACGCAGGGTGCGCGAGCTGAACATGTATTGCGAGATTGTACCATACAACAAGTTCCCGCATGGCGACGAGTCGGTGATAGGTGTCATATTGTCGGGCAGTCCGTTCTCGGTGTATGATGAAAAAGCATTTAAAGTCGACTTGTCAAGTATTAGGGGTAAATATCCGTTGTTGGGTATTTGTTATGGTGCCCAGTTCATGGCTTATGTCAATGGAGGCAAAGTCGAGCCGGCTGCCACTCGGGAATACGGACGCGCCAATCTTGCCAAGATAGATTGTGAAAATCCGTTGATGAAAGGCGTTAAGGAAAATTCGCAGGTGTGGATGAGCCATGGCGACACAATAACAGCCTTGCCCAATGGTTTTAAAATCATAGCTTCGACCGACAAGGTGGCTGTGGCTGCTTATCAGGCCGAAAATGAAAAATTGTGGGGCGTGCAATTCCACCCTGAGGTATTCCATACCGAAGACGGGACACAGATACTTAAAAACTTCGTTGTAGACATTTGCGGCGGCAAGCAAGATTGGAGTGCCGCTTCGTTTATTGAGTCGACGGTAGCTCAATTAAAAGAGCAGCTTGGTAATGACAAAGTCGTGCTTGGACTTAGTGGCGGTGTGGATTCGTCGGTTGCTGCCGTGTTGCTCAACAAGGCGATCGGCAAGAATTTGACATGTATTTTTGTCGACCACGGGATGTTGCGCAAGAATGAGTTCAAAAATGTGCTTCACGACTATGAATGCCTTGGGCTTAATGTAGTGGGCGTGGACGCAAGTGACAAGTTCTTTAAGGAACTCGAAGGCGTGACCGACCCCGAGCGCAAGCGTAAAATAATAGGCAAGGGCTTCATAGACGTGTTTGATGAAGAAGCCCACAAGATAACCGATGTGAAATGGCTGGCTCAAGGGACTATTTATCCTGACTGCATCGAGTCGCTTTCAATCACGGGAACTGTAATCAAGAGCCACCACAACGTTGGCGGACTTCCTGAGAAGATGAACCTCAAGCTGTGTGAGCCTTTGCGCCTGTTGTTTAAGGACGAAGTGCGCAATGTGGGACGCGAACTCGGAATGCCGGAGCATCTCATCAAGCGTCATCCGTTCCCGGGACCGGGACTTGCCGTGCGTATCTTGGGCGACATCACGCGCGAGAAAGTGCGCATATTGCAAGATGCCGACGATATTTTCATCCAAGGTTTGCGCGACTGGGACTTGTATGACAAGGTTTGGCAGGCCGGCGTGATATTGCTGCCTGTGCAAAGCGTGGGAGTGATGGGTGACGAGCGCACCTACGAGCGTGCCGTTGCATTGCGTGCCGTGACCAGTACCGATGCCATGACGGCCGATTGGGCGCATTTGCCATACGAATTCCTTGCAAAGGTGAGCAACGACATCATCAACAAGGTGAAGGGCGTGAACCGCGTTTGCTATGACATCAGCTCAAAACCACCTGCAACCATCGAGTGGGAATAATAGTAATGACATAACGCATTTGAACGAGGACTTGCAGGCTTTTGCTTGGCAAGTCCTCGGTTTTTCTATTGCGCCGTGGTCGAGGCAAGAGCAACAGATGGTGTTCATGTCTTGCTCCCTGTTTTATGAGCTGCTGGCGGTCGATGACTCCTGGGGTTGCTCGTTCCATGTCGGGAGTTAAACGAAGAGTGCGGTTGTTCCTGATTTTTTGCAGGCAAGGTTGTACTTATGTTGCAATAATGTGCTAAATTTGCATATAATTATGAATGAAAGGCCTTGCCTGCTGAGTGAGGCCGAAATTATGTGTTAGAATATGTACAGGACTAAGACTTGTGGAGAACTTCGCATGGCTAACGTCGGCGAAGTAGTGACATTGGCAGGTTGGGTGCAACGCACTCGCAAGCTCGGCGGCATGACTTTTGTCGACATGCGCGACCGTTATGGAATCACACAGATAGTGTTTAATAACGAAGTCGATGCCGATTTGTGCGAAAAAGCCAACCATTTGGGACGCGAATATGTCGTTCAGGTTACGGGAACGGTGGCCGAACGTTCAAGCAAAAACAATAATATACCTACGGGTGAAATAGAAATAATTGCCAAGGAATTGAACATCCTTAACAAGAGTGAGATTCCGCCGTTTACAATCGAAGACAATTCGGACGGTGGCGATGACTTGCGTATGCAGTTCAGGTACCTCGACTTGCGCCGCGGTGCAGTGCGTCGTAACCTTGAGTTGCGTCACCGCATGGCATTTGAATTGCGCAAGTATCTTGATGAAAACGGATTCCTTGAAGTGGAAACCCCCATTCTTGTCAAGTCTACACCTGAGGGAGCACGCGATTTCGTCGTGCCGTCACGTATGAATCCGGGACAATTCTATGCGTTGCCCCAGTCTCCGCAACTCTACAAGCAGTTGTTGATGGTGGCAGGTTTCGACCGTTATTTCCAAATTGCAAAGTGCTTCAGGGATGAGGATTTGAGGGCCGACCGTCAGCCGGAATTCACGCAAATCGACTGTGAAATGTCTTTCGTGGAGCAGGAAGACGTGCTTCAGATGTTTGAAGGCCTTGTAAAACATATTTTCAAGTATGTGAGGAACATCGAGTTCAATGAGCCGTTCCCGCGCATGACGTGGGCTGATGCCATGAAGTATTATGGCAGTGACAAGCCCGACATTCGCTTTGGAATGCGATTTGTTGAATTGAAGGATTTGACCGAAGGCAAGAACTTCTCAGTGTTTGACAGTGCTGAGTATGTAGGTGCCATTTGCGCCACGGGATGTGCCGGATATACAAGAAAGCAGCTTGACGAGCTGACCGATTTTGTGAAGCGTCCGCAGATAGGAGCAAAAGGCCTCGTTTGGGTGAAGGTCGAGAATGACGGCAGCTTCAAGAGCAGTGTAGGCAAGTTCTATGGTGATGAGGACTTGAAGCAATGGGCAGAGCGTTGCGAAGCCAAGCCGGGCGACTTGATTTTGATCCTTGCCGGCAAGACAATGCCGACACGCAAGGCGTTGAACGAATTGCGACTTGAAATGGGAAATCGTCTCGGATTGAGGGACAAGAACGTGTTTGCACCATTGTGGGTTATAGATTTCCCGATGTTTGAGTGGGATGAAGAAACCCAACGTTATTATGCAATGCACCATCCGTTCACCAAGCCTAAAGACGAGGATATTCCATTGCTCGACAGCGACACCGGTAACGTAAGGGCCAACGCATACGACATGGTGGTAAATGGCGTAGAACTTGGCGGAGGCAGCATCCGTATCCATGACCCGAAATTGCAGGACAAGATGTTTGAATTGCTTGGATTTACCGAAGAGCGTGCGCAAGAGCAATTCGGATTCTTGATGGAGGCATTCAAGTATGGTGCACCGCCTCATGCAGGATTGGCATTCGGATTTGACCGCTTCGTGTCTATGCTTGCCGGTCTCGACAGCATACGCGACACGATAGCGTTCCCTAAGAACAATTCCGGCCGAGACATGATGAATGACGCACCGAGCGCACTTGATCAAGAGCAGCTCGACGAGTTATACATAAAGGTCGATACCGATAGGATAGAAAAAGAAAAGAACAAGTGATATCATGGTAAAATTCAAAGCGGTGCCGGTAATTGATGCCTTGGTGCCGCTTTGTTTATAATAAATCGGCGTTATATGAAAATAAAGGACATAATATCGGCAATTGAAGATTTTGCCCCGCTTTGCCTGCAAGAAAGTTGGGACAATGCCGGCGTGCAAGTTGGTGATGTCGACAATGAGGCGACAGGCGCGATATTGTGCGTCGATGTTACCGAAGGTGTGGTTGACGAGGCCGTGGCAAAGGGTACGAATCTCATTGTGTCGCATCACCCGTTGTTGTTCAAGGGGCTTAAACGCATTGTCGGTGCGACTCCCATTGAGCGCATAGTGGCCAAGGCATTGCGCAACGGAATAACCATATATTCGGCTCATACAAATATGGACAGTGCCGTCGGTGGAGTGTCGTGGCGCGATGCAGAGAAACTCGGGTTGAAGGACGTGCGTGTGCTTGCTCCTCAATCGGGAAATGTTATGAAACTTGTCGTGTTTGTGCCAGATGATTATGCTGATGCCGTGTGCGAAGCGATGTGGAAGGCCGGGGCGGGACATATAGGCAACTACGACAGGTGTGCTTATCGCATGAGCGGAATCGGGACTTATTATGCCTTGGAAGGTGCCAATCCGTTTGCCGGCAACGTAGGGGAGCAGCACGAGGAAGCCGAAGCGCGTGTAGAAGTCGTATTTCCTGCATCCATAACCGGGCGAGTGGTGACTTCAATGCTTGCTGCTCATCCTTATGAAGAACCTGCTTATGACTTGCTTAAAGTGGAAAATAAGCAATCGACAGGCCTTGGTGTGGTGGGAGATGTAGAACCTGTGAAGGCTGCCGATTTCATTGCTCATGTGAAGCATGTGTTGAACATTGCGGCAGTGCCTTGCAGCGGTAATCTTGATTCGACCGTGAGAAAAGTCGCTTTGTGTGGAGGTGCCGGCGGAGAGTTTATCCCCGATGCTATAAGGTGCGGTGCCGATATTTACATGTGCGGAGATTTGAAATATCATGATTTCACGAGCTACAACGACAAAATCGTAATCGCCAATATAGGCCATTATGAGAGTGAGGAATGCACAAAAGGGATATTTTATGATATAATTAAGAAAAAATTCCCTAACTTTGCAACCTATTACGCTGAATTTGAAAAAAATCCAATAAGTTTTTTATAAGCTATGGCTACTGAAAAGACAAAACAAGAAAAAGAATTGACAGTCGAAGAGCGCCTGAGGACGCTTTACCAGCTCCAGACAATTTTGTCGGAAGTGGATCGCATAAAGACAATCAGGGGCGAGTTGCCGCTTGAAGTGCAGGATCTTGAAGATGAGGTTGCCGGGCTTCAGACGCGCATACAAAACTATAAGAACGATGTCGAACAATTGAAGGAAGATGTGTCGAAACAGAAGCGCGACATCGAGGAAGCCAACGCTCGTATAGAAAAATATACTGCACAACAGGATAATGTGCGGAATAACAAGGAATATGATTTCCTCACCAAGGAGATTGAATATGAACACTTGAACATCGAACTTGCCGAGAAGCGCATAAACGAGTTTACAAAGCAGGTGGAACAAAAAAATGCGGATGTGGCTGCCGCTGAAGAGAATCTTGCCGACAAGAATCACATACTTGCTGAAAAGAAAGGCGAGTTGAGTGAAATTGTTTCTGAGACAAAGCAAGATGAAGAGAAATTGCGCGAGCAAGCCAAGAAGCTTGAAGTTAAAATCGAGCCGCGTCTGCTTACTGCGTTCAAGCGCATACGCAAGAGTGCTCGTAACGGGCTCGGCATAGTGTATATCCAACGTAATGCCTGTGGTGGTTGCTTTAACCGCATCCCGCCTCAAAGGCAAATGGAGATAAAGATGCACAAGAAAGTCATCGTGTGTGAGTATTGCGGTCGTATATTGATTGACCCTGAGCTTGCAGGTGTTTCTGAAATTGATGCAAATGCAACTGTAACGAAGTAAGAGAATTTCAAAATATATAATAAGAGAAGCCGGATAAGACGCGAAAATGTCAAATCCGGCTTTTTTATTTTGTTGGAGTGGTAAATTATTCGGGTTGGAATTTCAATGAGTTTCGCTCAGCCGACTCGATGCGGCGGTTGCGCCAACAGTTGCGGCACAAAGCCACATATTTGTCATTGCCGCCTATCTCGACCTGGTTACCATCGGTCACTATGTTTCCTTCTTTGTCGATACGGGCATTTACAATTGTTTTTCTTCCGCATGAGCAAGTGCTTTTTATCTCGTCGATTGTGTCGGCAATTTCAAATAACCTTTTGGAACCTTCAAAAAGGTGTGTCTGGAAGTCGGTACGCAGCCCGTAGCACACTACATTGCTGCCATAGTCGTCCACGACCCGTGCCAATTGGTCTACCTGTGCCGTGGTTAGGAATTGAGCTTCATCTATTAGAATCCAGTCTTTCACGACGAGCGTTTCCTCAAATATCTTTTTTGCGAGTTCATATAAATCGCTGTCGGGGTATATCCATAGGCATTTGCGTTCTATTCCTATCCTCGATCTTATCACATTGTCGTTTTCACGGTTGTCAATGATAGGTTTAAGGCACAAGTATTCCATCCCACGTTCTTCAAAGTTATAAGCAGTTGTAAGCAGCATGGCGGTTTTTGCCGAGCCCATAGTGCCATAGCGAAAGTATAATTTGCCAATGCGGTTCATATCTCAGGTCGTTCGTGTTGTCTCTGTAAATAAAAGTGAAGGATATGTCAAAGAAGCCTGAACGCGGCCCTTTAATCGAGTCCTAAGACAAAGTTAGGCAATAGAATTCTAAAAATAAACAAAATTTTAGGCGAAAAAAACTTGTAAATTAAAAAAGTTGCAGTAACTTTGCACCGCAATTACGCGATACGGGTGCAGTCACCTCGGGGTGTAGCGCAGTCCGGTTAGCGCACCTGCTTTGGGAGCAGGGGGTCCCAAGTTCGAATCTTGGTACCCCGACAAGAAAAAGACTTGCATTTGCAGTCGAGCCGAAGTATCGGGTAATTGTTTTCGGGGTGTAGCGCAGTCCGGTTAGCGCACCTGCTTTGGGAGCAGGGGGTCCCAAGTTCGAATCTTGGTACCCCGACATAGAAAGCGTTGATTATCAATCATGTGGTTGAAATCAACGCTTTCTTTTTTCTTATAATTAAAAATCTATTCCCTCATCAATCAATTGGCGATAGGCGGCAAAATTTGCAGCTTGTCGTCAACAAGCCACGAAAAAATGCCGGAATGCGCTACGCGAACTCCGGCATTGCTGTATTTTTTAAAAGGATTGTTTATTCTTCGTTCAATTTGGCGGCCATGGCTTGTGCCAATGCACTGCAATTGTCGATGTCGGCAGGTGTGGCCGATTGTTTCATGTCGAAAGGCGTTCCTACGACCTCGATTCCAAGGTTTTCTACTGCGGCTTTGATGTGCTTTGTCACGACAGGAGCCCAAGTTCCCGAGCCGAAACATCCGAAGTAGCGGTTTTTCACTTCGCGCACTTTTATGGCATTGAGCAACTTTTCAACTTCGGGGAATAATCCGTTTGAGTAGGTAGGTCCTCCTATTATGAGGCCTTTATAACGGCAAATATCGGCAAGTACAAATGACAGGTCGGCAAATGACAGGTTGTACATCTTGATTTGCTTAATTCCGTTGTTGCTCAATTCCCTTGCGACGGCTTCGGCCAATTCTTCAGTATTGCCATACATGGATGCATAGGCTATGACAACACCTTTTTCAGCTTCATATTTGCTCAGACGGTCGTATATGCCGACAACTTTGGCAACCTCGTCATGCCATACAGGGCCGTGGGTGCTGCAAATATAGGTTATTTTGACATCATTGAAACGAGTTATGGTTTTTTGCACGAATTGGCCATATTTGGCAACGATGTTGGAGTAATAACGGTACATTTCGGGGAAATAGGCCGTAGTATCCATTTCGTAGTCGATGATTCCGCCATTGAGTGCGCCGAAGCATCCGAATGCGTCGCCACTGAATAGCACGCCGCAATCTTCCACGAGAGTCATCATGGTTTCGGGCCAGTGTACCATAGGCGTGAAAACGAATTTAAGAATCTTGCCATTGCCGAGGTCAAGAGTTTCGCCGTCGGCAATGGTTATCACGTCATCGACAAGGCCATAGTATCCTTTTATCATGGCAGCAGTCTTGGCGTTGCCTATGATTTTCATTTCGGGAAATTTGGCCTTTATGAATTGAATGGAGCCGGAATGGTCGGGTTCCATATGGTTTATTATCAAGTAATCGATTTTGGCGTTTCCGATTAAACTTTCAATGTTTCCTAAGAATTTCATGCATTGAGAAACATGCACGGTGTCGATAAGAGCGACCTTGTCACCTTTTACCATGTAGGAATTATAGCTTACGCCGATGGGTAGAGGCCAGAGACCTTCAAAACGCGTGGTAGTGCGGTCGTTTACACCAACATAAAAAATGTCTTTGCAAATTTCTTTGATGTTCATATCAATATAAATAATTAGCCAATTTTGGCTGCAAAATTAATTAATTCGGATGCAATGTGCAACACTTGATTGTTATACGGTGTACGACGGTACAATACTAAATGCAGTTGCATTCATTTTTATTCTTTGAGGGATTGTGCTTGTATGTGATTTGTATGCATTTTAATCCATAACTTTTCCGGCTCGTTGCCGTCATGAGCATGGCGGCTATATACATAGTGCCTTTATTTTCATATTCGGGTTATATCCTTCTTGGCAGCCAACTTTTTACCGTAACGTAATAAAATTACGCCAAGTAGCACGCCGCAAATACAGGTGACTATGGAGCCCTCAAAGCCATTACTGCCTCCATTGAGAATGTACGGCCCGCTTATTTCGGGTATAATTGCACTGGATTCTTGTGCCATTCCTGAGACCCCTAAGCCCAAGACTGTTCCGGAGACGAAATTCCATGCCCAGTGAATGCCTATCGGTATCCACAGGTTGTTTCGCAGATTGTATGCCGCTGCCAGCATGAATCCGGCTTCGGCCGAGATGGCAATGGCAGTCCACATATCGACATTCCACAAGTGCATTAATCCGAAAGACAATGAGGATATGGTGAATGCCGTGAATCGGTCTTTAATCATTCTGAACATTATCCCTCTGAATATGACTTCTTCACTTGCGGCGACTAAAAACAATACGCTAAAGTCAAGAAGCATTGATTCCCAGTTCACATGTATTGATTCTATTTTGTAAACGTCAACAAGTGCCAATATGAGTACGACAACGGCTATGAACAGAAATCCTATGGCGAATCCTATCGGCAAATCACGGAAGGCTTGTTTTACACTTAGTTCTGAGATTTGTCTCTTTTCAAAGATTTTCACGAAAGCAGCATATAAGACCAAGATACACAATCCGCCAGTGAACAGCAGGATTGACTTAATCCATAAATTATTGCTAAGGCTGCCAATGGCCGGAGCGAGCTGTGATAATAGTAGGAATAAAATAGTCCCGAATATAATCAACAGGTTCCATTTCCATAAAGGAATGTTATTTTTATTGTGCATGGATTTTAAGCGTGCTGTCAGCTCATGCTAGACTTATAGCCTTGGTATGGAGCCGATTTAATGCGGTTTATTGTAAGGGTCTTGGCGATGTCTCAATTTCTGCGTCATGAGGCATTCTGACGTACTCGGGTATGCCTGAGTTTTCCAGCTTCAAAATTAATTAATTCAGGCACATTGAGCAAATATTTAAGCAAATTTGCATCAATGGATTTATTTGGAAATGTAAGGAATAAAGGATCTTATTATATGCCACATTAGCACTGGAGGTACAGCATTGCCTATTGCTCGGTATTGACGCAATTGAGACACTGAATCTAATTTGAATGAATCAGGGAATGATTGTATCCTTGCGGCTTCGCGTGTGGAGAAACGCCTGTATCGTCCGTTGAACATGAATACAGGATCTGTGCTGTTCAGGCTGACTTTTGCCAAATGTGCACTGATAGTGTTGCAAGGCTCTTCAAGGTTCATGACACGCCCTTTGTTCATTTTTTCTCTTACCGACATCATCCCGGCGACAGCTTTATCGCTGAAAAATAAATTTTCATTGTAATTTTCATCTTCGATAATTACATCTTTTAGAACTTTCCTTTCAGAAAATTTTACTGGATTCGGAAAATTGAAGTGCATGAAGTCTGAAAAATTTTTAAACCCAACTATTATAACACGTTCTCTTTTTTGAGGTACTCCAAATTCTGAAGCATTTAATAGTTTATAGGTTACATTATATCCGGCATTTTCGAATTCTTTCAGAATCATTGGGAATGCTTTTTTTTTATTTGCGGACATTATGCCTTTTACATTTTCTGCTATAAAGAAGCGTGGTTTACGCTCTTTTAATATTTTGACCATTTCAAAAAATAGCATACCACGTTCATCTTTATAGCCTAAACGAGGTGGATTTTGTGCTGATATTGAGAATGATTGGCATGGGAAGCCTCCAATTAGCATGTCAAAATCAGGTATTTCGTTAATTTTTATGTCGCGAACATCCCTTATAGTGCATTTGTGTGTAAAATTGTCGTTATATATTTTTGTACAATATGGATCATTGTCAATGGAATATACAATCTCGAAAGGATTTTCTCCATAGATTTTGTTTAAGTATGAAAATCCACCTATAACACCTAGATCCATGCCTCCGCATCCACAAAAGATAGAGGCTACTTTTATTTTTCCCATGATAGTAATTCTGATGGTTGAAAATCTTCAGAGGAGAAAGTAATATCCATGCCGTCACGAGGTACTGCCTCAATTTTATCTGTTTTGTATAATCCAACAGGATTCCTAAGGATGAATAATGTTTTGTCGTGCTCGCTAAGCATCAATCTGTATATGCAATAATGTTCTTTAATAGTATTTGCCACACGCCATTCATTTGTAGACATGTGGAAACCATACATTTGTACTTTTTGTTTGCTAATAGTAGTTTTTACTTCGATATAGCGATGGTCCTCAGAGCCATCAGCCTCAAAACTGTCAATATCGAATCCTGGATGATATGATGGGCTGTCTACTATCTGAACTAAACGTACGAAATCCTCGTATCCATTTATTTTAAGACGCATCTTTTCATGGCTGCATATAATAGCTTCACCAAGCGTACCGATATCTTTTGTCGTTTTTTCGGTTGAATAAACAACAGATTTTATTCTGTCATCTAAAATAACATTTATTTCGTTACTTTCTTCAAGGATTATCGGAATGCTTGTTTTGAATAATTGTGGTTTCATCGAATCGTTTACATAATCAAACCACGATGGCTCAATTTGAGCTAATTCAGAAGTTTCAAAATTGTTTTTCCCATAAAATGAATCATATCCGTTAAACCATGTCGTATCTTCGACAAAAAGATTCAGCGCAGCTGATTCATTCCCTTTTAAATAAAAATACCCATAGCGTTTCTCTAATAGGTTTGCTATTTCCATATAGTCAAGAATGTCTCCTGCATATCGAGTAATATCTCCTTTAGATCTCGCCTTTCCCGTCAAGGATAATACTTTAGAATCCTTAGGGTTGTAATATTTGATTTTGGATTTGCGATTATTTAAAATGGTTTCAGCGATTGTTTCTGCCGATACAGAACCACTTGTTACTCGAATGTCATTAAATATGCAGTAGGTAGCTTCTTCGGCAGTAATGGACATTTCTTTTGGAATATTTTGGGAACTTAGAATGTTGTTTCCTGCCATTAGAACTTTGATTATTGTTTTGGCAGGTTTAAATTTTATGTTCTGTTGTATTATGTCTTTTAAATCTTGTGGTTTAAGATGTCCTCCTGGGAATTGGAAAGAATACAGGAATAATCTAAGAAACTGTGTTAAATCTTGGTTCTCATGTAAAAAAATTGCCATTTTCGAAGTTTCTGTAATGTCGGCTTTTTTGTCTTCTTTATAGAAACCAAACAATGCAGGGATTTCGGTTCTCCAATTATGCAAAGTTTTATTTGTAGCGTCTATATTGCCTGGAAACATTCTTATGGCATTATAAAAACGTCGATTGTATTCCTCGCAAGGGCACTTTGGTATTCTGCAGCATTCATTTGCCATGTAAAGTAATACATTTTCAATATTACTTTTAAAGCGAGGTCGTACAAAATGAATGCGATACCAGTATTTTTCAGGAATTTGATAAAATTTTGATTCGGTTTTCATAATAACTTTTTCAGTTGATTTGCTATTGCTTGAGCCATAATAGGAGGAACGGCATTGCCTACTTGTTTGTATTGACTCGTTTTACTACAAGAAAATATATAATTATCGGGAAAAGATTGAATTCTTGCACATTCTCTAACAGTAGGTATCCGATTCCATTTATAATGAAAGTGATGTCTATGTCCAGTATCTATCGTAATACTGGGCTTTTTACTATTTAAACGAGTCCATGCAATGTGCACCTTACGGGTATTTTGTAGGTTGGCAGGTAAATCTTTATAATTTCCTCCGTCAGGAACCAATGCTATTATTTTTGTAGTTTGTTCATTGTGATTGGTTGTTTGATGGTTCCATATACCACAGCTTTTTTCCCTTATCAAAGTTTGGAATTCACTATTTGGCTTAATTGTGTATGGAGTCCCATCAGGCAAAGATATTTCAGGTAGGTCGTCAATTGCTTCGGCTGTGGATACTTTATGTTCTACTGTAGGCAATTCTTCAAAATTGAATATGCCGTTTCTTAATCCAATAAATATCGCACGGCGTCTATTTTGTGGAACTCCATAATCAGATGCTATTAGTACTTTTGTACTCACATTGTAGCCTAAATTCTCAAATTCTTGTATTATATTTTCTTTGATAATTCCATTCCCGATAGAAAATATATTCGGTACGTTTTCCAAAACAAATGCACGAGGTTTGAAATATGCAACAAGACGAACAAACCCTTTGTACAGTTTATTGCGTTCGTCATCTAACATTCGTTTCCCTGCGATTGAGAACCCTTGGCATGGAGGACCGCCAATAATTACATCAATAGTATTGTTGCCAATGATATTTTCCACATCATTGCCTGAGATATTTGATATGTCAGCACATAAAATTCGGCTGTTTCTATGATTATTTTGGAATGTAATCAAGGCATCTTTCCAGATATCTATTCCTAATAATATGTTATACCCTGCATTTTCAAATCCTGTTGACATCCCTCCGCATCCACAAAACAAATCTAACACTGTGTATTGTTTTTTATCCATGAGTCGTTTCATTTTGTTAAGGGATTCAACTCATGCGAGTCTTGTAATCTTCGTATGTGAATTCGCGCAGTAGTTCCACAGTGCCGTCGCATCGGGAGAACAGAATGGACGGGTGTTGTATGCCGTTGAACATGTTGGTCTTTACGGTGGTGTAGTGGTTCATGTCCTCGAAAGTGAGGCGGTCGCCTTCTTTCAAAGGCTCGGGGAAACTCCAATCTCCCACAAAGTCACCGCTGAGGCATGAGTTGCCACCGATGCGGTATGTAGGTTTCGTATTGTCGACATCGGGTAGCGACTCGGTGATTGCCGGCTTGTAGGGCATTTCGAGACAATCGGGCATGTGGCATGCAAATGACACATCGGCAATAGCCGTTTTTATGCCGTTGTTTTCTACCACATCGACAACTGAAGCAATAAGGTCGCCGGTGCGCCAAGTGAATGCACTGCCCGGTTCGAGTATCAGTTGAAGGTTGGGATGACGCAATTTGAACTCTTTGAGAATCTTGATAAGGTGTTTGGTGTCATAACCATCCCGAGTCATGAGGTGGCCTCCGCCCATATTTAGCCATTTGAGTTGCGGCAGATATTGGCCGAACTGCTCTTCCACAGCGATAAGCACCTTTTCAAGGTCGTAGGATGAAGATTCGCACAAAGCATGGAAGTGGAATCCTTCAATCCATTCGGGCAATCGGGTAATCTTGTCGGCTGTCATGCCAAATCTTGAGCCCGGCCGGCAAGGATTGTATATGTCGGTTTCAATGACCGAGCACATGGGATTGACGCGCAGCCCGCAACTCACGGTGTGCTCGTTGTCGCCGTCATTGAATTTGTCCACATGGGGCTTGAACCTGTTGCATTGTTCCAAGCTGTTGAATGTGATGTGTGAACTGCCTTGCAGGTATTTATATATTGTGCTTTCGGTGTATGCAGGGCAATAGGAGTGGGTAAGTTTACCCAATTCTTCATTGGCAAGCCACATTTCGTTTAGAGAGCTTGCCGTCGATGCCACGTCATATTCGCGCATGATCGAAAACGTCTTCCACAGCGCGTTTGCCTTGAAAGCCATTATTATGGTAACACCGGCTTTATCGGCAACCGACTTGATGAGATCAAGATTTCGGCGCAATTTCGATTCATATACTATATAATATGGCGTCGGATATTTGTCGATGTCGATAATCTTGTTCATAAATTATTGGTTGTTAGTATTTTGAAACGTGTGAATTTTAAAATCAGCGATTTTGTGCCAACATTGCCGAAGTCTACTGTTATCTTGGTATCGGCACCCGAGGCTTCAACATTGTCGATAGTTCCAAATCCGAATCGAGAATGTTCGATTTTCATGCCCGGACGTAGTTCATCGGCTGTGTGTAAACAGAAGTCTGCCGGATTAGAGCTTGTCGAGGCTTGATTGGCCACAGGACGAAGTGTAGCACTTGGGAATATACTTACGCTCGGCTTGGATTGTTGTGTTGATGCTGCAAGTGAGGAGCGATTGTTGTCGGTGCGAATATATCGTGTGTTCCATTCGTCACGCGACTTGTTAAAATCGTAGCTGCTGTTTGACATTCCCTGTGATTGCGCCATTGACAAGAATTGAGGATTAATATCCTTGATGAAACGACTCATCGTGCAAGTTTTGGTCTGTCCGTTTCTGTATCGTGAGCGAGCATAAGTAATTGTGCAGGTCGACTTGGCACGAGTTATTGCGACATAAAGCAGTCGTCGTTCCTCTTCAATCTCGGCAATCGAGTCTCGGCTCATGGATGATGGGAACAAGTCTTCTTCCACGCCGACTATAATTACGTTGTTGAACTCAAGGCCTTTTGCTGCATGTACCGTCATTAAGGTGACTGCGCTTCCCGAGTCGTCGATATTGGTGTCTTGGTCGGTCTGTAATGCAATCTCTCCAAGGAAATTGGCCATGCTCACATTTTCAACTCCCTCCTCGTTTCGAGTCCTGACATATTCGTCAAGGCTGTTAAGCAATTCCAAGAGATTCTCCTTGCGGCTGATATTTTCGGGAGTCTTTTCACTTTCGAGCATTGAAATCAGCTTGGTGCCGTTCATTATTTCCTGTCCGAGCTTGTCGGCGGCCATACCTTCGGCGTTGTCTTTAACGAACCGGGCGATGAATGTGGCAAAAGTTTCCAACTTCTTGCGAGTGCCGGAGTTTACGCCTGTGTCATACTTGTCGAGCGCGTTTATTACCTGCCACAGACTCACATTGTTTTTTATTGAAGCGTCGGTGAGCTTGGCCATTGTGCTTTCCCCGATGCCGCGTGCGGGATAATTTATGACACGGCGCAACGCCTCGTCATCGTCGGGATTGATTACGAGCCTGAAGTAGGAGATGGCATCTTTGATTTCTTTCCGTTGGTAAAATGATTGTCCGCCATATATTCGATATGGGATGTTGCGTTTGCGCAATGCCTCTTCAAGGATGCGCGATTGCGCATTCGTTCTATACAATATGGCAAATTCGTCATATCCGTCTCCGCGTCGTGCTCGTAGGTTGATGATTTGGTTAGCGACAAGGTATCCTTCTTCAAAGTCGGAATATGCTTGCATCACGGAAATTTTGTTACCGCGTGAATTTTCGGAGAAGATATGTTTTTTTATTTGTTGCGTGTTTTTTTCTATGAGGCTGTTTGCTGCATCGATTATGGTCTGGGTCGAGCGGTAATTTTGCTCGAGTTTGAAGATGCGCAGGTTGTCGTAGTATTTGTTCAAGTTCAGTATATTTGCCACGTTTGCCCCACGGAACGAGTATATGCTTTGTGCATCGTCACCCACCACGCATATGTGCCCGTGCTGCTTGCCGAGTTGCGACACGATGAGGTGCTGGGCAAAGTTGGTGTCTTGATACTCGTCGACAAGAATGTACTTGAATCTGTTCCTGTATTTCTCAAGCAAGTCGGGATGGTCGCGAAACAAAATGTTGGTATAGAACAGTAGATCGTCAAAGTCCATTGCCCCGGCGATGCGGCAGCGGTTCCAGTAGGCTTTGTACAGGGCATACATCATGGGGCGACGTGCGCGGCTGTCGGCAGCACGCAAATCGTTGTCGGCTTCATAGTCGGCCGGAGAAATCAATGAGTTTTTCATGGCCGATATGCGTGAATGAGCCTCGGCAGGAGTGTACAGCTTCTCATCGAGTTGCATGTCGCGGATAATGGTCTTTAAAAGTGATTTGGAGTCGGCCGTGTCGTATATCGTAAAGTCGTGCTTGAACCCTATTCGGTCGGAGTTCATTCTGAGGATGCGCAGAAACATGGAGTGGAAAGTGCCCATCCACAGATCAGAAGCGATGTTTTCTCCCACTAAAGTCCGGATACGTTCTTTCATTTCCCGTGCGGCCTTGTTTGTAAAAGTCAGCGCAAGGATGTCATGTGAGTTGTATCCGTTGTTAAGCAAGTATGCAATTTTATAGGTCAAGACGCGTGTTTTCCCCGAGCCGGCGCCTGCTATGACGAGTTGCGGCCCGTCAAGATAGCAAACCGCCTCGCGTTGCCTGTCATTCAGTTCGCTCAAAAAATCTTCCAATTTTCCAGTCAATTGTAATTCCTGTGCAAAATTAATAAATCTATGGAAAATTTGCCGAATTTCGGTAGATTAACGCAATAGAAGTTGGGTATTAGGAAGTTAAGGAAAAACACGGGGAAAGTGCATGTGGCTGAAAGTAGCGATGCCATAAAACTTATAAGCACGATTAAAAAGATATATCATCCTAATATCTTATTCTGTAAATTCATTTAGAACCTGATGTTTGAAAATGGATGTCCGTTCCACGAAACAAAACAGACATCCATTGTATTGCGTTTTTATACTATTTACAACTTCCAGCCAGAAATGCTTTCTTGGATGTTCCATAGATGGGCATAGAGTCCTTTTTTTCGGACAAGCTCATCGTGTGAGCCTTCTTCCTTTATCCGTCCTTTATCCAAGACGATTATCTGGTCGGCATCCTTGATGGTTTTAAGTCGGTGGGCAATAGCAATGACAGTGCGTCCTTTAATCAAAGAGTCGATGGCCTTTTGTACCTCTACTTCATTTTCTGGGTCGAGCGAGGCGGTCGCTTCGTCCAGCAGTATGACCGGTGCGTCTTTCAGCATGGCGCGGGCAATGGATATGCGTTGCTTCTCGCCTCCTGACAAAGTACAGCCTCCTTCGCCCACCATTGTGTCGTACCCTTGCGGCAAGTGCATTATGAAGTCGTGGCAACAGGCTTTCTTGGCGGCGGCAATGATTTCCTCGTCTGTCGCATCCGTCTTGCCGAAACGGATATTGTTGCGTATGGTGTCTTGAAACAGATAGACATCTTGGAACACCATAGAGATGTGGCTCATAAGGCTTTCGGGAGTTATTTCGTCCATCGGTACACCGCCAAAGAAGATGCGTCCCTGCTGAGGGTCATAGAAACGGGCGCAAAGTTTCATTACCGTGCTTTTCCCGCTTCCCGAAGGACCTACAAGGGCCGTCAATGAGTTTTTGAGGAGCGTGACGGTTATGTCGTGTAGTACTTCCTTGTCCTGATAGGCAAACGATACATGCTCAAATCGAATGTCTCCTGCCGCCGGAGACGGGCGTTCTCCTTTCATTTCAGGCTCGTTCATCAAGGTAAGGATACGCCCTCCGGCAATGGAAAAGTATCGGAACTCGGTGAAATTGGTCAGGGCGGAAGTCAGAGGGTCGAACACGCGGGAGCCGACCACGAGGAACAGCACGAACACAAGGATGGAAAGCTCGCCTCCCAATAGAAGGTAAGTGCCGCACAGTACCATTATCGTCAATCCGGCACGGACTAACGTAATGCTAAACAAGACGAACGGCCCCAACAGGGCTTCCTGTCGGATACAGGCACGGCGAAGCTCGGCAAAGGCGTTGCGCAGCCGGACAAAACGGTCGCCCAACAGATTGTATGCTTTCATTACCCTGATGCCCTGTAGGTATTCTTCCAATCGGTTTCCTGCGTTTATTTTTGCTTGGATTTGTCTGCCACTCAGACTTCGCTGAGCCTTTGTGCTTGCCCACAGCACGAGCAATGCAAGCGGCAAGGCGGCAAACATACTGATCGCCATCCTCCAGTCTATCCATATTAGTGAAGCAAAAGCCAATACGGGCATCACCACTGCGCCCATCAATTGGGGCAGATGATGTGAGATTCCAGTTTCCGCCATCATGAAATCCGTGATCAGCATGGAGGACAAGTCGCCAGGGTCACGCCTTGATAGAAAACCCAACGAAAGCTTCCGCAGGTGTTCCGCCAGCGACAAGCGTCCTGAAGCACTCATTTCGTAGGCTCCACGGAAATTGGCACGGTAAGATGCCCGTTCCGCCAAAGCCATGACCAGCATGTAAGCGGCCATCACGCCGAATATCCACCAAAGGCGGACGGTGTCAAGCGGTTGTCCGCTTTCGTCAAACGCATTGAAAATGATGCGTATTGCCTCTATGGAGAGGCAAAACGGCACGATATTCGCCAAGTTGGCAAGCATGGTGTAACCGACAGGCTTGTAAAGTCGTTCAGTATGACCTATTGTTATGTTTTTGATTGCATTCATAATCTAAATCTATTCATTTATGTGCTATAATATGTATTTCGTCCTTTTTACGGATTGTTATGATGGATGAAAATCCGGCTTCAGACAACCGTTCTTCCAATTCTGCCGGAGTATAGACCACCATTCCGTCTATCCGTTCCGTCCACATTTTCCCAAGTTCGGGGTCGCTCGCTTCCAAACTGATAAGAAAACAGCCTCCTTTTCGGAGCACACGCGCTACTTCAGACAACGCCCTGTTTATAGGCGACCAAAAATAGACCGTTTCAAAAGCTGTCACAGCGTCAAATGCTCCCTCTTTATAGGGCAAGGAACAGACATTCCCTTGTTGTATGAAACATCTTTTATCCAAGTCCTTCTTATTGTACTTTTGGGCGAATGCAACACTTTCTTCTGACAGGTCTATGCCATAGATGTTTCCTTTTGGACATAAACTCAATAAACGCCTCAAATTCGCGCCACCGCCGCAGCCTATATCAAGAACATTCCATTCTGGCTGCCATTTCACTTGCTTCATGCCACGATTAGCCAAAGATGCATGAAAACAATTCATTCCTCGCAAAATCATCCGTCCCCAAAATCCATGTGGACAGCTTGTGTTTTGCAAGACATTGTTTAAGAAGTTCTTTTTTCTCATATGACTTTCAATTTTTGTTCAACGTCCAATGGTATGCGCTCATATAGGCATCCCACATATTCTTATATACGCCCTCTGTTACGGACAATCGTTCATGTATCCCACATTGTACGATGCGCCCCTCCTTCATCACGACAATCTGATGCGCAGAGATGATAGAAGAAAGGCGGTGGGCAATCACGATGACCGTCTTGTCCTTTATCAGCGATTGCAGAGCCATTTGCATTTTATGCTCGTTTTCCGGGTCGGCAAAAGCTGTGGCTTCATCCAGTACTAATATCGGTGCATTCTTCAATATGGCACGAGCTACACATATCCGTTGTGCTTCGCCACCGGAGAGGAACACACCTTTGTCGCCTATCCGCGTTTCGTAGCCCTGCGGTAGACTCTCTATGAAATCGTGGCATTGGGCGGCTTTTGCAGCAGCTATCACCTTTTCTTTCGTGGCATCATGAGAGCCGACGGCGATGTTCTCATACAGCGTGTCGTAGAAAAGAAAAGTGTCTTGAAACACGAATGAAACCATATCCATGAGCTTTGCTGTAGCTATCTGACATATATCCACACCACCTATGCAGATTTCCCCTTGCTCCACATCCCAGAACCGGGGTATCAGGTTGGCAACCGTTGATTTCCCACTTCCCGATGGACCTACAAGGGCGGTTATTTTCCCTTGTGGCGCGACAAAGCTGACATCGTGCAGGGCTTCCGTCCGCGTTCCCTGTTCCGTGTTTTCGTAGGAAAATGACACATGTCGGAACTCTACATCATAAGCCACAGGCACTTGTGAGTGTTCTGGCTCTGGCACAGGTTTCCTCTCCAATATGCGGTCAATACGGCTTACACCTTCATTGATGTCGCGCGTATTCCCTCCTAAAAAGGTCAGTTTGTAAACGGGCGAAGCCATGCCAGGCCCCATAATGATGAAGAACAGCCACACCACGGCCAATGAAAGCGACTGTGGACTGGCTTGCAACAGCAGGATACCCATAGGGAGAATAAACGTTACCATTGAATTGAGCAGGACGGTAAATGCCACTATCCCGTTCTGATAGGTATCGCAGCACTTCAAGGCGAATGTCTTGTATGCTTGAATCTCGGCATTGAATTGACGGAACGAGCGGACGCTCTGCCCGAAAATCTTGACTACGGGCATTCCCCGTACATACTGCACAGCTGATGCGCTCATCTTTTCCTGCGCATCGTAATAGATGGACATGAACTCCCTTGCCCGTTTTCCCATGAAGTTGGAGAATTGCAGGAAGAGACTAAGCGCCACGACCGCCAGGCAGACCGCCGTCAGCCACACATCCAAAGAGAAAAAGATGACCAGCATGACCGCCACCGTTGCCACTACATTCACCAAGTCCGGAATGGTGTGGGCGATAAAGCCTTCAATCTTTTCGATGTTCTGGTCCATCGTTTTCTTGATGGCTCCCGTGGAAGTGTTGTTCAAATATCCCAAAGACAATTTGCCGATATGTTCAGACAAACGGACACGCAACCCGTATAAAATGCGGAACGCCGCCACATGAGAGGACATCAAGGCTGCATAGAGCAAGAGTAATCCGCCAACAAGACCTCCAAACGCTGTCCATCCCCAACGCATCATGTCCGTTCCGTCTGAAGCGGCAGGATTTGCGCCATGCGACAACAACTCTTTCAAGATTTCATAAACAGCCCAATAAGGCACAAGCATACATACCGCGCTGCCGGCAGACAACAGACCTGCTAATATGAGCAAGCCTTTCCTTTCACTCGCTATCTCGAACAGGCGGGACAAACCTTCTTTCTTTTTTGACTTCTTCATTGTCATTACGTTATTTTGAAATGATTTTATATCCAAGCAATGAACTGAATTTGTAGCAGAGCCGTGTCATCCGTCCCAGTATTTGTCCGAAGAAGAATCCCCAGCGTGAGCGGAAAAACTTCATGTAGTTGGCTTGTTCGATGAGTTGCAATGCAGGTTCCCATTGTTCCACCACATGCCCGTCGCTCAACCCGGAACGGATTTGAGCCTCGTGCTTGCGGAGCGAATCGGGCTTCATTCCATGCCGGCTCATCATCGTGCCGCACACGTCAAACCACAGTTCGCCTCCGTCGAAACGGCTTGCCACGGCGTGCAAGAAGCTCTTCACTTGATTCTCGTAGAAGTACATTAGTACGCCCTCCACCACGAAAATGAATTCTGCATCGGGATGCTTGCACCGCAGGTTGTCCATCCAGTCGGTTTCCAGTAAGGATGCCGCAATGTAGGGATTGTCTGGCTGTTCGGGTATCAGTTCCCGGCGCAGCGCGATGACCTCCGGCAAGTCAAGGTCATAAAAGACCGCTTTTTCGCCTCCGATACGCTGGAAACGGGTGTCCAGTCCGCATCCCACATTGACCACGACCGGACGTGGATGAGCCTTAATAAACTGTCGCACGGCACGGTCGAAATACCATCCGCGCACTACACATCCCACTTCGCTCAGCTTAGCTCCATCGAATTGAGAGTAATCGTATTCCAGACTGTCTGCCAGCCGTTCCGCAGCCTTGTCATACAGGATGGGGTTGTCCCGGCGGCTTTCTTTGGCTCTCATGTATAGCGGAATAAGCAGTGTTTCCGCCACAATGCTCTTAAATTCGTGTTTCTGTTTCATATCTTTTGGTATTTAATAGTGGATGTTTCGATTGGGTGAAGGCAAAGCAAGTTTACTTGCTTTGCCGAACATGAGAAAGGTGCGCAATAGCGAACGATATTCAGATTTGTTCATAAAAAAAGGAGGAAACCTCTGTGAAGATTTCCTCCTTGTCAGCCGTTTTGGGGCGGCTGTTTGTTTGTATGTACGTCGTTTGTGTTTCATATTTTGATTATTGCCCTCCAACCTTGAATTTCAAACAGGACGTAATCGTGCAAGATAGCCTCCATTTCCTGCTGTGGCACGGAATGCATCAACAGTTCCTCGAACATCGTGAACATCCATACCGTATGCAAATGGATGATGAAGTCGGACACTGCCGTATTGATTTCGGGATGTTTCTGCTGCATTGATGCGAACCATGCCTTAACCAATTCTGTCGAACGGTCAGTATAATTTTCGCGGAAACGTTCCAACGAGGAACCTTGCGCGCGGAACAACAGGATTCCCATCAGTGAGCGGTGCTTGTTGATAAGCGAAACATATTCGTTTATGCAAGATTTCAGGTATTCATCCGATTTCATCATCATAATATCCTCGCCCCGAATGCCGTGGTGTTCTTGCAGCATGGCTTCCAAGGCACACAAGACAGGACGAACCACCTCATGGAACAGATCGTCTTTGTTAGTGAAGTAGTTGTATATATTTCCGACACCAACTCCGGCCAATTCCGCTATTTCGCGTATGGAAGTCTTGGAATAGCCTTTTTGCCCGAATTGATTCCTGGCAACCGCCAATATACGATCCCGTATGTCCTCTTTCAGCACTTGCATTTATAATGAACAGCGTTTCTGATGTTGCTCTTGCAAAGGTATAGGGCCTGAAATTGTCGAGCAATACCTATTTTTAGGGATTTTTCTTGCCATTGTACATCTTGGTATTGGGTGTGGGTGAACGCAATCGCCACAATGGAGGGCACTAAAGACAAAATATCCGCTTGATATTTATTGATGAAATCAGGTGAGAGGGATATATTCAATTTTTTAAGTGCGTGTGGAAGTCACAATGAATCGTAGTCAGGTATGTCGGTCAAGAACGAATAGGAGTTTGTCGCATAGTTGATTTTGCAGCAATAATGGTTCATGCCGTTGGAAACTACGAGGTATTTTGCACGCAATACCATGTTGTAACGGACAATCTGGTCGAATACTTTTTGGGATATTTGGATTGTAGGTGCTTTGTACTCTACAATCATGAACGGGTTGCCGTGCCTGTCGGCGATTAAAGTGTCGCAACGCCGGCTGATGCCGTTTTGTGTCAACGCAATCTCGTTGTTCATCAATCCTGCCGGAAATCCTTTGTCATTAATCAGGAACGACACAAAATTCTGCCTTACCCATTCTTCCGGGGTCAGAGCCACGAATTTGCGTCTTAAAGAGTCAAATATCTTGAAGTTCCCTGCCGAGTCTTTCTTTATGTTGAATTTTTGCGGAGGCAGATTGAGTTCCATTGAGTTGAAATATATTTGTCGGGAGCAATTTTAATATGTAAATTTACACAAAAATAATATACGAGAAAAAGCATGGCAGTAAAAAAAGAGACGGTTTCTTATTTGCAATTGGCCAATAACATACGCAGGAAAGTATTTGCTCCGATATATGTATTGATGGGCGAGGAGTCTTATTATATCGACAAGTTGCAGAAAATGATAGTCGATAATGCTTTGACCGAAGATGAACGTGACTTTAACCTGTCGGTTTTTTATGGTATGGATGCCGACATGCGGGAAGTCATCAATACTTGTCGCCGATATCCTGCCATGTCGAAGTATCAAGTAGTGGTGCTTAAGGAAGCTCAAAATTCGAGTGAACTCGACATGCTTAAGTTTTATGCCCAAAAACCTTTGAGTTCAACGATTCTTATCGTATGTAACAAAGGTGGTAACATAAAGGCTGCTAATTTCATAACTGCATTGAACGCAGGAAATTCCGGTGTCGTATTTGAGTCGAAAAAATTGCGCGAGCAGGATGTTGCCGGGGTGATAAAGGCATATGTCAAGGAGAAAGGTTGCGTCATCGACGATAAAGCCGCATCTATGATGAAAGATTTTGTGGGAACAGATGTAGCCCGTCTCGTAGGGGAACTCGACAAACTGGCATTGCTTTCGGGTGACGGAAAAGCAATTACTCCCGACATCGTTGAGCGAAACATAGGCATCAGCAAGGATTTTAATAACTTTGAACTTGAAAATGCCATACGCACTCGCAATGCAGCGAAGGCATTCCAGATAGTAGACTATTTTGAGCGTAATCCGAAGCGCAATCCGACAGTGCTTACCGTCAGCGTGCTTTTCTCATTTTTCTCCAATTTGTTGTTGGCACAAACGAGTCGGGACAAGTCGGAAGCCGGCATCATGGCTCAGCTTGAGACTAAGTCGGCTTACAGGGCGCGTATATTCATGGAGGCCATGCGCTACTACAATACAGCATCCAGTGTGCGAATAATAAGTTACTTGCGCGAGTTTGACACAAAAAGCAAAGGAATCAATTCTCGACAAAACGAGTATGAACTTCTGCGCGAGCTGATATACAAAATCATGCATTCATGAAAAGAATCATGAGCGCTACTTCAGCCTGAACATGTACCCGAGTGTTGCCATTATCGACATTCCTCGGGATGCCGAGAAATAATCGGTTTTGCTGCTACCGAAAATATTGCCGATGCCGAAGTAGTAGCGAGCTTCAAAAATGAACGAGTGCTTGTTGTTGGCAATGAATTCCATTCCGAGACCGGCAGAAATGCCATAATCAAACTTTGACTGTATTTCGGCTCCGAATTGCTCGACTGTCCTGTATGGGTCTTGGAAGTCGGGCAGGTTGTTGATGTCGAAATTTGCCGAGTGGGTGTCGGCTATCATGTATCCAAGTTCAGGCCCGGCATTGAAAAAGCCTCTGAATTTATGGCTGCCGAAGTATATGTGTGTAAGGAACGGGACCTGTATATACGTGAGCCTGCGTTGAAACGAATGGGGAGTGTCATCAAATTTTTCTTTCCATCCGCGTTGTACGAAATTAACCTCGGCAATCAGTCCGAAGTGCTTCTCCTCCATGTAGCGGAATGTCACGCCAAACGTTGAGCCAAGGATTATCGATTGTGGCACAGATGGCAAAAATGACATCATGGATGCTGTTGCCCCGGCTTTCGCCCCGATGGCTATGTTTGATTCATAGTGCGTCTGTGCGAGCATTTGCCCGGGCAATAATGCTATAAATGCAATTATGGCCGAAGTTATGATTGAGGAAGGAAGTAATTTCATCTGACTACCGTTTCAATTGTGTTATATGCAGTGAAATGTATGAAATATGCCGACTTGTTTATGAATCCGCTCCAGTTGCTGACGCGGCCAAAGTCGAAGCTGTTTTGCAGGCCGGCGTGTTTATGGTTGAAATTGAAATCTTTATTCTCTGCAAACATTTCAAGGAAGTAGCAACCTGTGTCGTACCCGAGCAGCCCGAACTTAGGAGCCGCATATATCATGTATTCGCCATACCATTTGTGATAATTGTTTTCAAAATCCTGTGTATCGCTGTTGTTGGCATTTTCGTAGAAACGTGAATAGATGTAAGTGTCTATTTGGTTGAAATATTGTGTGAAGTCGGGCAGGTATGTAACCCATTCAGGGTATCCCATCATGCACAAATCAACATCGAAACGGTCGAATTTCACTGATTTTATGGCATCAAATATTCTCAACAACATGTTCCTCGTGCCAGAGGTGGGGATTATGACATATTTTTTCCCCGGTTCAAGTTCTATGTCAAGCGTTTCGGGCATCAATGCGGCTGTAGTTATGCCTATTGTTTTATTGTTTATGCCTTTTGCCGACAAGTGGGCCTTGAGCTGTGGTATCATGTCTTTCTCGCTTTCGGAATCGAGATGCAGAAAGATGACTTCGTAGCCTTGGAAAGTGTTGTCGAACATGTCAAACACTTTTGCATACAGATAGTTCTGCGGAGTGTTGATTTGGAAAACGGTAGGATAATCGTTGTAAGATTCGTTTTTCAGAGAAAATGAGTTTATTATGGCAATTTTGTTTTCTGCCCCGAATTGTGCCAGTCTTGTTATCTGGTCGTTGTCATCGGGTGTGAAAATCATGTCCATTTCTTTTATCGCCTCGTCGTCCAGTATTGAGTTGAGCGTTGCCATGTCGTCCTTCGTGTCGAAGGCGTATATGTTTATTTCCTTGTCGGTAGTTTGGCTTATTGTGTCGACAGCGAGCAGGAACCCTTTGTAAAATTCGGTGTACAGCCTTGCTTGAGTGGAAGGGGTCTTGTCGTCGAGCATGAATGGAAGCATTAGAGCCACGTTGATTGTGTTGTCATCGCCGATGACATGTATCGAGTCATACATTTCTTGGATTATGGGCGAGTCGTTGTAAGATAACGTGTCGCGCAAGTAGGCATCGTTTGAATCCATGAGCACTGTTTCGTTCTTTTTAATCGGGATGTACATGAATTCACCTTTCTTTGGCTCGTCAACGTCGGGGTTGGCAGCTCGCAACTCTTTGATGTCCACGTTAAATCGCCTTGACAGTGACATGAACGTGTCGCCACGTTTTACTTTGTAGGAGTAAAACGTGGTCACTGTGCGTTCAGTTTCTATTTGAGAGATTGCATTTGGGCGAACCCTTATAACTTCTCCGGCTTTGAAATTCTGAGGAGATACGCCAGGATTAAGTTCAAGAATTTTATCGATTGACGTGTTGTATCGTTTTGCCATGCTGTAAAGTGTGTCGCCATGCCTTATGGTGACATATACGATAGCTGTGTCTTGCGGTGTCGCTTCGATGGTGTATTGGTCATCGTCGGCTTCATTGTTTGAGATTTGGGGAATTTGCAGAATTTCACCATCCTTGATTCCCGAAGCCGCCCCGGGGTTGTATTTTATTATGTCGTCGGGAGTAACTCCGTAGGTTTTGGATATGCCATAAAGTGTTTCGCCTTTTTCTACGGTGTGGGCAAATGTCCTCGGGATGTCACTTGATGCACTTGCGTCATCCATGAAGTCGATGACCGGGAAAAAGAGCAATTGTTCCTTTTCGAGGCCTTCGGCAGCATCGGGATTATAACGTATGATTGCTTCTTTGCTTATGCCCAGCTTATTGGAAATGCTGTATATGGTCTCTTTGTTCTTGACTTCATAGTAATAATATTTTTCTCCTCCAATGTTCCTTATGGGCAACGGCAATTGGCTGTTTGCACAGAATGCTGTCGAGAATAGTATTATTGCCAGAATTGTAAATTTCCATTTCATAATATGTTATGTATTTTAAGTGCTGTTAAAAGAGGCGTTGGAGGCGAAAAATCGCAGAGAGAGGCTTGATTGTTTTTGATTTTATTCAAGAGCTTGTTTCAAGTCGGCAATGATGTCATCGACATTTTCTATGCCTACCGACAAGCGAATCAAGTCGGGTGCGACACCGGCTTCGATGAGCTGTTCGTCGCTCAATTGCCTGTGGGTATGGCTTGCCGGATGCAGCACGCAAGTGCGAGCGTCGGCGACATGGGTTACTATGCAAGCGAGTTTCAACTTGTCCATGAATTTTATTGCATCCTCGCGAGAACCTTTTATGCCGAATGTCAAGACTCCGCATGTCCCGTTGGGCATGTATTTAAGTGCGAGTTCATGATATCGGTCAGATTCTAGCCCGCCGTAGTTTACCCAATTCACCCTTGGATGAACCGACAAGAATTTTGCCACTTTCAAAGCGTTTTCGCAGTGACGTTGCATGCGCAGGTGCAGAGTTTCAAGTCCGACGTTGATGAGGAACGCGTTTTGCGGAGATTGTGCCGCACCGAGATCACGCATCAATTGAGCGACGGCTTTTTCAATGTAGGCAAGTTTTCCGAATTTTTTTGAATATGCAAGTCCGTGATAAGATTCATCGGGTTGAGTCAGTCCGGGGAATTTGTCGGCATGCAGGTTCCAATCAAAATTGCCGCTGTCGACGATTGCGCCGCCTACGGTTAGGGCATGGCCGTCCATGTACTTCGTAGTGGAATGGGTGACGATGTCGGCACCCCATTCAAACGGGCGACAGTTTATAGGAGTGGCAAATGTGTTGTCGACAATCAACGGCACATTGTGGCTGTGGGCAATTTGGGCAAATTTCTCGATGTCGAGAATGTTCATTCCCGGATTTGCGATGGTCTCGCCGAACAGGGCTTTGGTGTTGGGCTTGAATGCAGCCGATATGGTGGCTTCGTCGGCATCGGCATCTACGAATGTAACATCGATTCCGAATTTCCTCATTGTCACGTTAAACAAGTTGTAAGTGCCACCATATATAGTTGAGGCGCATACGAAATGGTCGCCTGCCTCGCAGATGTTGAAGACCGCATAGAAGTTGGCAGCCTGCCCCGAAGAGGTGAGCATTGCAGCCACGCCGCCTTCGAGTGCAGCAATCTTGGATGCTACTGCGTCGCAAGTCGGGTTTTGCAAGCGGCTGTAAAAATATCCCGATTCTTCGAGGTCGAACAAGCGTGCCATCTGCTCGCTTGTGTCATACTTGAAAGTCGTGCTTTGATATATAGGTAATACGCGAGGCTCTCCGTTGCGCGGAGTCCAGCCTGCTTGTACGCATAAAGTGTCTCTGTTGAATTTTTGTTCCATAAAATCTTTGCAGTTAATTCCATGCAAAGGTAATTATTATCAGCCAAAAATTGAAATCCAGTCAAGGATTAACACTCGACGCGGCATGCTTGTGTCGGTTCATTATGGCAAGCCGTCTTGCCCCGGCAAAAGCGCGGAGTGTGTAAAATAACATGCTTTGAATGACAAATATGTTTCTTTGCAACAAATTTTCATGTCAATGAAACATTTATAATATGATTATATTCATGTTTAAGATAGTTTTGTAGTGCTGAAAGAAAGGCGCAATAGCTTTGCCACAAGCTTGAAGACATAAACCAATAAATATAAACACTAAAAATCATGAATAAAAAAGCTATTTTAGGCATTCTATGCGGTACGGCCATCGTATCGGGAAGTTTGGTCGCTTGCCAATCAAACGGAAGTCAAGTGTCGGTGCAGCACCAAGGCGACACGTTGACTATAATAAAAGTGAGCAACCCCATGAAGTATCTGTTGCTCCCTATTCAGGAAGACAAAGGTGAGGTTTTTGTGAAACTTGAGACCGGGAAGAATACCGATACTCCTATGGACATACGCCTTGCAGTCGATGCGGTGGATTATTATGTCCCGTTCGCGTTGCCGCAAGGAGTTGACACGGCGACTGTCATAGTCAAGAGTATGGCTGCCGGAGCCATGTGCTGGGACAGCATAAGTGTTGCCGACACATTTGGCATTATTAATCCCGATTATTATCGACCTATATATCACCATGCACCGCTGTATGGATGGATGAATGATCCAAACGGATTGATATATAAGGACGGCGAATACCATTTGTATTATCAGTTCAATCCGTATGGTTCAAAGTGGGGAAATTTGCATTGGGGGCACTCGGTGAGCAGCGACATGATACACTGGAAATTCTTGGATCCGGCTATTGCACGCGACACTCTCGGGCACATATTCTCGGGTAGCGCAGTGATAGATACTGAAAATTCGGCCGGTTATGGCAAGGATGCCATGATTGCTGTCTACACGTCGGCAAGCGACAAAATAGGGCAGGTACAGAGCCTTGCATACAGCACTGACAACGGACGAACTTATACCAAATATGAAGGTAATCCAATTTTGACTCCTTATGATGGGAAAAAGGATTTTCGCGACCCGATGGTGTTCAAGTATGAACCTAATGGAAAGTGGTATATGATCGTGTCGGCCTATGATGAGATGCGCTTTTACAATTCTGATGATTTGAAGCATTGGGAATATGTGAGTGCGTTTGGAAAGGGTTATGGAGCACAACCGAGCATGTTTGAGTGTCCCGACTTCTTCCAACTGCCGGTAGATGGTGACGAAGACAACATGAAATGGGTGATGATTGTCAATATCAATCCCGGCTGCATGTTTGGCGGCAGCGCAACGCAATATTTCATCGGCGAATTTGACGGTAAGGAATTTAAATGCGATACCAAGCCCGAGGTGACGAAGTGGATGGACTTTGGCAAGGACCATTATGCCGCAGTAAACTTCAATAATGTGGAAGGCCGCGAGGTGACTATACCATGGATGAGCAATTGGCAATATGCCAACGACACGCCGTTCAAGCAAAATCGCGGGGCCAACGGGCTGCCGAGGGAATTGTCGCTTTACACAGCTCCCGATGGACAGATATATCTTGCTTCAAATGTCATAAAGGAGGCAAGCGAATTGAAGAAAGAGACACATGTGATAGATGATTTTGAAATATCGGGCAAGGGATATGACATAGCCGAAATTTTGCCTGACAATGAAGGCGCATATCAATTGGAAATGGATGTCCTGCCTGGTGCTTCCGATATTGTAGGCTTTGACTTGACGAACGGCAATGGGGAGAAGGTGAAAATATACTTTGACATGAAAGCCAAAAAATTTGTCATGGATCGTGCCGAGAGTGGTAAAATAGATTTCGGTCAACCTAATGATACCGAAGAAGTGAAGAAGGTAGCAATCAATTATGTCAACAATTTTGCATTGGCTACTTGGGCTCCTATCTCATTGTGCAAGGGCAACAGTTATCATGTGAACTTATTTGTCGACAAGAGTTCGGTGGAGATATTTATTGACGGTGGTCGCATTGCAATGACCAATCTTGTTTTCCCGACCGCTCCTTACAACAAAATTCATTTCTATGTTGACGGGGGAGAGGCTGAAGTTAAGAACATGCAGGTGTCAAGACTCAGCTTGTGATAAAAGAATAGGATAATAAACACAATAAAACAGAATAATCGAAGTCATGGATGATAATAAAGCTAAAATGTCAAAGCTGGTCCCGATAATGCTTTGTTTCTTTGCAATGGGCTTTGTGGATCTTGTCGGCATAGCGTCTAATTATGTAAAAGCTGACTTGGGACTTAGTGATTCCGAGGCAAATATTTTCCCGTCGTTGGTTTTCTTCTGGTTCTTGATTTTCTCGGTACCCACCGGAATGTTGATGAACAAGATAGGCCGCAAAAAGACCGTGCTGCTGAGTCTTGTGGTGACGGCCGTATCATTGATGCTGCCCATCTTTGATGACAGCTACGGCATAATGCTCGCGTCGTTTTCGTTGCTCGGTATAGGCAACGCATTGATGCAAACGTCGCTGAATCCGTTGTTGAGCAACGTGGTGAGCGGCAACAAGCTGGCAAGCTCGCTCACGTTTGGACAGTTTGTCAAGGCCATAGCATCATTTCTTGCGCCGTATATCGCCATGTGGGGCGCGACAGCCACTATCCCGTCATTAGGGCTTGAATGGAGAGTATTGTTCCCTGTTTACATGATAATAGCAGTCGTTGCAATCTTCTGGCTCGGGGGTACATCAGTGCAAGAAGAACCGGCACAAGGCAAGGCCTCTACTTTCGGCGAGTGCCTAAGCTTGCTTGGCAAGCCGTTCATATTCTTGTCGTTCTTGGGGATCATGTGTCATGTGGGCATAGATGTCGGAACCAACACCACTGCTCCCAAAATCTTGATGGAACGCCTTGATTGGGGACTCAACGAGGCATCGTTTGCGACAAGTTTGTATTTCATATTCCGTACAGCCGGATGCTTGTTGGGGTCGGTGATATTGCAAAAGTTCCAGTCCAAATCGTTCTTTGCCTTAAGCGTGCTGATGATGCTGGTGGCAATGGTGGGACTGTTTGTCGAGCACGAATCTCAGATGGTTTATTATATTTGTATCGCATTAATAGGATTCGGCAACTCCAATGTATTTTCCATAATCTTCTCACAGGCATTGCTTGCCATGCCCGATAAAAAGAATGAAGTGTCGGGGTTGATGATAATGGGATTGTTTGGAGGAACGATTTTCCCGTTGGCCATGGGATATGCAAGCGACGGAATGGGACAGGCGGGTGCAGTGCTCGTCATGACTGTGGGAGTGTTGTACTTGGCTTATTATATAACTAAAATACGCAAACAACAAATTTAAAAACATATCGTAATCATGAATACTAAAGTAGTGGGAATGGGTGAAGCATTATGGGATGTTTTGCCAGAAGGCAAGAAATTGGGAGGTGCGCCAGCCAACTTTGCTTACCATGTTTCTCAATTCGGTTTTGACAGCTGTGTAGTGAGTGCCGTAGGCAATGACGCTGATGGCGACGAGATAGTGGATGTCTTTAAGAAAAAGAACATGTGCATGAACATAGCGCGTGTTCCTTATCCGACCGGCACTGTGCAAGTATCGCTTGATGCAGCAGGCGTGCCTTGCTATGAGATAAAGGAGAACGTGGCATGGGACAACATCCCGTTTACCGACGAGTTGCGCGAGCTTGCATTGAATACCCGTGCCGTATGCTTTGGTTCGCTTGCCCAGCGTAGTGCAGTGAGCCGTGCAACGATACAAAAATTTCTTGACACCATGCCCGATGGAGACGGTCGCATGAAGATATTCGATGTTAACCTGCGTCAAGGATTCTACGACAAGGAGACATTGTGCGAGTCGATAAAGCGTTGCAACGTCATGAAGATAAATGATGAAGAGCTCGTCACTGTGAGCCGCGTATTTGAATATCCCGGAACCGACTTGCTCGACAAGTGCCGCAAGTTCTTGATTGATTTCGGCCTCGACATGCTTATATTGACATGCGGTGTCAACGGCAGCTATGTGTTCACCCACAATTTGGTTTCTATTCAAGACACTCCTAAGGTTAATGTGGTGGACACGGTGGGAGCAGGAGACTCGTTTACGGCAACATTCACGTCGGGAATTTTGAAAGGTATGCCTATAACCGAAGCTCACAAACTGGCAGTGAAGGTTTCGGCCTTTGTTTGTACGCAAAGTGGCGCAATGCCCGAATTGCCAGCCGAATATATCGACGCGATGCGATAAGAAATAGTTAGATAAATGTTTGTTTTGGAAGCAAGCTGCCGTTTGGAGATAAATGGCAGCTTGCGTTGATTATAGGTTGAAGCATTTGGGAAAAAGCAGGGTATTAAGGCTGTCAGATTTTTGTCCGTTTGTGAGAATTTAATAATTTTGTATGGTACTCGCTTTGGGGTCAAAGCCTTGGAACTAATTAACGAATAACGATTATCAATGAAAATTGGGAAATATATTTTTATAACTTTTGTCGTGTCAATGTCCTCGCTTCTGTTTGTTTCATGTTCGGGCAACGAGCCGAGGTTTAAGATAGGAGTGTCGCAATGCAGCGACGATGAATGGCGCAGCCAGCTAAATAAGGAGATTTTGCGCGAAGCAAATTTCTATGACGGAGTGGAGGTCGACATACGGTCGGCACATGACGACAGTAATAAACAGATAGAAGATATAAAACAACTTGTGGCCGATGGCATCGACTTGCTTATAGTGGCGCCAAACGAAGCCATACCCATAACGCCCGTAGTGGAGGAGATTTATACCAGCGGCATTCCTGTAATAGTGATGGACCGCCAGACAGCTTCCGACGAGTACACAGCATTTGTCGGTGCCGATAATTATGTTATAGGGAATACGGCAGGCGATTATATAGCCGACTTGCTCGACGGCAGTGGCAATGTGGTGGAAATAACCGGGCTTTCGGGCTCGACACCGGCCGGTGACCGGCATAAGGGATTCTCGGATGCCATTGCGTCCTTCCCCGACATAAGGCTTCTTGCTGTTGAGGACGGGGCATATTTGCAAGACCGCGCCGAGCATAAGATGGATTCCTTGCTTGCCGCATGTCCGAATATAGATGTTGTATTCGCGCATAATGACAGGATGGCTCTTGGCGCGTATGAGGCGGCCGAGCGTGTGGGTCGGCAAAATGAAATAAAGTTTGTCGGCGTTGATGCCTTGTTCGGCTCGGATTACGGCATAGAATCGGTATTGAACGGCAAGCTCGCAGCCACCATAATTTATCCCACCGAGGGCGAGAAAGTAATAGATATAGCCCTGTCGATATTGGAAGGCAAGGGATTTCCCAAAGAGACGATTTTGAAGACGTCGGTTGTAGACAAGGACAAAGCTCCGATAATGAAGATGCAGAGGGAGCAGATTTTATCGCTTGACGAGAAAATAGAAACTTTAAATGGCCGTGTCAACGTGTATCTTGCTCGCAATGCGACTCAATCGGCTGTGATACTTGTAATATCGGGATTGCTGCTGCTCGTAGTGGTGTTGCTTATCATGGTTTATGTGTCGTTGAGGACAAAAAGCAGGTTGAACAAGGAGCTTCATCGACAGAAGTCGGTCTTGGAAGAACAAAAGGAGCAGCTAACGCAATCCAACGAGTTGCTCAATCTGCAGAAGTCGCAGCTTGAACATATGGCAGGCGAACTTGAATCTGCAACTCATGCAAAGCTGGTGTTCTTTACCAACGTGTCTCATGATTTCCGTACCCCGTTGACGCTCATTGCCGATCCTGTCGAGCATTTGTTGGCCGACAAGACAATGTCATCCGAACAACACGAGTTGTTATTGTTGATGAGGAAGAATGTGCGCATCCTTTTAAGACTGGTAAATGAGATTCTGGATTTCAGGAAAGTGGAGAACGGGCGCATGGAACTTAATCTCAGTGTGATGAACCTTGTGCAGTCATTTGCCGAGTGGAACAAGTCGTTCACATTGGCCATGAAGAAGAAACACATAAGTTTCTCTTTTGATGCTGTTCCTGTCGATGGAGATTTCAACCAGGTTGCCGATGCCGAGAAAATGGAACGTATCTATTTCAACCTTTTCTCAAATGCAGTCAAATATACACCCGAGAAAGGTGAAATAAAAGTGACGCTCGAGGCCGATGAAAAAAGTTTCACGGTGTCGGTGTTCAATTCGGGAAGTCACATCAAGCTCGAAGAAGTAAAGCAGATATTTGAACGTTTCTACAAGCTCGACCGTCGTAAACCGGGTACAGGCATCGGGCTGGCCTTGGTCAAGGCGTTTGTCGAGTTGCATGGCGGCACCGTGTGTGCCTCCAGCGATGAGAACGGTACGACGTTCCGCTACACGTTGCCACGAAGAAACAAGCAGAATTTCTTGCCTGAAGATGAGGCGCATGGCAGCCACGAGAAGCATATAATGGATGTTGACGATGGCATCGACTCGATTGTTGCCGACGATAGTAAAAATGCCGATTTGCCGGTGGTGCTCGTGGTGGATGACAATGCCGACATACGCACTTATGAAAAATCCATATTGTCGAAGGATTTTAACGTGTTGGTTGCCAAAAACGGGGAGGAAGGAATAAAACTTGCCACCAAGTATGTGCCTGATGCAATAGTCCTCGATGTGATGATGCCCGGGATGGACGGGATAGAATGTTGTCGCAGGTTGAAAGGCGATTCGCCTACGAGCCATATCCCTGTGATACTGCTTACGGCATGTTCGCTCGACGAAGAACGCATACAGGGTTATGACGGTGGGGCGGATTCGTATATTTCCAAGCCTTTCAATTCGCAATTGCTTATATCGAGGCTGCATAATCTTATTTCAAACCGCAGGCAGCTCAAGCAGGCATTCGGCTACAGCCTTATCGTCGATAAAGAGAATATAAGCGATATCGACAAGGACTTTATGACCCGTTTCCATAAGTTGATAAAGGAGAAGATGCAAGATCCCGACTTGAACGTCGAAAGCCTCGGTCGTGAAATGGGATTAAGCCGCGTGCAACTGTATAGGAAGCTGAAGTCGTTGACAAACTCGTCTCCAAATGAGCTGTTACGTCGCATGAGGCTTGAACGAGCTTCGGCATTGCTGGCACAGGGCAATCTGACGGTGTCTGAAATATCTTACGAAGTGGGGTTCTCTTCTCCATCTTATTTTGCAAAATGCTATAAGGAGCAGTATGGGGAGAGTCCTACCGACTTCCTGCGAAGGAGAGGAATGAAAGTGTAGGTATAGTGACAGGTATTGGATTTTAATCGCATGGCAATATAAAAACAGGCGGGACTTTTAGGGTTCCGCCTGTCGCTTTATCAAGTGTGATGTATTTCTTTTATTGCTTGTTTTGTTCTTTAGCCCAGCTGTCTTTCAACGAGATTGTGCGGTTGAACACAATGTGTCCGTCGGTCGAATCGGGGTCGACAGTGAAGTATCCTATGCGTTGGAACTGGTAGTGGTCGCCCACTTTGGCTGTTTCGGCAAGGAACGGTTCTATTTTTACATTGTCAACTACTTTCAACGAATCCGGGTTTAACAATTCGCGGAAATCCTTGTCTTTTTCTTCGGCAGGATTCTCGGCCATGAATAAGCGATCGTACAGGCGCACTTCTGCATCCTTACAGTGACGGGCTGAAACCCAGTGGAGGGTGCCTTTAACCTTTCGCATACTGCCCGGCATGCCGCTTTTTGATTCGGGGTCGTATTCGCAGTATATTTCTTCAATTTCACCGTTTTCGTTCTTCTTGCAGCCGGTGCATTTAATAATGTATGCAGCTTTGAGACGAACTTCACGGTCGGGAGCAAGGCGGAAGAATTTTTTTGGTGGATTCTCCATGAAATCGGCGCGTTCGATGTACAGTTCGCGGCAGAATGGCATTTCGTGTTGTCCTGATTCGGGGTCTTCGGGATTGTTTTCGATTGATACAATCTCTTCCTTGTCTTCCGGATAATTTGTGATTATCACTTTTACAGGGTCAATGACGGCACTGACGCGGTTAGCCCGTTTGTTGAGGTCTTCCCTGATGCTGTGTTCAAGCAGGGAAATGTCGTTGAGGGCTTCATATTTGGTGTATCCTATTGCATCAATAAATGCCTTGATTGACTCTGGCGTGTAGCCTCGGCGGCGCAATCCGCAGAGGGTCGGCATTCGAGGATCGTCCCAACCGGCCACGAGGCCTTCTTTCACGAGCTGGAGCAATTTGCGCTTGCTCATCACTGTGTAAGTGAGGTTAAGGCGGTTGAATTCAATCTGACGCGGGCAATAGCTGTCGTCGGCAAGTTCTTGCAAGAAATATTCGTAAAGCGGACGATGGGGAACAAATTCAAGCGTGCAGATGGAGTGTGTGACCCCCTCGAAATAGTCGCTTTGGCCGTGTGCGAAGTCATACATCGGATATACTTTCCACTTGGTGCCGGTGCGATGGTGAGGATGCTTTATGATGCGATACATGATGGGGTCGCGGAAGTGCATGTTGGATGAAGCCATGTCGATTTTTGCACGCAGCACTCGCGAGCCTTCTTCAAATTCGCCTGCATTCATTCTCATGAACAGGTCCAAGTTCTCTTCCACCGAACGATCTCTGTAAGGGCTGTTGATGCCCGGAGTGGTGGGAGTCCCTTTTTGTTCGGCTATTTGTTCCGAAGTCTGGTCGTCCACATAAGCTTTTCCCTCTTTAATCATTCTGACAGCGAGGTCAAACAATTGAGGGAAATAGTCGGATGCGTAATATTCGCGGTCTTCCCAGTCGTATCCCAGCCATTTGATGTCTTCTTTGATGGATTCCACATATTCTACATCTTCCTTTGTCGGATTTGTGTCGTCAAAACGCAGGTTGCAAGTTCCACCAAACATCTCGGCAACGCCGAAGTCCATGCAAATGGCTTTTGCGTGTCCGATGTGCAAGTATCCGTTAGGTTCGGGAGGGAAGCGAGTATTTAGTCGGCCTCCGTTCTTGCCTGCGGCCAAGTCGTCGGCTATGATTTGCTGTACGAAATTAAGCCCTTTTTTAGGCTCTGAGTTATTGTTTTCAGTGCTTTCTGCCATAAGACAATTATTTTAATGAATAATCAGATTACCAGAATGTGATTAATGGTACAAATTCTTGGGTGCAAAGTTACTAAAAAAACAAAACAAGACAACTTGCCTTGATTTATAAACTGTTTTGACATCGGATTTTGATATTAAAATTTTTATATGTTTCTTTACGAGGAAATTTTATGGTATAAAGCCAATTGTGGTGCGACATTGGTAAATGCGGGATAATTAAGATTTTAATGTATGGATGGACAAAAGAACAACGATAATGAAAAACTTGGCAAAGACCGGACTGTCAAGATAAAGCCCGTACATGTCATGATACCGGTGGTGATAGGCATAGGTGTAGTGGCATGGTTGTTTGCCGACGAATTTAGAAATTTTGACTGGAGTCTTCTTTCGTTGACCGTGGGTTCGGCAATTGCTTTTTTATTTGCGATAGTGGCCGTGGCAGGAAGAGAAATAGGCTATATGTGGCGTTATCGCAGGCTCACTGATGGGGACTTGTCATGGTGGCAATCATTTAAAGTGTGCATGTTGTGCGAATTCACGTCGTCCATTACGCCTACAGCCGTCGGGGGCAGCAGCGTGGCAATGATATTCATGAACCGTGAAGGCATAAACTTCGGGCGCGGAACGACAATCATGATAATCACGTTGTTTCTTGACGAATTGTTTTTTGTCATTTCATGTCCGCTGATTGTATTGTCCGTTCCTTTCGACAGTTTGTTTGGCATGATGCATTCAGGTTTTTCTATCGGGCTTAAGTGGACTTTCTGGGGTATATATGCCTTGATGGCTGTGTGGACTATCGTGCTGTTTGTGGGTATAATTATAAAGCCGGTATTTGTTAAGCGGTTATTGATAAAGATATTTTCTATAGGCTGGCTCAAGCGTTGGCTGCCGGCTGTGGAATCGATGACCGACAACATGGTGGCAGCATCGGCCGAGGCCAAGGCAAAACCGTTCAAGTGGTGGCTTGAGGCTTTTGTCTCTACGGCATTTTCATGGACTTGCCGGTATTTGCTGGTGTGCTGCCTTTTTTGGATGTTCTTGCCCGAAGCCGACCAATGGATTGTTTTTGCCCGTCAAGGCGTGATGTGGCTTTTGTTGCTTGTGTGCCCCACGCCAGGAGGCAGTGGAGTGAGTGAATGGCTTTTCAATGAATATTATTCCGATATGATATTATCGGCGCAAGTGTCGCTTGTGATAGCAGTCTTGTGGCGTGTGCTGAGTTATTATGTTTATCTCGTTGCCGGCTTGCTTGTCATTCCGTCTTGGCTCAAGGGCGGCAAAATAAAAAGCGTACGGCATAGTTGCAAATAGAATTGAACAGATTGTGCATGTGATAGATAAAATGCGTATATTTGTATAATGTCAAATGTTATGATAAAGATAGGCAGGCTGTTGTTGCCGATTATACTGTTGCTTGTGCCGGTATTGCCGGTTTGTGGCAAGCTGGCCTATGTCATTCCGATGGACGACGAGATTGGTTCTACGTCATTGCGAGTGTTCAATAGCGGTATGGACATGGCTTTGGAGAAGAATGCCGATGTGGTTATAGTACGTTTGAATACTTATGGCGGAGCCGTAGACGCGGCCGATTCCATACGCACAAGAATAATTAAATCGGCTGTTCCTGTGGTGGCATTCGTCGATGACAAGGCAATATCGGCAGGAGCATTAATAGCCCTTGCATGCGACAGTGTCTATATGCGTCAGGGCGGAAGCATGGGTGCCGCTTCGGTCGTAAACGGGCAGGGAGAACTGATGCCCGACAAGTACCAGTCGTTCATGCGTTCGCTGATGCGCGCAACTGCCGAAAGTCACGGCAAAGTGATACAGGTGGCGGCAAACGGCGACACTGTGGAACGATGGCGGCGTGACCCACGCACGGCCGAAGCAATGGTGGGCGGCAAGGATACGGATTCGGTGCTGTCTTTTACTGTAGATGAGGCGATTGCAGCAGGATACTGCGAAGGAAAGGCCGAAAGTGTCGCACAGATAGTGTCATCATGGCTCCAGATGGGCAAAGATTGCGTTATAGATACTTATCAACCGACATTCACTGACACGTTATTCGGCTTTTTGTCAAATCCTGCCGTTCAAGCCATATTGATAATGTTGATAGTGGGCGGTGTTTATTTTGAATTGCAGTCGCCGGGGATAGGATTTGCCTTGTTGGTAGCCATAGTGGCAGCCGCATTGTATTTCGCTCCTTTGTATCTCGAAGGGTTTGCAGCCGTGTGGGAGATTGTAGTTTTTGTGGCCGGAGTCATCTTGCTGTTGCTTGAGCTGTTTGTGATACCGGGATTTGGAATTGCAGGCTTGTCGGGGATTGCCTGTATCATTGTCGGGCTTATTGCCGCCATGCTTGGCAACGACGTTTTGGATTTTAAAATGATAACATCTGATAATATTATGGATGCCATATTGATAGTCTTGTCTGGCATATTGCTTGGAGTCGTTGTGGTGTTGTATGTGTCGCACAAAATAGGCTCAAAGGGGATTATGCGTAAATCGGCGCTTGACAAGGAGCAGCGTCTTGATGAGGGATACATAGGTGTCCCTGTCGAATTGGGTAAATATGTGGGCAAGGCAGGTGTGGCTTGCACTGTCTTGCGCCCCGGCGGTAAAATCAAGATAGGGGACGACACGTTTGATGCCGTGTCGTTGAGCGGATTTGTGGAACAAGGCACAACCGTCAAAGTTGTAAAATATGAGAATGCGCAACTATATGTGGAGCCAGCAGAATGAGCATTGCAGCTTTCATGTAAATTCAATGGTTGTGCAATGAAAAATATGATTCAAACATAAGAATTAAAAAAATGAGCAAGTTGAATTTCATAGGAATAATTCCGGCACGATATGCTTCCACTCGCTTCCCGGGAAAACCGTTGGCCATGATAGGAACAATGACAATGATAGAGCGAGTGTGGAGACAAGTGAGCAAGGTTCTTGATGATGTGTGGGTAGCAACCGATGACGCTCGAATAATGGAAGCGGTAAAGGATTTTGGCGGCAATGCCGTCATGACGTCCGAAACGTTGCGCAGCGGCACAGACCGTTGCCGCGAGGCTTATGAAAAGATTGGTTCCGTAGCCGATGTGGTGATAAACATTCAAGGGGACGAGCCTTTCATCGGAGAAAGCCAGCTCGAAGCGATAATGGCATGTTTTGATGATGAAAACACCGATATTGCCACATTGGTAAGGCCTTTCCCCGAGAATGGCACTTATGCGGAACTGGAAGATCCTAATACGCCAAAAGTCGTTGTAGACTCATCGATGAACGCCATATATTTTTCGCGTTCGGTAGTGCCTTTTGTACGAGGAGTGGAACGTAGTGAGTGGCCGAAACACACACAATTCTACACGCATGTGGGAATGTATGCCTATCGTGCCGATGTCCTTGCCAGGGTTGCCAAGCTGCCACAGTCGAGACTTGAGATGGCCGAGTCGCTTGAGCAGTTGAGATGGCTCGAGAACGGGTTCAAAATAAAGGTCGGCGTGACCGATTATAAGTCGATAGGAATCGATACCCCTGTCGATCTTGAAAATGCCCTTAAGATGCTTGAAGGACAACAATAATGGAAATTGCGGATAGGGAGATGGCAGAAACAAAGAAGGAGAGACCTGCTATAAGCGGATTCGGGAAATTCGGTTTTGAGTGGAAAGAACCGGTAAAGTTGCCAAATGGAATAGACTTGTATGTGGTGAACGGAGGCGACCAGGCAGTTAACCGTGTGGATGTGATATTTCGTGGTGGAATATTTGAGGAAGAAAAGCGATTGCAGTCGCTTGCCACGGTGTCCATGCTCCAGCATGGTTCAAGCAAATATCCATCGGGCGAGATTGCCGAATGCTTTGACTACAACGGCTCGTGGCTTGGTACGCGCAATGCAGAACGTAATACGGTCGTTTCACTTAATTCACTGAACCGATGCTTTGATGTGACGCTGTCGGTATTGCACGACATGGTATATAATCCTTTGTTCCCGTGCAAGGAATATGAGATTTACCGCAACAGATGCCTCAGTGCGTATAGGACTGCTCGGGAACGTGTGAGATATCTTGCAAATGTCGAGATGGACAAGATTTTTTTCGGCGAGGATTATCCGATGGCAAAAGAAGTACTCGACGAGGATATTTTAGGACTTGGCATTGATGATTTGCACCGTTTCCATGATAGATATTTCATCCCGGCCAATTGCTCGATTGTGATGTCGGGGCAGATAACCGGACGGGAATTGTCGTTGATGGAAGAAACGTTCGGACGAGATAGGTCTGACGGCATACTGCCGACTTTATCTGCTGAAATAATGCCTAATCCGACTTCAAAGCATCTTTCGGTTGTCGACAAGCCCGATGCGGTGCAGTCGGCCGTGTTGATGCGAATGCATGCGATTCCGCGTGCTCATCCCGACTATTTCAAGTTGCGTACGTTGATTGTCGCGCTTGGAGGATATTTCGGCAGTCGGCTTATGAGCAGCATAAGGGAGGAGAAAGGTTACACTTATGGTATTTGGGCGTCATTGCTGGGAACTCAGTCGGGTGCGTATGTCAATATCTCGACCGAATGCGATACGGCCTATACCGTACCTTTGATAAACGAGGTGAAAGGTGAAATTTTGCGATTGCGGGAAGAGCCTATTCCCGAAAAAGAACTGGAAATGGTAAAATCGTTCATCTTGAGTGATTTGGTTAAAACTCTCGATACGCCATTTGCCATGGGCGGATATGTTAACACCGTGCTGCTTTACGGCGTGTATCCCGAATATTTTAACAATCATGTTGAGGCGGTCATGAACATGACTTCTGACGAATTGTTAGCCACGGCTCGTAAATATCTTTATTTTGATAATTTTTATACCGTTGTTGCAGGAGACTTAAGGCACATTAAAATAAATTCAATGTAGTTTGAATTTTATTTGTTGTCGAATTGATAAATTTTTACGAAATTTGCACAGCGACATAAATCCTATGCAAGCCATAGGATATGCTAATCATGTAAATTGATAACCTAACATATTCTTTACAGTATGACAAAAAAAAGCGCACTACAAAAGGCTCGAGCTGCCTATCAACCTAAGTTGCCTTCGGCTCTTTGGGGTTCAGTGAAAGCTGTAGAAGGCGAACCAACGCAGTCGGTAGCCGATCAAGAAGAAATCAAGGCTTTGTTCCCTAATACTTACGGGCTGCCGGAGTTGACTTTTGAAAAAGATTCCAAGCCGGCCAAGGCCACTACTCCAATCAACGTGGGTGTTATTCTGTCGGGCGGCCAAGCTCCTGGCGGCCACAATGTGATAAGCGGCTTGTTTGACGGCATCAAGGCTATAAATAAGGAAAGCCGTCTTTACGGGTTCTTGATGGGTCCCGGCGGATTGGTTGACCACAAGTATGTTGAGCTCACGTCAAGCATCATTGACGAATATCGCAACACCGGAGGCTTTGACATCATTGGTTCTGGCCGTACAAAACTTGAAACGGTAGAACAGTTTGAAAAAGGACTTGAAATATTGAAGGAACTCAATATCAAGGCTCTTGTCATTATTGGTGGCGACGACTCCAATACCAACGCATGTGTGCTCGCCGAGTATTACAAGGCTCACAATGCCGGCGTTCAAGTAATAGGTTGCCCAAAGACAATTGATGGCGACTTGAAGAACAACATGATTGAGACTTCATTCGGATTTGATACTGCTACCAAGGTTTACTCTGAAGTTATAGGAAACATTCAACGCGACTGCAATTCGGCCAAGAAGTATTGGCATTTCATCAAGTTGATGGGTCGCTCGGCTTCGCACATCGCCCTTGAATGTGCTTTGCAAGTTCAGCCTAATTATTGCATCATCAGCGAAGAGGTGGAAGCCAAGAAGCAAACTTTGGATGATATCGTTAACAGCATTGCCGCCGTGGTTGCAAAGCGTGCGGAAAATGGCAATAACTTCGGAACTGTATTGATTCCTGAAGGATTGATTGAATTCATTCCGGCCATGAAGGCTTTGATTGCCGAGCTTAACGAACTGCTTGCAAATACTCCTGACTTTGCTTCTAAGGGCGAAGAAGAGCAACGCAAGTATGTGATAGAAAGTCTCAGTGCCGAAAATGCCAAGATATTTGAAAGTCTGCCCGTAGGTGTGGCTCGTCAGTTGACCCTTGACCGTGACCCTCACGGCAATGTACAAGTTTCGCTTATCGAAACCGAAAAGTTGCTTAGCGAAATGGTTGGCAAGAAGCTCGCTCAAATGAAGGAGGACGGCAAGTATTGCGGCAAGTTCTCGGCTTTGCATCACTTCTTCGGATATGAAGGACGTTGCGCCGATCCGTCTAACTTTGATGCCGACTATTGCTATGCATTGGGTTACAATGCGGCACAACTCATTAATTGTGGTGCAACAGGCTACATGTCATCGATTCGCAATTTGACCAAGCCGTCGGTTCAATGGATTGCCGGCGGTGTGCCTATCACCATGATGATGAACATGGAACGTCGTAACGGAAAGATGAAGCCGGTTATCCAAAAGGCTCTTGTGGACCTTAATGGCAAGCCGTTCTTGAAGTTTGTTGAAAACCGTGACGAATGGGCGTTGAATACATGCTATGTATATCCTGGCCCAATTCAATATTTCGGACCGGCCGAAGTGTGTGACCAACCATCTCGCACTCTTTATTACGAACAGGGAGGTAAATAATAAATCTCATATAAACTCACAGCTTGCATCCGTGTCGCGCTATTAATCAATGCGGCACGGATTTTTTGTGTCTTAACGTTGTAGTGGCAATGCCTTAGGATGTTTGCCGTAGTAATAAAATCATGTTATGTGCCTGGCTTGTTCCGGAAGCTTGGCGATGTGGTGGTGAAATCAGTGTTTGGGCATTTTAGTGAGGATATATGCCGAGGCGGTATTGCCGATTGTTTAACAAAAAAACTTAATCAAATTATCTGGTAATGCAGACTTTTTCGAGTCGGGCAATTCAATCTGCATACTATGAAAAAGTATTAAAAATGACCGTAGTATAGTTGTTAATTGCCGTTTTTTGAGTATTTTTACGACAGGAAATAGGCTGAATTTAGGTAATGACTCAAAAGGAGTTTGAAAATAAATAAGTTATATTAATTAACTACGTTTAAATATTAACTATTATGGTTTATTCACAGGAAGTACAACACATGTGCTGTGTAAAGAAGGGAGCTAACCACCCTTCAGCTCCGATCCCAGAAGAAGGAAAGTGGGTTAGGGCAAAAGAAATCAAAGATATTTCCGGACTTACTCACGGAATTGGTTGGTGCGCTCCTCAACAAGGCGCTTGCAAATTGACCTTGAATGTAAAGGACGGCATAATCCAAGAAGCTCTCGTTGAAACAATCGGATGCTCGGGTATGACTCATTCTGCTGCGATGGCATCTGAAATTCTTCCGGGAAAGACTATTCTTGAGGCGTTGAACACCGACTTGGTTTGCGATGCAATCAACACTGCAATGCGTGAATTGTTCAAGCAAATCGTTTACGGCCGCACTCAATCGGCTTTCTCTGAAGGCGGATTGGTAATCGGTGCTTCTCTTGAAGACCTTGGAAAGGGATTACGCAGCCAAGTAGGTACAATGTTCGGAACATTGGCCAAAGGTCCTCGCTATCTTGAAATGGCCGAAGGCTATTGCACTCGCATGGCCCTTGATGAAGATGACCAAGTAATAGGATATGAATTCTTGCACCTTGGTAAGTTTACCGATGCGTTGAAGAATGGTGAAACTCCTGAAAAGGCTTTGGAAAAGGCAAAAGGCCATTATGGACGTTTTGAAGAAGCTGTAAAATATATTGACCCACGAAAAGAATAAGATAGAAGGAGGAAACATATTATGGCATTAAGAGAAGTAAAATTTGAATCGCAAGACCGTCGTATCAAGCAGATTCTTGCTGCATTGAACGAATATGGTATCAAAGATATAGAAGAGGCCAACAAAATATGCGAAGAAGCGGGTATAGATCCTTACAAGACTTGTGAGGAAACTCAACCTATCTGCTTCGAAAATGCTAAGTGGGCTTATGTGGTAGGTGCGGCAATCGCATTGAAGAAAGGTTGCAAGAATGCTGCCGACGCTGCCGAAGCTATCGGTATAGGTCTTCAATCATTCTGCATCCCGGGTTCAGTAGCCGACGACCGTAAGGTTGGTTTGGGTCACGGTAACCTTGCTGCACGCCTCCTTCGTGAAGAAACAAAGTGCTTCGCGTTCTTGGCAGGTCACGAGTCTTTTGCTGCTGCTGAAGGCGCGATAAAGATTGCTGCAAAGGCCGACAAGGTGCGCAAGGAACCATTGCGTGTGATACTTAACGGTCTTGGCAAGGATGCTGCACAAATAATCTCTCGTATAAACGGATTTACTTATGTTCGCACTCAATTCGACTATTTCACTGGTGAATTGAATGTCATAGAGGAAATTCCTTATTCAAAGGGTCCTCGTGCAAAAGTAAAATGCTACGGTGCCGATGATGTGCGCGAAGGTGTTGCAATCATGTGGAAGGAAGGCGTTGACGTGTCTATTACAGGCAACTCAACCAATCCGACTCGTTTCCAACACCCGGTAGCAGGCACTTACAAGAAGGAACGTGTTCTTGCAGGCAAGCCTTATTTCTCAGTAGCTTCAGGTGGCGGTACAGGACGTACTTTGCATCCTGACAACATGGCTGCCGGTCCTGCTTCTTACGGTATGACCGACACTATGGGTCGTATGCACTCTGATGCTCAATTCGCAGGTTCTTCTTCTGTTCCTGCTCACGTTGAGATGATGGGATTCCTTGGTATCGGTAACAACCCGATGGTGGGATGTACTGTAGCCGTAGCAGTTGACGTAGCAACAGCGTTGAACAAGTAATAGTTTAAAATTTTCATGATAATGAGGGTTCCTGTGATCGTGATGATTGCAGGAACTTTTTGTCTTTTGGATTTATTTTTTTGTAAACTGCTTTTTTAATGACTGTTATTAAAGTCTCAGCATTTTGGTAATTGAGTCCTCTACGGGACGTGATATGCGTTTCCAAATGATTATGCGAATCTGGTCAATTAATATGCATCCCATGAAAATTATGGCCAATACAGGTAAAATAAGAATGAAATAATTTGCCCCCAACAAATCATTTAAGTAGTTGCACAGTGGAATATAATAGACCGACAGTATGTTGGGATTGGCATGGATGAGATATACCGTAAAGCTCGATGCGGCAATCCAATTGACAGATTTGTTTTGAATGTTGAATTTGGAAAATGCTAATAAGAGAAAGAGTGATGCGGCGATGACTAAAGGGTTGGAATATGCAACCATCCCTTTGGTAATGAATGAAAAAGTATCTGCACCCAATAATGATGTTAGAAGTGTGCCACCTGCGTTTAATGCTACCAATCCAAAGAAGATAGTGATATCGGCAGATACGCTTTTCTTGGACCATGTTGGACGGTACAATCTGATGTATCTGGCTAGTACATACAGGCCTATGAAAGATATTGGAGAATAACCTCCTTTGATGTATTCTGTGGAGTTCCCTGCCCATCCGTATACTGTATGGAATAGATAGAAGAATATCAAGAACAACATTAATTGTTTCTTGGTGGATTTTTCTGTTAATGCGTTTAGGGCTGGCGTTAGAATGTATAGTAGAATATAGGCTTTGATGAACCAGCTGTCTTTCGTAAGGAAAAAGCAGTCACATATGCCGTAGCTGGTTAATTTTGTCAAGCCGCTTATTAAGAATACAGTATAGATGCCTATGTATATGAACAAACATTGAAAGAGGAAACTGCTTATGCTCTTGACTTTGGGCTTGATTCCAAACCATCCCGAAATCATCACGAACGTGTTTACGCAGACGATAGACAGGGCCTCTATGAAATATGCTAATGTAGTATTGGTTGGCCGTGCGTGCAAGTCTGCTAATGTGGGTGTCCCAATGCTTAAGAAGTCTGCATGTAATAGCAGAACAAGAAACATTGCGATGATGCGTAATAATTCGATATTGGATTGTCTTTGATGATTTGTTTGGACTGAATTAGGCATGGTCTTTTGATTGTAATTACAAAGGTATATTTTTTTATTGAACTACAATTTATAAATATATATGATTTCTAGGTGTTGTGCTTTTGGTTGATTGGTTTTATGTGCTTAGTGCGGATTTGAAAAAATTAATGAGAGATTGTCGCATTTGTTCCCGTGATTTGTTATTTTTGCATGACTTTAAAAGTGTCTGTTATGTTAAGTAAAAAGATTGAAGAGGCTCTTAATGCCCAGATTAATGCCGAGATGTGGTCGGCTTATTTGTATCTTTCAATGGCTTCATTCTGTCATGCAACCGGGCGTCCCGGAATGGGGAAATGGTTTGAAGTGCAATTCAAGGAAGAGCAGGATCATGCGATGATTTTCTTTAAATATGTCATTTCGCGTGGTGGAAATGTGAAGCTTGATGCTATCAAGGCGGTGCCAACAGAGTGGGATTCTGTGCTTAAAGTATTTGAAGGAACGCTTGCTCATGAGCAGAAAGTTACAAGTCTTATTAATGAATTGTGCGCTTTGGCTTCTCAAGAGAAGGACTATGCTACACAAAGCATGCTCAAATGGTTTATTGACGAGCAGGTTGAAGAAGAGGAGACGGCTCAGAATATCATTGACAATTTAAAAATGATCAATGATAATGGTTATGGTCTTTATATGCTCGACAAAGAGCTTGGTGCCAGAACCTATACACAAGCTGCACCATTGGCTTGATCTTTGATTGATAATTTAAATTATAGCGACCTCGAGGCTGTCTTAGGTTTCGGGGTCGCTTTTTTGTATTATGCTATTTTTTAGAGTTGGGGTGGCTTTTGGGGAGGAGATTTTGTGTTTCTTGGAG
>ULUG01093837.1_pt1 | contig 54087 bp, 38 predicted proteins | sample 1958331 | NCBI WGS metagenome assembly ULUG01 (sample SAMEA4835755, study PRJEB28245) | human gut metagenome | biome: gut microbiome; material: fecal sample | place: Denmark | collected 2008
GGAATTCAATTAAATTTGTCCTCTGTGCACCTCTGTGTCCTCTGTGGTGAACTCCAATCCGCATCATCTTATTTGCTGAATGTCACATTTTCTACATGTTCGCCGATGAAAATCCGTGCCATATCGCCTGTTTTGTACCATGCAGGTTTGCCGGGCATGTCGTCGGAGATAACCGTACCGTTGATGCGGAGGTTCTCGAAGCGGATGTTTCTTACCAAGCGGTCGCGGTCGTAGCCGATGATGTGCGACAGTTCAGCATGTGTGCCGTTGTAAGTGATATCCTTGAACAGGACGTTCTCGATGCCTCTTCCGGGAGCGGTACAATACTTTTTATTATAGAAAATGCGGAGGTTGACCAGTTGTCCCCGGCGGAAATCCTCGATGCGGATATTCTCGAAACGTACGTTACGTACCAGGTTGTTGTCGCCCGCATTGATTGCCAGGCAGCCCTGGTAATCTATTTGTTTTTCATGATGGTCGAGGATGTCTATGTTCACATAGTTCAGGTCTTCCATGATTTCGAATTTGCCCGAATCGCCATGCAGGCCGATGAAAATGGGATGCGCTACGTCTGCCCAAAGCGTGGAGTTCTGCATGGTGATGTGGCGGCATCCGCCTTTATATCCTAAACGGGTGGCATAGACGGTGGTGCAGTCGTCTGAGTTCCGGCAGAACACTCCGTCGAACAGGACATGGCTGCTGGCAAAGACATTCATGCCGTCTCCCCAACCGTATGAGCTGATAGCCTTGACGTTGCGGATGGTGACATGTTCCGACTCACCGGTGGGGCATTGGGTGGTAATCAGTCCCTCTATCTCTACGTTGCGCGAGCGGCTTACCCTGATTCCTTCTCCTCTTTTATCGGGATGCACAATGCCTCGGCCTGCTATTTTCACATCGTGTGCATCCTTGACGTGAATGCATCCTTTTACTACCGCACCTCCGGCTACATAGACTGTGGTTCCTGATGGGACGTTGAGCGTATCGCCCGGCAATTGGTGTACGCCGGGTGCAAAGTAGATAAAGTCTTTCGTTGTCCGGGGCTTTGCCGGACGGTTTGTGTCGATGGGGTTGGCAAAGAGGTGCAGGTTATGGAAGATATCGCCGTTTACCTCTACCGAGAGGTTGCGCGGCTTGTCCAGTCGGAACGTGATGCTGCGCCCGTCTACATCGGGCAGGATGTTGTAAGAGAGGGGGCGGATACGTGCCTGTTCAACCGGTACGTTTGCCGTGACTTTCACTTCTACCGTACCGGAAAAGTCGAAATAAGCCAAAGAGGCGAGTTCTACGTTGTCGGGAGCTTTTACCTTGACGGCATACGTATCTACGTTTTCCCATTCGCCTTCCGGTGTTCTTACCTGGACAGTGAAGTCTTGTTTCATTATAACTTCTTCGGATGCGGGAGCCGGATAGGTGACCAGTTCTTGTCCCCGGCATATTGTTGGATTTCCTGATACCAACAACAAGGCAAGTGCTGCCAGAAAAATGTGTTTTCGTTTCATCATGAATGTTATTTATAAATATTAGACTTTGGGTATATATACGGACAAGTAGGGAATAACACTTAGTGAAAATCGGATTTTTTTGGAAAAAACTTCGATTTAGAGTGTCACACAATTATTTGAGACTTTCTGTTGTTGTTTGTTATTATATTGATTATGAGTTTGTTATTTGCTTATTGGTCTGTATCCATTGCATGAGATAGCTTTGACTGGTAAAAAGTTTTGTATTTCTTATTTCCTCTTTACATTTGCAGCGTAATCATAAAACCAAAACACTAATGGCATGGAAAACCGTATTAAACTATCTGACCGGTTGATAACCGAATATTATGAAGAATACCGCCAATCTGTCTTCTTCTATATTTGCCGGCGCATCGAGAACAGGAGCGATGCGGAAGACCTGACTCAGGATGCTTTTCTACGATTGCTTGAATATCGGATGATGATCCGCCGTGACACGCTGAAGTATTTTATTTTTACTATTGTGCGTAATCTGTTGAACGACTACCTGCGTCGTTATTATAAAAGGCAGGAAATCGATAGGTATTTATATGATACGCTTCCGGTCACGACCGTGGAGCCTGAAAGCCGGATGGTAGCGGACGAACTTCGGAGGCTGGAAAGCCGACGAGTGTCCGCGCTTCCGGAACAGCGCCGCAAGGTATATATAATGAGCCGTTTTCAGGATAAGTCGGCAGAAGATATTGCGGAGGAGTTGAAGCTGTCACGGCGTACGGTGGAGAATCATCTGTTTATCAGCCGGAGGGAAGTGCGCGAATTTATTCGCCGGTGTATATGAGTTTGTTAGTTTTTAAGTTCTTAAGTTGGGACATGACAGGGACTTTTAAACGGGTAAACTCCACAACGAATGGATTCGAAAGTATAAAACAAGAGACAATAAAATAGATTTGTTAATTTAAAATTTGATTTATGGAGAATAGGATTAAAATCTCGCCAAGGAGAATGTTGTTCTCTGCCTTTATGGCATCAGCCTTGATGGCTGGAGGTCCGTTGTCGGCTTTTGCCGGTACGGGTAGTGCGCAGTGGGCGCAGCAGGCAAATGCAGTAGATGGTATCGTGACCGATGCAAACGGCGAACCGATTATCGGTGCCAGTATCGTGATAAAAGGTACGACGAACGGAACGATTACCGACTTGGACGGTAAGTTCAGTTTGCCGAATGCAACGGGAACACTGGTTGTTTCATACATTGGTTATAAGACGCAGGAAATTGTCCTCAACGGACAGAAGCAACTGAAAATCGTGATGCAGGAAGATTCGGAAATTTTGGAAGAAGTGGTTGTTTTGGGGTATGGTACGGTGAAGAAGGAGTCGTTGACGGGTTCGGTCACTGTAGTCGATGACAAGGCTTTCGCCGAGAAAGGAAACCTTTCCAGCCCTTTGCAGGCGTTGCAGGGTCAGGTTCCGGGTGTGATGATTACCCGTTCTTCTTCTGCGCCGGGCGATGAAAGCTGGAACATGAACTTGCGTGGTTCGGTTTCGGTGAACAGTACCGAGCCTTTGGTTATCATAGACGGTGTGGCGACGAATAGTGTGAACGACCTCCGTCTGATAAATCCGAACGATATTGAGTCCATTAACTTCCTGAAAGACGGTTCGGCTGCTATCTATGGTGCACGTGCCGCAGGCGGTGTCGTATTGGTTACTACCAAGAAGGGAAAAGAAGGCAAGACCAAAGTGGAATATAGCGGTTCGGTCACGCTGAAGACTGTGGGACTGATGCCAGAACTGATGAACATCGACCAATGGGCGGACGGTGTGATGACGGCGTTGGAGAACGATGGCAATACATCGAACAGCTGGTACACGTATGCCCAGTTGGCAAAGAAGTACAAAGGAACTTACATCGACTTGGAAAATACCTCGAACCCGTTTGGTAATGCGGCGTTTACCGATGTGGCAGACTTTGTATTCGATGACAGCGTGGACTGGTTGGGCTCCTTGTTCGGCAATTCATTGTCTACCGACCACAACCTGAGTATATCGGGAGGTACGGAAAAGGCTTCTTACCGTTTGTCATTGGGATATATGTACGACGGATCTCCGCTGCAATACGGAAACAACAATAACCAGCGTTATAACTTCCGCCTGAGCAATTCGGTGAAGCTGACCGATAAGCTGACTTTGGAATCGGTTATCTCTTACAATCGTCAGGAACAGGTATCACCAACCGATATCAGTTCGGTGTTGACCACCCAGACTCCGATGCCGGGATTGCCTCTGACCAATATGAACGGTGATAATTATGCGTGGGGTACGTGGGGCTCGCCGGTAGCCAAGGTAGAAGAAGGAGGCGACAACAAGCTTTCCGTATCGGCATTGAACATCAGCGAAACCTTGAATTATACGATAAATGACTGGTTGTCGGCAAATGCCAACGTGGGCTATACCAACAATACGGCAAACCGTGACGTGGTGAGCAATTCGGTTTCTTATTATAATTTTACGGGAACTAAGCAGGTGTTGACCACTCCGTCTGCCGATGCTTCTTATTACCGTGCTACTACCGCGCAGACCAATTTCTATTCGTTCTCGGCTTACCTGAACGCGCATAAGAAGTTCGGCAAGCACGACCTGAGCCTGACCCTCGGTGGACAGTATGAATTTAATGACTATAAAACATGGGGTGTGAAGGTAGAAAACATCCTGAGCGGACTGGAAATTGTGAACGGTTCGGGTGACGTGACGTTGAATGGTGCCAACAACGAGGATGTTGACAAGTATCAGAATGCCTTCCTTTCGTTCTACGGCCGATTCAATTACAATTACGATGACCGTTACCTGCTGGAAGTGAACGGACGTTACGACGGTTCTTCCAAGTTCCAGCCTTCGAACCGTTGGGCTGCTTTCTATGGCATCTCTGCCGGTTGGCGCATCAAGCAGGAAGCCTTTATGGAGGATGTGGACTGGCTGAGCGACTTGAAACTCCGTGTTTCATACGCCGAAATGGGTAACCAAAGCGGTATCGGCAACTACGATGGCGTGCAGTTGTATAATGTGAATACGGCAAACGGTGCTTACGTAGGTTCGGGATTGCTTTCTTATATTGCCACAAACGGCAAGCTGGTATCGACAACCCGTCATTGGGAACGCATCAAGAACTTCAACTTGGCACTCGATTTCGGTTTCCTCAACGGCAAGCTGACCGGTACGGTGGAAGCCTTCTTGAAGAAGAACGATGACATGCTGGTAGAAATCTCTTATCCGGCTGTATTGGGTGACGATGCGCCTACCACCAATAGCGGTAAGTTCAAAGGCTGGGGATATGAAGGTCAGGCTACTTGGCGTGACCGGATAGGCGACTGGAGCTACTATGTAGGCGGAACACTGACTTTTGCCCGCAACGAACTGACAGATTACGGAGGTACGACCGTGCTTCAGTCTGGGTACGTTGAGACACAGCAAGGCTATGCGCTGAACTCTATCTTCGGTTTGCGCTACGGAGGCAAGATTCAGAACGAAGAACAGTTGCAGGCTTATCTGGCAAAATACTATGATACCAATGCCATCGGTATGCCGAGCAACCTGCGTGTGGGCGACAATATGTATTGCGACGAGAACGGCGACGGTGTGCTGGACGAGAACGATTATATTTATTTGGGAAGCGATTCGCCCGAAATTTCCTATTCGTTCAATGCCGGAGTTTCGTGGAAAGGATTCGATGTGAATGTTATTTTCCAGGGAGCAGCCAACCGTTTCGTTTACCGTGACATAGACAATACGACGGTGCCTTTCCGTGCCAATTACACGAATACAACAACGGCTTCTATCGGCAATGTATGGAGTCCGGAGAACCCCGATGCCTATTATGCACCTTATACGAACGATTCGAACATCAACAATTATAACTATCAGGCATCTTCGCTGACCGCCCAAGACGGACGCTACCTGCGTCTGAAGAATGTGACCATCGGTTATACGTTCGATTCGAAACTGTTGCAGAAAACGAAATGCATACAAGGTCTCCGTTTGTACGTGACGGGTGCTGACTTGTGGGAAACCACCAAGATTACCGACGGATGGGATCCCGAAGCCAAGCGTGACGCTACCGGTCTGTCGCGTTATCCGTTTACCCGTTCGTTTACGTTCGGTGCCAATGTAACCTTTTAATTAACCGCATAAAGATTGTAGACAATATGAAAAAGAAACATTATATAGCTGCAGCCTGCTTTTCGGTAATGAGTTTGTTCACGACTTCTTGCCTGGACTTGGAACCGCAGGCACAAATGGGCGATAACCTGGTCTGGAATACAGCCGATAACTTCCAGCTGTTCGCCAATCAGTTTTATGGCTGGACACGTGACTTTTATTTATCAGGTACGGCTACTTACGGCAATGGCGTGAGCGACGGTCCGCACAGCGATTTCCGTTCGGATTTGCTTGCCACTTCTTCCATCAACGTATATAGTCAGGGGACCAATTCCATACCGAGTGAAGATGAAAATTATACCAATCTGTATAAACGCATTTACTACACCAATCTCTTGCTGAGCCGTGCCGAAGGTTTCGGCGATCAGGCAGCGATTGCTGTACCCGTAGGCGAAGCGAAGTTCTTTCGTGCTTACCTTCATTTTGAGTTGGTGCAGATATGGGGCGATGCGGTCATACTGACACAGCCTCTTGACATCGATTCGCAAGAACTCTATGGCTCGCGTAACGACCGTGGGGAAGTGATAGACCAGATTATCACCGACTTGCAGGATGCTGCCGAATTGTTACCTGAAACGGCTTCCGAGGAAGGGCGTGTCACGAAAGGTGCGGCTTTGGCGATGCTTTCCCGTGTGGCTCTTTATGAGGGTACTTGGCAAAAGTTCCATAACAATGGTGCAGACGCTACTTCTAATACAGAGCGCAGTACGGAACTGCTGACCATAGCCAAGGATGCAGCCAATCAGGTTATCGCAAGTGGAAATTATTCCTTATTTTATAATGAGGCTTTGGGTGAGGAAAGCTACCGCTATATGTTTATTTTGGAAGACGGTATACAGTGCAACCCTGCCAATCTTTCGAAAAGTGCGAACAATGAATACATCCTTGCCCATCGCCACCGTTATGGCGACCGTCTGAGTACGAACATTACACACGGTATTCTGGAAGGTGCAACGTGGCTGACCCGTAAATTGGCAAATATGTATCTCTGTCAGGACGGACTTCCTATCGACAAGTCGTCACAGTTCAAGGGATATGCAGGCGTTACGGATGAATACCAGAACCGTGACAACCGGATGAGCAATACGTTTTTGATGAATGGCACGCGCTTCTGGGACAATGAGTCGGCAACGTCACGCACTACATGGACAGATGCCGATTTAGAGAATGCACGTACGTCAGATGTGCGCAGCAACAGCGGTTACCGTCCTCATAAATGGGCGATAGAGCGTCAGGCACAGGATAACTTTGAGTCGATGGACTTCCCTGTTATCCGTTATGCGGAAGTGTTGTTGAACTATGCTGAAGCCACATACGAACTGAGTGGTAGCATTTCGGATGCCGACTTGGATATGTCGTTGAATCTGGTTCGTTTGCGTTCCAACCCCAATATGCCGAAGCTGAGCAACAGTCTGGTAAACGGTAACGGACTTTCCATGCGTGAGGAAATCCGCCGCGAACGTACGGTAGAGTTGATTATGGAAGGATATCGCATTGATGACTTGAAGCGTTGGGCAACGGCAGAAACAGAAATGCCTCAGGATCAGCTTGGAGTACTTGTGACCGGGACTTGGTTTGAAACCAACTGGGCAGCACAGGCACGTCCGCTGAACGGTGAAGGTTGCATTATCCTTTACAGCGACCGTACATGGAGTGACCGGAATTATCTTTATCCATTGCCTTCCGACCAATTGCAGTTGAATCCTGAATTGGGACAGAATCCGGGTTGGGGCAACAATTGAAATTTCACATTTTAAACAAGAACAGTTATGAAACAGATAATGAAATACAGTTGGGGATGCCTGTTGGCTTTGGTTCCTGCACTGATAATGTCTTCTTGCGAAGACGAAGAAACGGTGGGTGATCTGACATCGGCGGTGATGCCTGCTTCCATCGAACTGATAGTGCCTGCTGAAGTACAGCAGTACATTTACACAGATGAAAACGGCGCGAAGGTGTTGCCTATGCTGAAAGGAGAGACCATCCAGATGGATTATGGCTTGCAGCCGGAAAATGTGACTTATCCGGATGTAATATGGACGTCTACCGTCCCGTCTGTAGCTACGGTAGAAGACGGACTGGTTACGGCTGTAGAAGGAAACGGCGAGAGTGCCACGGTCATTCAGGTTGCTCCGGAAGGGATGTATTCGGGAAGCGGCATTTATGATAATGTGCGTGTCGTGGTGTCCAATACATTGGTGCAGGCGGAGGAAATAACCATTGACGCACCTGCCGACCAAGTTTATGCAGGCGAGACCTTGCAGCTGACTGCTACTATCCTGCCGGAGGATGCTACTTATCGGACGGTTAGCTGGAGCAGTTCCAACGAATCGGTGGCTACAGTAGACCAGAACGGTCTGGTGACTGGCGTGGTAAATGACGAGGTTCATGCTTCGGTGACCATAACGGCTACCTCACTGGACGGAGCACAGGTGTTCGGAACCAAAACATTGACCGTCAACCAGATTGTACAGCCGGAAAATATAACCATTGATCAGATGTATGCAGCTGCCAACGGATATTATTGTGCCATAGCGGACGGTTCGCTGAACTTGAACTTTACGACTGAGCCGGCAGACTGTACGGCCTCCTTGATAGAATGGACATCCAGCGATGAATCCATAGCAACGGTAGAAAACGGTGTGGTAACATTCAACCAGGATGGAAACTTCGGCGACTTTACCATTACGGCTACTTGTCCCGAAACAGGCAATTCGTCATCTATCCAAATGAGTATGCCTGCCGGGCTGGTACGTGAACTCTTCCATAACGAGGATAACTATACGTGGTACAATGCTTCCCAGTCGGGCAACGGCACGCAGTCTTCTCACGTATGGCACGACGGCTATATTACCGTGACGACTTATACGCAGAATGCTACGGCACAACGAGGTGACTTGAAGTGCTGGAGTCCGAAAACTTATCTGCATGCGGGCAATTATCCGATATTTGCTATCCGTATGGATGATGTGGCAGATAAATATGCCAGTGAAGGAGTGACAGCACGTAATATCACGCTGGATGCATCGGGTGATTGTGACGGTACGAAGTTTAGTGGAGGCTTAGATGGAAATAATAACAAGTGGTTGCACGATTACAAGTGCAGCGACGGAAGCCATGTGTTCATCTACGACTTGTCTACGCAGAAATGGGCTACTGGCGGAACATTGCCAGCCAATGCTGTGGCTACTTTCACAACCTTCCAGTTCAAGTATGCTGATATTAAGACGATAGACCATCAAATAGAATACAATGTATATTGGGTTCAAACCTTCAAGACCTTGGAAGAAGTGGCAACTTACATCCAGTCGGAAGGATTGACTTACGAAGTGGTGAAATAATCGTTTTTTATTGAACACAGAGGCACAGAGACACGGAGAAATAAATAGGAAGACATAGAACCAGCCATTTCTCAGTGAACTTTGTTCTCTCAAAAAAATAAAAACTCTGTGCCTTTGTGTCTCTGTGTTCCAATCTGTTTTTCGTAAACCAATTTACAAACTAAAGAACTAATAAACTTATGATAAAGAAAATGACATTTATATCCGGTCTGGCACTGTTGTTGGCAGTGCAGACCTCCTGCCGCGAGAATGAATTCGGTACGGTAGACCTGACGATGCCCGAAGATGTATACGAACCGGTAGAAGCGCAATATACCTACAATCATCCGTGTGCGATGTATAATCAGGCAGATTTCGACCGTGTAAAAGCCATGTTGGACAACGGGAGTGCACCGCAAGCGGTGAAAGATGAGTTTGAGAATCTGAAGAAGAGTTCGCTTACGACTCTTCCTTATACAGCCGAACCGCAGACGGAAATCGTGCGTGGCGATGCTACAGGCACTGCTGCCGGGAGTGAAAACTATCGTTATGCCATGGAAGATGCTGCTGCAGCCTATCAGATGGCGTTGCTTTGGAAGCTGACCGGTGATGACAGTTATGCTGAGAATGCCGTAGAAGTGCTCAACGCATGGGCAGATGTCTGCAAGGAAATTACCTCGAACGATGCCAACCACAAGCTGGCTGCAGGAGCGCAAGGCTATACCTTTGCCAATGCTGCTGAAATTCTCCGTACATACGAAGGTTGGCAAGAAACGGATTTCAATGACTTCAAGACCTGGATGACGAATGTGTTCGCTTCGCAAAACCGTGATTTCCTCGACAATCATCAAGGCTCGAACAACTGTGCCGAACACTATTGGTCGAACTGGGACTTGGTGAATATGGCTTCTTACCTTTCAATTGGTATCTTGACCGAGAACGATGAGATGGTGAACTATGTGGTGAATTATTTCTATGAAGGTGCAGGCAACGGATGCATCAAGCGGCTGATTCGTGGCGAACATACAGACCCCTTGGGTACGGGCGAAGAAATCTTCCAGAACCAAGAGAGCGGACGTGACCAGGGACACGCTGAAATGTCGGTTATGGTGGCTGCCAACCTTTGCCAGATTGCCTATACGTTCTATCAGGAAAACCCATCGGTAACCCAGTTGGATTTCTTTGCCGCTGATGACAATGCCATTATGAAGATGGGCGAATACGTTGCGTTGTCCAACTTGCGTAATGGAACAGACAACCGGAACAATATGGGAAGCTGGCTGGTAAGTGCCACCCAGATGCCGTTTACGACCTATGAATATTGCATCGACTGCTCTTGCCGCGATAAGAACCACGGTGCAACCCATACGCAAATGGCAGATGATGAAGGGCGTGGCAGCGTTCGTCCGGGATGGGAAATCTTGTACAATCATTATGCAAAGGTGGCGAATGTAGGCAGTGGCTATACGTATGCCAAGCAGTTCGCTGACAAGCTTCGTCCAGAAGGCGGTGTGGGTGAACCGGAAAACCGTTACGGTACAAACAGCGGTGCGTTCGACCAATTGGGTTGGGCAACCTTGATGCTTTACCGTGAATAGATATTGTTAAGAAGCTGTTTTGAATTTATCGTGCGATGATTTGGGATGAGTTTTTGAGGCATTTTTGCTTCTGTGATGAGGAAGATAGCGGGCTATCTGACGAAGAACAGGAGCAGAAAGGACCAAAAAATCGCCCAAAGCACACACGAAAACGGATACATCAAGCCAAGAAAAACTTTTTGGAGAAATTCAAAACAGCTTCTAAGTTAACCCAAAGAAAGCGGGGCTTGTCCGGATGATGTGAATCAATCGGATAAGTCCCGTAATGTTATAAGTAACTGCTCATAAATGAGATTCAACACAGAGGACACGGGCATATACTCTCATAAGGAATGTGGCGTATAGTAAGGCAGCAGGAACCGAAAGAAACCCTGCTCCACCTCCTGGTTGGGGGATTCAGACGGTTGTTCTACAAATCTTCCTTCAATCCTTGCTTCCAACTGGGGAAAGGGCAGTGGTCGTGGATCTCACGGAAAAGCTTTAGACAGTAATTCACCAAATTACGGGCTTCTTCCACTACAATGGGGTCACCCATGATTTCAATCAACGAGCGGGAGGTGGATGTATTAATCGTCTTACGAATACCCATCTCGTTGTTGCTTAATGTTACCAGGCTGTAATCGGATTTACAAGTCATTAAGTCTATCACTTGTGGGCAGGGCTTTTCGAGCATCTGTAACAGCTTATTTACGTCTGCATGGTTGGTGATGCGCTTGAAAAAAGTGCCCCAACCCGCAAAAAGCATTACCTCGTTTTTTCCCTTAAACAGGAAGTTTACTATTCCGTAAAAGCCTTTTCCTGCTTTAAATATATATTCGGCATAATCTTTACGGACTACAAATGTCATCGCTTCGCCCGCCATAAATGTGCCGCCGGCAGTTGTCTGTAAGAAAGTACGCATAAGTTATCAAATCTGTTTACAATGTCATTAAAATGCGAAAACTCACCGTGAGTGCTCTTCAGTCACCCACTTCTCCACCGTCCTTGTTTCCGATGAGAAGTTTACGCCTATCAGGTAAAGCTTGCGTTTGTCCGTCTGGAAAGGGAGGGCATAATGGTTGTCCTTGATTTGCCGGAGGGCTTCTTCGGCGGTCTTGTCAAGCTTCAGTTCTATGATGTAAATATAGTCTTTTGTCTGAATGGTAATATCTATGCGCCCTTGGCTGGTCGCCTGCTCTACCTGTACATTGTAGCCCAGCATGGTGAAAATCAGGTAGAGGGTGTTTTGGAAATCCTTTTCTTTATCAGCTCCTGCCACCATGTAGCTTCTGCCTGCCAGCATGGTCTGGATGGTTTGCAGCAGGTCATCGGGGTTGCCCCGTTTGACGGCTGAAGTCATCTTGTTGAGAATGCCCCTGATGCTCGATTGTTGCTGTGACGTGTAGTAAGGCATCAAGAAACGGAAGAAACCCCGCTCAACCTCATGATTGGGGAAGTCCAAACGGTAACCCAGTTCCGAGTCATAACCGGCAATGGTGAGGTAGCCGCTCTGGAAGAGTACGGGAATAGGGTCGTTATATCCCTCGTCTACGGAAGAAAGCACGTCCCCGTCCACATAGATGCCTTTCAAATCATGCAACTCATAGTCGTTCTGTTGCAGCAGCTTGACCAAAAAAGTGGGTGTGCCTGTCTTGAACCAATAGTCATTGAACTCTTTTTTCGCAAACGTGTTGAGCAGGCTGAACGGATTGTAAATGCCTACACTGTTCTGCCGGAAATGATAACCGTCGTATTGCTTGCGCAACCTCTCGCATGCCTCTTCGAAGGTCATGCCGTTGGCATCGGCAAGTTCGCGGATGGAGTCGTCAAAGTAAATGTGCAGTTCTTCTTCAGATATGCCACAGATGTCCACATAGCGGGGATCCATGGAGATGTCATCCAGATTGTTCAGGTCGCTGAAGATGCTGACGTGGCTGAACTTGCTCACGCCCGTGATGAAACCGAAACGGATGCAGGCATCCAGTGACTTGAGCACAGAGAAGAAAGCTTTCAAGGTTTTCCGGTACGCATCGTGTAACGTTTCGTTGTCGATAGTGCTGAGAAGCGGTTTGTCGTATTCGTCAATCAGTACTACCACTTGTTTTCCGGTCTGCTTGTAGACATTACGTATCACGTTGTAGAAACGGGTTTCAGGAGAAAGGGATTTGTCTGTATCTAAACCGTATGTCTGTTCCCATATCATGAGGTGCTTGTCCAATTCTTCATGCAAAGCTTTCTCACTGGTGTAATTTTGGGCATTCAAGTCCAGATGAAGCACGGGATATTGTATCCACTCTGTTTCCTGTTTCTCTATGGCAAGTCCTTTGAACAAGTCTTTTTGCCCCAAGAAGTAAGCTTCCATGGTAGAGACCAGCAAGGATTTGCCGAACCGGCGGGGACGGCTGAGAAAGTAATATTTCCCCATCAACGCCATTCGGTAAATAAATGCCGTCTTGTCTGCGTAAACGAATCCGCGCTTGCGGATGTCGGCAAAACTCTGTATTCCTATGGGGTACTTCATCATGGCTTGGTAAGTTTTTTGAGTTTTTAAGTTCTTGGGACGTTTGATTTTGTTTACAAAGTTAACGATTAATCTTCAACAGACAAAGAAAAAGTCGGTTTATAGTAGAACAAAATCTCACCACAGAGGTCACAGGGTACCACAGAGAAAAAATTATTGGACGATGAAGGACATCCGTCCCTCTTTGCCCCGATAATGATAGCCACGCTTTCGACATGTTCGCAATTGGAACGTGACAATATCTCCTACCGATTGCAGTCAGTAAGGAAGCGGTATATAGAGAAAGGTGGGAAGCTCGGACGCAAGGTAGGCTCTGTAAAAACGGAAGAACAGATAAAAGCCCCATAATATCCTATTTCTGCAAAATTACTTTTTCTCCTTCGCTCCATGGCTCCTGAAATGCGTGATAATGATGTTCCAATATTTCATCTGTTATCACAAACGGCGAATTGGCATTTAAGACCTGATTTCTTTTATAGAGTCTTTTTTGCAAAAGCTCCTTACTGGCTTTCATATAGACAAGTTCCGTTTCAGCGCCTGCTTTTCGGATTAGCTCTTTATAAAAATTCCGATTTTCCTTACTCCAAAAACTAAAATCAATCACAACATCTTTTCCTTGCTGAATCAGGGACAGCAGTTTTTTTTGAAGCGCAGCTTCCACCTGCTCTGACAATTTTTCATATTCTTCTTCCGGATAATCAATTCCCTTTCTCCCATAAAGTTTCCACATTTCTTCGTCAATGGAAAGTCTGATATATCCTTCCTGTTCTTTTTTCTTGGCGTAAGTAGTCTTTCCAGAACCACATACGCCGCACATCATAATAACTTTACTCAAACACATATAAAGAATTACAATTTCAGGTTTATATCGTTAATCAATATCCTTTTATTCAGCATCAATATGTTTAAATATTTCTATCACCACCTAAGACTTTGCATCTGCATAATTCTGCACATATTTCCATGTGTTCTGTGCGAGAGTTTTTTCGCAAGAAGCGTATTTGTCCCTTTGGGCGGAAAATAGAATGATTACTAAAATAGGCTTGGCACACAAACCTTGAACGGATATAGAGCCAACATGTTCAATGGACATACTATTGCCATTTAAAGCATTCTCTATATCTTCATGTTCTTGAAAATACATTTTTTGCCCAAGATTCATCATACTCACAGCGAACTATTTCTCCGTTCAGTTCCTCTACTTCTCCAGTGGTCACTTGCTGCAAATATTCATTTGAAGGCATATTATTCTCTCCTTTTTCTAATTCGAGAACCGGCTTTTGTTGACTATAATTCTATATGTCAATTTCTTCAATGGCCTTATCTAAAAAAATCTTTCCATCCAGATGTTCCAATTCATGACAGAAACACTTTGCCATTTCACCTTTGCCGGTTATCACTACTTCTTCACCGTATTCATTCAATGCCTGTATTGTAACCTCATAAGGTCTGATGGTTTTAGCAAAACGGTCTGGGAAGCTAAGGCAGCCTTCAATACATTCTTGAAGGCCATGGCTTTCTAAAATCCGCGGATTTACGAGTTTTAGACGGCAACCGAGAAAATCAATCACAACCAGTCTTTTCAAGATGCCGACCTGATTTGCAGCTATAGCTGCTCCATTATCTGTTTTATGAAGAGTTTCAAGCATTTCTCCAAGTAAGCTGCGGATTTTATTATCAACCACTTTGACTTCTTCGCATCTGCTTCTTAATACCGGATCATTGCCATATCTGATTTTTCTTTTTGTCATTATTTATCTGTTTAATAAAATGAATATATTCTTGATTGGGTATAGCTTAATGATTTGCATTGTCTGTATGGTTATACCGAAGCCTTCTTAATATATGTTCCGCTATCTTCCTCATCACACAAACGGAAATGCCTCAAAAACTCATCCCAAATCAGCACACGATAAACTCAAAACAGTTTCTTAGTAAATGTCCCTAAAACATATAATGGCATATGAAGATGATAGAGCATAATCACTTCATATGCCATTTATGGTTTGGCGCACTTTGTGGTGGCGTTTTATTTATTGAGTATTTTTTGGAAAAGTTCAGGCTGGTCCAGATTGACCAAGTCTGGCTCTTTTTCTATTGCGGTGCGATAGGCTTCTTCTGTACCGTTCTGGATAGCCGCCATAATGCGGATGCCGTTAGCCTTGCAGAACGCCTTGAATTCCGGTGTGATTTGTTCGGGATTGATTTCTACGTACGACGGGCGGCATACCGTCATCCAATATTGCAGGCGGGCGATGTCATCCGCATTTACTTTGACTTTCATTTCCGGAGCAAGGCGGACAAACTCTTTCAGCATTCCTTCATCGGCGAACCAGAAGAAACTGTTCGTGGCGAATCCTTTCAGGCGGACCAGTCTTACGAGGTCTTTTACGGGCGTGCCGCGTTTCACATCGAAGAATACATTTGCTTTTCCGTAGAGCGAATCGAGCATTTCCGAGATGCGGGGGATACGTGTGCCGGCATATTCTTTTTCAAACCAACTTCCTGCGTCTAATTTGTCCACTTCGTCAGAATTCATATCGGCTAATGCGCCTTGCCCGTTGGTGGTGCGGTCGAGGGTCTCGTCGTGCAGGTTATACAGCACTCCGTCTTTGCTTTTCCGTACATCCAGCTCTATCCACGTGGCACCGTGTTCCAAAGCTGCGTATGCCGAAGCCACCGTGTTTTCGGGTGCCAAATGGTTGGCGCCCCGGTGTACCACTACCTCTATCGGGTCCTTGTATGTAGCAGAAGGATGCTCTACCTGCCAGTTTACGTTCAGCGGATTGTTCTGCATCTTCCATATCAAGGGCAGGGACTCATTATCCAATATCCATATTTCTGCTCCTTCGGTTTGGTCTATGCAATAGATGAGCGGGCATCCCAAGGCTTCTCCTTTTTTGTTTCCTTTCTTGTAAACCGTCTGGTTATAGTGAAATGCCCCGGTCGTCTTCAGTTCCTTGTAGGCTTGGCGTGAGAGCATGTAGGCGGTTTCGTTTATGCCTAACAGGCGGTTTTCTTTGTCTACGGGCTGGAGGAAGCATAATGAGTTTCCCGCTTCTTGCGATGCGGGAGCCATCAGGTAGCTTCCTTTTTGCCAATGCAGGTTCCGCAAGATGCGCCAGTCGATGCGCAACGTGTCGTTCTTTTCGCGGAATGACATTTCGTATTTGCGGGTCTGTCCGTGGAGTTTGAACACGAACAGTAATGTATCAGGCAGGGCGGTTTGCGCGCATATACTTCCGGTGCAGCATGCACCTATAATCAATAAGGAGAGAAGATATATCTTTTTCATGATGCAACTATATTCGTTTATAATCCTAATTCTGTTCCCCATTTGCCGGGTTTGTTTCCCATCTTCAATACCAGTTCGCCGCCAGCCACGAGGTCTTTATGGCGCAGGGCGGAGTAAGGGTAATCCTTCCCGTTCAAAGTAACCGACTGGATGTACCGGTTCTCGTCCGAGAGGCGTTCTGCTCGGATGGTAAAGTCTTTTCCGTCTTCCAGATGGAAGGTGGTTTCTTTCAGCATCGGGGCATGTATCAGATAATAGTCTTGTCCGGCATTGGGATAAAGTCCTGTCATGTGGAAGGCAAGCCACGAAGACATCGCTCCCGAATCATCGTTTCCGGGAAGCCCCATCGGAGAGTCGTTAAAGTGGGTGGTGATGATTTCGCGGATGCGGTCATCGCTCCGCCAGGGTTTCCCTATCCAGTGATACAGGCAGGGGGTAAGGAACGAAGGCTCGTTGTTCACATTATAAAAGCCTTTGTCGAAGAAGATGTCGAGGCGTTCTTCGAATTTCTCCTTCCCTCCGCATTGTGCGATAAGCCCCAGCACATCGTGAGGGATGCTGAGCGAGTATTCCCACGAGCTGGCTTCGTAGAAGAACATGTCCCACCACGGGGTGTACCACGGTCCTTCGAAGGTGACCGGTGTGTAGGTGTACGTAGGCTTCAGCACTTTCGAGTTACCGAAAGGTATCTGGTCGAGCCAGTTTCCCTCCTTGTCGCGCGGCATGATGAATCCTTTTGCCCCTTCGTGTTCGTAATCGCTTCGCCACAGGTTTTTCCAATTCTCCGATTGTTTCAGGTAGTGTCGGTAGAGGTCTTCTTTTCCCAGTCCTTTAGCTACCAGAGCAATGGCATAATCGCAATACGCATATTCTACGGTACGGTTTCCTGCACGTGGGATGCCGTGGGGGATGTAGCCCAATTCCAGGTAAGGCACCAGTCCGCCGCGTCCTTCCGCTTCCTGATTTCCTCCGGGCGGTACGGTGGCGTCTTGCAGCATCGCTTTCAGTGCCAGCTCATAGTCGATGCCTTTCAAACCCTTTACGAAAGCATCGGCGATGACGATTTCGGCGTTCGATCCTCCTTGCGTACGTCCGTTGGCATTTCCGCTACGTGCATCGGGCATGTATCCGTCCCGTTTATAAATGGTGAGGAGCGAGCGCACGATGTCGGTTTCACGTTGCGGGTCGATGAGGGTGATGAGTGGGGTAGAGGTGCGGTAGGTGTCCCAGATGGCGTAATAATCATCGTAATAAGGTTCGGGGTCGTTCCAAAGCGGGTTCTCTCCGGTGCGGTCTACGGGCATAATCATCGTGTGGTAGAGCGCGGTATAGAACATCCGCTTTTGCGCTTCGGGGGTATCGGGAGCGATTTCAATTGCCTTGAACAGCTTTTCCCATTGGACTAACAAGTCGTTATGTACTTTCTCGAAAGACCAGTGGGGAATGTAAGTATGGGCATTGTGCTTTGCCCGTTGGCTGCTCAGGAAGGAAATACCTATTTTCAGTTGTACTACCGAATCTCCTTCGCCAAAGCGGAGCAAGGAACCGGTCTTCTCATACGAGTCGAACTGGGAACGTTCATCGGTGATGTCGCTTCCTTTCCATGTACGGCACTGGGTGAAAGGCTTGTCGGTTTCGGCGTAAAAGTAAACCGTATAGGCACGCCCGTTGTTCCAGCCTCCCCGGATACGGGTGTAGCCGCTCACTTCATGGTCGGACAGGATTTCTATTTCTGAACCTACGAACTGTTGGGCTTCACGTGCATCGGGCACGGGGCTTTCTCCCAAGAAGAAACCGGCATCGATAGCCAATGATTTCAAGGAATCAGCGGGATAGGTGAAGCGGTAGAACGAAGCCCGCTCCGTAGTGGTGATTTCCGTACGGATGCCGCTCTGCTTAAATCGGGTATCGTAATATCCCAGCCGGATGTTTTCGTAAGCCCGATAATCCAAGTGTTGGGTTTGGTCCATTCCGTTGCAGAAAGGCGTCACTAAAATATTCCCATACTTGGGACCTCCTCCGGTTCCGCTTACGTGTACTTGCGAGAATCCGTCCACCCGTTCGGGCATCGGGAGCCAGCCGCTATTTGGAGAGGGAGTACAGTCAGGCGAAGGTTTGACCATTCCATAAGGGCAAGACGGGCCGATAAATACCCGTCCCAGTCCTTCCGACCCGATGCGCGGGTCTACATAGTCGGTCAGTTGCGTTTGAGCGGAGGTGTATAGCGTCCCGCTCAGGCACAAGCCAAAGGCTATGCCCATCAGTTTTTGTAGTTTCATGCGGTTCTGAATTGATTTGTACAAAAATACGATTTTTAGTGTAGAAAGAAAACAAAAATGCCGGAGACTTTTGTCTGAATAAGAAAAAACTTGCGTTACAATCAATGTCGTTATGGCATGATTATAACGCAAGGTAGAAAGATGAGAGTTTCAATAAAGAAGCTGCATTAAGGCGTATCAATATCCGGCGTTTTGATTCCAGTTCGTATTGGCATTCAAAACGTCTTGCGGAACAGGGAATATGCGATGGCTTTTATCGAAGTTAGCATTCGGAAAACCTTGTCTGTGGAAACCATATTCGCTTTCGAAAGTTCCGAAGCGGATCATATCATTTCTACGCCAGCTTTCATCGAAGAATTCACGTCCACGCTCGTCCAACAATTCTTCCAAAGAAGGTTCGTGGTCAAGCAAAGGTGCGTTTACATACTCTCTAATCTGATTGAACAGCGATTGAGGAGTATCTTCACCGGTAGGGGTAGCACCTCTTAAAATAGCTTCAGCTTTAGTCAGAAGGATGTCGGCGAAGCGGAAGATAGGGACATCATTGCTTTGGTTACGGCTATACTGGGAATATTCGTTGGGGTTGGGATAGAACTTGATAGAACGATATCCTTGGCGCCATCCGTTGCCATCTGCGCCAGCGTTGAGCTGTTCTTCCCCTCCTTCTTTCAACGTAATGGTCTTAGTAAACTCAAGCTGTACATCATTATATATATAAGGTACATCTGTAGCTTCTCCTGTGAGCGGGTCATGCACAAACACTGCACCTCCCAGTATGGCATCGTTACGGTCATCTCCTTCCAAGGTGAACAGGTCGGCAAATTCCGGATTCATGGCTACGATACCTGCGCATGAGTTTGTCATTTCCCCACCGTAATAACCAATCGGTGAACCATCGTCTATTCTGCGGAAAGTACGGTAGCGTCCGTAGAGCAATCCTTGCGCATTGATGCAATCGTAAGGCATAGCATAGATAAAGTCGGCAATCTGTACGCCGTTGTCGTACATGAATTTGCTACGGTATTCATCGTTCAGATTAAAAATGCCGCTGTCAATGATGTCATCACAATATTTTACGCAGTCGTTCAATTTGCTATTCGGAGTCGTTTCTGCATCATACGTAGTCACATCGCCACAAGTGTACACCGCCCAGTTGATGTAAAGCTTAACTAGCAGAGCTTCTGCCATCCATTTGTTTGGTTTCCCGTAGGTAGATGCATTATTGTCTTCGGTCAGGTAGGGCAGGCTTTCAAGGATTTCTTTTTCGATGAATTCTGCCACTTCCTTGCGCGGACTGCGTGAAATCGCTTCGTCTTCATCATATATCTTGTTAAGGATAGGCACATCGCCATAACTGTCCATCAGAATGAAGTGATAGAAAGCCCGCATCATACGTGCAGAAGCGATATACGAAGTGAACTGCTCGCTATTCTCTTCGGCCTCGAATTCGGCAATCAATTTATTACAACGGGTAATTCCGCTCGACAAATCGGTCCACCAGTTTAACGGGCCGTCTTCCGCTTTGAAGTTATGCAAGGTCGGATTTACGTTTTCAGCTCCGTCATAATAATCTCCGTCGAAACTAAGTCCGGTCGCTTCGTCTGAAGCAAAAGTTTGGTAGCGGTTGTAGCTGTTTCCTAAAGCACTGCGGAACGCATAGTAAACATCAGCCATTTTTGCGTCAAGTGCCACTTCCGATTCGGTCGGGTATTCCGTATATTGAGATTTAACTTCAACATCAAGGTCTGCACAGCTTGTGGCAAGCACCACAACGGCTGCGGCGAATGTGGTTTTAATATATGTTTTCATTTATATATTCGCTTTTTATTTTTAGAAATTGATTTTCATACCTACCATAAAGGTGCGTGTATTCGGATAGTAATTGTCTCTCCACTCGATACCGGGAGTGAGTCCTCCTAAAGCTACTTCAGGGTCGGTTCCCTTATATCCTGTAATAGTAAATACATTGTTGCAGGTTGCATACACGGACAGGTTGCTTACCCAGTCGGATATTTTTCCGAAGTTGTAGGCGAGGGTCAATGTGGAAAGACGCAGGTAGCTCCCGTTTTCCAGATAACGGTCGGATGCGTATTGAGAGTTTACATCACCGTAACGTTGGTCGGTAAGTGCTTCTTTCAAGACGTTTTTACCTTGAGTGATTAATGTTACCGAGTTGTATTGCGCACGCAGGGCGTTGAATATCTTGTTTCCTGCTACACCTTGGAAGAACAAGTTGAGTGACCAGTTCTTGTAAGTCAGGTCGTTGTTCCATCCGTATGTAATTTTCGGTTGTGCCGAGCCTGTCTTGGTTTGGTCTGTTTCGGTTGGTGTCGTTGTTGTTTCCCCGGTACGTTCTCCTGTTTCAGGGTCGTGTACGTAGAATTGTGAAATGCCGTCTTCATTATATCCTGCCCATTCGTAAGTGAAGAATTGTCCTATTGGACACCCTTCCATGATGCGTTGTATTTGTACACCGCTGTTTCCGGCAATGCCCGCATCGGCCAAAGGAATATAATTTACCGAATAGGTTTCATTGGAAATCTTTTTCACAACATTCTTGTTGTGCGAGAGGTTCAGCGTTGTACTCCATGTGAAATCTTTGGTTTGAACGGGCATGGCGTTGATGGTGATTTCAATACCTTTGTTGCTGATATCGCCTACGTTAGCCGTCATTATACTAGAAGGATAGCGGTTGGTTGAAACAGTATAATCCCAAATAAGATCGGAAGTACGTTTGTCGTAATACTCAATCGTACCGTTCAACCGGTTATTGAAGAATCCGAAATCAAGTCCGATATTGAACATGCCTGTGCGTTCCCACTTCAAGTCGGGATTTGCGTTTTTAGTAGCTCCTATGGTATGCATGTTCGAGGTGCTTCCACTGGGGTTGGTATATTGAAACCATCCTGATACGCCGTAAGTTTGAAGGGCTGTATAGGCATCAAATCCTAATGAGTTTCCGCTGACACCGTATCCGACACGGAGTTTCAGGTCATCGAATACATCCAAATCTTTGATGAAGTTTTCTTCGCTCAATCTCCAAGCGGCAGAAATTGAGGGGAATGTAGCCCAGCGGTTGTTCTTTCCGAATGCTGAAGATCCGTCACGGCGGATAGTGGCCTGAATGTTATATTTGCTGTCGAACGAATAGTTTAAACGTCCGTATAAAGAAATCATACGCAAAGTAGATTCCATTCCGCTTTCCACTCCATTGATGCCGTCGATGACGTTAGCATAAGTCAAGTTGTAGTATTTTACAGCATCGTTATAAAAGTCTTTTACAGTAAGTCCGAAACCGTCGTTGCTGTTGGTCTCTTCCCATGAATAACCTACCATCACTCCAAGACGGTGTTTGTCGGCGATTGTTGTCTGATAGTTACCGTACGTTTCGAACACCTTCATATTGTTGAAGTAAGTGTTGCGTGTCGCTTCTCCGTTACTGTTTACAATCTGCGATTTGGTAGAGTGGTAAATACTTGTGACGTTTTGGTCGGTCATATACGAGAAGTTTGCACTCCATGTCAGTCCTTCGATGATTTTCAGGTCGGCTTTACCGGTCATTTGCATTCTACGGTATACCGTGTTTTGTATGTCTTCATTAATCATTGATAACGGATTATAATACTGAGTTACACCGTTCCAACGGAACCACGTTCCGTCTTCATTTTTAATTGGCTGGAGGGGTGAGTAATATACCATAGCGTCTGTAACACTTGCACCGGAACCACCTGTCGGAATTTCATTGCTTGTGGTTTGGCTGGCGTTTACACCTAAAGAAAGAGTCAGGCGGTCATGCAATGTGGTAGTCTGCCCGAAGGCTCTGGCTGTGAAACGTTCCATGTCCGAACCACGGATGATACCTTGATGGTTAAGGTAGTTCAGGCTGACGTTGTAGTTCGATTTAGCATTACCACCGCTGACTGCAATGTTATGGTTGTGTGAGACCCCCGTGCGTTGTACTTCTTTTTGCCAATCGGTATTTGCACCTTCATCGCTGGTGAGCTCGAAGTTGTTGGCAGCAGCATAGTTGCGCAGGTCTTCTGCAGTTGCTAGGTCAAGGTCTTTGGCTACTTTCTCGAAAGCTACATAACCGTTGTAGCTGATGTGTGCCGCTCCTTCTTGTCCTTTTTTGGTGGTAATGATAATTACACCGTTAGCGGCTTTCGAACCGTAGATAGCTGTAGCTGTTGCATCTCTCAATACATCAATCGATTCAATGTCATCAGGTGATACTAACGACAGGTCTACACCGGGGACTCCATCAACGATATAATAAGGTTCCATTGCCTCTTCACGTATGGTTGATGCACCACGTAAAGTAATAGTGGGCGAAGCATTGGGGTCACTGCTTCCGGTTACTACTAGTCCCGGAACTTTCCCTTGGAGCATTTGTCCGGGTGATGTCATGATTCCTACGTTTAGGTCTTCTGCTTTTACTGTTGTAATAGAACTGGTAATGTCTTTACGCTGCATGCTGCCGTAACCGATGACTACCACTTCGTCCAATAACTGGTTATCCTCGCTCATCACGACATTGAGAGTGCTTGATTTCGCTTCGATTTCTTGGGTCAGGTATCCGATGTAAGAGAAGACCAGCGTCTTTCCTTGTTCTACTTTTATCGAATACTTGCCGTCGATGTCGGTCACATTGCCATTGGTAGTTCCCTTTTCAACCACACTTACCCCAATTAGCGGCATACCGGACTTGTCTGTAACGGTGCCGGTAATGGCGATTTGGGCAAATGCATACGTACTTACCAATAAGAAAACAGCCAAGGAGAAAAGCTTCCTCAGCCCGTGCCTGTTTGTAATAAGTTTGCTTTGCATAAGTTATTTGTTTATTATGGTTTAAATTCGTTGCAAAAGTAAAATAGCGGTTTTGCAGCGGTATTGCGTCCACATTTCGTTTGTATGCAAATCTTATTACAACCCTGTTAAATCGTTTCCTGAAGTTATGATGTCTATATTATTATATATAATAAGGCAGAAGTAAGTGCGCAAGTTTATTGGCACGAACATATAATTATAGTTGTTTTATTTCATCTTGCTTAAGTTGTGTACATTGGGCTATGTCTTTTATGGAAAGTCCTATTTCTTTCATCTTTTTTGCAACTTCTTTTGCTTTCTTTTTTTCTCCTTCCGCTCTTCCTTCTGCCATTCCTTTCGCTTTACCTTCTTTGAATCCTTCTGTATGCCCTTCGTCCCAGCCTGTCTTGATGACACTGCGTTGGTAGCGTAAGGCTTCCATATCTCGGTAATAAGCACAATTTTATACCGCGCATGGTATATTTTGTTTTGGGACAAGAATGGAGGGAGTTTTTCTGATATGGAGAAATGAGGTGAAAAATGGAAAAGCCTTGCGCTCCATCCGGTGTCATCGCGACAGCGGATGCGGCACAAGGCAAAGGTTATGGTTTGGAAACTTAAAAATGAATGTTCAGGTTAATATCCCGGATTCTGTTCCCAATTTGTATTAGCGTTCAATACATTAATACTTAACGGCCACAAGCGATACTGCGGGTTAGAGGCATTGGGGTTGAAATCGTTTTTGAATCCCCAGTCGCGTTCGAAGTCGCCGAAGCGGATTAAGTCGTTGCGGCGCCAGTGCTCATCCAAGAACTCACGGCCACGTTCGTCCAAAATCTCTTGCAAGCTTGGGTCTCCTACAATTTGGGGAGCATTGACATACGCACGGATTTGGTTGAACAAGCTCATGGGGGTGTCGCCGTTTGTCGCTGTCCCGCCACGTACGATGGCTTCACATTTCATCAGGATGATATCCGCATAGCGGAAAATGGGGAAGTCGTTATCTTGATTGCGGCTGTATACATTATAGTCGTTGATATCCGGGAAGAATTTGATGGAGCGGTAACCTTGTGTCCATCCTTTTAAGTCAGCGCCGCAGTTTAAGTCTGCATTCGGAACTACCGGAGGGTCGGCGGTAAGGTCTTCTTTTAAAGTAATGGATTTGGTGAAGGTTACATTTTCGCCTCCATACGTGTTGCGTACACTCGTCGGCTCTCCTGTATTGTTATCGTATTGGTAAACATCAAATGTTTCCATACCGATATTTTCACCCGTACTTCCGGCGATTACATCATTCCGGCGGTCGCCCGGCAAGCAGAACAGTTCAACGAACTCGGGTGTCAAAGCCATATTGCCACCTACAGAATTGGTCATTTCGATGCTGTAAAAGCCATTGCTGTTCTGTCCGCGCCGCCAGGTTCGGAAGCGGGCAAAAGTCATACCTTGTGTAGTTACAGCATCAAAAGGCATGGCATAGATAAAGTCTTTGATTTGCGAACCGTTAGTGTACATGAACTTCGTTTTGTAATCATCGCTTAAATCGAAATTTCCTGACGCAATGATACGGTCGCAAGCGGCGATGCAGTCATTTAGTTTTTCATTAGGCGCATTTGCCGACCAGCTTGAACTGGTGACATCTTGGGTATATACGTTCCAGTTGATATATAGCTTTGCCAATAAGGCATCTACCATCCAGCGGGTAGGTTTTCCGTATGTAGAGGCGTCTACATTTTCATAACAATTGTCGCGGACCGCGAGCAGTTCCGACTCAATCCAACGGGCTACATCGGCACGCGGAGAACGTTCAATTGCTTCGTTATCATCCAATAAGTGGTCAATGATAGGTGTGTCGCCCCAATGTTCCATAATCATGAAGGTATAAAATGCACGGGCTGCACGTACCGGAGCAATTTCTGGAACATCTTCACCACCCATGTCAAAAATAATGCGGTTGCAATTGGTGATGCCTGTTTGCAGTTCATTGAACACGTCCAATTGGCTAGCTGAGTTGGTCGGGTCAATCATGTGAAGCGAGAAATTTGCCATATCGCGGTTGTTCAAATAATCAGTATCAAAACTGACCGCCGTGTATTCATCGGAGTTACAGGAAACGCCTTCATCGAAACGTCTGCCGATAGCGGCACGGAATGCATAAAATGCATTGTTCATTTGTGCTTCGTAGGCGATTTCTGAATCAGGAAATTCGGTATATTGTGATTTGATATCTACGTCGAGGTCAGTACAACTGACACTTGTAAGTGCCAGAAGGGCGCCGGAAATAAGAATATGTTTTGTTTTCATAATAGTCTGTCTGTTTTTAAGTTAGAAATTCACATTTACACCAACCATAAATGTACGGGTGCGTGGATACGTGGCATTACGCCAGTCGATTCCGGGAGCCAAGCCTCCAAGGCTGATTTCAGGGTCAACTCCTTTATATCCAGTAATGGTGAAGACATTGTTGCAGGTTGCGTAGAGTCTCAGGTTATTTATCCAGTTGCCCAGCTTGCCGAAGTTGTAGCCTAATGTCAGTGTCGACAAACGGAAATACGAACCGTTTTCAAGATAACGGTCTGAAGGCGCATGGGCGCGGGAGTCGTTTGCATTTTGACCGGTTATGGCTTCTGCCAATGCGTTTTTCCCATTGGCTATTTGACCGGTGTTGTTATAATAGGCGCGTGTAGCATTAAAAATCTTGTTTCCTGCCACACCTTGGAAGAATGCAGTCAGTGACCAGTTTTTCCAGTTCAGCTCATTGTTCCAGCCGTAAACCAATTTCGGCTGTGCGGAACCGGCTTTGCGACGGTCTTCATCGGTAGGAGCATCGGTTGTGCCGATTAGATTGCCTTCAGCATCATAGTCATTGAATATAGAGCCTCCGTTTTCGTCATAACCAGCCCATTCCCATAAATAAAATTGTCCGATGGGAGAACCTTCCATGATGCGCTGTACGTTTGAGTTGGTATAACCTGCGATATCTGTATTGCCTTGGTCGATATAGTCTACCGAGAATGTTTCGTTAGAAAGCTTTTCTACGACATTCTTGTTGTGTGAAAGGTTAATAGAAGTACTCCAAGTGAAGTCTTTGGTTTGTACCGGAACAGCATTTAACGTAATTTCGATACCTTTGTTGCTGATGTCGCCTACGTTAGCGGTCATCCAGCCGTATGAATACCGGTTGGTAGAAACCGGATAATCGTAAATCAGGTCGCTGGTTTTCTTGTTATAGTATTCGATTGTACCCGTCAGGCGGTTATTGAAGAAACCAAAATCAATACCGATGTTGAACATGCCGGTTTTTTCCCATTTCAGGTCTGGGTTCGAGTTGCGCGTTGCGCCCAGAATGCGATAATCGGCAGAGGTGCCGCTTGCGTTTACGTAGTTAAACCAGCCGGTCGAGCCATATACTTGGTGTGCATAGAAAGCGTCAAACCCTAACGAGTTACCGCTGACACCGTAACCGATGCGGAGTTTTAAATCGTCGAAAATGTCTTGGTCTTTCATAAAGTCTTCTTCAATAATGCGCCATGCGGCGGATACGGAGGGGAATGTACCCCAGCGGTTATTGGCTCCGAATGCGGAGGAACCGTCACGGCGTACAGTCGCTTGCAGCAAGTATTTGCTGTTAAAGCTATAGTTGACACGTCCGTAGAACGAAATCATGCGCAAGGTTGAGAGCAGGTAATTGTCGTTTACATCGCTAATGTCGCTGATGGAAACATTGTTCGCCATTGACATGTTATAATACAGTAAGTCATCGTTGTAGAAATTATAGACTTTGGCACCGAAGCCATCATTATTGTCCGCTTGTTCCCAAGAGTAACCCAACATGACTCCTACTTTGTGCTTGTCGGCGAAGGTATGGTCCCAGTTGATGTAAGTTTCCATTTGTTTGCGTACGTTTTCTACTGCCATACGCTCTGCCTGGCCATGGCGGGATGTTTCCAACTGAGATTGGGTGCTGTTGTAGTTGCTGTAGATGTATTGCTGGTTTTGATAAGAGAGGTTTAAGTTCCAATCCAGGCCGTCAATGATATGTAAGGTCGCTTTGGCAACGCCTTGCAACAACTTTTCTTTTGTCTTGCGGATGTCTTCGTTTGCCATTGAAACCGGATTGAAGTTTTGCGAGATTTGCAAGTTGCTGTACCATGAACCGTCGGCGTTCTTGACAGGAACCAGCGGGCTGTAATAATACATGGCATCCAATACGCTTCTTCCTTGAACACTTTCACCTCCGTTGCTAATCGGACCGCTGGTGCTGTTGCGTACACTTGCGTTCAAACTAACAGAAATATCCAAACGGTCGTTCAATGTCTTGGTCTGTACAAATGAACGTGCGGTAAGCCGGTCCATATCAGTGCCTAATACTACCCCTTCGCGGTCTAAAAAACTGATAGATGCGCTGTATTGCGTTTTTTCATTCCCGCCGTTGATAGATACATTGTGGTTGTGGCTGAATCCGGTACGGAGTATTTCGTCTTGCCAGTTGGTATTGGCTGGGTTATTGGCGTCATAATAAGGTGAAAGGTCGATGTTGTTTGCGCTTGCATACGACAATAGTTGGTCTGCAGTCATCATGTCCAGGGTTTTCATCGTATGGTCCCATGCCACATAACCGCTATAACTTACGTTGGTACGCCCTTCCTTATTGCCTTTTTTGGTGGTGACGATAATTACGCCGTTGGCAGCTTTTGAACCGTAAATGGCTGTAGCCGAAGCGTCACGCAATACATCGATGCTTTCGATGTCTTCCGGTGCTACCAAAGACAGGCTTACGCCCGGGACGCCGTCAATGACATAGTAAGGCTCCATGGCTTCGCCTGCGCGCAGTGAAGAGGCACCGCGAAGTGAGATGGAAGCTGCACCGTTCGGGTCGCTGGTATTTGCGATAGTCAGACCGGGCACTTTTCCTTGCAGCAATTGTGCCGGAGTGGTGTAGACTCCTACGTTCAGGTCTTCTGCCTTTACCGAAGTAATAGAACTGGTCACATCCTTGCGTTGCATGCTGCCGTAACCGATGACGACGACTTCTTCCAAAGACTGTGCGTCTTCTGCCAGCATTACGTTGATGGTGTTTGAATTGACTTTGATTTCTTGCGAAATAAATCCGATGTAGGAAAACACCAATGTCTTGCCTCGTTCTACATTGACGGAGTATTTCCCGTTTACATCGGTAATGTTACCGTTGGTTGTTCCTTTTTCCACTACATTTACCCCGACTAAAGGCATTCCGGATTGGTCTTTGACCGTTCCCGTAACTGTGTTTTGGGCAAAAGCACAGGTACACACGAAGAGAAAAACTGCGAGAGAAACGAGTTTTCTCTGCATCCATTTGTTAGTTGTCTGTTTGCTTTGCATAAATTATTAGATTTTAGTGTTTGACTTAACATTGCGAAATCGCAACGTTTCTTTACACAACGAAGTTATATAAATATTTCTGTAAAATTGCAACATGTATTACAAAAATGTTTCCGCCATGTTTGATAACATAAAAATAATGGCGAAGATTTTTCTTCAACCGGGTCGTGCGGCTTTCTGTCCCTGCTTGTGCGGGAGGGCAAGTGCGGTCGTTTTTAAGACAGTTGCTCCGGCAGACAAACTTGCATTCTCAGCGAGTTTTTACATGCTGAAACCTTGGTTTCAAGGTGCTGAAACTTTAGTTTCAATTCGCTGAAACAACAGTTTCAGTTAGCTTAAACAAACGTGAAACTATGTTGCCTTGCGGAATGCGGCTGTATGCTGCTGGAAATAAGTATGTTATGGGTTGGCTCGACATCAGGGCGAACTGCTTTACGAGGCGCGTTTTTCCGCCTTGCTTGTTATGCGGAGGGTTGCCAATGTGAGCCAGTAGTCGGGCATCGTTGCATGACAAATAGGGAAATTCCTATCGGGAAATAGGGATTTCCTACTTGCGGAATGCAGGAATCTTGTTAACTTTGTATTGCCGCAGAAGGCATTATATAATAGTAGGTATTAAAATGGTATGGATATGAAAACAAGATTAGGAATTTTGTTGTTGACAGCTTGCATGCCGTGGCTGGCTATGGCACAGAATGACGACCTTTATTTTGTTCCGAAGAAGGAAAAGAAGGCGGAAACGAAAACCGAGGTGCGTCAGGTGACGAGGCAGACAACAACGACTACAACTACAACGGCATCGGTTTCTCCGGGCACAACGGTGGTGGTAAAGGACGTGACGGGGAAAACGCGTGACATTGATGAATACAACCGCCGGTATACATCGAGAGAGAATACGTTCAGCATGCAGAACGATACCTTATACATAGAAGAGAAGCCCTATGGAGAGCGGGGCGAGTGGGTGAACGGCTTCGAAGGCTCGCAGGATGATTACGAATACGCCATGCGTATCGTCCGTTTCCGTAGTCCGGCGTATGCCATTCCTATCAGCAGCCCGCTGTATTGGGATGTGGTGTATGGCGCGTTCCCGTCGTGGGACTGGAATGTGTACGATGACGGACTGTATGCGTATGTCTTCCCGACATATACCAATCCGCTTTGGTGGGATTGGCGCTGGAACTGGAGTATAGCCGGTCCCCGTTGGGGATACGGTTGGGGATGGTACTCGCCGTGGTATTATGGCGGTTGGTATTCTTCGTATTGGTATGGCGGTTACTGGGGCGGCTGGTATGCCGGCTATTGGGGACCGTGGCATCATCCGTATCCGTATTGGGGAGGCGGATATCATCACCACTATCGGGGATTTACCGATTATCGCCCCACACGTTATATGACTTCGGGCGGTTCGTATACGCGTAATTCTTCGCGTTATGCCACAAGCGCTTCGCGTGTGACGAATGGGAACATAAGCCGGGCAAGAGGAAACAGTGCTGTGCGGCGTTCTTCTATCGGAAGAGTCGTGCAAGGTTCCGGAACGCGTGGCGAAAGCCAGTCCGTTCGTCCGGGAAGAGCGGTCATACGTGGAAACAATGCTGCTGGAACTGTGCGTTCAGGTTCACGCTCGCAAGGCGTATATACGCGTCCCAGCCGGAGTGTAGACCGCACAGGTTCTTCGTATAACCGTCCGAGCAGTACACGCCGGAGTGTGAATTACAACAATAGCAATTCATTTAACCGTAATTCAACGACACGGAGCAATAGCTTCAACCGCAGTTCGGGCGGAAGTTTCAACCGTAGCAGCGGTGGAGGTGTTAGCCGTTCTTCGGGTGGCGGAGGTCGCAGAAGATAAGCTATAGGTAATAAAAGGTATATAAAGGAAGCAACAAAGATGAAAGCAAAGATAATTTCTTTTGGAATATTGGCAATGGCTGCTTCTGCAGCTGTTGCCCAAACACAATATGATGCCGTCCGTTTCGGCACGGGAGAACTGAACGGAACGGCGCGTTTTGTAGGTATGGGAGGCGCGATGAGTGCCTTGGGCGCAGACATATCGACTATGGGGACGAATCCGGCAGGTATCGGGATGTTCCGTAGTAATGATGTCTCTGTCTCGTTCGGATTTAACAAGAACATGACGGAGAGCGATTTTGGCGGGTCGGTCATGAAAGACGACCGTACACGGGCTTCTTTTGACCAAATCGGCATTGTATATAGTATGAAAATCGGAAACCGTACTGACTTGCGTTACCTGAACTTCGGTTTCAACTATCATAAGCTGGCTAATTTCAACCGCCAATTCTCGTCGGGAGGCAATCTGAACGGTGCTTCGATGAGCTGGCAGATGCAAGATATGATGTTGAACTCCGGCGATGTCTATTCGCAGGAAACTTTCAACGACCTGCTTGATAACGATAATCCATACCGTTCGGACGCTTTTCTGTATACGCCTTTCCTGAGTATGATGGGAGCACGCACAGGTTTAGTGAGCAGCTCGGGCGATTTTGGAGATACCAGCGAGTTTTATATGATGGGCTGGAACGGTCAGAACGGTCAATATTACAGCCGCGAGGAAGGCGGCATCAATGCATACGACTTCAATGTGTCTTTTAACGTGAAAGACCGTTTTTATTTTGGTTTGACTTTAGGTGTTTATGATGTGAATTATCATCGCTATTCTTCGTATGCCGAAACGATTGTGGATGATTACGAAGCGGATAACGGAGGGTTTACACTGAATAATTGGTTTGATACGGAAGGTACGGGATTTGATTTGAAATTCGGAACCATTATCCGTCCGTTCGAGTATTCTCCTTTCCGTATAGGTCTGGCAGTACATACGCCGATATGGTATGCCTTGTCAGACACGTATACATCAACATTAGGCACCAATGTATTGGCTATGCCTGAGGATTATAGCGAGAATTTGGGCGAGTATTTTCCCTCGGGAGCGTATGGATGGGATTATTTGTTGAATACGCCTTGGAAGGTGAATGTAAGCATGGGTACAACTGTGGGTACCGTGTTGGCGCTGGATGCGGAATATGAATATGCGAATTACGGCGCATCGAAATACAAAGACCGTGACGGATATGAACTGGCTTCTTCGAATGAAGCGGTCGACAAGTATCTGAAGAGTACGCATACGGTACGTGTCGGTATGGAGGCGAAATTGACACCGAAGTTCAGTTTCCGTGCAGGATACAATTACATGACTTCCCCGATTAAGGATAATTCGGCACGTTATGTTCCGAGCTTGCCGACGAATGCGGCGGATCAGATTGTTTACGATGTGACCCGTACAGACCCTGAATATCATAACTTGAAAGCCCGCAATACATTGACATTGGGTTTAGGCTATCGTGGAAATCTGTTTTATTGCGACGTAGCTTATAAATATGATTTCTATAAATCGGATTTCTATATGTTCGATGACTATCGTTTCTCGGATGACGGCAATTCGATTGTGGGACGTAACCAGCCTGCAGAAGTGAATCATGACCGCCATCAGTTGCTCTTTACGTTAGGAGTAAATTTCTAACAATATTTCTTGTTATGGAGTTATATCACGGAAGCTATATGGCAATACCTTCTCCCGAAATCGTAAGAGGTAAATTTACGAAAGATTTCGGGGAAGGATTTTATTGTACAGAATTGAAAAGACAAGCAGTAAAATGGGCAAAGCGGTATGATACGCCAATAGTGAATATGTATGATTATCATAGGAATGACGCTTTGAAGATTTTACAATTCGACGGTATGACAGATGAATGGTTGGATTTTATAGTTGCTTGCCGAAGCGGAAAGCCTCATAACTATGATATTGTGATAGGTGCAATGGCAAATGATCAGATATATAATTATGTGGCAGATTTTATGAATGGTGTTCTTACGAGAGAGCAGTTTTGGGTATTGGCAAAATTTAAATATCCTACGCATCAGATAAGTTTCTGCACATGGAATGCTTTAAAGTGTATTACTTATAAAGGTTATGAGGAGGTAAAGGAATGAATGGTAGGGAAGATCGCAAGCTGAATGATTTGTTTTTCGTGTGCAGCTTGATTGAATATGTAGCACGAAAGACGAAGAATGAGCGTAAGATAATCGTAAATGCTTTGGGACATACAGGGCTGGAACATTTTTATGATTTGGCTGAGGTTTACCATTGTGAGAATATTGATAAAGTGACAAGCGAAATAATAAATAAGTATCATATATCCATCGGGAAATATGACAATGTGGCTAAAGCGGAAGACAATGTGCCGACACATTGGGATATAGGAAAAGTGATGCAACGGTTAGTGTTGAAAGTGTCGGAAGAATCTCATAAAGACATTATCAGTGCACTTATTGAGGTCTACAATTCGTGGATAGTTCCTAAGATAGATAATTATAACAGCTCGATGTATTACGAGAATACGAGTTATCAGTATGCATCGTATTGTGCGGGAAGAGCTTTATAGGATTAAATGAATTGAACACAGAGACACAAAGGGACAGAGGAAATATTTAAATTATAAAACTCTGTGCCTTTGTGTCTCTGTGTTTTTTAGTTATTCTTTTGCCGAGAACCGAATTACGCTGAAGGAGTAAGGCGGCAGGGTGTAAGCCAACTTCTCACTGGCTGTTAATGCCTTTTCCACCGGTTTGGCATTCTGGTCGTCAGGGTCTCCAGAGAGAACGGTTACTTTGGCTTGCTTGTCTTTGGCGTCTGCCGGAAGATTCAGTTGGGAGTTGACAGCTGCGGGAAGCAGATTAACTAACTTGATGATTAAATCTCCGGTTTGGCTGTCACGCACGATGGAAGAAGCGATTCGGCTGCGTACATCGTTCCGGTTGTTATCAATTTTACTTTCGGCAGGCAGGTAACGGTCGCCTGAGTTTTGACCATACAGCAATTGGGTATAATATCCTACCGAGGGTTTTACTTCTTTGTTGTTGAAGTAAATCAGGTCCGGGTTCCATTGCGTGTAGCCTTCTTTCGCCAATAGCGGTGCATACGAAGTCATCAACACCATGTCGCCGTTTCTTTCTACAGCAGTCAGATACAGGGCTTCCGCCAGTGCCGTTTCGATGTTATTGGGACGTCCGGGCAAGTGGGCGGCATATTCGCCTAAATAGACTTTCGATTTCGAACGGTCGTACTTGTCGTAATAGTTCTGATTATAAATGAACCACCCCGGCGTATTGTAATAATGCTCATCCACCATGGGCACGTTCAAGCGGTCTGCCAGGTTCCAACCTTCTTCGTAGTCAGTTCCTTCATAAAACGGACCTACCGTACCGATGACCGTGATTTCGGGATGATGTTTCTTGATGGCATCGTAGATGAGGATGAAACGTTCTTCGAATACGTCGGTTATCTGGTCTTCGTTTCCTATGCCGATATATTTCAGGTTGAACGGTTCGGGGTGTCCGGATTCGGCGCGTAACTTTGCCCATTGGTTTTTCTTCGGGTCACCGTTGGCGTAGTCTATCAGGTCGAGGATGTCTTGAATGTATGCATCCATGTCTTCCATTGGGATTCCTCCTTGTTGTCCTCCGCCTAATAATTTGCCCGGAATATTGGCAGAGTTTTGGCAGGGCACGCCTGCGGCAAGCACCGGAAGCGGTTCGGCACCGATGTCTTCGCAGAACTGGAAGTATTCGAAATAACCCAATCCCATGGTCTGGTGGTATCCCCAGATGTTTTTCATGGGCTTGCGGCTTTCCAATGGACCTACCGTGTTTTTCCAGCGGTAGATATTTTCCAGTCCTTGTCCGTGCGATGCACAACCTCCGGGGAAGCGTACGAAGCGCGGACGGATGTCTGCAATGGCTTGTGCAAGGTCGGGGCGGAGTCCGTTCTTATGTCCTTTGAACGTGTTTTGGGGGAATAGTGAAACCATGTCCAGGTCGTATTGCCCTTCTGTCAACAAGCTGATGCCCAGTGTGGCGGCATCTGCAGAGGCTTTTGCTTGTAGGGCAGTGGACACTTTTTTCCATTCTTTGGAAGAAATGCTTACCGTTTTGCTGGCAAGTACAGAGCCGTCAGGACTGTATAGGCTGATTTTTGCCTTTCCGCTTTTCCCGGCTGTGCGGGCGAAGAATGAGAAATCGTATTTCTCGCCTTCCTTAATGACCATGCCGTCAAATCCGGTATTGCTCAGTTCCGCTCCGGCTTGGTTTACTTTCAAGGATAAGTAGTGCGAGTTGTTTGGATGAATGGGAGAGGAGGTTTGTATGCTCATTTCCGCTCCTTCGCCTTTCAAAGACCAGGCATAAGTAGGTCCCCATTCTTTTACCCGATGGTTTTCTCCTGCTACATATTCGAAGTCGCGGTTTTGTACCAGTTCGGCATACAATCCTCCGTCTGCTCCATAGTTGATGTCTTCGAAGAATACGCCGATGAGCTTATCACTTATTTCTTTTTCTTTTTCTGGTTGTACGGTCAGTTCCAGATTCACGGGTTGAAGGCCGGAAAAACGGGTCTTGTCCTGATCGGTTTGTTCGTTAAACAACAAGTTCCGGTATTCGCAGCTTTCGGCAAACCGTTGCAGGCGTTCTACGTCATACCAAGCGACTTTTTGCAATGTACCTTCTTCGGGCATGTTATTTATCTTCTCGGTCTGTTGGGGATATTTGCTCCACGACTCGGATACGTATTCTTTGAATTGTGTATCGGTGAAGTAAGTTTGCCTTTTCCAGTTCAACAGGTCATCCGAAGCGGCATGCGCGAATTCTTTTCCATTGCCATTCAGTTGCCAAATGCAATGCCATACGCCTTGTGCGTCGCGGTACAGTTCGGGTTTTATCATCCGTTTTTCTTTTCCCCACGCTCCGTAATCACATTTGACGTATCCGTGTCCGTTCCCGATGCTGAACCATTCTTCTCCGTCTCTGCTCCAGGCGAATTTCAGTCCGCTTCGCCCTTCGTCCGGTGTAGTGGCATACGAGAACAGGTAAATCGAGTCGGGTTGGCTTAGTCCTACTTGTGCGGATGCCTGTACAGGCACAAGTCCCATGCAGGCACAATATGCTGCAAGCTGTATAAAATGTTTCATGTTTCAGATTCTTATTTGGTTAATGTCACGCGTTTGATGGTTCCGTCTTCATTGAACTCAAGCCGGTCGATGCAGACTTCGCGGTGTACGCCCGGACCTTTGTCTTTATCCAGATAGTTCTTGTTGATGCGGTGGTAGACGATGTACCATTCATCGGTGCCGGGTTTGCGTATGGCTGAGTTATGTGCCGGTCCGTAGATTTCTTTAGCCGGGTCTTGAATGGTTACGATAGGGTCTTTGGCTACCTTTATCGGACCGAGAGGCGAATCGGATGTGCCGTATGCCACATGATAGTTGGGCGAGCCGGTATCGTCTACCGACCATAAGAAGTAATAGGTACCTTTCCGGTAGAATACATACGGGGCTTCGCGGTAGGCATAGTCTTTCAGGCTTCCGCCTTTGGGAGTCAACACCTTGATGGTTTCTTTCTTTACCGATACCATATCGCTGTTCAGTTCGGCTCCTGCCATGTAACCGTTTCCCCAATATATATAAGGAGTGCCTGTCATGGGGTCGGTAAATACATCCACGTCGATTTGTTGCCCGTGTCCGGCAGGAGAGTCGGTGATAATGGGTTGTCCCATGTCTTTAAACGGACCTGTAGGCGAGTCGGCTACGGCTACGCCGATTTGTTTGCGTGAATTGTCGTTCGGGTTGCCGCTATAATAGAAGAAATATTTGTATTTCCCGTCTATCTGTTTTTCCTCAATGGCAGGTGCCCAGGCATTTCCGTTCGCCCAAGGAACTTGCGGAGAGCGCAGGTCGAGGATTACGCCTTCGTAAGTCCAGTCTTTCAGGTCGGGAGAAGAGAATGCTGTGAAATACCAGCCTCCCCAACCGGGCTGACCGTCGGTAGTGGAATAAATATAATATTTATCGGTTTTCTTTGAATAAAGTATTTCCGGGTCGGCATGAAAGCCGGGCAATACCGGATTCTGAGGCAATTCGCCCAGTTCCTCCGGCTTTCCCCATTTATCTGTAATGCGTTTCAGTTCAGCACGGGTAATGGGGATAACGGTTCCGTGGCGCGGATGGAAATCCATACTGACGGCATGGTCAATAACCTTGAAATGTTCCAGGTCGCTTGTCTCGGTAAACTGATAGGCACCTTTTATATATACGTCATACATCAGGATGTATTTGTCCTGTCCTATCAGTTTGAATGTGCCTGCACCTTCTACCGCTTCCTTGGTCTGTTGCTTGTAGTCGGGGCTTTCTTTCCATTCTCCTGAAGTGAGCGAGCGGGTAGTGGCTGTTTTGATGCCGTTTCCATGTCCTTCTGTTTTATAGAATAAATGGTACACTCCGTCTTTATAGACAATGTCTCCGTCAATGCAGGATTTCTTGTCGGCAGGTATAAATAAAGGTTTAGGTTCACCGGTCAGGTCGGTGAAGTCCTCGTTGGCGTATGCGTAATAAATAACGTCCGGTCCGCCTTCGTATTGCATGGACCAGTAAATCATGTATTTGCCTGCTTCTTTATCGAAGATGGTCTGAGGCGCCCATACACGTTTCAGTTTTTCTTGTCCTTTATAACGTTTCTGCATGTTGATGATGGAGTGCGACCAGTTGACAAGGTCGGTAGATTTCAGCATCACCAGGGCGCGGTTCGAATCCCATCCGTTATCCGATACCATATCGGTCACGACCATGTAGAAAGTCTTTCCGTCTTCACACCGCAGGATATGCGGGTCGCGTACGCCTCCGGTCGAACTGATGACTTTCGAGTCGAGCACCGGCTTGTTGCCGTTCAGTGCATAAAAAGAATACCCGTCCATACTGACGGCAAAACGTACCGCTTCTTCACTGATGTGGTTTCCGGTGAAATACGTGAAGAGATAGCCTACATAGTCTTTTTCTTCTGTTTGGGATGCCTGTACTGTAGACATTCCTCCCAGAATCAGTGTGATTAGAGTCAGGATAGTTGTTTTGCAATTCATGGTTTATTCGTTTTTTTGATTAGATTCGTTAATAGCTAAACAAAGATAAAAGATTATCCGTTACGGTGTATGCTTTTTCGGCTTTTTGATTGGTTTGTCATGCCAAATTGACCGATTTGTTCCTATTGGGACGAATCTTTTTTCATTATCTTTGCGAACGAGAGAGGCTACGGCTCTATTGAAACTTATTTGTTAACTTAAAAAAAGAAATGTATGAATAAATGGTCAACCATTGGCGTGTCGCTTTTGCTTTCGTTCGGAGCGATGGCTGGTTTCCAGTCGTGTTCGCCAAAAACCGAGAGTGGAACATTTGAGGCAGGGAAGGGGGCTTTCCTGCTCAACGGAGAGCCTTTTGTAGTGAAGGCTGCCGAGTTGCATTACCCGCGTATTCCGCGTGCCTATTGGGAGCATCGCATCAAGCAATGTAAGGCTTTGGGCATGAACACGATTTGCCTGTATGTTTTCTGGAATTTCCATGAAGAGAAGCCGGGAGAGTTCGACTTTACCGGGCAAAAGGACTTGGCTGAGTTTTGCCGCCTTTGCCAGAAGAATGATATGTATGTTATCCTTCGTCCCGGTCCGTATGTATGTGCCGAGTGGGAAATGGGCGGTCTGCCCTGGTGGCTTTTAAAGAAAAAAGACATCCGTTTGCGTGAGGACGACCCGTATTTCCTGGAACGTGTGGCTATCTTCGAGAAGGAAGTTGCCAATCAGGTGGCTGGATTGACCATACAGAAGGGCGGTCCTATTATTATGGTGCAGGTAGAGAATGAATACGGTTCGTATGGCGAAAGCAAGGAATATGTAGCGAAGATACGCGACATCGTGCGCGGGAATTTCGGCGATGTGACCTTATTCCAATGCGACTGGGCATCCAATTTCCAACTCAATGCATTAGACGATTTGGTGTGGACCATGAACTTCGGTACGGGTGCGAATATCGATGAGCAATTCGCTCCATTGAAAGAAGTGCGTCCGGATAGCCCCTTGATGTGTAGCGAGTTCTGGAGCGGATGGTTCGATAAATGGGGAGCTAATCACGAGACCCGTGCGGCAGATGATATGATTGCAGGTATTGACGAGATGTTGTCGAAAGGCATTTCATTCAGCTTGTATATGACCCATGGAGGTACCAATTGGGGACACTGGGCAGGTGCTAACTCGCCCGGATTTGCGCCGGATGTGACTTCGTATGACTATGACGCGCCTATCAGCGAATCGGGAAAGATTACGCCGAAATACGAGAAATTGCGTGAGACCTTGGCGAAATATATGGACGGAAAGAAGCAGGCTAAAGTGCCCGATGATATCCCGACTATCTCCGTACCGGCTTTTGAGTTTACCGAAGTGGCTCCGCTGTTCGCTAATCTGCCCGAACCGAAGAGCGATGATACCATTCGCACGATGGAAGAGTACGATCAGGGATTCGGAAGCATTCTTTACCGCACAACTTTGCCAAAGATTGACCGTTCGGCTACACTTACCGTAACCGAAGCTCACGATTATGCACAAATCTTTATTGACGGGAAATATATCGGCAAGCTGGACCGCCGGAACGGGGAAAAGCAACTGGATATTCCGGCATGTGCCGAAGGTGCGCAATTGGATATCTTGGTGGAAGCCATGGGACGTATCAATTTCGGACGGGCTATCAAAGACTTTAAAGGAATTACCGAAAAGGTCGAATTGAAGAACGGAGGACGTACTACCGAATTGAAAGGTTGGAAGGTTTATAACCTGGAAGACCGTTACGAAGGGTATAAAGGTTTGAAGTTTGAACCGCTGAAGTCGGTAAAAGATGCGCAAGGCCAGCGTGTGCCGGGTTGCTACCGGGCTACATTCCACGTAGAGAAGCCGGGCGATACGTTCTTGAACTTTGAAACATGGGGCAAAGGCTTGGTTTATGTAAACGGATATGGCATCGGCCGTATTTGGGAAATCGGTCCTCAGCAGACGCTTTACATGCCGGGTTGCTGGCTGAAGGAAGGCGAAAACGAAATTCTTGTATTCGATATCGTTGGTCCGAAAGAAGCCCGTACGGAAGGTCTGGAAGAGCCGATATTGAACCAGTTGCTGGTGAATAAGCCGTTGACGCATCGCAACGAAGGTGAAGAACTCCGGCTTGCGGGAGAGACTCCGGTATTGAGCGGAAGCTTCAAAGCGGGCAACGGATGGCAGGAAATGAAATTCGGCAAGCCGGTTTCGGGACGTTATGTCTGTATAGAAGCCTTGAATGCGCAAGACGGAAAAGACTTGGCATGTATTGCCGAAATGTATCTGCTTGATGAAAACGGAGAACGTCTTTCGCGTGAACCGTGGATTGTAAAATATGCGGACAGCGAAGATGTATCGCAGGTAAACCGTTCGGCGGATAAGATTTTCGATTTGCAGGAGTCTACTTACTGGAGTACCGAAACCGGTTCGGCTTATCCTCATGCGGTTGTAATTGATTTGGGAGCGAAGCATACCCTGACTGCAATCCAATATCTGCCCCGCATGGAAAGCAATGTGCCCGGCGGCATCAAGGACTTTAAAGTCTATGTAAAGGAAGGAAATTTCAATTATTGATTTTTGTTTTGCCAAATGATGTGGCTATATGCGGGCGAAAACGCGTATAGCCACATCGGCAAACACAACCGCTTTCATCAGCAAACGTAACAGGCTGCATCGGATGATGCAGCCTGTCGCGTTTTTATCCGTTAAAGGACAAGCCTGTTGGACCGGTAAAATGTATCTGAATCTTACAGTTTGTTCAGAATGCGGTCCATTACCCAGTTGGTGGGAGTGGCACTCACGCCATCGCAGGTACAGATGGCTTTCCCTTGCAAGTGCTCCACTACAGCTTTGATTAGCGGGAGCTGTACGTAAGGCGGATTTTGAGGCAATATCTCTTCCCGTCCGCGCTCGGTATGCAGCCCGATAGGTTCGTAGGTGAAGACCGAGAAACAAATCATGCCCTTGTCTCCGATGATTTCGATGCGGTCTTCTTTGGCAGACTCGTGTGCCACAAAGCACCATGAACCCGAACCGGGCAATCCGGATTCAAATTTGAAGCAGGCGCTGATGGTGTCTTCTGCCTGATACAATCCGCCCCGGTTGCTCTTGTAGCCTTCGGCTTCCAGAATGCAACCGAACATTTCCTGCAACAAATCCAGCTGGTGAGGAGCCAGGTCGTAGAAATAACCTCCTCCTGCAATGTCGGGCTGTACCCGCCAAGGCAGGTTGGTGCTGTTATAGTCCAGGTTACGCGGAGGTTGTGCGAAACGGATTTGAACATTGATGACATTGCCGATTTCGCCTTCTTCTACCAATTGGCGCACTTTTTGGAAATAAGGCAAATAGCGCCGGTAATATGCCACAAAGCAAGGCACGCCGGTCTCTTGTGAGATACGGTTGATGCGGGCACAGTCTTCGTACGTGGCAGCCATTGGCTTTTCGATATAGACAGGCTTTCCTGCTTTCATCGCCATAATGGCGAATGTGGCGTGTGAAGAAGGCGGTGTAGCGATATAAATGGCGTTTACGTCTTCATCCCCAATCAGTTCTTGCGCATCGGTATACCAGCGCGGGATATTGTGCCGGCGGGCGTACGACTTCACTTTTTCCTCGTCACGGCTCATGACGGCAACTACTTTCGAGCCTTCTATCATGTTGAAGGCGGGGCCGCTTTTCTTTTCGGTTACTTCTCCGCAGCCGATAAAGCCCCAGTTAACAGTGTCTAATTGTATCATATTATAAGGTATATATCAGTTAAAATATTTTTGTTGCAGTTGGCGGTAAGCTTCAGTCTTGCTGAATTGGTCCAGCCAAAGGTTGAGGCTGTCGAGCAGGGCAGGAGCGTGTTTGTTTACGCCCCATGCATAAAATTGTGTGAAGCTTATGGCTGTGTTGATGTCGAGGTTGGGGAAGCGTGGCAACAACTGGCTGGCTATATTTTCATCGCATACGGCATAGTCGATGTCTTTTGCCGCTACCATGGCAAGCAATTGCTCGGGACCGTATTGGGCTACGTCTTCAATATAAATGGTATCGGCTATTTCATTCATCAGGTTGTGAATCCGGAGTAAGGCAGGGGAGCCTTTGATGACATGCAGCCTTTTGTGTGCCAAGTCCAGTTGGCTTTTAATGTATGTGCTGTCTTTTTCCCCTTCTTGCTTGCGTTGTACCAATACTTGTTTGCTTAACGTCAAAGGGCGGGTAAAAAGCAAGGTGTCTTTTGATTGGGTCGTGACAACGGTGCCTGTAGCCAGAATGTCGTATTTCCCTTCGATTACTCCTTTTAGCCGTTGCTCGAAGCTCATTTCGGGAGTTATCTCTAACCTGAGTTTTTGGGCAGAGGCAAAAGCGTGCAGTAGTTCGTAATCAAACCCTTGCAGGGTATCATTGGTTACATGATAACTGATGGTGTTGTATTCTGTAACGGCACGCAATACGCCTGATTCGATGATTTCGGCATAGTTGCGTGGGCGGTAGGACGGTTTTTCTTCTTTTTGTGTATTGAATGCGATAATGCCTATAATAACGGCAAATGCTGCCATTCCATACTTGACCATTTTTTTTCGCATAAGCTAAAGATTAATCAAAGAAGTTCCATGAAATGCCGATTTTAAACAAACGCGGATTCAATGGATAATGGGGAGCAAGGAAATAACTGTGTGCTCCTCGTCCTTGAATCAGGTTATACATCATCAGGAAGATACGGGTACGTTTCAGGTGCAGGTTAATATATCCGTTCAGTAGCGGATAATTCCCGAGTTTATATCGTGTCTCTTTGTTTTGCAGATAGAATTGCCCGATAGCCGGTGCGTAATCGGGTGCATAATATTCTGTAAAGTAACGGACATCGGCACCCATTTCCACTTTCAGTACCTTTTTCGCCAGTCCGAAACTGAGGTAGAGGTTGTGGTAAAGTGTAAGTTTGGGGAGCGGCAGGATGTCCTGGTTGCTGGAGGTCTGGTAAGTCACTTCATTGTCAAGGTGCAGGATACCGACTTTAAAGTCTTGGCGGAGCGAAGCACTGAACACCTGAATGCTTCCCGAATGTTGGGCTACGCCTACATTGTTCAGGAAAGAAGCGGACGTTTCCGAACTTTCATCTCCACCTGTGGCTACCGATGTATTATCCAAGTAAGTATAGTTTGTGATATTCTCCACTCCTGCCTTCAATTGGGTGCGCCAGCGGTCAATGCTCAGTTTGCCTTCGATGCGGGTTCTCATCATTTTAGACAAATCGTTGTTGTCCCACCAGTAATGCTTCGAATGGAAATGGCGGTAATAAAAGGTCGGGTTCTGGTTTTTAATGAATGCGTTTGCCTCCAGGCGTACGGTGTCGTTAAAGAGGCGGAAGTTCATGTTTCCGTTTCCTTCTACCGAGAATGCTCCGGCGTCTTCGCCTATCAGGGCGAATTCTCCCGTTACGTTGTAATGGAACATCTTTCCTTGTTCTTTAATCAATTGTCCTCCTACGGAAATGACATTTTCAGTGTATTTGGTCGGAATGCGTTGCCCGGGTGTGCCTGTAATGGTATCGGTCATCGTAAACTGCCTGAGCTCATGGCTGATGAAAGCCGTCAGTCCGGCTTTTGCCCATTTATTGAATCCTTCACGGAGTGAGATGCCGAACGTGTTTTTTACCGCAAGGTAATCGGTTTTGTCCCGTTCCACGTCTGGCAAGAAGTTGTTCAAGAAGTATTCTTGATTCTGCTCTTCGTTTTGCGAGATGTACTTGCGTTTCGCTATATCTACTTTCAGCGTGTGCATAAAGCTGGTGACTGGCACAAAAACTTGCGTCACGAGGGTGTCGTTCTCATTCGGATTGTCACGGTAGAACCCGAGATTGTAACGGTGTGTCAGAAAAGCATGATATCCTGTATTATGGTTCCAGATATCAGTCAGGTTGGTAGGAATTTCACTATTGGCGTAGGTTCTTCCGCCTTCTGCCATATCAATAGGCGCACTGACATAGCGGTCATCGGTAATACCTCCGTTTTCAGCCACTTTCAGGTTGTCATTGATAAAGCTGAAGTGCATGTTGTATTTGTCGCCTAAATAATAGGCGAAAAGATTTCCGTTGAATAGCGCGGTGGATTGGTGTGCATATTTCCCTCGTCCGTACACGTAGTCAATATTGAAGCCGAATCCAAGCCGTTTATTGGCATTTACGGCAAAATAGGCTTTGAACCGTTCTTCTCCGTCGCGGCTGCTTCCTTGTTTATAGTAAGTCAGGTTGACGAAAGGGGATTTGGTATTGGTATAGGTTACGTCTTGCGGCTGCAGGACAGTGTAGTCGTATGGGTCGAAAAAGAAAAATTGGCTGGCGTCTTTCCGGTCGAAGTACACATGTGCGATACGTGGGGCACCCAGGTTTCCCAAATAGGTATAATGCCCGTACGGGCCTCCTGTATCGTTTGTGTTCTGAAAGCCATGCTGTAGTGTATCAACCGGCACTTCGGTGCGGTTGCCGAAGCGGGCGTCAATTTTCCACGAGGTCAGTCCTATCGGAATCGTGCTGGCGTCGTTGACAGCTGTTGTGTCTATCGGATTGCCATTGCGGTCGAATCCGTCTCTGTCTGTTCCTGAAGCAGAACTGCCGAATTGGTTCGATAAGGTGTTTTGTGCGGATATCGTTCCGCATATCAATGCTATGATTGCTGTAATAAGTATCTTCTTCATAATGGAGGCAAAGATACAAAAGAAAAACGAAATGCAAGATAAGTTGTGTATGGAGTTTATATTTATTAAAGGAGTGACGACGCAAAGCCACATCGTCACTCCTTTACTCTTGGAGAGTCACTTCACTTCCTTGATGATATCCATACCGATGTGGATAGCTTCTTCGTTCATCGGAATCAATTTGTGATGGCGTTCTGGCAAGGTCTTGTAAAGGGCTTTCACGACACTTTCTATCGAGACTACCGGACGGAGTTTCAATAAGCCTCCTAAAACAATCATATTGAATGTCTTTGCCATTTTGCGTTCGTTCGCTTCGTCCATGGCATCAATGCGGTAGACATGAATGTCTTTCCGTGCAGGAGGATTGATAATGCCGTATCCGTCATAAATCAGGATGCCGCCCGGTTTCACTTTGTCTTCAAATTTAGCCAAAGAAGGTTGGTTTAAGATAATTGCCGTATCGTATTTGCTCAGAATCGGCGATGAAATCCGTTCGTCACTAATGATGACAGTTACGTTTGCGGTGCCTCCACGTTGTTCAGGACCATAGGCAGGCATCCATGTAACTTCCTTGCCTTCCATCAGTCCGGAATAGGCAAGGATTTTTCCCATCGACAAAACGCCTTGTCCGCCAAATCCTGCTATGATGATTTCTTCTTTCATGTTGTTTTAAGTTTTTGAGTTCATGACTTAAATAGTCGTATCTTTCAAATCTCCCAGCGGATAGAATGGGAACATGTTTTCTTCCATCCATTTGTTGGCAGCTTCCGGAGACATCTTCCAGCCCGAATTGCAGGTTGAAACGATTTCTACCAAACTCGAACCTTTGTGTTGCATCGAGTTTTCGAATGCTTTACGGATGGCTTTCTTGGCTTTACGGATGGCTGCCACGTTTTGCACCGATTGGCGGGTCACGTAGCAGGTGCCTTGAAGCGTAGCGGCTATTTCGGTCATCTTCAACGGGTAACCGTGAATTTCCGGATTGCGTCCGTAAGGGCAAGTGGCTGTTTTCATGCCGATTAGGGTTGTGGGAGCCATTTGGCCGCCTGTCATGCCGTAAATGGCATTGTTGATAAAGATAATGGTGATATTGTCGCCACGGTTCAGGGCATGGATGCTTTCGGCTGTACCGATACATGCCAAATCTCCGTCACCCTGGTACGTGAATACCAGACGGTCGGGCCATAGGCGTTTGATGGCTCCCGCCAAAGCGGGTGCGCGTCCGTGGGCAGCTTCCAGGCAATCTATGTCCAAATAATTATACATAAATACCGCGCAGCCTACCGGACTGATGCCGATGGCTTTTTCGGTCATTCCCATTTCTTCGATAACTTCTGCTATCAATTTGTGCACTACTCCGTGACTGCATCCCGGGCAATAGTGCATCGGGTTGTCGTTCAGCAATGTAGGTTTCTTATAAACCAGGTTTTCGGGTTTTACTATATCTTCTTTCGTCATAATTTATCCTCCTTGTCGGTTAGCGTAGTAAAAAACGGAGCATATACTCAATCATTTTGATGAAAATAGAGCCTCCGCATACGTAGAAGAAGAGTGTCTTGTCATCGGTCTGTGTGAAATAGAGGATAACAGAGGCAAGTGCTCCTATCATAAAAATGACATTCAGTATGGTTCTGATTCGGTCTATATTGTTCATGGCCTGTTCTTGTTTTAACGGATGACTTTAGATTTCAACGCATCAACCACTTCATCCGGGTCGGGCACAATGCCTCCCAAACGTCCGAAATGTTCTACCGGAATGCTGCATTCTACCGCCAGTTTGACGTCTTCAATCATCTGTCCGCTATTTAATTCGACAACAAGGATGCCTTTTACGTTTTTAGCCCGTTCTGCCAAGGCTTTGCTTGGGAAGGGCCATAAGGTGATGGGGCGGAACAGGCCGATTTTAATGCCTTCTTCGCGTGCATGTTCCATTGATTTCTGTGCGATGCGGGCACATGAGCCGAAGGCTACTATCAGGTATTCGGCATCTTCGCAATTGATTTCTTCATAGCGTGTCTCGTTTGCTTCGATTTCCGCATATTTGGCTTGCAGGTGCAGGTTGCGCTGTTCCATTACCGCCGGGTCAAGCTCGAGGGAGGTGATGACGTTCGGCCTGCGTCCCTTGCGTCCTGTAGCCGCCCAAGGGCATTGGGCAATGATTTCTTCTTCCGTGCGGCGTGGACGGGGTTCGGGCAATACGACTTTTTCCATCATCTGGCCGATAACACCGTCGGCAAGGATCATTGCCGGGTTGCGGTATTTGAAAGCCAGTTCGAATGCCAGTCCTACGAAGTCTGCCATTTCCTGTACCGATGCCGGTGCCAATGCGATAACATGGTAATCGCCATGCCCTCCTCCTTTCGTTGTCTGGAAATAATCTGCCTGGCTGGGCTGGATGGTTCCCAGTCCGGGACCTCCGCGCATCACGTTTACCACCAGGCAGGGGAGTTCGGCGCCTGCGATGTAAGAGATGCCTTCCTGTTTCAGGCTGACGCCCGGGCTGGATGACGAGGTCATCACCATTTTTCCTGTGCCGGCGCCTCCGTATACCATATTAATAGCTGCCACTTCGCTTTCTGCCTGCAGGACCACCATGCCGGTTGTCTCCCACGGTTTCAGTTCGGCAAGAGTTTCCAATACTTCTGATTGGGGAGTGATAGGATAGCCGAAGTAACCGTCTACGCCGAACCGGATGGCGGCGTGGGCAATGGCTTCGTTTCCTTTCATTAAGACTACTTCTTCTGCCATATCTTTTTTGAATTTTAGTTTTTAAGTTTCTAAGTCCTTAAGAACTTACGCTTCTTTCGCTCTGTATACAGTCAGACATGCGTCCGGACATACGATGGCGCACGAAGAACATCCGTTGCAGGTGTCTTCTACAATCTGCTGTACATAATTATATCCTTTTTGATTAACTTTAGAGGTGAGTGACAAAACGTGCAACGGACACGCTACAACACATAGGTTGCAGCCTTTGCAGCGTTCTGTATTCACGACAACTACACCTTTCATTTTAGCCATAGTAAACCTTATCTTTAATTTATTGATTAAACATATCTTTGTTATAGAAATTAAGAATGTCTATCACCATGTTCCGCGCTTCGGATGCCGGACTGTCCGGATTGATGTCTATGGCTTCCTGATAATTGTTCAGGGCGCCCTGCCAGTCTCCTTGCTTGCGGAATGCGTTTCCCAGTAAGTAATAGATGTCATCGGCATCCTCGGGCTGCTGGTTCAAAAGCTGGTTTAACCGGCTGACGGCTATGTCAACATTGCCTTCATCTATCCAGTCTTTTATCTCTTTCAGTCTTTCGGTCATGGTTACGGAATCATTTGTATTGTCGGCAAAGATAGGTTTTATTTTCTATCAAATTGTCTTTTCGCCCGAATATTTCGTATTCTTTCCTGAAAAAAACGTTACTTTCTTGGTATTTGGTTGGCAAATGTGCTTGAAAAGTCTAACTTTGCAACTGCTGAAACTAACTTATTTACATAGACAATGAATAAAATTATTTCTAAAGAACATTTTTCGGAGAAGGTATTCAAGCTGGTGGTAGAAGCCCCCTTGATTGCCAAATCCCGTAAAGCAGGGCATTTCGTGATTGTACGTGTCGGCGAAAAAGGCGAACGTATGCCCTTGACCATTGCCGGTGCCGACCCGGTGAAAGGTACCATTACGCTGGTCGTACAGGAAGTGGGCTTGTCGTCCACCCGTTTGTGTGAGTTGAATGAAGGCGACTATATTACCGATGTAGTGGGACCGTTGGGGAAGGCTACGCATATCGAGAACTTCGGTACGGTGGTTTGTGCCGGAGGAGGTGTCGGCGTGGCTCCGATGTTGCCTATCGTCCAGGCTTTGAAAGCTGCGGGCAACCGGGTGATAACCGTACTTGCCGGGCGTACCAAGGAACTGATTATCCTGGAAAAGGAGATGCGCGAAAGCTCGGACGAGGTGATTATCATGACCGATGACGGCTCGTACGGAAAGAAAGGGCTGGTGACCGAAGGCGTCGAAGAAGTCATTAAGCGCGAGAAAGTGGACAAGTGTTTTGCCATCGGTCCGGCGGTGATGATGAAGTTCGTCTGCCTGCTTACCCGGAAATACGATATACCCACCGATGTGTCGCTCAATACCATTATGGTCGACGGGACGGGTATGTGTGGCGCCTGCCGTATTACCGTAGGAGGGAAGACCCGGTTCGTATGTGTGGACGGGCCGGAGTTCGACGGACATCAGGTAGACTTCGATGAAATGCTGAAGCGTATGGGGGCTTTCCGCGATATCGAACGCGAGGAAATCCATAAGCTTGACCCGGTAGACCCTGATGCATGCGAGGCGGTCAAGGCGTTGGATGACCGTAGCGCTCCGTGGCGTGAGGCATTGCGCAAGTCGATGAAACCGAAGGAACGTACGGCTATCCCCCGCGTTAGGATGAACGAATTAGACCCCGAATACCGTTCGCACCGCCGGAAAGAGGAAGTCAACCTCGGCTTGAATGAAGAACAGGCACTGACCGAAGCCAAACGCTGTCTGGATTGTGCCAATCCCTCTTGTATGGAAGGTTGTCCGGTAGGTATTAACATTCCGGGATTCATCAAGAACATCGAGCGTGGCGAGTTCCTCGAAGCGGCACGGGTGTTGAAGCAGACCAGTGCCCTGCCAGCCGTATGCGGCCGGGTCTGCCCGCAGGAAAAGCAGTGCGAATCAAAGTGCATTCACCTGAAGATGGGGCACGAAGCGGTAGCTATCGGTTATCTGGAACGTTTTGCAGCCGATTACGAACGGGATAGCGGGAATATTTCCGTTCCCGAAATAGCCGGAAAGAACGGCATCAAGGTGGCGGTTGTCGGCTCGGGGCCTGCCGGCTTGTCGTTTGCCGGCGATATGGCGAAATTGGGCTATGAGGTAACCGTGTTCGAGGCATTGCACGAGATAGGCGGCGTATTGAAATACGGCATTCCCGAGTTCCGTCTCCCGAACAGGATTGTGGATGTCGAAATTGATAACCTGGCGAAGATGGGCGTGCAGTTCGTGAAAGACTGCATTGTGGGCAAGACGATTTCGGTAGACGACCTGCAGGCGGAAGGGTATAAGGGCATTTTCGTGGCTTCGGGAGCCGGGCTGCCTAACTTCATGAACATACCCGGAGAGAACTCTATCAACATCATGTCATCGAATGAATACCTGACCCGTGTCAACCTGATGGATGCGGCAAGTGAGGATTCCGATACGCCGGTCACTTTCGGCAAACGTGTCGTAGTAGTGGGAGGCGGAAATACGGCTATGGACTCCGTGCGTACGGCGCGCCGCTTGGGAGCCGAACGCGCCATTATCGTTTACCGCCGTTCGGAAGCCGAAATGCCTGCCCGTATCGAGGAGGTGAAGCATGCCAAAGAAGAGGGCGTGGAATTTATGACACTGCACAATCCGATAGAATATATTGCCGACGAGCAAGGCCGTGTGAAACAGGTCGTTCTCCAGAAGATGGAATTGGGCGAGCCCGACGCTTCGGGACGCCGCAGTCCGGTGCCCATTCTGGGTGCGACCGTTACCTTAGACATCGACATGGCGATTGTCAGCGTAGGCGTATCCCCCAACCCGATTGTGCCTAATTCGATTCCGGGATTGGAATTGGGACGCAAGGGCACCATTGCGGTCAATGAGAATATGCAGTCATCCATTGCCACTATCTATGCCGGAGGCGATATCGTGCGCGGAGGCGCTACGGTGATTCTGGCGATGGGAGACGGACGCCGTGCCGCCGCGGCTATGGACAAGCAATTGCGCGGATAATTGACAAAGGATAATTAGTGGAACACAGAGACGCAGAGGCACAGAGTCTTATTTACGATTTTACAAATTACGGAGTACGGTTTCATATCAAAATAGTAAATGGGACATTGAAAAATAAATTATAGTAGAACAAAATTGGTTTGCGAAAAATGGATTGGAACACAGAGACACAAAGGCACAGAGTTTTATTTCTTTGAGAGAACAGAGTTCACGGTGCAAAGTGCTGGCTTTATGATCTTTGCTTTTTCTATATAATTATTTCTCCGTGTCTCTGCGTCTCTGTGTTCCATAAAGAATCACATTGATTTTTCGCAATCCATTTCCGATTAACTATATTATAAATATTCGCATTCTACCCAATTGCCTTGTAGGGGCGTATCGCATACGCCCCGAAAACATCCGCATGGGTTAGTTGGCGCATTCGGGCGTATGCGATACGCCCCTACATGGGATGTTTGCGGATATCCAAATACAATATTCCTCTGTGTCTCCGTGTCTCTGTGTTCCGTTATTAATTGATAGAAAATATGGATACAAACGAGCGAGTGCAATCTACTATGCGCCGGCTGCCCTCGTGGCAGGTTTCGCTGGTGCCTTTTGGGGTATTGACCCTGTCGTTAGTGGTCGTAATCAAGATTTTTGGGGCGGATGCGCTTTTGGGCGGAAGCCAGGTGTGTCTGTTGCTGGCAACGGCTGTTACAGCGGCTATTTCCATGTTTGTTTACAAAGCCTCATGGAACAGGCTGGAGACGTGTATTTTGGATAACATCCGTGCCGTAGGGTCGGCTATTCTGATTCTGTTTCTTATCGGCGCGATAGCCGGAACATGGATGGTGAGCGGCATTGTGCCCGCCTTGATTTGTTACGGCTTGAAAATCATTTATCCGGCGGTGTTTCTTGCGGCGGCGTGCGTGATATGCGCGTTGGTATCGGTCATGACGGGAAGTTCGTGGACTACCATTGCGACCATCGGCGTGGCGTTGATTGGCATCGGGATTGCCCAAGGGTTCGATCCCGGCTGGACGGCAGGAGCCATTGTGTCGGGAGCGTATTTTGGGGATAAGATTTCCCCTTTGTCCGATACGACGGTGCTGGCTTCTTCCGCTTCGGGGACTCCCTTGTTTACGCATATCCGCTATATGATGATTACCACGGTTCCTTCGCTGGCTGTTACGCTGGTTGTCTTTCTGGCGGCAAGCCTGATGCATCCGCCGGTAGAAGCGTCGCAGGCAGATGAGTTTGCCGGCGCATTGGAAGCCGCTTTCCATGTCACTCCCTGGCTGCTGGCGGTCCCGGTGCTTACGGGGGTGCTGATTGTGAAGAAAGTGCCCGCTATCCTGACGCTGTTCTGTGCGGCGGTAATGGCGGCGGTTTTCGCGCTTCTTTTCCAGCCTCAGGCGGTGTGGGCGGTAGCTCATCCCGATTTGCCCGCCTCGGCTTATCCGGGGCTTTCGTTTTGGGATGCCTGCAAGGGGGTGACCGTCACGTTTTACGGCTCTACCGCCATTCAGACCGGCAATGCTGCCATCGACTCGTTGATTGCCACGCGCGGTATGACGGGCATGCTCAATACGGTTTTCCTGATTATCTGCTCGGTGACGTTCGGAGGCGTGCTGGCAGGAAGCGGCATGTTGAGGAGCCTCACCGAATTGTTCGCGCGCTTGGCTCATCGGGCGGTTACGCTGGTCGGGGCTACGGTTGGGACCGGAGTAATGTGTAATGTCGTTACGGGCGACCAGTACATCTCCATTTTGCTGACCAGCAGCCTGTATAAGAAATTGTATGAGCGGAAAGGATACGAAAACCGTTTGCTGAGCCGTGCGGTGGAAGATTCGGCTACGGTCACTTCGGTACTCATCCCGTGGAATTCGTGCGGCATGACGCAAGCCACGGTCTTGAAGGTGCCGACGCTGGACTACCTTCCTTATTGTTTTTTCAATATCTTGTCCCCGTTTATGTCGGTTCTTATTGCCGCGATAGGCTATAAGATTTTCCGGAAGAAGACGGAGGAATGAAGAATGAAGAATCGCTTCGCCCGCATGGAATTCTTCATTTTTCATTCTTTTGTGCGTGACAAGGGAATGACAATCAAATCTGTTTTTTTAGTAGAGACGTCACATTGTGGCGTCTCTGAATACATCCGCAAATACATTCATATACAGAATCATACCGTGATCAACCCTGCGGACGGGAGACGCCACAATGTGACGTTTCTACTAAAAATGCCTCTAAATAATTTCTTTGTCACGCTGGATTTGTAATCCAGCGTAATCACTTGTGCGGAACCGTAGGTCGATGAAGTCAATTGTAATCCGCATCATCAGCCAACGGTGCTTGTTTTGCATGACTGTCATGCCGTTCGCCTTTTCCGAGGGCTTGGCAGACGCAAACGGCTTGGTTTTGACATAAGACGGATGCTGCTGATTATGGGCTCATAAGTCCAATGCCTTATAAAATTCTGTAACCGCTTCGATTCCTTTTCGGAAGATGTCGAGGCGGAAGTTCTCGTTGGGCGAATGGATGGCATCGCTCTCCAGCCCGAAGCCCATCAGGATGGTTTTGATGCCGAGAATCTGCTCGAAATCGCTGATGATGGGGATGCTTCCTCCGCGCCGTACCGCCAACGGCTGCTTGCCGAATGCTTTGGCGAATCCTTGTTCCGCTGCCACGTAAGCAGGGTGTGTGATGGGGCAGACGTAGCCTTCGCCGCCGTGCATCGGGGTTACCTTGACTTGTACGTATTCGGGAGCGATGCTTTGGATATAGCCGGTGAACAGGCGCGAGATGGTTTCGTGGTTTTGGTGGGGTACGAGGCGGCATGACACCTTGGCGTATGCTTTGGATGGCAACACCGTTTTCGAACCTTCGCCTGTATACCCTCCCCAAATGCCGCAGACATCGAATGACGGACGGCAACTGTTCCGTTCCAGCGTGGAATATCCCTTTTCGCCTTTCAGGGCTTTCACCCCGATAGCTGCCTTGTAGGCTTCTTCATCGAAGGGGATGCTGGCTATCATCCGGCGTTCGGCTTCGGGTACCGGCTCTACATCGTCATAGAAATGCGGGATGGTGATGCGTCCGTCGGCATCGGTCACCTTCGCCAACAGTCCGCACAACACGTTGATGGGGTTTGCCACCGCTCCGCCGAAATGTCCCGAGTGGAGGTCGCGGTTGGGGCCTGTCACTTCGATTTCCCAATATGCCAGGCCGCGCAGGCCGGTGGTGAGCGAAGGCAGATCGGCTCCGAGCATGCTGGTGTCTGATACAAGAATCACATCTGCACGCAAGAGTTCGCGATGTTCTTTGAGGAAAGCGTTCAGGCTGGGCGAACCGATTTCTTCCTCGCCTTCGAAGATGAATTTCACGTTGTGGCGGAGCAGGCCTTCGCGCACCATGTATTCGAATGCTTTTACCTGAATCATGGATTGCCCCTTGTCATCGTCCGCGCCGCGTGCCCAAATGCGTCCGTCACGGATTTCCGGTTCGAATGGCTGGCTGTTCCAAAGTTCCAGCGGTTCGGCGGGCATCACGTCGTAGTGGGCGTAGACCAGTATGGTAGGTGCGTTCGGGTCAATGCGTTTCTCGGCATACACTAACGGATTGCCTTCCGAAGGCATAACCATTGCCTCATCGGCTCCGGCTTCCAGCAGCAGCTGGCGCCAGCGTTCGGCGCAGGCGAGCATGTCTTCTTTGTGTTGGGGCAGGGCGCTGATGCTGGGGATGCGGATCAGGCTGGCCAGTTCGTCGAGGAACCGCGCTTCGTTTTCTTGGATGTATTGCTTGATTTCCATATAATTGTGTGTTTTTTTGTCA
>ULUG01034422.1_pt1 | contig 52989 bp, 48 predicted proteins | sample 1958331 | NCBI WGS metagenome assembly ULUG01 (sample SAMEA4835755, study PRJEB28245) | human gut metagenome | biome: gut microbiome; material: fecal sample | place: Denmark | collected 2008
TGTACTTTCTTGTCATATCTTTTCCTCCCGAAGGTAATAATTATAAATTATATTATGTACTTTGAGTTTAACACCAAAAAAATGCGCTGTAAACATCAAATTATTGCTTGTACTTTTTGAATCGGTGTATTATACTATTGTAGCAATTTTATAATTGCGCGTATTTTTTAATGAAAGGAGCCTTTCAATATGGTGAACATCAGCAATGAGCTTGGAAATATAAGCATCACCAGTGAGGTCTTTACGAATATTGCCGGCGCGGCGGCGACAAGCTGCTTCGGCGTTAAGGGCATGGCAGGGCGCAATAAGGAAGGCGGCCCGCGCCAGCTTCTCAGACGCGAATCGATGTCAAAGGGTGTTATTACTCACCTTAATGACGACGGCACGCTTTCGCTTGAGCTGCACATAGGCGTTGACAATGGCGTTAATATAAGCGCCGTGTGCCGCAGCATTATAAAGGAAGTGCGCTACAAGGTCGCAAAGGCCACGGGCGTTCCCGTTAAGAGCGTCGACGTTTATGTCGACACCGTCATAGTCGATTAATTACAGAGATAATCCCTCCCGGAGGTGCTTTTGATTTGAGAGAATATTTAGACGCCGCGGTGTTTAAGGACATGATCCTCTGCGCTGACGCCGCGCTTGCTGAGAATACTCAGCAGATAAATGAGCTTAACGTTTTTCCCGTTCCCGACGGAGATACGGGTACAAATATGGGTCTTACGATGAATGAGGCCGCTGCCCAGCTGAGAAAGAAAGAGTTTTACGCTGTAGATGCAGTTGCCGACTGCGTGGCCGGCGCTCTTCTGCGCGGCGCACGCGGAAACTCCGGCGTTATACTGTCGCTGCTGTTCCGCGGTATATCACGCAGACTCAAGGGAATGGAGACAGTCGGCGCGAAGGAATTCGCGGCCGCGATGGAGGACGGCGTTGATGCGGCCTATAAGGCAGTTATGAAGCCTGCCGAGGGCACTATACTGACCGTTGCGCGTATGGCATCGGCAGCCGCCGTCGAGTATGCCAGGAAGGGCACGGATATTGAGGAACTGCTCGAGACCGCGCTCAGGATAGGCAGTGAGGCTCTTGATAACACAGTCAATCAGAACCCCGTTCTGCAGAAGGCCGGCGTTGTTGACGCCGGCGGAAAGGGATATATCGTCATCTTCACCGCCATGCTCGCATGTCTGCGCGGAGAGATCAAGGCTCCCACGGCCGCTGTTCAGGCAGGCGTTGCAGCAAATGAAAGCAGCGCGTTCGACATGTTCGGGACCGATGAGATAACCTACGCCTTCGATACCGTGTATATAGTCCGCAAGCACGAGCCTAACGTCGATCTCACGCCGCTGCGCGCCTATCTTTCCAGCATAGGCGACAGCCTTGTCATCGGTGAGGACGACGAGGCGTTCAAGGTGCATGTTCATACGAATATACCCGGCGAGGCGCTCACGAAGAGCCAGCAGTACGGTACGCTGGAGCTTGCCAAGATAGAGAACATGCGCACGCAGTATGACGATATAATGGCCGGCCGCAAGGCTCAGACGACAGATGATCTTGAAAAGGTCGAGCAGGAGCTTGAGTCCACGGATGAGCTGCATGCCGCCCCCACCAAGCGCTACGGCATAGTCGCCGTCTGCGCGGGCGAGGGCATTGCGAACCTGTTCAGGGAGCTCGGCGCCGACACGATCGTCACCGGCGGCCAGACCATGAACCCCTCGACTGCGGATATCATAAAGGAGATTAACCGCACCCCGGCTGAGATCGTGTTCGTTCTACCGAACAACAAGAACATAATCATGGCCGCCGAGCAGAGCATCCCCCTTTGCGAGGATAAGACCGTTGTCGTCATCCCGACAAAGACTATTCCCCAGGGAATAACCGCGATGCTCAGCTTTGACCCGGACAGCGAGGTGTCAGACATAGTCGAGACGCTCACCGAGTCCCTTGAGAGCGTTCACACCGCTCAGGTCACCTACGCCGCCCGCGACTCGGATTTTGACGGCTATGCCATCCACGCTGGCGAATACCTCGCGCTTTTAGACGGTAAGCTCATCGGCAGCTTTACTGAGATGCCATCCATGCTGGATAAAATGTCCGAGGCCTTTGAGGACCTTGAGCCCGAGATCATCACCGTTTACTACGGCGAGGACGTGAGCGGAGAGGACGCGGAGACCACGGCAAAAGCGCTTGAGAAAGCCTTCCCAGACGCGGAGGTCACTGTAGTAAACGGCGGCCAGCCCGTCTATTATTACATGATATCTGTGGAATAAATAATAAAAATAACAGCTCACGGCAGCGCGCTGCCGTGAGCTGTTTGCATATTTGTTATACGCCGTAGGATATGACCTCGAGAAGCTCTCCCGAGTATGCGTCTATGACCATAGTCGAATCGGCAAGGACTGTACCGCCGTTGCCCTGCGTGGTGAGCGTAACATTGGTAAAGGTGACCACCCATGTGGGAGCATTTTGGAGCGTTCTGCCACTTTCGTTAATGACAGCCGACTCGTTATCGGTAAAGCTTGCAAGAATGGCGTTTACCGAGCTCGGAGCGGAAGAGGTCATTGCCTCAAGGTGTTTTGACGCGACCGAGAGGGCTGCATCGCGGTCTATCATTGCGTTTCCGGAAGACTGTACGCTTTCTGCCGCAAGCTCCGCGACGGAAAAACCGCGGTCTGCGGGGTCGACTCTGTCGGTCAGCGCCTGCAAGGTTCCTGTAAGCGGAACAGACTTATCACAGACCGAAACGGTATCCAAAACCTGCTCCCGGCCGCTTGCTTTTGCTGCTTCGGGCTCTGCCGACAAAGCGTATGCCACTGACGCGGACAATATGAGCACGGCAGCTAAAGCTCCGGCAAAAATTTTGATACGCTTTTTCATTTTAATACCTCCTTAATAACGAGAATCCCAAACTTCCCAAGTTGAAGCCCCTGAAGAGGGAATGTTATTGCGCTGTGTGGATAAATCGCCCATTCCGGTGATGCCCGATGAACAAGTGCAACTTGTGCTGTACCATGTATCAGAATTGCTTTTGTATTTAACCGCACCCATTGTTAGCGGATTAGAGCAAGAACCGGGGCTTTGATCAGAAACGCTGTGTGTTTCTGTTAAGACCTCAATCGTATTGCGCGTAAAAGGAATTTTTGATAACGCAACTTCCGCATAAGTAGTGCCATCAATTACAAAGTACATTCTTGTATTATCACAGCCAACCTTATACGTGTGATGTGTTCCTGTTGCGGGTGCAGATGTTAGCTGCTTTTGAAACCATGAAGATCCACCACCATAATTATATTCATAAAAATAATATGGCTTGCTATTATAAGCGTACTTTAGGTAGCCGACTTGCGCATACCTGTTGTTGTAGTTTGAATCGCAGGTCATTACCCATACAAATACACAACTGCCCTCATTTACGTGCGGATTCTGAGTTTCAATAGTTGCTAATACACCTTTATTGTAAATGAATTTCCAACCACCATTAAAGTAATAACCTGATGTAGCGGCAAATGCTTGGCTCGTTAAAGAGAAAGTGAGCAAAATTACCGCAAATACCGAAATAATTCGCCTTTTGTTCATTAAATACCTCCATTAATCAACACTATACTAACGCGTTGCTGCCTTCCAAATTCTCAATTAGCGTGCATAGATTTGTTGCAAAGCAAGTAAATCTATGCACTTTATGAAAGACGCTTTAGTTGTCCTCCATAAAGAAGGCAATAGTATGTAAGCGTTCTGCTGGAGAGATTAAATACTTGGCACTTAGATAAATACTGCACTTAAACACATCCTTTCAAGTTAACAACATGCGTCTGATTGAGGCTAATAAAAATTGATCAGCGGTAGCCAAACGGCTTCAGTGTCTGCATTTAGTCAGCTTTTCGGTAACGTGTATATACAATATCTACGCATATGATAGCATGTAAAATTTATAAATGCAAGCAGTATTAGTAATAGTTAACATATTGTTCGTTGTACGTTAACAATTACATACTGCGCCGCATGAGCATTGACAAGGTGCCGGGCGGAATATAAAATAAGCATATCTTAACGATACGGAGAATTATTATGGCAGATTTTACGCATTTTAATGAAAACGGCAGAGCGAAGATGGTGGACGTGTCCGAAAAGGCGGACACCGTGCGCACGGCGGTCGCGGCGGGGCGTGTGATAGTCAACGCCGAGACCTTTGAGCTCATACGCTCCGGCGGCATGAAAAAGGGAGACGTTTTGTCCGTCGCGCAGATCGGCGGCATAATGGGCGCAAAGCGCACCTCGGAGATCATACCCATGTGCCATCCGATAATGATATCGGGCGTGGATATCGATATTTCGCTGTGCGAGGAAAGCCTCAGCGTCGAGATCGTCGCCACAACGAAGTGTACCGGCGCGACCGGCGTCGAGATGGAGGCGCTCACGGCGGTGTCCGTTGCGGCACTTACGGTTTACGACATGTGCAAGGCCGTGCAGCGCGATATCGAGATAACGGATATCCGTCTGCTTAAAAAGACGGGCGGCAAAAGCGGGGTGTTTGAACGAAAATGAAGAGCATACTCATGATAGGAACGGGAGGCACCATCGCCTCGCAGTTAAGCGGCAGCGCACTTTCGCCGCAGCTGAGCCCCGAGGAGCTTCTTGCGCTCGTCCCTGCTATATCGAAGCTGTGCCGCGTCGAGTGCATATCGCTTTTTAATGTCGACAGCACGAGCATGACTCCCGCGCACTGGGTGAAGATAACGCAGTGCGTAAGGGATAATTACGATAAGTACGACGGCTTTGTCATAAGCCACGGAACGGACACGATGGCTTATACTGCAGCGGCGCTGAGCTATATGATCCGCGGCTCCCGAAAGCCTGTTATACTCACCGGTGCGCAGAAGCCTATAGGCTTTGACTCTACCGATTCAAAGATAAATCTCCTTGACGCCTTCACCTGCGCCTGCTCGGACGATATATGCGGCGTGAATATAGTCTTTAACGGCCGTGTCATACTCGGCACACGGGCGAGGAAAACAAGGTCTAAGTCCTACGCGGCCTTCTCCAGCATAAACTACCCCTATATCGCAACGCTTCAGGACGGGGTGCTCATGCAGTACATCAAGCCCGAAAGCGGCGAAAGACCCGAGTTTTCCACCGAGCTTGATACGAATGTCGGGCTTATAAAACTGATCCCCGGCATAGATTTTGAGCTTTTGCAGTTTCTGACCGAGCGCAAGGACGCCGTGATAATCGAGGCCTTCGGAGTCGGCGGACTGCCGTCCTACGGCGATGATAAGCTTCTGGATATCGTCATAAACGCCATAAGCAGGGGAAAGATCATAATCATGACCACCCAGGTGCAGAACGAGGGCTCGGATCTTGCGGTGTACAATGTCGGGCACAGATTAAAGGGCTGGCGCAACGTGCTCGAGGCGTATGATATGACCACGGAGTCGGCGCTTGCCAAGATAATGTGCATCCTCGGCCGGACGCACGATTCAGACGAGATACGCCGTGCGTTTTACGAGCCGGTGGCGCACGATATACTCTATCACTGCGGAGAGTGAAATGAATAATGTTGTAATTATAGGCGGCGGAGCGTCGGGCATGGCGGCTGCGATAACGGCCTCGGAGGATAAAAATAATAATGTAATATTGCTCGAGAGACAGCAGCGCGTCGGCAAAAAGCTCCTGAGCACAGGCAACGGAAGATGCAACCTCACCAATACCGGCGCTTTTTCCGGGCATTATCACGGCTCACAGCCCGGCTTTCCCGATGCGGTGCTGGCAGGCTTTACGCCGGACGATACGCTGCGCTTTTTCGATACACTCGGCCTCAGCGTGAGCCGCGAGTACGGCGGCAGAGTATATCCGCAGTCAAACTCGGCAAACAGCGTTGTCGACGTTCTGCGCTTTGCGCTCATGCGCGATAATATAACGGTAAAGACCTCCTGCCCGGCGCGGAAAATCGAAAGACGCGGCGAGGGCTTTGCCGTCCTGACCGACGAGGGAGTCATAAGCGCCGACTTCGTCATAGTCTCCTGCGGCGGCGCGGCCGGAGCAAGGGTCGGCGGAGTTCATGACGGATATGAGCTTTTAAAGCCGCTTGGACATAAGTGTACGCGCCTTTTGCCGTCGCTCGTTCAGCTTATAACAGATCCCACGTATCCGCGTGCCCTCAAGGGCGTGAGGGTCATGGCGAAGCTGCGCCTTGAAAACGACGGAGAAGTGCTCGCACAAAGCGGCGGCGAGCTGCAATTTACGGAGACAGGGCTCTCCGGCCCGGCGGCGTTCGATATCTCCCGCGCTGCTGCAAAGACAGGCAGGGGAGTTATACACATTGACCTTTCCGGCGACACGGACATTGAGTATAAGCTGCGTACACGGATAAAAAATAACCCTGCGCTCTGCGCTGACGATGCGCTCACCGGCGTTCTGCACAATCGCCTCGGCAAAATGACCGTAAAATATGCAGGCGTTCCCGGCTCTATGCCGCTGGATAAGTTCACGGATGCGGACATTGCGGCCATAGCGAATGCCTGCCGCGATTTTGCGATAGCACTGCGCGGAGTTGAGGATTTCGACCACGCACAGGTAACAGCCGGGGGCATAAAAACAACGGGAGTCAATCCTGAAACGCTTGAGAGCTGGTTTGTGCCGCATCTGTTCATAACAGGCGAGCTTCTGGATGTCGATGCCGACTGCGGCGGCTTTAATCTCCAGTGGGCGTGGGCAAGCGGAGTGACGGCGGGGAGGCTCGGCAAATGATACTTGTAAGAAATCTGCGTCTCGATATCGGTCAAAGCGAGGATATGCTCAGAAAAAAAGCCGCACGAGAGCTGCATGTGCCCGCCTGGGCGATAAAGAGCCTTGAAATCACAAAGCGCTCGCTCGACGCACGGAAGAAAAATGATATCCACTGGCTGTACTCCGTCGCCGTGGAGACGGATAACGAGGAAAAGCTGCTTGCAAAAAACAAGAGCAAAAATTTGGCCGAATATGAGGAAACGGAGTACTCCGTACCGCATCTGAGCGTAAATGAGCGACCCGTTGTCGCGGGCTTCGGGCCCGGCGGCATGTTCGCAGCGCTGGTGCTGAGCATGGCGGGACTTAAGCCCATCGTCCTTGAGCGCGGCGCCGACGCCGAAACGCGAAAGAAAAAGGTAGATGCCTTCCGCTCGGGCGGAGAGCTCGACTGCGAGTGCAACGTCCAGTTCGGCGAGGGCGGAGCGGGAACGTTTTCCGACGGTAAGCTCGGCACGGGCATACGCGATAAACGCATACGCCGGATACTGCGTACGTTTTACGAGCACGGAGCGCCCGAGAGCATACTGTATGACGCAAAGCCGCATATCGGAACGGATATACTTATAAATGTGGTGCAGGGCATACGTGAAAGCATCATCAAAAACGGCGGAGATGTGCGCTTTAACTCAAAGCTCACGGGGCTTGTTACGGAAAATAACACTCTGCGTGCCGTCAAGGTGACGGATGAAGGCGGCGAGTACGAGCTTTCATGCTCCGCGCTTATACTCGCTATAGGCCACTCAGCGCGTGATACCTTTGAGATGCTCGAAAAGGCAGGTGTTCCGATGGAGGCAAAGCCCTTTTCCATGGGTGCGCGCATAGAGCATAAGCAAGAGAACATAAATCTTGCGCAGTACGGCGAGAGCGGCGGCACGCTTCCGGCAGCCGATTATTCGCTGAACGTTCACCTGCCCGACGGAACGAGCGCATATACCTTCTGCATGTGCCCCGGAGGTGAGGTCATCGCTGCGGCGTCCGAGCCCGGAGGCGTGTGCACAAACGGCATGAGCAATTCCCTCCGCGACGCGGAAAACGCAAACAGCGCCCTGCTCGTGACCCTGCAGCCGGAGGATTTTCCGTATGACGGCCCGCTCGGCGGCATGTACTGGCAGCGCGATATAGAGCGCGCCGCGTTTGCCGCATCGGGAAGCTACCGCGCCCCGGCACAGACCGTCGGCGATTTCCTTGCGCATAAAAAAACCGACGGCGCAGGCTCCGTCACACCGAGCTACCGACCGGGCGTTTACTGGTGCGACCTGCATGATGTCCTGCCGGAGCGTATAAGCGTGGTGCTTGAAAACGCGCTCCCGGAGCTGGGGAAAAAGCTAAAAGGCTTTGACGCGCCGGACGCCGTGCTCACAGCGCCGGAGACGCGCTCCTCCTCACCCGTGCGCATACTGCGCGATGATGCCCGATGCTCGCAGATACGGGGTCTGTACCCCTGCGGAGAGGGCGCGGGCTACGCCGGAGGCATAACCTCCGCCGCCGTAGACGGCATGAAATGCGCTGAAGCGCTAATTGAGACGCTTAAATAGTGCAAATAACACCTGCCGAAGCAGAGGAAAAGCTCTGCTTCGGCATTTCTGTGGCCTCAGCTACAGCAGAGATCATATAATTTGTGTTAACATAAAACCGTAAGCACAAAATCTTGTGTTGCAGCGAAACCTGCAATTACGCGTTGATTAATAATTTTTGAACATAAGAAAACGGCGCTAAGCGTTGGAACGTCAACGTTTTGAACGCGGTGAAAAAGCGTCAAAGACAAAAAATGCTGCGGAAAAATAACCTTTCGCAAATATGCAAACCACAATATTTAGTGGTGATGCGGGTTACAAAGCGGTAAAAATAACTACATTTTGTGTTTTTCTATTGACAGAACAATCGGCTTATGCTATTGTTTAGACCGTTAAACATAAGGGAGTACGCAATGAAGGTAACAGGTATTCAAAAATTAACGCTCCTTGACTATCCCGGAGTAGTCGCGTGCACGGTGTTTACGGCCGGCTGCAATTTCAGATGTCCGTTCTGCCATAACTCGATGCTCGTTCTGCCCGAGCAGATAAATGATGACTGTCTCACGGATGATGAGGTGTTCGACTTTCTGCGAAAGCGGAGAGGAGTGCTCGACGGTGTAGCCGTCACGGGCGGAGAGCCGCTTCTGCATGCGGACATGCCCGAGTTTCTGGAGCGGGTCAAGGCGCTGGGCTATAAGATAAAGCTCGACACCAATGGCTCAAACCCGGAGCTCTTGGCCGAGATAATCGGAGAAAGGCTCGTCGACCGCGTGGCGATGGATATTAAAAACGCACCGGAGGATTATGCGCGCACGATAGGTCTGAAGGAATTTGACATTGCACCCGTTGAAATGTCGAAGGAGCTTCTGCTCGGCGGCAGCATGGACTATGAGTTCCGCACGACGGTCGTCAAGGGCATCCACACGAGGGAGAGCCTAATCGGAGCCGCAAGGTGGATAAGGGGAGCGAAGGAATACTACCTTCAGCAGTTTAAGGACTCCGGCAGCCTTATCCTGCCGGACGGACTTGAAGCGTATGATGAAAAGCAGATGCACGCACTGGCCGACGCCGTTCGGGACTATGTCCCTACAGTCGAGGTAAGAGGCGTTTGAGAGAAAAAACGGAGGATAGAAATGTATCAGATCATTAAGAGAGACGGAAAGATCGTAGACTTTGACATCACAAAGATTGCCAACGCCATAAAAAAGGCGTTCGAGGCGACCGACACCGAGTACACCGATGATATCATCGATTTCATCGCGCTCAAGGTATCGGCCGACTTCCTGCCGAAGATAAAGGACGGCTATATCGCTGTTGAGGATATCCAGGACAGCGTCGAGGCCGTGTTATCCCGCGGCGGCTATGAGGGCGTTGCAAAGGCCTACATACTCTACCGCAAGCAGCGCGAGAAGCTGCGCAACATGAAAAACACCTATCTCGACTATAAGGAGACCGTTAACAGCTACTTAAAGGTTCTCGACTGGCGCGTCAAGGAAAACTCAACCGTCACCTACTCGGTCGGCGGACTTATCCTTTCAAACTCCGGCGCGATCACCGCAAACTACTGGCTCAGCGAGATCTACGATGAGGAGATCGGCAACGCCCACCGCAACTGCGATCTGCACCTGCACGATCTGAGCATGCTCACCGGCTACTGTGCCGGCTGGAGCCTAAAGCAGCTGATACAGCAGGGCCTCGGCATCCCCGGCAAGATCAATTCCTCTCCGGCGAGCCACCTGAGCACTCTGTGCAATCAGATGGTAAACTTCCTCGGAATCATGCAGAACGAGTGGGCCGGCGCTCAGGCATTTTCAAGCTTTGATACCTATCTTGCGCCCTTTGTTAAGATCGATAATCTCAGCTACAAAGAGGTCAAGCAGTGCATACAGTCGTTCATTTTCGGCGTGAATACCCCGTCGCGCTGGGGCACTCAGGCTCCGTTTTCGAACATCACCCTTGACTGGACGGTTCCGGCAGACCTCAAGGACATGCCCGCCATCGTCGGCGGCAGGGAGCAGGACTTTACCTACGGCGACTGCGTTGATGAGATGGCAATGGTCAACAAGGCATTTATCGATATCATGATCGAGGGCGATGCCAACGGCCGCGGCTTCCAGTACCCGATCCCTACCTATTCCATCACCCGCGACTTCGACTGGTCTCCCACGGAGAACAATAAGCTCCTGTTCGAGATGACCGCAAAGTACGGTACTCCGTACTTCTCCAACTATATTAACTCCGACATGGAGCCCTCGGACGTTCGCAGCATGTGCTGCCGTCTGCGCCTTGACCTGCGTGAGCTGCGCAAGAAGTCCGGAGGCTACTTCGGCTCCGGCGAGAGCACGGGCTCTATAGGCGTCGTTACAATCAACATGCCGCGCATAGCTTACCTCGCGGCCGACGAGGCGGACTTCTTCAAGCGCCTTGACAAGATGATGGACATCGCCGCACGCTCTTTGAAGGTAAAGCGCAATGTCATAACAAAGCTCCTCAACGAGGGACTTTACCCCTACACCAAGTATTATCTCGGAAACTTCAACAACCACTTTTCCACCATCGGACTTGTCGGTATGAATGAGGCGGGGCTTAACGCAAAATGGATCCGCGCCGACATGACCACCGAAAAGTGCCAGGAGTTCAGCAAGAAGGTTCTAAACCATATGCGTGAGCGACTGTCGGATTATCAGGAGCAGTACGGCGATCTTTATAACCTCGAGGCCACCCCTGCCGAGAGCACATCCTACCGTCTTGCAAAGCACGACGTTGAGCAGTACCCCGACATCATCACCGCCTCTCAGGGCGATACGCCGTACTACACAAACTCCAGCCACCTCCCGGTAAGCTACACCGACGATATATTCTCCGCTCTCGACATTCAGGACGAGCTGCAGACGCTGTACACCTCCGGCACGGTATTCCACGCCTTCCTCGGCGAGAAGCTTCCCGACTGGCAGGCCGCGGCGAACCTCGTGCGCAAGATCGCGGAAAACTACAAGCTGCCGTACTATACCATAAGCCCGACCTACTCTGTCTGCAAGAATCACGGCTATCTTACCGGTGAGCAGTTCACCTGCCCCGAGTGCGGCGAAAGCGCCGAGGTATACAGCCGCATCACCGGCTATTACCGCCCGGTGCAGAACTGGAACGCCGGCAAGACTCAGGAGTATAAGGAGCGCAAGGAGTATAACATCGGCACCTCCGTCCTCAGGCACAAGGGACCTCTGCACCCCGAGGCAAAGCCCGCGCAGGAGCCCGCCGTTGAGGAGGAGATCTGCAAGGACTCCACCGGCAGGCGCACCATCCTCTTCACACGCGAGAATTGCCCGAACTGCCGCATAGTCTACAGCTATCTGGACAAGGCGGGGCTCGAATGCGAGAAGATCATGGCTGAGGAAAACGTCGAGCTTGCGCTGTCCTACGGCGTAAAGCAGGCTCCGACCCTCGTTGTTGTTGACGGCGAGCATGTCGAAAAATTTGCCGGAGCGGGCGCAATAAAGAACTATCTTTTCAAATAAACGAAGGCAAAGCAATGTATGATATAATAATAATCGGCGGAGGGCCGGCAGGATTAACTGCCGCCCTCTACGCCTTGAGAGCGGGAAAAAGCGTTCTTGTAATTGAAAAAAGCACCTTCGGAGGTCAGATAACGTGGTCGCCCAAGGTCGAAAACTTCCCGGGCATACCTTCGGTATCCGGCGCGGAGCTCGGCGATAAATTCACCGCTCAGGCGCTCGAGCAGGGGGCGGAGCTTGAGCTCGACGAGGTCGTATCGGTCGAGGTCGACGGCGATATTAAGCGCGTCAAAACCGATTTCGGCGGCATATTCGAGGCTAAGGCTCTCATCATCGCCTCCGGCGCGAGACCGCGCACACTCGGCATCCCCGGCGAGGAGGAGCTAATGGGCGCCGGAGTCTGCTTCTGCGCGGTTTGCGACGGTGCGTTTTATAAGGGCAGGGCCGTCGCCGTAAACGGCGGCGGAAACTCCGCCCTGCAGGATGCGATGCTCCTGAGCGACACATGCTCGAAGGTCTACCTTATCCACCGCAGAGATACCTTCCGCGGCGAGGCAAAGCTCGTTGAGGCGCTCAAGGCAAGAGATAATGTCGAGCTTGTGCTCAATAGCAGCATAACCGAGCTTCTCGGACAGGACGAGCTGTGTGGTATCAGGGTCGCCGACAACGAGGGCGGCGAACGCGAGCTCGCCGTAGACGGACTGTTTGTCGCAATAGGTCATGCCCCCGATAATGAGATATTCTCCTCGCTCATAGACCTCGACGAGACCGGCTATGCCGATTCCGACGAGAGCTGTGTGACGAGAACGCCAGGAGTTTTCGTGGCCGGTGACTGCCGTAAAAAGGCTGTTCGCCAGCTCACGACTGCGGCGGCCGACGGCTCTGCCGCCGCACTTGCGGCGTGCCGGTATATAGATTCTCTTGACTGAGCGGGAGGGCTGCATGAAGGGAAAAAATATCGCATGGCTGCTTCTTGTTGCGTCAGGCCTCATGGAGATAATCTGGGCCTACGGAATGAAGCTGAGTCAGGGCTTTACGGTGTTCTGGCCGAGCGTAGTTACTATCATTGTTCTCGCGGTGAGCTTCTTCTGCCTCGGAAAGGCCGTAAATGTCCTCGGCATCGGACTGGGCTACGCCGTATTCACGGGCATAGGCGTCGTCGGAACGAGTCTCATAAGCATTTTTGTCCTCAAGGAGGGCACAAGCCCCTTAAAGCTAATTTCGTTAGGTCTTCTCATAGTCGGCATTTTGGGGCTCAAGCTCTGTGATGAGGAGGACAGCAAAAAATGATGTGGCTCATTCTTGTCATAGCAAGCTTTTTTGAGCTTGCCTTTGCGGTGTTTATGAAGCTCTCAAACGGGCTTAAGAACGTAAAATACACCATCCTCACGCTCGTGTGCTCCTGCATAAGCATAGGCCTGCTTTCCATTGCGACAAAGACTCTGCCCCTCGGCGTATCCTATGCCGTGTGGACAGGACTCGGAACACTGTTTAACGTTCTGTTCGGCATAATCGTGTTCAAGGAGAGCAAAAATCCCAAAAAGCTCATATTCATGGCTCTTGTGCTCCTCGGCGTTATCGGACTGAGATTGGCATAAAAAAATCTGCCCCCCTGCGGGGCAGATTTTTTATCTGTTCTGTTTATCAGCCGAATATGCCGCGTATAAAGCTGACGACCTTATTTACAAACTCGGTCACCGTGTCGGCGACGCTGGAGAGAAACTGCTTTATCTCGCCCTGCTTGCTGACAATATCCTTGAGGTACTTCTGCACCTGCTCGACCTTTTCCTTAAGCGCAGCGGCGTCAAGTTTTTCCATTGAACGGCACAGTGAGATAAGGCTGTCGATCTGACTGTCGGTGAGGGTAACGTCATACTCCTCGGCAATCTTTTTGATTTCCTCGCGAAGCTCATCGTCGGTCATGTCTTTTGTCTCGTCAAGGATGAGCTTGAGCTGATTTACTATCGCAGCGGAGTCCGTGCTGCCGATCTCCTCGGCAAGCTCGGCCGTAACGGTCAGCTCCTGCGTGCCGACGAGCTTTGCATCCTCGTCGAGCTTTTTGCCGGTTATGTCCTCATAGGCCTTGTATATGCCCGTGAGCGCCGCCGTGCCGGATACGTCAAAGGGCGCAACGATCCTGACATTTGCGTCGGTAATGCCGGCAGTCACCATTGCGTTCATGTACATATCCGGGGTGCACCAGGTGATGTTCTTGACCTGAACGTCAAGCCCCTTGCCTTCATCGAGCGCTTCAATATACACGCAGGAGATGGACTTTGTTCCGATAAGGCTTTCATCAACCACCCCATTCAGGTACTCGCGCTCCTCGGCGTTCGTTACCGTCAGCTCCTTGACGTCGCCCCGGGAGATGCCGAATTCCTTGTATACATACGCGATATCGTCCGCGTCGAGGTCTGCGCCTATTACAGTGCGGCTGCCCTCGATAGCGTCGGCAAAGGCCATGCAGCTGCCGAGCATCAAAACGCAGAGAATAAGGGAAATAGCTTTTTTCATTTTAAAACCGTCCTTTCACGGATTTCCTTTACGGAAGTTTAACCATTGTAGTATATGTAAACTTCGTTTGTGTTAATTAACTATTAATTGTGCAGTTATATAAATAATAATTTAACGTTTTAAAGTTGTTGACATACTGTGAACAATGTGCTAACATACGCTCATAAATCCTGTGAAACCTCAAGGATCGCAAGAGACTGGGGGTGGAGGATGCTCTGGAGAATCCCGAAAGGGTGCCGAAGGTGTAAGGTGCGCAATGCGCCGAATCTCTCAGGCCAAAGGACAGAGAAAAGCATAAATTTGATTTGGATATGTTTTTCTGATATGTCTCCGGAGCTGCTGAAATTTTTTTCAGCAGTTTTTTTGTTGTTCAAAACAAGGAGGAAAAAAGAAAATGGATGCAGTATTGAAAGTCGTTCAGACCGTGAACCTTTACCTGTCGGATTATATCCTTATAGTCCTGCTTATCGGCTGCGGTTTGTATTTCAGCTTTAAGACGAAGTTCGTACAGATCCGCTGCTTCGGCGAGGGCTGGCGCAGAGTCTTCGGCAACTTCTCGCTGCACGGCGGCAAGCATGAGGGCGGCATGAGCTCGTTCCAGGCGCTTGCAACGGCTATCGCGGCTCAGGTCGGTACCGGAAACATCGTCGGCGCAAGCGGCGCTATCCTTGTCGGCGGCCCCGGAGCCATCTTCTGGATGTGGATCATTGCCTTCTTCGGCATGAGCACCATCTATGCTGAGGCGGTCCTTGCGCAGAAGACCCGTATCGTCAACCCCGACGGTACCGTGGCCGGCGGCCCTGTTTACTATATTAAAAGAGCCTTCAACAACAGCTTCGGAAAGTTTATGGCAGGCTTCTTCGCCGTCGCTATCATTCTCGCACTCGGCTTCATGGGCGCGATGGTCCAGTCCAACTCCATCGGTGAGAGCTGCCAGAACGCGTTCGGCATCCCGTCCTGGGTTATCGGCGCTGTCATCGCTGTCATCTGCGCGTTCATCTTCATCGGCGGTGCGCACCGTGTAGCGGCCGTTGCCGAGAAGATCGTCCCCATCATGGCTGTCCTCTACGTCATTGGCGGCATTGTCGTTCTCATCTGCCGCATCCAGTATGTCCCCGAAACCTTTGGGCTCATATTCAAGTACGCATTCAATCCCACCGCCGTCATCGGCGGCTCGATAGGCTTTGCAATAAAGCAGGCTATCTCCCAGGGTGTCAAGCGCGGCCTGTTCTCCAATGAAGCCGGTATGGGCTCGACTCCTCACGCGCACGCCCAGGCAAAGGTCAAATGCCCCCATGATCAGGGCGTCGTTGCAATGGTCGGCGTGTTTATCGACACCTTTGTCGTCCTGACCATGACCGCGCTCGTCGTTATCTCCACCCTGTACACCGGTGACGGCATACTCTCCGGCGTTATGACCAGCTCCGACAATCTTGCTGCGCTCGGTGTTGCAAAAACGAATCTCGCACAGCTTGCCTTCGGCAGCGTGTTCGGCGAGAAGCTCGGCAGCGCATTCGTTGCGATCTGCCTGCTGTTCTTCGCGTTCACGACCATCATCGGCTGGAACCTCTTCGGCCGCATCAATATTGAGTACCTGTTCGGCAAGAAGGCGGTTCTGCCGTATTCGATCATCGCCATCGCGTTCATCTTCCTCGGCTCGCTTCTTTCCAATGACCTCGTATGGGAGCTGACGGATATGTTCAACCAGCTCATGGTTATCCCGAACGTCATCGCATTGCTTGCCCTCGGCGGTCTGGTCGCTGCCAGCGCCAAGGCCGGCAGCAGCGAAACGCTTGAAAATAAGAAAAAGTAAGATTAAGATATTATGAAAAATCCCGTCCTTTGGACGGGATTTTTCAATATTCTCTTTTCGCAACAGCGGCGAATGAGCCGATAGAGGTAACAGTAAAGTAGCCAAGCGCTGTCAGCAGCGCTTTTTTCATGTCCTCACTCTTAACGTCAAACGAAGCCAGTGTGCCGCTTATGCGCTCAAGCCAGTAACCTGACAGCTGTATCTCCTTTTCGGCCAGTGCCGTGTCCGCCAGTGCGAGGACTATCGTCAGAACCATCGGCAGCACGAGGCATATGGCTATAGCGCCGCCCGTTTTCTGCAAGACTGTGCTTATCGCGTAAAACAGCGAAGCCTCCGCGAGCATGACGGCCAATTGGCACAGCAGTGTCTTCACAGTGTCCGCGTCAAATGGCTGCTCTCCCGGCACGCAGAATATAGTTCCGACGAGATAGCCCGCCGCCATGCAGGCTATAGTCATAATCGCCGACGCAAATAAGACGGCGATGAGCTTTGCCGAGAAAATGCCGAGACGGGTGTAGCCGCGCGTAACGATATTGCGTATCGTGCCGGAGACATAATCCTCGCATACGAAAAGAGGAACGAACACACCGATGACCATGCTCAGCGTTCCGCCGGATACCGCGCCTATCATTACGCTCATGCCGTCTATGCCCATTTGACCGATATCCACGGCGTCCTTTTGCATGAGATATGTCGTGTAGGTAGAAACAAACAGCATAGCCACGGCGACGGCAAGGCAGATATAAAAGCTCTTTTGACGGATGAGCTTGTGAAATTCAAAATGCAGAAGCTTTCCCATGTCACTTACCCATCCTTTCGAGGAAGTATTCCTCAAGGCTCGACGTCTGCACCGAAAGCTCGCTGACCCGTATCCCGTGGCGCACGAGCAGGCGGTTTATCCTGTCGCTCTGGCCGAGCTTATCGTACATGCAGATGCAGTCGTCCTGTACCTTGATAGCCTCTGGCTTTACTATACACGATAAAAGCGCCGTCGCCTTGGGGATGTTATTGACCCTGAGCTTCAGATGGTGGCGGCAGCGGACCTCAAGCTCCTGTGCCGTTATCTGCTCTATGAGAACGCCGTCATTTATTATTCCATAGGTCGTGACTATCTTCGACAGCTCGTCAAGCAGATGACTGGACACGAGGAAGGTAACGCCCTTTTTCTGATTGAGCGTGAGTATAACGTCGCGTATCTCCTTGATGCCGGCGGGATCGAGGCCGTTTATCGGCTCGTCGAGCACGAGAAATTCCGGGTGTCCGAGCAGGGCTATGCCTATGGCAAGGCGCTGCTTCATGCCCAGTGAAAACTGCCCGGCCTTTTTCCTTCCGACTCCCTTGAGGCCTACAAGCTCGAGTATATCCTCAAGCTCGTCGGCGTCGGCTCCGGTCAGTATCGCAAAGCGGCGCAGGTTTTCAAGCGCCGTGCAGTTTTTGTAGATGCACGGATACTCAAGCAGCGCACCGATGCGGTGCCTTGCTTCATTTTCATTCTCTTTTCCGCCGAAGAGCTCTATACTGCCGCCCGTCGGCATAGCCGCTCCGAGTATAAGGCGCATAAGTGTCGTCTTACCGGCTCCGTTTTTACCGATGAAGCCGTATATCTCGCCCTTTTTTATCTGCATGCTTACATTTTTAACGGCTGTTTTTTCGCCGAACTGCTTAGTCAGGCATTGCGTGCGCAGAACGTAATCCAAATAATTCGCCTCCCGGTGAATTGACTTTTAGTTTATTAACTATATAATATATTATAAATCGGAAAAAATCAACAAGAGCTGGTGAACGATATGCCGGAAATGAAGATAATTGCACGAATAAGTACGCCGTTTAAAACAAAATTCGGTATTCCGCGTCAGAGCGGTGTTACGCCGGATGTAAAGGGTGAGATCATGTTCGAGCCGGACTACCGCGAGATAGAGGCCGTGCGCGGTCTCGAGGGCTTTTCGCATATATGGCTGATATGGTACTTTTCCGAGTCCGTGAGCGATAAATGGTCGCCGACGGTTCGCCCGCCGCGCCTCGGCGGTAATGTACGCATGGGCGTTTTTGCGACGCGCTCACCGTTCAGACCGAACCCTATCGGCCTGTCATCCGTAGTACTTGAGAGAATAGAGTATACAGACGACCGCGGACCTGTGCTGCACGTTCGCGGGGCCGATCTTATGGACGGAACGCCGATATTCGACATTAAGCCGTATGTCGCCTATGCCGACTCTCACCCCGACGCGAGCGGTGGCTTTACGGATAAGACAGAGTTTAAAAAGCTGTGCGTCGAGCTTGGTGCCGGCGTAACGCCGCCGCTGTCCGAGGGCCTTATTGAGGTGCTCGAGAACGATCCGCGCCCCAGATATCATGACGATCCCGAGCGCGTTTACGGCATGGAGTATGACGGCCGCGAGGTAAAGTTCCGTGTCCGCGGCGATACCCTGACTGTTATTGAAATCCGGTGAAAAGCTTGACGAACAGAGTGATAGGTGCTATATTAATCTTACCAAGTGGTAAATAAAAACGGGTCGTGTGCCATGGCTGAAGTAAAGCTGAAAATAAGTGATATCGACTGCGCCGCCTGCGTAGGAAGGGTGCGCCGCGCCCTTGCCGAGTGCCTTGGCGTTGAAGCTGTGCAGGTGAGCTATGCCTCGGGCAGGGCGGAGATACGGTATGACGAGGATAAGACCGACCTTGCAGGCATTGTTAAATGTGTGAAAAAAGCGGGCTTCGGAGTTCCGACCGAGACTGCGCTCGTAAAATGCGAGGATCTCGCCGCAGCCGAGGCGACGCTGGATGCGATGGATTGCGTTGCAAGCTTTGAGCGCGATGAGAAAAGCGATGCTGTAAAAGCTCAGCTTTGGCCTGTGGGAGCAGATGAGGAGCACATAGCTTGTGTTATCGGCATGCCTGCCGAGGTGACGATAGAGAGACACGACGAAGAAGGCGGCGTAGCGGTGAAGCAAAGCGCGTTTCTGCGCGGCGTTTTTGCGGCGATCTTTTTTTCGCTGCCGCATCTCCCGTGAGAGCCGCCGCCTGCTACAACGCGGGCAGGCTTGCTTCCTATACCGTCATCGGTGCCGTTTTCGGTGCTCTCGGTATGGCCATAAGCTACACGATGCAGACCAAAAGCATTGCATTCACGATGATAGGCATACTCGTTGCACTCATCGGCATAAATATGTGGGGGCTGCTGCCCGGCTTGCGATCGATCGTGCCGCAGCAAAGCTCATATTGCTCTGTGACCAACGGTGCTTGCCGACGATTTGCGGCGCGGCCTCTTATTGTGGGACTTCTGACGGGTATATTGCCTTGCGGCTCCATGTACGCTATGTGGCTGTTTGCAATGTCCGGAGGAAGCGCCGGAAGGGGAGCGCTCGTAATGCTTGCATTTGCGCTCGGAACGGTGCCGCTGATGCTGCTTTTCGGTTCTCTGGGCTCGCTTATACCTCGCAGGTACATGAAATACATGGTAAAGCTCAGTGCCGTCCTTGTTACGGCCTTCGGCATAAAGATGCTCCTGGGCGGATTGAAAATATCCGGCCTGTTATAAGATATCGACAAAATGCACAGTATTGTACTGTGCATTTTTACTATTGAAATACTTCAAATTATTGATATAATGTATTTAAAATTTTGAATCATAGGAGAGCCTGCTATGAAATATATTATCATTGTATTGATTGCCTATCTGTTGGGCTCGTTTTGCGCGTCAATTCCACTGTCAAAGCGCGTGTATGGCGCAGATGTGCGCAAAAAAGGCAGCGGCAATGCAGGGGCAACGAATATGGCGCGAGTTTACGGAATGAAGGCCGGGCTCGCGACCTTCGCCCTGGACGCCGTAAAAGCGGTAGCCGCCATGCTCATAGGCTCATACCTCGGCGGCACTGCCGGTGAGGCACTTGCCGGAGCTGCCTGTATATTCGGTCACTGCTTTCCGGTGTATTTCTCCTTTAGCGGCGGAAAGGGCGTATCAGTCGGTGCGGCCTTGGGGCTGATGACGGGGCTTTGGGAATTTGCCATTATCATGGCGGTGTTTTTTGCCGTGAGTCTGTCCACGCGCAAGGTATCGCTGGGCTCGATGTGCGCCGCAGTTTCGTTGCCGTGCGCAGCGGCTCTTACAAATGCTGAAAAACCAATGCTTTATATGTGCATTTTTTCCGCTCTGCTTGTCGTTTTTATGCACCGTGTCAATATCAAAAGGCTCATTAGCGGAACAGAGGGCGACTTCCATGCAAAAAAATAGTTGAGAAAATTTAAGCTCCAATTTGTTCAAAATGTCGAATTTGCTCATAGAGAGCGTCACGGTATTGACAAATAAGTCATAAATGTTGTAACATGGTCATACCAACAAGGCGGACACAGGGAAGGCCCGCGTATAATTAATTAAAGGAGAATTATCATGCCTAAATTTGATGAAGTAACCGGCAAGCAGTTTTTGGAAGACTATAACGGAAAAGCGCTCTTCAAGGAGTTCATTCCCGTCATCGGAAAGATGCCCAGCATTGCATATGTTCCTTTCCACAAGAAGCAGGCGAAGGATGTTGTTGGCTATGTTCTCAGCAAGGGCTACTGCGATCAGGCAGCGGCCGACGCACTCATTGCAAAGTTCAATGAGCTGTATGGCGACAAATAATTAAAGAATCGATAAAGTCCTGCCCATCAGGCAGGGCTTTTTTAAAAGCAATGTGATCAAGGAGGAAGACTATGGATTTTAAGAGCATGACAGTTAAGGATTTCTTTGAGGTCAACGGCGGTAGGGAATTGTGTGAGCAGTATGCCCCAAATCTGCTGAAGTATCCCGTCAAGCTGTTCTATAAAAAAACCTGCGGCGAGATATTCGATCTGATCACAAGCAAGGGTCTTGTTCCGGCCGACAAGGCAGCGGCGATAGAAGCCGCGATAAAGGCTAAATAAGAAAGCTCCGACCAACCGGTCGGAGCTTTCTTATTTTACTATCAGACGCCGTAGTCCCAGTTGACTGCCTTCTTGGAGTCAATGAGGCTCTGATATACGCCAAGGTGAGCTACTGCAGCCAGCAGGTTACCTTTGAGCTTGAACTTGCCCTTGACGAGAGGGGTCTTGGAATCCCATTCGCCGGTGATGACCTTTGCGAAGTTCTCGTAAGGCCCTATGACGGTGAAGCTTGCATCGGGAGCGGTGTCCTCGCCGTAGCCGAACTTGTAATCGACACAGACATTATCCTGAACGTCAACATAGAACCAGAAAGTACTGCCGTCGGGATTGTCGGTCCATACCTCGGTGTAAGTATAGGTGTTGAGCTTTCCGGGTTTCTTCTCAGAGAACTTGGGCAGAACGTCTGCGCGCAGTTTCTCGAACCATTCCTCGTTAAGAGCTTTTGCCATGATTATTCCTCCTAAAGTGTTGTGTGCCGCTTTGCGCACGCATAAAAAGCTTTTACATTATAACTGCGGAAAACCCGAAAATCAAGGCAATAAAAGCCAAAAACAGTTATTTGACCAATATAGTCCAAAAATACTCGCAAAGCTATGAATTCGTATAAAAAACAGCACGATAATGCAGCAACATAATAGGCGAATGCTTTATATTCAAAGCACAAGGCTGTAACGTAAAGGCAACAAAATGAAAAAGCCGGTGGAATATTCCGCCGGCTTTTTCGTTTTGAGACATCATTCGCCGCCGAGATAATCCGTCAGCAGCTCATGTAAGAGCTCGTCTCTGTCGATCCTGCATATAAGGCTTCTTGCATTGTTGTAATTTGTGATGTATGTCGGATCCTCGGAAAGAATGTACCCGACAAGCTGGTTAATAGGATCATAGCCTTTAACCTTAAGCGAATTGTATACGGACGACAGGATCTCGCGCATTTCGGTCTTGCTGTCAACGACAGCAAATTTTCTTGTGATGTCTTCCATAATTATCACTCCTCGGTCAAAAAATATCTTGCTGCTATTATAACCAGTTTATTCTCGATTGTAAAGCAAATATGCGGGAAATCTTGCAGACGAAGCTCGAAATTTGACGTTTTTAACGCATCAATGCGCCGAAATCACGCTCCAGCGCTTCAAGAACGGCCTTCATCGTCTCCTCAGCGTGCTCGTCGGTCAGGGTCTGATCGTCGGCTCTGAGCGTCAGCGAGAAGGCGACGGATTTCATGCCGTCTGCGATGTGCGAGCCCGTATAGATATCAAACAGCGTACAGTCCTTGAGATACTTTCCGCCGGCTTTTTTGATGCAGTCGATGAGCCTTGCCACAGGAACGGACTTATTGCAGACGACGGCGATATCACGCGTGACAGCGGGGAATTTGGGCAGCGGAGTGTAAACAGGGTCGGGACCGCAGCTATCCAGCAGCTTTTCAAGAGAAAGCTCGGCGCAGTAAAGCTCTGTGTCAACGCCGTAGTTTGCTGCGGCCAGCGGATGGATCTGACCGAACACACCGACGCAAGCATCGCCCACCCAAACTGCCGCGCAGCGGCCGGGGTGATATGAGGGATTATCGGTGCAGGCCTCAAAGCGAACATTCTCTGCCCGAAGATCCTTCATAACGGCCTCGATGAGCCCCTTGACGGTGAAGAAATCGATCTTCGCGCCGTAGGCTCCGAGGGTGAGATACTTCTTCTCAACGGCAAGGCCGTCCTTGCCGCCGAGGTGATAGGTCCTTCCGAGCTCGTAGAGCCTTACCTCCTTGTTGCGGAAGTTGTAGTTTCGGGTGAGTATCTCAAGCATGGACGGCAGCGTGGTCGTGCGCATGATGGAGGTGTCCTCGCCCAAAGGGTTGAGGATCTTAAAGCTTGCGCGCTCGGGGGAGTCTGCCGGCATGCGGATCTTGTCGTAATAGGCGGGGGAGATGAACGAGTAGGTGATTATCTCGTCATAGCCCGCAGCACGGCACAGTGCGCCGAGGCGCTGCTCAAGAAGCTGCTCGTCCGAGTAGCCGCCGAGGGTGCTCTCACCGGAGACCAGGGTACAGGGAATGTTGTTGTAGCCGTAGAAGCGTGCGACCTCCTCGGCAAGATCGGAGTAGTGGCCGACGTCGCTTCTCCATGAGGGAACGCTTATAGTCTCGCCGTCAACGCCGAATTGCAGGCTGCGCAGGATATCCTTCATCGTCTCGACGGAAACGTCGGTTCCCAAAAGCGCGTTTATCTTATCCGGGCGCAGTGCAAGCACCGTCTGCTCGGGAACGGAATTTACGATATCTATAACGCCGTCAACGACCTCACCTGCGCCGAGCAGCTCGACCAGCTCACAGGCTCTGTCAACTGCCGGGAGGGTGTTCATCGGGTCAAGCCCCTTTTCAAACTTCGCCGAAGCCTCGGTGCGCATACCCAGCGACAGAGCACCCTTGCGGATGCAGGTGCCGTCGAAGTTGGCAGACTCAAACACAACATCCACCGTATCGTCAACGATCTCGCTGTTCTCGCCGCCCATGATGCCGGCAAGACCGACGGCGCGGGTATCATCGGCGATTACGAGGATGTTGGGGTTGAGCTTTCTGACATTGCCGTCGAGCGTCGTGAGCTCCTCGCCCTCATTTGCACGGCGAACTATGATCCTGCCGCCCTTGACGTAGCGATAGTCAAACGCGTGCATCGGCTGGCCGTACTCCATCATGACATAGTTTGTGATATCGACGATGTTGTTTATCGGTCTTACGCCCATTGCGCGCAGCCTCTCGCGCATCCACTTCGGAGAGGGCGCGATCTTTACGTTGCGCACCATGCGTGCGGTATATCTCGGGCAGAGGTCGGCTGCCGGGGTCTCGACCGACAGAAGCTCGGTAAGAACGCCGTCCGCTCCGCCCCTGACGACGGGGGTATGGGACTTCAGCTCCTTGCCGAAGGTCGCCGCCGCCTCACGCGCAAGACCGATGACCGACAGACAGTCGGGACGGTTGGGCGTTATCTCAAACTCGATGACATGATCGTCTGCGCCTATAACGGGCTTTATATCGTCGCCGGGCTTTACACCGTCCTCGTGAAGGACGAATATGCCGTCGGGTATGCAGTGGGGGAATTCCGCCTGCTGAGCATGCAGATCAGCGAGAGTGCAGATACTCTCGGCTTTAGTATTGTACGCTACCATGTCGCCGGCGTGGATGTTTTGACAGCCGGTTGTGACAGCAGCGCATGAGCTGCCGGTATCCAGCTCGCACTTCCACAGATTAACGCCCGCATTTTCAACGGCGGTGACCGAAGCGGCTATAACAGGTCCGAACACCTTGTCACCCGCCGCAATATCGGAAGGGATCGAGGGCTTATCCTTATCCAGCGGATGATAGTCATTTAAAAGCGCGGCGGCGGTGATGACACCGTAGGGGAAGTCGCGCTCGTCGAGCTCCAGCTCCTTGAGAGAGCACAGCATACCGTTTGACAGCACGCCTCTTAGCTTGCCCTTTGTTATCTTTTTGCCGCCGGGCAGCATTGAATTGTGCAGTGCGACAGGGATGAGGTCGCCGGCATGGATGTTCCACGCGCCGGTGACTATCTGAACGGGCTCGACCTGACCGACATCTATTTGGCAGACCCACATATGGTCGGAATCGGGGTGCTTTTCCATGGAGAGGATCTTGCCGACGAGGACGTTTTTGATCTGCGCGCCCATATCCTCATATGTCTCGACCTTCGAGCCGGACAGGGTCATAGCCTCGGAAAACTCATGGTCGTCAATATCGCTGACGGAAACGCCGTCAACAAACTCGGTGAGCCATTTTCTGCTTAAATTCATATCATTTCTCCTCCCATCAGAACTGTTCCAGGAAGCGGACGTCGTTTTCGAATATCAGACGCAGATCGGAAATCTTGAATCTGCGCATAGCCAGGCGCTCAAGCCCCATGCCGAAGGCCCAGCCGGTGTACTCCTCGCTGTCGATTCCGCTCATCTCGAGCACCTTCGGGTGGATCATGCCTGCGCCGAGGACCTCTATCCAGCCCTCGCCCTTGCAGGTGGGGCAGCCCCTGCCGCCGCACTTGTGGCACTGAACGTCCATCTCGCAGCTCGGCTCGGTGAAGGGGAAGTGGTGCGGTCTGAATCTTGTGACGGTTCCCTCTCCGAAGAGCTCCTGCATGACAAGATTAAGGGTGCCCTTGAGGTCTGCCATGGTGACGTTTTTGTCTATGACCATGCCCTCGATCTGATGGAACATCGGAGAGTGCGTCGCATCGACCTCGTCCTTACGGTAAACTCTGCCGGGAGCGATGATGCGGATGGGCAGCTTCATGGTCTCCATTGCGCGAACCTGCATGGGGCTTGTCTGCGAGCGGAGCATGACGCGGCTGTCGGTGTCAAAATAAAACGTATCCGACCAGTCGCGGGAGGGATGCCCCTCCCCGGCGTTGAGCTTATCGAAGTTATATGTCGCAAGCTCGATCTCCGGACCGTCAAGAACAGTAAAGCCCATGCCGACGAAAATGTCCTTTATCTCGTCGAGCGCCTTGTACATCGGGTGCTTATGGCCCAGGCGGATCTCCTCGCCGGGGACGGTAACGTCGACCGTTTCAAGCTCAAGACGGGCCTCCAGAGCGGCGGCCTCGAGCTTTTTGCGCGTATCGTCTATGGCATCTTCGAGCTCGGCGCGTATTTGGTTTGCAAGCTGACCCATGACGGGGCGCTCGTCTGCCGAGAGCCTGCCCATCTGCTTTAGTATTGCGGTCAGTTCACCCTTCTTGCCGAGATATTTAACCCTCAGCGCTTCAAGATTTTCGGGACTGTCAGCGTTGAGAATGGCCTTGACGGCGCTTTCCCTGAGCTGATTCATCAATGCTTTCATTGTATCTCTCCTTATATTCAGATCAAAAATAAACAAAAAAACAGCCTTACGTCCGCACTGGGACGAAAGACCTGTCTTCCGCGGTACCACCCTTATTCGATGTTTATCGCACTCAAATGGCTTTAACGGAACCGCCGCCGGGGATTGGCCGGAGCTCACGGGCGAACTGAATATCCGCGTCACGGGCGGCTTGCAGCCGACGACCGCCGTTCTCTGAGTGACGCCGCGATATTATCTTCCCGATCGAAGCAATATCTGTATTACTATAGTATTAAAGCCCACATTTAAATAAATGTCAAGAGCAAATTTGAATAATATTCGTCCGAAACGGCTAATAGAATAGAATGAGTATACCTTCGGAGGTAAAATATGAAAAGAGTATTGCCGTTTATACTGTGCCTTATCCTGCTGTGTGGCTGTGCTGACGATGGAAAGACGCAGTTTGCCGAGTTTGTGAAAATCGTTTCGTCGACGGAGAACATATCGTTTTCGGCTCACGTATCGGCACAGTATGACGATAAGACGGCCGAGTTCACCCTCGCCTACGAGCAGACAAAGGACACAGCGTCCGTTTCGGTCGTTGAGCCTGAGCTTTTATCCGGCATCAAAGCAAAGCTTTCTGGAGAAAGCCTCAGCCTTGAATATGACGGTGCGATGCTGGATATCGGAACGCTTGACGACGCAGAGCTGAGCCCCGTGTCCGCGCTGCCGCTTATTGTCTGCGCAATGCGCGACGGGCATTTGGAGATAAGCTGGGTCGAGGGCGATATGATAGCCGCACGCATCATACCGGCTGACGATTACGTCGTAACGCTGTGGATAGACTCAAGCCTCACGCCGTGCAGCGCCGAGATAAGCTATAAGGAAAAAACCGTCGTGAGCGTCGAGATATCCGACTGGACTGTAAGCTAATAACCCCGGTATAAAATTCACACCATGGTGGGAGAATATAGTCAGCACACTACATAAGATGTAGCGGGCGACTATTATTCGGAGTGTGAATTAAATTGAGTATAGTCAAACGTGGAGATATCTTTTACGCTGATCTCAGTCCCGTTGTGGGCTCGGAACAGGGCGGAATGCGCCCCGTGCTCATCGTCCAGAACGACACCGGCAATAAGCACAGCCCGACTGTTATTGCCGCGGCCATAACAAGTCAGACCGGCAAGGCCAGGCTTCCGACTCATATCGAGCTCAATGCCCAGAGCGTGGGGCTTTCACGCGACAGCGTTATACTTCTTGAACAGATACGCACCATCGACAAGTCGCGCCTGCGCGAGCGCATGGGAAAGCTTGATGATAACACCATGACAAAGGTCGACAATGCCATTGCCGTGAGCTTCGGATTATGAAAAAGCTCCTCGAGCCATGCTCGGGGAGCAATTTTAAGGAGGACATGGATATGCGGAGCCTGCCTGTTTACATAGACGGAAAAAGCTGCGGAGAACTTAACATCAATCAGGACGGGCTTATGAGCGTCTTTACGGCGCAGTGCGGCGCAAAGCCCGGAAAGCCGGTTCGCCTTTATCTTTACGGCGGCGGAAAAAGCGCACTTTTGGGAACAATGCAGCCAAACGGTACGGGGCTCACTATAACCCGCCGCTTTTCCCGTGCGGATATAAAAAAGCTGCCGGAGAATATCGAATACGCCGCCGACAGGCCGATACGGGAAAGCGGCGTGAGCGACACTCTGTGGCGGCGCGGCAAAATGGGCTGCCTTATAGCAGACGGACTTATCGCAATACCGGCCGACGAAGCTTTGCTCGGCCACGTTTCGGATAGGCTGCGGCGCATAGACGGGAGAACATTTTTGATATTTGAAAGAAAACTGTGATATCTGTGGAAATTTTTCGCCGCTTGTGCTAAGATACAAACATAACAGATAAAGCAATGGAGGTATCGGCTATGCTGATGACTGATGTTATCGTTAGAAAGCGCGAGGGCGAAAAGCTCAGCGCCGAGGAGATAAAATTCGTCGTGGACGGCTACACGCGAGGCGAGATACCCGACTATCAGATGTCGGCGCTCCTTATGGCTATACTGCTGCGCGGCATGGACAGGGAGGAGACGCTTGAGCTTACCATGGCGATGCGCGATTCCGGCGAGACGCTGGACCTGAGCGCCATAAATGGCGTCAAGGCAGATAAGCACTCGACAGGCGGCGTCGGCGATAAGACCTCGCTCATACTCTGCCCGATGGTAGCCGCGCAGGGCGTGAAGATTGCAAAGATGTCCGGCCGCGGCCTCGGTCACACGGGCGGTACGATAGACAAGCTTGAAAGCTTCCCGGGCTTCAACACGGGTATTTCCGAGGAAAAGTTCATTGAAAATGTCAATAAATTCGGTATCGCCATCGCGGGACAGACGGCCGATCTCGACCCGGCGGACAAGAAGATGTACGCCTTGCGCGACGTTACCGGCACCGTGCCGAGCATACCGCTCATCGTGAGCTCCATCATGAGCAAAAAGCTTGCCGCCGGAGCGGATGTAATAGTCCTTGACGTTAAGTCCGGCAGCGGCTCGTTCATGAAAACGGCAGAGGATGCGCAGGAGCTTGCGGAAAACCTCACCGCCGTCGGAAAGCTTGCGGGAAAAAAGACCGTTGCCGTCATAACGGATATGGACGAGCCCCTCGGAAATGCGATAGGCAATGCACTCGAGGTCAAGGAGGCCATTCAGGTCCTGCACGGCGAAAAGCAGGGCGAGCTGCTCGAGCTGTGCCTGACGCTGGGTGCGTGCATACTCACCGAGGCCGGCATTGCAGAAAACGACGCTACGGCGCGCAAAATGCTTGAAAAGGGCATAGAGGACGGCTCGGCGCTGGAAAAGCTCGCGGAGCTCGTCGAGGGGCAGGAGGGCGACAGACGTGCGGTTTTCGATACCTCGCTGCTGCCGCAGGCACCCGTTCAATTTGAAGCGGTGTGCGACCGCACGGGCTATGTAAAGCATATCTGCGCCGATGAGGTCGGCCTTGTCTCCATGCACCTCGGCGGCGGAAGAGCTACCAAGGAGAGCGTCATAGATCTTTCCGTCGGTATTATCCTAAAAAAGAAGGTTGCCGACAAGGTTGAGGCCGGGGAGAGCCTCGGCACAATCCATGCGCAGAGCCTTGAGGCAGCGAGGAGGGCCGCCGAAATGCTGAACGCCTGCTACACCGTTGTTCCCGACCCGGTAGAAAAACCTGCATTTATAAAGGGTATAGTAAGATAAACGAAAAGCTCAGGTCGTTTGACCTGAGCTTTTAACTTGCAATTGCTATCAGTACCGAGGCTAAAACTATCAGCAGCGAAAAGCCTATCTCACCGGCCCAGACCATGCGGAGCTGATCCTCGGATATGACCATGCCGTAGCCTTTGGGCTTTTCCCGCGGCTGCGGCTCGGGCTCATCCGAGGGAACATCGGTCTCCTTAAGCTCGTTGAGAACGTCCTCAGCGTCTTCACCGCCGGGGAAAGAATACTCTTCGTCGAATGCCGGCTCCGGCTCGTTCTCCTTGCGGCGCAGCTTCGGTATTTTTATTTCGGGGATATTAAATTTCATATCGTTACCTGAAAAACGGCGGGCGCCAAAGCCCGCCGTTCTGATTTTATATTACTCGGCCTCGGCCAGCGCCTTAGCCTCTTCAATTACCTTCTGCTGAACATTGCCGGGAGCTTCCTCGTAGCGAATGAACTTGCAGGTGAAAGAACCGCGGCCCTGAGTCATGGAGCGCAGGTCGATGGTGTAGGAGCTCATCTCCGCCATGGGAACCTCGGCCTCAACGGTCTGCATGCCGTCCTCTGCGTTCATACCGAGAACGGTACCGCGGCGCTTGGAGGAGATATCGGACATGATATCGCCGAGGTTTGCATCGGGGATGGTGACCTGCAGAAGACCGATGGGTTCAAGAATGGTGGGCTTTGCCTTGGGGATGCCGTCCTGATATGCAAGACGTGCGGCGGTCTGGAAGGCCATATCGTTCGAGTCGACGGGGTGATAGGAGCCATCGTACAGAGTCGCCTTCAGGCCGACCAGCGGGTAACCGGCGAGAACGCCCTTCTGAACTGCATTGCGCAGACCCTTCTCAACGGAGGGGAAGAAGTTCTTGGGGACAGAGCCGCCGAAGACCTCCTCTGCGAATATCATGTCGTCCTGCTCATCCTGCGGCTCGAAGCGGATCCAAACGTCACCGAACTGACCGGAACCGCCGGACTGCTTCTTGTGACGGCCGTGAGCCTCAACCTTGCCCTTGATCTTCTCGCGGTATGCAACGCGAGCGGGCTTTAGCTCGGTCTCGACGCCGAAGCGGCTCTTGAGCTTTGCGCACAGAACGTCAACCTGAATGTCGCCCGCGCCGGAGATGACCATCTGATGGGTCTCTGCGTTGTTGACGAGGGTAAAGGAGACGTCTTCCTCGTTAAGTCTTGCAAGACCGCCGGCGACCTTGTCATCCTGGCCCTTGGTCTTGGGGGAGATAGCCATGGAGTAGCAGGGATCGGGCATCTCGAGCGCCGGAAGCTCGACCTCGTGCTTGGGATCGCAGACGGTATCGCCGGTCTTCCACTCCATCTTGCCGACGGCAACAATGTCGCCGCAGCAGGCTTCCTTGACCTCGGTGGTCTTCTTGCCGCAGATGGTGTAGAGTCTGCCAAGCTTGTCGGTGCTGGAGGCGCGGACGTTGCGCAGCGACAGGTCGGCGGTAATCTTTCCGGAGACGACCTTTACGAAGCTGTACTTGCCGAACTGATCGGAAACGGTCTTGAAAACAAAGCCGCAAACGGGATCGGCAGACTTATCCTCCGGAGCGGGGACGTAGTCGCAGACAGCCTGAAGGACAGCCTCGGTGCCGATGTTGGACATTGCCGCGCCGCAGACGACGGGAACGACACTGCGCTCTGCAAGACCTGCCTTGAGGCCGACAACAATCTCTTCGTCGCTAAGCTCCATGGTGTCGAGGAATTTTTCCATGAGCTCTTCGGTAACGGCTGCCGCCTCCATGAGCTCCATGCGCAGCTCTTCAACCTTGTCCGCATCGGCTGCGGGAACGGCTACCTTTGCGGTCTTGCCGCCCTTGGTCTGATAAGCGGTGTTATGAACGAGGTCGATAACGCCGCTGCCGTCGGACATGGGGATCATGACCGGGCAGATGGCCGCACCATACTTTTCCTTGAGCGCGGACAGGACAGCGTAATAGTCGCCGTGCTCTTCGTCTATCTTCGAGATGTAGAACATTGCGGGAACGCCGGCCGCCTTAAGATATTTCCAGCTTCTCTCCGCACCGACGGTAATGCCGTCCTTGGCAGAGCAGAAGATGATGCCGGTCTCAACAACGCGGATAGCGGCGAGAACGTCGCCGACGAAGTCGAAATAGCCGGGGCAGTCAAGAACATTGATCTTGCAGCCGCCGAAGCTTACGGGAGCGACGGAAGTCGCGATGGTAATCTGGCGCTTGATCTCTTCAGCGTCATAGTCGCAGACGGTATTGCCGTCGGTGACCTTGCCCATACGGTCGATAGCGCCGGTCGTAAACAGCATGCTTTCGGCAAGGCTGGTCTTACCGCTGTTGCCGTGACCCATGAAGCAGATGTTGCGGATGTTTTTTGTTTCGTAGCTCATGTGTTGCTTCCTCTCTTGAAAGATATATTAAAAATTTAATTTCGCATAAAAACGCAATCGATTTATTATACACTATTGTATATTTAATGGCAACATTTTTTTAGGGCGTACTTATTGTAATGCTGAGGATGACCGTTACAAACAGCCACGCGAGCAGATAGCTCAGCGCTGTCACGACGCCGGGCAGTGCGCTCAGGCTTATGATAAACATGACGAGCATGCCGATAACGGCGCTCATTACGCTGAGCATGACGCTCAGCCTTATGCGATTAAACAGCGTCTTGCCGTGGTCGGCCAGGCTCACGAGCGGGCCGAGCCCCTCACGCGAGATAAGAGCCGAGGGCTTGCTGCCGTCGGATGGCTCTGCGCCGGATATCGCATAGCGCTCCGAGTACGGCGGAAAGTCGAAGCCGTCTGTCGGCATATCGAATTTAACGGACAGCATCGAGGGCGTGATGTTGAAGTCGCGCACGGCGAATATCGCATGCCTGCCCGAACCGACGAGCTCCGTCAAAGCGCTCTTTACGGCATCCGAGGCGGTGTATTCCATCTCAAACACGCCGCAGATAGCGCCCGCAACGGCAACATAAACGCCGTTATTGAGGACATATTTGTCCGGCAATACAACGCCCATAAGACGCATGAATGCAGCATTGCCGCAGAAAACGGACTCTCCGTCTACCATGGCGGTAAGGCCGCCGCTTTCGTGCACCGAGAAGGCCTCAACGTCCATGAGACTGCTGCCGGCCTTGCGCATGAGTTCATTAAACGGATCTACCATTGCGCTGCCGGAGGCGGATATTATGCTTCCGGCAAAGGATATTATCCTCTCGGGCTGCATACCGGCGAATACGCGCGTTCGGCTTATCTTGACGCAGCCCTTCGGGAACAGATCGGCATCTGTTATGATAAGGTGCTTTGCCTTGCCGATGTCATAAAGCCCCGACCAGCCTGCTATCGTTGAGCCGCTGCGTATGAGGCTTTTTATCGAAATGAAAAACGGCAGGGGGAAGCTTATGAGCATCGCAATGGGCGCGGCACACACGAATATGCCGGAGAGGATGTGCGCAAAGGCCGAAAAGCTCTTGCTGACAGCGGCGGCGACAATGCTCAAAATGAGGGCTGCTGCAATAAAGTACGGCGTAAGCACGCCGAAGACCGATTCGTCCGGACCGTCCTCCTCGGTGCGGCGGACTATGCCGTCGACGGGCTTTCTGCCCTTGACAAGTGTGATATCCCCGCCGGAAAGCTCGGACTCGGCTGTCAGAACATACGGATGCCTTGACACGGCCGCGGTACTGAATATGACACGGTTGCTGCGTGCGTTCATAACACAGCCGAGCAGAGTAAACGCTATCGTCAGCGAGGGAATAACGCAAAACGGCACGACCTTCTCTCCGACGTTTGCCGCGGACAGAAAAGCGTCTGTCATGCAGAAAAGGCACGATACGACGATTAGAGCGCTTGCGTGAAGCTTGAATTTAACTATGCTCGTTATGCCGGTCGTTATGATGTCAAGTCCGCAGAGCATGACGGATATCATCATGATAAGACACACGGCGCTTTTTACGCCCGCGTCAAACAGCGCTCCGGGCACGGGCAGACCGTAGGATATGTACATCATGACGGCGCACAGGATGAAGGCTATACGTGTTCTCAGCCGCAGACCGGCTATGTGCTTGTCGTAAAATCTCGCGGCCTTGTCCGGCGGCATCTCCTCGCCGAGCTCCTCCGATTCATAGCTCGTCTCGCCCAATGTCACCTGACTTTGCTTTATCTTCATTGCGATGAACGCGAGAGCGGAGATGACCGGCACGGCGACGGATTCGCGGAAAGACTTGGGCTCTCTGCGAACTTTTTCCCTTTTAGGCGGCTCAGGCTCTATAACGGTGTAATCCGCATCGGCCGCGTATTTATCCTCGGGGCTTTCCTCTATGCCCGAGCCCTCGTACAGATCGGGCTCCGACTCTTTTTGATTATCCTCAAAGCTGATCCTGGTATGCTCCGGGATATCCTCGGGCTTTGACAGATCGGCAGGGGAGCAAACCGGCTCAGTGCGCTTCTTTGTCGGCTCCGCGGCAGGCGCCGGCCCGGACTCGATCACGTGACCGCCGGTCTTGTCCTCATGCCTGAACTCGGCGATTATACGGTCTACCTCGTCGAGCGCCTCATCGGTATCACCGGTCTCAGCAGAGCCGGACAACGCTGCCGCTTCTTTTGCGGGAGCGGGAGAGCGTATGCTGTCCTCCGAGGCAAATTCGCGCCGGATCTTTTCCGGATCAAGCTTCGAGGTGCTCTCCGAAACGCTGTCCTCCGACTCAAACTCTGCGGCTATCGCATCAGGGTCAAAATCGTATTCCTTCTGTACGGGAGCGGAATTTATGCCATCGTTTATGGCGGCGGAGAACACCTCGTCGAGCGCCCCTGAAGCGTCCTTTATAGGCTCTCTCGGCTCAAAGACGGGCTTTTCGGAGACAGGCTCTTCGTCGAGAGAGCCGAACTCGCTTAATATACTGTCAAGGTCAAAATGGAAATTGACAGAGCTTTTATCGTTTGAACTCATAAATTACCCTCGGTCAGCCTCTGCGCTGGCGCAGGACTTCGTACATGATTATTGAAGCGGCGGCGGAAGCGTTCAGGGAGTTTATCCTTCCCGCCATGGGAATGCTCACGATAAAATCGCAGCTTTCGCGCACGAGTCTTCCCATGCCGTCGCCCTCGGAGCCGATAACGATGGCGCAGGAGCCGGAAAAGTCTGTTTTCCAAAGCTCACTGCTGCCCCCGGCCGCCGCGCCGTAGACCCAAACGCCCTCGTCCTTAAGCTCCTTGAGAACGGACGGGATGTTCGGAACGCGGGCTATCATCATATGCTCGGCGGCTCCGGCCGAGGCCTTGCCGACGATGGCGGTCAGCCCCGCGCTGCGGCGCTTCGGTATTATAACGCCGTGCGCTCCGGCGCACTCGGCGCTGCGGATTATTGCTCCGAGGTTTCTCGGATCGCTCACCTCGTCGCAGACGATGATAAACGGCTGCTCGCCGCGCTCCCCGGCAAGGTCGAGAATGTCGGATACCTCGCAGTATTCGTTGACGCCTACAAGCGCCACAACGCCCTGATGCGCCTTCGTCACCGACATGCCGTCAAGCTTGCGGCGGTCGGCATCGACAACGACTATCCCCGCCTCACGCGCCTTGGAAGCGATATGCCCCAGCGTTTTATCCGTCTCGCCCTTGGCTATGAATATCTTATCTATACTGCGCCCTACGCGCAGAGCCTCAATAACGGCGTTTCTTCCCTCGATTATATCGTTTTTGATTTCAAAATTGTTTTCTCTGTTTTGCATCTTTTCACCTATGCTCACATTTGCAGATAATAATACAAAATACATTCTAACATATCCTTGCAGAAGTTTAAAGGGAAAAGTTTTTTCCTGCGACAATTTTTTTGTGGACATTATAACGATTTGGATGTAAGATGCAAGATAGTATACTATAGATTACTATACCTAACTATGTCCTGCGAAAGGAAAGCAATATGAAAAAGCTTAATAAAAAGATAGACATGTTCTGCTACAGGCATCCGAAATTCGGAATACCGAACCTTATGCTGTACATCGTCGTTATAAGCCTTGCCGTCTGGCTGCTGAGCATTATGGACAGCAGCAGAACGCTTTTGAGCTACTTTGCGTTTTCACCCGAGCTCATACTGAAGGGCCAGGTCTGGCGGCTTATAACGTTTATGTTCATACCGCAGGATCTGAGCATGTGGGCTCTGCTGTTTTTTTATTTTTACTACTGGATCGGCAGTACGCTCGAACGCGAGTGGGGCACGGCGAGATTTAATATTTTCATCTTCTCCGGCGTTATACTGACCATTATCTACGGCATGGTGATTTACTTCATCACAGGGCAGTCGGCATCCATCGGAACCTATTACATCTACCTGTCGATGTTCTTTTCATTTGCGACGCTTTATCCGAACACGCAGGTGCTGTTCATGTTTATAATCCCCGTGAAGATCAAATGGCTTGCGTATATAAATGCGGCGTTCTTCGTGTTTGAGATGCTCTCGACCAAATTCCCGTTCAATCTCCTGCCGCTGATAGCGATGCTCAACTATCTCATCTTCTTCGGAGCAGATCTTATTTCGTCAATTTCCTCCGGCAGAACGCACTACAGCAAAACAACGGTCAATTTCAACCGCGAAAAGCAGAAGATCAAATACGAGCAGCGCCAGAAGGATTATAACTATAAATGCTGCGTCTGCGGCAGGACAGACAGAGATTTTCCGAATCTTGAGTTCCGCTACTGCTCAAAGTGCGCAGGCTATCACTGCTTCTGCCAGGATCACATAAACAACCACGTTCATTTCACTGAATAAGCATACAGGGTGGATAAGAATATGGATGAGAGAAAGAAAACTACGGTAAAGACCGTGATCGGGGCGGTCATACTTGCAGCGCTTCTGGTCGTGCTGGTGCTTGTCGTCATTCGCGGCGTCAAGGCAAATAAGAGTCTGGGCGAGGCGGCTGAGACCCCCATTGTGACTGCGGCGTCTACGCCGGCGCCCACTCCCGAGCCGACGCCCGCGCCCGTCGGCCTGCCTGACTTCAAGCCGCGCTCCGTTGACGGGACAGAGCCGGAAAGACTCATTTCAAGCACGGCCGTAATGGTCGACGGCGAGCTCGTCGAGGAGTACGAGAGCGATTATGAGATAAACTTCGACCTTCCCGAAAAATATACGGAGCTTGAAGGCGTCATAACCTTCCGCGGAGATAATTACCGCACCGGCGCGGCCTGCGGCACGGCAGCCGTCAGCAGTAAAACGCTCACAAAGCTCTGGACGAAATCGACTGGCGGCCTGAGCGATACCGACGGCATCTACTGGTCCGGAAGCGGATGGACAGGGCAGCCTCTTATCGTAAAATGGCCCGAGGCGACGCGCAAGAACATGAGCGCGATGTATGCCTGGGCACGCGAGAAAAAGGAGCTCGTCGAGGTCATTTACGCGACGCTCGACGGACATGTTTATTTCTATGAGCTCACGAGCGGAGAATACACGCGTGAGCCGCTGAATCTCGGCTTTAACTACAAGGGCGCGGGCGCTCTTGATCCGCGCGGCTATCCCATACTTTACGTCGGATCCGGCGTTAACAGCATAAACGGCAGATCACGAGTGAAGGTCGTCAACCTCATTGATAACTCCGTCATGTTTGAGTTCGGGCATAACGAAACCTTTGCAAACCGCAACTGGCATATGTTCGACTCATCGCCGCTTGTGAGCGCGGAAACAGATCAGCTCATCTATCCCGGAGAAAACGGAATACTCTACATCATCCATCTCAACACAAAATACAACGAGCAGACGGGAGAGCTGTCCGTGGACCCGGACAATATAGTGAAATGGAAGTACAGCAGCACAAGAAGCGGCAGCCGGTACTGGCTGGGTGTCGAGTCATCGGCTGCGATAATCAACAACTACATTTTTCTTGCCGATAACGGCGGAAATCTCATGTGTCTCGATCTCAATACGCTCAAGCTCGTCTGGGCGCAGGATGTCCTTGACGATACAAACTGCTCCCCGGTCGTCGATATTGAGGACGGGCATCCGTATATATACATAAGCACCTCGTTCCATTACGGCTGGCGCTCGTATTCGACCGCAGCTATACCGATATTCAAGATCAACGCCGAGACGGGCGAGATCGTCTGGCGCACCGACTATACCTGCTACACCGTGCAGGATCTCTCCGGCGGCGTTCAGGGGACGATTGCGGTCGGAAAGAACAAGCTGTCGGACATGATATTCGTTCCCGTTGCACGAACTCCGGGAGCAAGCTCCGGAACGCTTGTCGCGCTTAAAAAGGACAGCGGTGAGAAGGCCTGGGAAAAGGAAACGTCGATGTACAGCTGGAGCTCACCCGTGGACTTCTATGATGCCGACGGCAACGGCTATCTGCTGTACTGCAACTCCGGCTTCAATATGTTCCTGATAGACGGGAAAACGGGCGAGCAGCTCGACTATATGAACCTTGGCGGCAACATAGAGGCTTCACCGGCGATGTACGGAAATTACGCCGTCGTCGGTACACGTGCGATGCGCACCTATTGCATACAGGTGAATTAAAAATTTGCATAGAGGAAAAGGAAAGGGAAAAGACAATGAAATACGCGATTTTCTACTTCAGCCCCTGCGGCGGCACAAAAACCGTTGCGGATATCATCAGCAGGGAGCTCGGCGACGCGCCCATGCAGGAGCTGACCACTCCGAGCATGAACACGGCCATCGACCGCGATACGCTCACGTTCTTCTGCATCCCGGTCTACGGCGGCAGGATACCCAAGCCAATGTACGATCGCATGAAGATCATAACAGGTGATAAAACCCCCTGCGTGCCCGTCGCAGTGTTCGGCAACCGTGCGGTGGACGACGCTCTGCTCGAAATGAGCGAGCTTGCCGCAAAGTGCGGCTTTGTGACCGTCGCCGGCTGCGAGATCGTGGCTCCGCATTCCATCGACCCCGAGTTCGGCGCGGGACGTCCCGACGCTGCCGACAAGGCGAAGATACATGAGTTTATCGAAAAGCTGAAGTCTATGGACAGCTTCAGCCCCGTCAAAATGCCCGGCGACCCCGGCTACGCCAAGAAAAAGAGCGCGGCACTGCCCCTGTACCCCGTAGCATCGAGGGAGTGCATCGGCTGCGGCATCTGCGAAAAGTACTGTCCGGCGGGAGCAATAAAGGGCAAGCACATGAGGACCGTGCCGACAAAGTGCATAAGCTGCATGAGATGCGTTGCAATGTGCTCGACCGAGTCGCGCAAGGTGCCGGCTCCCATGCGCCTGGCCGCTCACCTTACGCTCAAAAAGCTCTGCTCCGAGCGTAAGGAGGATAAATTTTATCTCTGATAATTGTAAATTATCTGACAATTTCATATTGTACTCATACGGATAAATGTGATATACTGAAAAAAGACCTGAAAAGTAATATAGGGAATAAATAATTAAGGAATAAGGAAGGAGCTACATATGGCAAGAGAAAAAATCATTGCGCTCGGCAAAAAAATGACCGACCGCATACCCTACAAGCTCGGATTTGAGAAGCTCACCGAGACAGACCCGGAGTACTACGGCCTTGAATGCATCGTCAGCGACGAGGAAGCGGACGTTGCTCTGCAGATGGGTCTTCGCAAGCCCACTACTCCCGAGAAGATCGCAAAGAAAATGGGCAAGCCCGTCTCCTACGTCCAGGAGATCATGGACTCTCTGGCAGGCAAGGGCGTTCTGGAATATAACTACGATACTCCCGACGGCAGCCGTCAGTATGTTCTGCCGATCTTCGTTCCCGGTGCTGCCGAGCTTATGAACATGCATCTCGACCAGGTGGAGAAGTATCCGCAGATCGCACAGTTTTTCGAGCGCATGGCATTCCTGCCGCTGACCAAGATCACTCCTCTGGTACCTCCCGGAGGCAACGGCATCGGCATGCATGTTATCCCCGTCGAGAAGGCGATTCCCGCAACCAACGAATCTGTCAGCATCGAGCATATCTCCCACTGGCTCAAGAAGTATGAGGGGCAGCTCGGCGTCGGCTACTGCTCCTGCCGTAATGCGATGCGCCTTATGGGCGAGGGCTGCGGCGAGATGCAGGAGGAGCTGTGCATAGCGGTCGGTACCTTCGCAAGATACTGCACCGAGACCGGCAAGGGACGCGATATTACCTATGAAGAGGCGATGCGCATCCTTCAGCGTGCCGAGGATAACGGCTATGTCCATCAGATAACCAACATCGACGGTGAGGATAAGATATTCGCCATCTGCAACTGTGCGCTCGGCTCCTGCTTCGCTCTTCGCACCTCTCAGCTTTTCAATACTCCAAATATGTCCGCCTCCGCATACCGTGCGCACGTCGATAAGGAAAAGTGCGTTGCCTGCGGCAAGTGCGTCGAGGTCTGCCCGGCAGGCGCGGCCAAGCTCGGCCAGAAGCTCTGCACCAAGGACGGTCCCGTTGTCTATCCCAAGCAGCCTCTGCCCGATGACAACCACTGGGGCGAGCATATGTGGGATATGGACTATAAGAACAACAACCAGAAGAACTGCCACGAGAGCGGCACGGCTCCCTGTAAGGCGGCCTGCCCCGCGCACATCGCCGTTCAGGGCTATATCAAGATGGCAGGCGAGGGCAGATATCTTGACGCGCTCAAGCTCATAAAGCAGGATAACCCGTTCCCGGCAGTCTGCGGAAGCATCTGCAATCGCCGCTGCGAGGACGCCTGCACCCGCGGCCAGCTCGACCGCGCCGTCGCTATCGACGAGATCAAGAAGTTCATCGCCGAGAAGGAGCTGAGCGAAAAGACCCGCTACATCCCCGAAAAGCGCCGTCACAAGACTCCCGATACAGACTATGTCGAGAAGATTGCCGTCATCGGAGCGGGTCCTGCCGGCATGAGCTGCGCTTACTACCTGGCCGAGATGGGCTACGCGAATGTCACCGTTTTTGACCGTAATCCGGTACCCGGCGGCATGCTGACTCTCGGCATCCCCTCCTTCCGCCTTGAGCGCAAGGTCATTAACGCCGAGATCGACGTTCTCAAGAAAATGGGCGTCAAGTTCAAGTGCGGCGTCGAGGTCGGCAAGGATATCACCATCGACGAGCTGCGCAAGCAGGGCTATAAGGGCTTCTTTGTCGCTATCGGCGCTCAGAAGTCGGCAAAGCTCGGCATACCCGGCGAGGAGCTCAAGGGCGTGTACGGCGGCGTTGACTTCCTGCGCGACGTTAACCTCGGCAGCAAGGTCGAGATAGGCAAGAAGGTCGCAGTCATCGGCGGCGGAAACGTCGCAATGGACGTTGTCCGCACGGCGGTACGTCTCGGCGCAGAGGAGGCTTACATAGTCTACCGCCGCTCCGAGGAGGAGATGCCCGCAGACAAGGAAGAGGTCGCCGAGGCGCTGGCAGAGGGCGTCAAGTTCTGCTACCTCAACGCTCCCGTTGAGATCACCGGCACTGCTGCCGGCAAGGTCAACGGCCTGAAGGTCGAGATCATGGAGCTCGGCGAGCCCGACGAGAAGGGCAGAAGAAAGCCCGTCGGGACCGGCAAGTTCAAGACCCTCAAGGTCAACTCCGTCATCGGCGCTATCGGCCAGACCATCGACTGGGGCGAGCTGGACGTCGGCGAGCTCAAGACCGCCGCAAAGGGCGTGGCAATGGCAGACCCCGTAACTCTCCAGACCGCGCAGAGCGACATCTTCGTCGGCGGCGACTGCTACACCGGCCCGAAGTTTGCAATCGACGCGATAGCCGCCGGACGCGAGGGCGCGATCAGCCTGCACCGCTATGTCCACGAAGGTCAGAGCCTCACCCTGGCGCGCAACCCGCGCGACTTCTACGAGCTGGATAAGGACAACGTCGTTATCGACATCAACTGCTTCGACGCGCCCGTACGTCAGGAGGTCAAGCACGATCCGCGCAAGGCAAAGACCATGAAGAACGACCGCGTCACCTTCACCGAGGCCGAGGTCAAGGCCGAGGCGAGCCGCTGCCTGGGCTGCGGCGTGACCATCGTCGATCAGAATAAGTGCATCGGCTGCGGCCTGTGCACGACCAGATGCGAATTTGACGCCATCCACCTGCACCGCGATCACCCCGAGGCGAGCAAGATGGTCAACACCGACGACAAGATCCCGCCTCTCGGCGTATACGCCGCAAAGCGTGCGGTCAAGATCAAGATCAAGGACCTCAAGGAAAAATTCGCAAAGTGACCACATCGGAGGAATGATCCATGCATGAGCTTGGAACCGTATTTTACGTCATAAAGGAAGTCGAGAAGCTCTGCGACGAGAATGAGCTCACCAAGGTAGGCAGCGTCACGCTTCAGATCGGCGAGGTCAGCGGGATAATCCCGGAGTACATCGTCGACTGCTGGAACTGGGCAGTCAAGGAGTCCAAGTACATGAAAGAGGCCGAGCTCAAGGTCGAAACGCTCGAGGCGGTGACCTTCTGCGAGGACTGCAAGCAGACTTATCCAACGGTGAAATACGCAAAGGTGTGTCCGTATTGCCAGAGCGAGAATACCTATCTCGTCACCGGCAACGAATACATCATAAAAGAGATCGAAGCGATGTAAACCTAATCGAAAAGCTCCCGTCCACGGACGGGAGCTTTTTTGAGACTGTTAAAGAACCTATGCTGCTGAGTAAATACAACCGCGCAGCGGGGGAGCTTGAGGGGGCAAGGCCCGCCTCAAGTTGGATTATAGCCATCAAAAACGTCCGTCAGGACTTTTTGACGAGTAAAGCGAGATTTTTCGTGAAGCGTAAGCTTCACAAAAAATGTGGCGTATTTGAAGCGTGCAAAAAAGCCACTGGCTTTTTTGACACGCTGCGAAAAGCTCCCGTCCACGGACGGGAGCTTTTTTGCGCAAAAACGCGCCAGTCAAAAAGTATACCTTTTGACTGGCGCCCTAATTTGAAAACGGTCGTGATTCCAAGTAGTGTTAATAGAATTGAGAATAATCTATTCCCGCTTTGCTACAGACTTACCGACATATACTACTTAGTTGCTTTTCACATCTCGATCTCGGGATAGAGCGGGAAGCGCTCGCACAGCATGAGCGCCTGCTGCTTTACGTCCTCAACGGCATCCTCGCCGCGGTTTATGACATCGACGAGCATCCTGCCGATCTCACGCATCTCGTCCTCGCCCATTCCGCGTGTTGTGACCGCCGGAGTGCCGAAGCGCATGCCGCTGGTGAGCCTTACAGACTGCGTATCGAAGGGAATGGAGTTTTTGTTTGCGGTGATGTGAGCCCTGTCCAAAAGCTCCTGTACCTCGTTGCCGGTACGGCCGAGGCTCATGGTGTCGGCAAGCATCAGATGGTTATCCGTGCCGCCGGAGACGATGCGGATACCGCCTGAGGACAGCGTATCGGCCAAAACCGCCGCATTTTTCACGGTTTGCCGCTGATATGCCTTGAATTCCTCGCTCATGGCCTCCTTGAAGCAGACTGCCTTACCGGCGATTATATGCATGAGCGGGCCGCCCTGGGTCCCGGGGAAAACAGCGCTGTTTATCTTCTTTTTCAGCTCGTCTTTGCATAGAATAATAGCACCGCGCGGGCCTCTGAGGGTCTTATGCGTCGTGCTGGTGACGACGTCGGCGTAGGGAACGGGACTGGGGTGAACTCCGGCAGCGACAAGGCCGCCTATGTGTGCCATGTCGACCATGAGGTATGCTCCGACCTCATCGGCTATCTCACGCATTTTCTTAAAATCTATTATGCGTGAATACGCGCTGGCTCCGGCGATGATTAGCTTGGGCCTGCATTCATCGGCCGTCTGCATCGCTTTTTCGTAGTCGATCGTCTCGGTCTCGCGATCGACGCCGTAGAAGCAGGCGTTAAAATACTTTCCGGATATCGAGGCCTTTGAGCCGTGCGTCAGGTGACCGCCGTGGCTTAGATCCATGCCGAGTATCGTGTCGCCCGGCTTTAAAAGCGCAAGATAGACCGCTACGTTTGCCTGCGAGCCGGAGTGTGGCTGTACATTCGCATGCTCGGCTCCGAAGAGCTCCTTTGCCCTGTCTATGGCAAGCTGCTCGACGATATCGACATACTCGCAGCCGCCGTAGTATCTCGCGCCGGGGTAGCCCTCGGCATATTTGTTGGTCAGATGACTTCCCACGGCCTCCATAACGGCGCGGCTGGTGAAGTTTTCGGACGCTATCAGCTCAATGTGGTCGCGCTGACGCTCCAGCTCCATTTTCATTGCACCGTACAGCTCGGGGTCGCTCATTTTTACAGTCTCATAGCTCATCATTCCGGCCTCCCGTAAACTTAATAATATCCTCGCAATTATACGATAAACTCAGCGTCTTATCAAGCGAAATCGAGCATTTTTGTCCTTTTGCGCAGCAGACGGTCGAATTTCCTTGAATAAGGGAAAGGGCTGTGATAATATACGAAGGAGAGGTGAGGACATGGCAAAAAAACTGCTTAAAGTAATACTGATAATCCTCGGTGTCATACTGCTGTGCGCCGCGGCACTTATTCTTTGGCTGTCGGTCACGGAGTTTAATCCCGGAGACGTCACCGACGTCAAGATAGAGGCGAATTCCGAGGTGGGCGGCCTGAAGCCGTTTTTGGATGAGGAGTTTTCGGTCATAAGCTGGAATATAGGCTATGCCGGTCTCGGCAAGGACTCGGACTTCTTCATGGACGGTGGGAGCAACGTGTCATCCGCCGATCAGGACACCGTGTCGGCTTCGCTTTTGGGAATATATAAAACACTTTACTCCGACGCCGATCCGGCGACGATTTTTATGCTGCAGGAGGTAGACAAAAACTCCTCGCGCACCTATGGCAAGGATGAGGCCGAGATACTGGGCATTAATAACAGCACCTATGCGCTCAACTATTCGTGCAGGTTCGTGCCCTATCCCGTTCCGCCAATAGGCAGGGTAAACAGCGGACTTCTGACCACAACGGTATATGATATCGACTCTGCCGAGCGCATATCGCTGCCCTGTCCCTTCGACTGGCCCGTAAGCACGGCAAATCTTAAGCGCTGTCTGCTTGTGAGCTATCTTCCCATATCGGGAACGAACAGCAAGCTGGTTATCGTCAATCTCCACCTTGAGGCTTACGACGACGGCGAGGGCAAGATAGCGCAGACAAAGCAGCTGCGCGAATTTATCCGATCCGAGTACGAAAAGGGAAACTATGTTATAGCCGGCGGCGACTTCAACCAGATATTCCCCAACGGTCTTGAAAAGTACCCAAACACGCACAAGGAAAACTGGGAGCCAGGCACCATAACTGACGATATAATGCCCGAGGGCTGGACGCTTGCATATGACCTTGAAACGCCGACCTGCAGACTGCTCAATCAGCCGTACGACCCGTCGGATACGGAAAACACGCAGTACTACGTCATCGACGGCTTCATCCTTTCCCCAAATGTTGAGCTTGTCTCGGTCAACACTCTGGACGAGGGCTTCACCTATTCCGACCATAACCCCGTGAAGCTTCAGGTCAAGCTCACATCCGAAAAGTGAAAAAAGCCGACCTATATCGGCTGATGCTCGGGCGGCACTGTGAAAATGTGTCGTCCGATGCCCTTAATAAAAGGAGATCTTAAATAATGACGAAAAAGCAAAAGGTGATTTCGATCATTGCGTTTGTTTTGATAATCGTTCTGATCGCGCTCATATGCGTAAGCCTGCAAAACCGGAAGAACGCGGACAACAACGATCCCATAGCAAGCAAAAGCCCCGTTGAGAGCACCGAGCCCACTCCGGAGCCTACTCCCACGCCGCTTCAGTTCACTGCTGCACCCGAGGGCTATTTTAACGACGCGCTGTTCATCGGCGACTCGCGCATGGTGGGCATCGATATGATGCAGACCATCGACGGCGCGACATTCTTCACCACCGTCGGCCTGAGCCTTACCGGTGCCATGAGCACGAGCGCAGACGTTGCCGGAGTCGGCACGACGACGCTCCCGGCGCTGCTGCAGAGCAGGCAGTTCGGCAAGATATATGTAATGCTCGGCATAAACGATATCGGAGGCTCGATCGAAGCACTCAAGCAGACCTACAGCAATCTTGTTGACAAGCTGCGCACCGCGCAGCCGGACGCGATCATTTACATCATGTCGAATCTGCACGTCTCGGCAACGCAGGATTCCCGCGGCACGGCGGTAAACAACAAAAACCTCAATAATCTAAACGACTACACAAAAACTCTCGCCGACGGCGAAACTGTCTTCTATCTTGAGTGCAACGAGCTGTTTGACGACGCAAACGGCACACTCTCGGCTGACATAACCTCCGACGGTATTCATCCCGACGGCAGCGCCTACAGAAAATGGGGCGAGTGGATCATGCAGAATGCGATAGTGAAGTGAATATAACAATAAAGCCACACCGTTCGGTGTGGCTTTAATACTATTCGTCGAGCTTGAGAACTGCGAGAAAGGCCTCGGTCGGTATCTGAACCGTTCCGAGCTGGCGCATTTTCTTTTTGCCCTCCTTCTGCTTTTCAAGCAGCTTTTTCTTTCGCGTGATATCGCCGCCGTAGCATTTGGCGAGAACGTCCTTGCGCATGGCCTTGACCGTCTCGCGTGCGATAATCTTGCCGCCGATGGCCGCCTGAATGGGAATCTCGAAGAGCTGACGAGGGATATTATCCTTGAGCTTTTCGCACAGCTTGCGGGCTCTGGGATATGCCTTGTCCTTATGAGCAATAAAGCTGAGCGCGTCGACCTGATCTCCGTTTAGCAGCATATCGACCTTGACAAGCTCTGAGGGCTTATATTCGCTCAGCTCATAGTCGAGCGAGGCGTAGCCCTTAGTGCGGGCCTTGAGCGTATCGAAAAAGTCATATATTATCTCGTTGAGCGGCATCTCGTAGCGCAGCTCTACAAGATGCGAGTCGAGATACTGCATGTCCTTATATTCGCCGCGCCTGTCCTGGCACAGGGGCATGATGTTGCCGACATAGTCGTTGGGCGTTATTATCGACACCTTGACGTATGGCTCCTCCGCGTGCTCGATAACGCCGGGGTCCGGGTAGTTATGGGGATTGTCGACCATGACAACGCCGCCGTCGGTTTTTACTACCTTATATATAACGCTCGGCAGAGTCGTCACGAGGTCGAGGTCAAACTCACGCTCAAGGCGCTCCTGTATGACCTCCATGTGCAGCATGCCCAAAAATCCGCAGCGGAAGCCGAAGCCGAGCGCCGCGGAGCTTTCGGGCTCGAAGGACAGGGATGCATCGTTGAGCTGAAGCTTTTCCAGAGCGTCGCGCAGATCGGGGTATTTGCTGCCGTCCTCGGTGTATATGCCGCAGTAGACCATGGCGCGTGCCGGACGGTATCCGGGCAGAGCCTCGGCGCAGGGGTTTGCCGCGGTAGTCACCGTATCGCCGACCTGGGTGTCGGCAACATTTTTTATAGACGCCGTGAAATATCCGACGTCGCCGGCCGTCAGCTCCGCGCAGGACTCAAGTCCGATCGGCCGCATGTGGCCGACCTCGAGAACATTGTATTTTGCGCCCGTCGAGTGCAGCAGCACCTCCGTGCCCTTGGCTATGCGTCCGTCAAATACGCGCATGAAAACTATAACGCCGCGGTAGCTGTCGTACTGGCTGTCGAATATCAGTGCTTTGAGCGGCGCATTCACATCTCCTGTCGGAGACGGAACGTTTGCGACGATATCCTCGAGAACAGCCTCGACGTTTATGCCGTTTTTCGCGCTGATCTCGGGTGCATCCATGGCCAGAATGCCTATAATATCCTCAATCTCCTGCTTTACGCGCCTGGGATCTGCGGCAGGGAGGTCAATTTTGTTTATAACGGGCAGGATCTCAAGCTCAGCATCCAGCGCAAGGTAGGTGTTGGCAAGCGTTTGAGCCTCAACCCCCTGCGATGCGTCAACGACGAGCACCGCGCCCTCGCAGGCTGCCAGCGATCGGCTGACCTCGTAGTTGAAGTCGACGTGCCCCGGTGTGTCGATGAGGTTCAGAACGTATGTTTCGCCGTCCTTGGCCTTGTAGTTAAGGCCGACTGCGCGGGCCTTTATAGTGATGCCGCGCTCACGCTCGAGCTCCATGTTGTCGAGGATCTGATCCTCCATTATGCGCTCCTCGACAGCGCCGCATATCTCGATAAGTCTGTCCGACAGCGTGCTCTTGCCATGGTCGATGTGCGCTATTATCGAAAAGTTTCGTATATGGTCCTGCGGTATCATGTCAGTTCCTCCAAAGCGGCCTCGGTTTTATTGGCAAGGCTGCGCATTTCGGCAATGAATACGCGCGCGATATCCGCGCCCCTGTCCACGCCGTCGGGGTTCGGCGAGCGGCCGAGCAGATAGTCGGCCGTTACATTATAATAATCACAGACACGGCAGACAAAGTTGAGCCCCGGCTCGCGCGCACCGTTTTCATAGTGGCTCAGAAGCGCTTGGCTTATCCCCAGATCGGCAGCGGCCTTGCGCTGGCTGAGCCCCACCGTGCGGCGCAGCTCTGAAAGTATCTGTGCAAAGCTTTTCTTGTCGTATTCGTACATTTATCTTATTCTCTCCAAAAAATGATTACAGTTTGTATATTATACATATGATATCGCGGTTTGTAAATAGAAATCGGGCTAAATACTTGAAAAATTTTCGCGAGAGTGATAAAGTGGTATTCGGAATTTTTTGCGGCCGAAACACCGCATTATTGGAGGAAAATAAAATGTTTGAAAATCTTATTGAAGTTCTTAAAAACGATCCGAGAAAGATCGTCTACACCGAGGGCAGCGACGCACGCATCCTCGAGTCGGCGGCGCGCCTGAAGAAGGACGGCTTCCTGACCCCGATACTCGTCGGCAAGGTCGATGAAGTCAAGGCAGCGGCCGCAAAGGGCGGCTTTGATATCGAAGGCCTCGAGATCCTCGATCCCGCTACCTACGAGGGCATGGACGCAATGGTCGACGAGATGGTTGCACTGCGCAAGGGCAAGATGAGCGAAGAGGACTGCCGCGCAGCTCTTTCCAAGGGCAACTACTTCGGCACGATGCTCGTCAAGATGGGCGTTGCCGACTGCCTGCTCGGCGGCGCGACCTATTCCACCGCCGATACCGTACGTCCCGCGCTCCAGCTTGTTAAGACCAAGAAGGGCGCACACCTTGTATCCTCCTGCTTTATCATGATCCGCGGCGACGAGACCCTCGCAATGGGCGACTGCGCGATCAATATCGACTATCAGGATACCGTCGACAAGGAAGGCAACGTCACCTTCACCGCGGCTCAGAAGCTGGCTGAGGTCGCAATAGCCACCGCGGAGACCGCAAAGGTCTTCGGCATCGACCCGAAGGTCGCGATGCTGTCCTACTCCACCAAGGGCAGCGGCAAGGGCCCCAACGTTGACCTCGTTCGCAACGCCACCGAGGAAGCAAAGAAGCTCGCTCCCGAGCTCAAGCTCGACGGCGAGATGCAGTTTGACGCAGCCGTTTCTCCTGTCGTCGGCCAGCTGAAATTCCCCGGCTCTCCCGTTGCAGGCTACGCAAACACCTTCATATTCCCCGAGATCCAGTCCGGCAACATCGGCTATAAGATAGCGGCACGTCTCGGCGGCTTCGCCGCATACGGCCCCATCCTTCAGGGCTTGAATGCCCCGATAAACGACCTGAGCCGCGGCTGCAACGCGGAGGAAGTCTACCAGATGTCCATCATCACCGCCGCGCTCAAGTAATACATATAATTAAACTCAAAGAAAACGCCGTCCGCCGGGACGGCGTTTTTGCGTGAAATACCCGGTCATATGTACAATGGCGGCTTTGAGCATGGCCAAAGTATTGTGAACATCGACAATATGTAAACGGAATGTGTATTTACAATTGACTTGAACGGGCAGAAATGATATTATCATTTCAACAAATCACCCGATTCATGTTATGCTAAGAGGCGCGGGGCTTATCAGTACGTTTTCTGTTTTGTGACAGCATGGAAAACGGAAAGGAGGCTTCGCCGAAGATGCCTGTGCTCTGTCAGGTCAGGCTTCTGGGGTGTGCCAGAACATGGTACGCACTGTCACGATAGTGGAGAGCTTTGCATAAGAAGATATCTGCAAAAGTGTTTTTTCTGTCGTGCCGCATATTCATGTGCGGCACGATTTTGTTATTATCACAAATTTAGGAGGTAGTTGTATTATGTTTATCGGTACAGCCTGGGCTATCGTTCCGCCTATCGTGGCAATCGTTTTGGCACTGATAACAAAAGAAGTTTACAGCTCGCTGTTTGCCGGCTGCCTGCTGGCGGCAGTGTTCGTTTCCGTTTCGCTTCTGCCTGCCGGTCTCGGCTTTTGGCCATCGGTCGGAAATGTAGCCTGGGGAAGCTTTGAGCGGCTGTTTGCATCCATGGCCGAGAATATGGATCTCAATATCCTGATCTTCGACGTTCTGCTCGGCATGATCATTGTTCTGCTGGCAAAGTCCGGCGCTTCCAGGGCTTACGGCGCATGGGCAAGCAAGCGCATAAAGAGCAAGAGGGGAGCAATGCTGTCCACCTCGGCTCTCGGCATCCTGATTTTTGTTGACGACTATTTCAACTGCCTGACGGTCGGCAACATCATGCGCCCGATTACCGACAAGTACAAGGTATCGCGTGCAAAGCTTGCGTACATCATCGACGCGACTGCCGCTCCGGTGTGTATTCTCGCGCCTGTATCCAGCTGGGCGGCCGCAGTCAGCAGCTATATTCCCGAGGGGTATGACATAAACGGCTTCCAGATGTTCTGCGCGGCTATTCCGTTTAACTTCTACGCGATACTGACACTTATCATGGTCTTCTTCACGAGCTTCTTCCTCATTGACTTCGGTAAAATGCGCCGTCATGAGCTCAACGCGGCAAAGGGCGATCTGTTCACCTCCGGCGGCGAGGAGTTCAAGGACATGGAGCAGTCCGAGCAGGAGGGCAGCAGCAGGGGCCGTGTGTCCGATCTGCTAATCCCGATCATCGTACTGATCGTTACCGCAGTGTTCGCAATGATCCTCACCGGATATCATAACGGCGCGGAAAACCTGATCGATGCATTCGCAAACTGCTCGGCAAGCCTGGCGCTCGTGTTTGCAACGTTTATGACCGTTATCGTCATGGCAATCATGTACATCCCCAGGAAGGTCGTCAGCGCACGCGAATTCATAAACTGCTTGGTCGAGGGCTTCAAGGTTATGATCCCCGCTATCACTGTTCTGATCTTCGCATGGACGCTCAAGGGTCTTGTTGATCAGCTGAGCATCGGAACCTTCGTGCAGGGCATTTTCAGCAACAGCACAGCGGTCAGCATCTTCCTGCCCGTTGCGATATTCCTGGTAGCATGCCTTCTCGGCTTCTCCACCGGCACCTCGTGGGGCACTATGGGCATCCTGATCCCGATCATCGTTCCCATGTGTGCGAGCATGCCCGAGGTAATGACCATCTGCATTTCCGCAACAATGGCCGGCGCTGTTTGCGGCGACCATTTATCACCCATCTCCGATACGACCATAATGTCCTCTGCCGGAGCTCAGTGCAACCACATCAACCACGTTGAAACTCAGATGCAGTATGCCATTCCCGTTATTGCTGTGTCGGCTGTAAGCTATATAATTGCCGGCACCGTAAAGCACTGGTACATCGCACTGCCCATTTCCATCGTGATCATGCTTGCCGTCATCATGGTGCTTTATAAGGTCTCGAATAACAAGAAGGAAAAGGTCACAGCATAAGCAATGAAAAAAATCGATGTACCCTATATTGATCAGACCGGCGGCGGAGCGCTTACAGGCTGCGAAAGCGTAACGGCGGTCATGCTTCTTCAGTATCTCGGCTGCGACATATCCATATACGATTTCATTGATAATTACCTTGAAAAAGAGGACTTTGCCGAGATTGACGGAGTTTTGTACGGTCCGAGCCCTTATGAAAAATTTGTGGGCGACCCCTATGACAGGGACGCCATGGGCTGCTATGCTCCGGTCATTCAAAAGACCATGCAGCGTGTGCTGGGTGACAAATACCGGGTGATCGATGAAACAGGACGCGATATACCTTATCTTCTGCGTACATACATAGATAACGATATGCCCGTCGCGCTTTGGGCGACCATCGATCTTCGCGATATCATCGTCGGCCCGTGCTGGAAGCTCAAGGGCAGCGGCGAAAACTTTACATGGCTTTCAAACGAACACTGCATGCTCCTTGTCGGCTATGACGAGACACATTATATATTCAACGATCCGTGGAACAATAACGGCGTTATAGCCTATGACAGAGCCATTGTCGAGGATCGCTATATAAAGCAGCACATGCAGGCTGTGAGCGTGGTCAAAGCCTGATTGTACTGATTAAAATACACGCTGTAGGTTACAGACCTGCAGCGTGTGTTTTTTCGTGACACGTTGGCATAAAGCAAGCGCCTTGTAAACCGCTTAAAGCTGCGGTATAATATAAAAATACTCAATAGGTGGTCGAATAAATGGATAGAGAAGAATACATGAGCGCGGCTCTCGCTCTTGCACGCGAGGCCTTTGACGAGGGAGAGATACCCGTCGGATGCGTGATAGCCGACGCACAGGGAAATATAATAGGCCGCGGCCGCAACAAGCGAGAGGAGAGTCATGACGCTACTCAGCACGCCGAGCTGGAGGCCATTCGCGCAGCGTGCCGGTCGCAGGGCGACTGGCGGCTCAGCGGCTGCACAATATATGTCACCCTCGAGCCATGTCCGATGTGTGCCGGAGGCATAATCAATTCACGCATCCCGACCGTCGTTTTCGGAGCAAAGGATGAAAACACCGGCTCATGCGGCAGCGTCATCAATCTGTTTGAGGAACGCTACGGGCACAAGCCGGCGATCTACGGCGGAGTGCTTGCCGGGGAATCGGCACAATTATTGAAGGATTTTTTCAAAAAAACGCGATAAAAAGGCTCCCCATGGGGAGCCTTTTTACGTTTTAAAATCAGGCCTTGACGGTGCCGTCGGGGTTAAACAGGGGGAGGTCACCCAAAACGATTATATCGTCGCGCTTCTGCGCCGCGCCCTCAGCGAGGACGGCCATTCTGCCGACGATGCTGCCGCCTGCGCGGGTGACGAGCTCCTCCATAGCATGAAGGCTCTCGCCGGTGGAGATAACGTCGTCGATGATGAGAATGCGCTTACCCTTTATGAGCGCGGCATCTGCGGTGTCAATAACAAGGCGCTGCACATCCATAGTGGTAATAGATTTGACATGCACCTCAAACACACCGCTCATGTAAGCCTTAGGGCCTTTTCTGGCGAGGAAGTATTTCTCCGCGCCGCTCTGGCGCGCCATCTCGTATAGAAGTGGAATGGCCTTTGCCTCGGGAGCGATTAGATAGTCATATTCGGGAGCTCTTTTTAGAAGCTCTGCTGCGCAGTGAACGGTAAGCTCAACATCGCCGAACATGACGAATGCGCCTATGTAGAGGTCATCGGTGACCTTGCACAGGGGCAGCTCGCGTTTTAAGCCGGCAATGTCCATTTCATAAGTCATTTCATGTCTCCATTCTGCTGAAGCCAGCAGTCCGCGGTTATCGGCCGCCGGTCGCCGTACTATTAGTCTATAACATTGATATTTTACAATATATATTTTAAAAATCAAGTAGAAAGCGGATTTTTTCTTGTGTGCGTATTAATAAATTAACGGGTCGACATAAAGAAGCTTAACGCATTGATTAAGAAAACGTTAACGAAGAACCGAACGCTAAATAATTGACAATTATTATTAGACTTGAAATTTAGTAATATCATATATGAATAAATCAAATACCTTGTGAAATATGCACAAAACTTTAGCTAACGAAAGCAATAGTTAATATTTAAACAGCGAAAAAGTATTGAAAAATGTGTGAATATAGTGTAAAGTCAGTTTATAAATTTGGCACGCAGTTAATGAGAAGTTAACATGCTGCCGGTTTTTTCGCCGCTTGCGATTCGCGGCAAAGGTAAAATAAAGGAGAGAAAGTTATGGAAAACAATCGCGCTTCTTTTGGC
>ULUG01062281.1_pt1 | contig 52159 bp, 45 predicted proteins | sample 1958331 | NCBI WGS metagenome assembly ULUG01 (sample SAMEA4835755, study PRJEB28245) | human gut metagenome | biome: gut microbiome; material: fecal sample | place: Denmark | collected 2008
GACAAATCTATAATTTTGCACTTGCCAGTTGAGAGTAGGCTGCGGAGCCTTCCTTGCGCCCTGCGGAGGATTTTTCACTGAAAATTTCGTAATCTGAAGATTTGTTATTAAATTTGCACTTCGTAAAAAGCCCTGCGGCTTATGCAATTATACCGTAACCAATAACCACTCACATAAAAATGGCAAACAACAAGCCCCAAGATTCTAACACTCAGAATTCTATCGACGAGGTAAACGAAACCCTCACCGGTCTGGAACAGAAAGTTCAGGATAACCCCAAAGTAATAGTATGGTGCAGCCTCGCAGTGGCCGCCATCATCGCAGTAATCCTCATCTACGTATACGTAATCCGCGAACCCGGCAAGAATGCCGCCAACAACGCCATCGGTCAGGCCGACATCGAGTTGCTTATGGGCAACGACTCCATCGCACTCGCCAAATACCAGCAGGTGGCTGCCGATGAAGGCTACGACGGTGCGAACCTCGCAAACCTCAAGGCTGCTACCCTCCTCTACCAGAAGGGTGACTACGAGCAGGCTCTCAAATATCTGAAAGAATACTCCTCGAGCGAGTCGATTATCGGAGCATCGAGCAAATCGCTCGAAGGCGACTGCTACGTGAACCTCAAGAAATACAACGAGGCTCTCGACTGCTTCAAGCAGGCCGTGAAGATCTCCGACAACAACCCGCACTACACTCCTGCTTTCCTCCTGAAAGAGGCAACCGTTTACCGCGAACTCAAGGATTACAAAAACGAAGCTGCCATCTACGAGCAGATCGACTCCGAATATCCCCTCTACGGTCAGGAAACCGGCATCGACATCAAGAAGTATCTGGAACGCGCTCAGGAAAACGCCAACGCCGGAGCCTGATTCCCCATACATAAACCTCATTTCGACGACAATAAACGAGATGCCGGATCGGGCTACTCTTTTATTGTCGTCGCCTTTTTCAAAATATCCGCTTATGAAAATAGCTCTCATAGGATATGGCAAAATGGGCCATGCCATCGAAAAAATAGCACGTGACCGCGGTCACGAGATTGTGGCTGTTATCGACGTCGACAACACTGCCGACATCAACAGCGAGACATTCCGCTCCGCCGACGTGGCAATCGAGTTCACCACCCCTGCCACCGCGCCCGTCAACATCATCGCGGCAGCACGCGCGGGTGTTCCCGTGGTCTGCGGCTCAACCGGCTGGGGCAACCGCCGCGCCGAGGTGGAGAAAGCGGTGACCGAAGCCGGGGGCACCCTCCTGGCGTCGAGCAACTTCAGCATCGGAGTCAACATCCTGTTTGCGCTCAACAAGCGCCTCGCCGCAATCATGAACAACCTTCCGCAATACCGCCCCGAACTCGACGAAACCCACCACATACACAAGCTCGACCATCCGAGCGGCACGGCAATCACTCTCGCCGACGGCCTGATTTCGGAAGTAGGGCGCATTGACCGCTGGCAGGAGATTCCCGCCGCCGATGCCCCGGCCGACGTGCTTCCCGTGGAATGCGAGCGCCGGGGCGAAGTTCCCGGAATCCATACAATTTCATGGACGTCGCCGGTCGACACCATCACTATAAGCCACAGCGCCAAGTCGCGCGACGGGTTCGCGCTCGGAGCCGTCATGGCTGCCGAATGGGCAGCCTCGCGCAAAGGCATCCTTTCACTCGACCGTATGCTGTCGGATCTTAACATCATCTGATTATGACTGAATCAAAACGCTCTTTTGCCGAAGATTTCAAAGCCCGCGTAAGGAACAACAAAACCAGCCGCTGGATCCGTTTCGGCATCGTTTCGCTCATATTCTTCCTTTGGGTGATATGGCTCGGCACGTGGTGGGTGGCACTGTTCTGGTTCCTGCTCTTCGACATCTACATCACCGGCTATATCCCCTTCACCTGGTGGAAAAAATCGAAAAGCGCCGCCGTGCGCGGCGTAATGGGATGGGTCGACGCTATCGTCTACGCCCTGATTCTGGTCTACTTCGTGTTCACCTACGTAGGGCAGAACTATCAGATACCCTCCTCGTCGCTCGAAAAATCGCTTCTCATCGGCGACTATCTCTGGGTCAACAAGATGGCCTACGGGCCGAGGGTTCCCAACACGCCGGTTCACTTCCCGCTCGTTCAGAACACTTTCCCGATTATCAACACAAAGAGCTATCTCGAGACCCCGCAATGGAAATACCACCGCCTGGCAGGACTTGGCAACGTGGAGCGCGGCGACATCGTGGTGTTCAACTTCCCTGCCGGCGACACCGTGGCGGTGAAAGTGCAGAACCCCGACTACTACACTCTCGTGAAGCTCTACGGCCGTGAAGCGCTCCGGGCTAACCCGGAGACGTTCGGCGAAATCATATACCGCCCCGTTGACCGCCGCGAGAACTACGTGAAGCGCGCCATCGGCCTCCCCGGCGAGCGCCTGAAGATTACCGACGGCGTGGTCTACATCAACGGCGAGGCAATTGATCAGCCCGAAAACGTGCAGTTCAACTACTACTTCCAGCTCGACGGCGCCAGAATGACCGACGACCGCTGGAACCGCCTCGGAATAGCACGCGAAGATCGCCACGAAGTGAGCGTCACCGAAGCCGACATTACCGGGCTGCAGGCCCTCGGGTTCAGGGTGAACCCCGACGGCACTGTTCCGCCGATCTACGTGTCGCCGCTCACTCCCGCCATGCTCCGCGAACTCGAGGCTGACCCCGACGTGGTCAAGGTAATGAAAATGCCCGCCCCCACCGGCGACATGCTCTACCCCGACGGAGCGTCCGCCTCCTGGACACGCAACGACTACGGCGAAATATGGATTCCGAAGAAAGGAAGCCGCCTGCGCCTCAACGCCGCAGCATGGCAGCGCTACGGCAGGGTGATCCGCGACTACGAGGGCAACCGCGACGCATATCTCGACGGCGACACCGTTTATATCGGCGGCAAACCTGCCGACACTTATACCTTTAAAATGGACTACTACTTCATGATGGGCGACAACCGCGACAATTCGCTCGACTCGCGCTACTGGGGATTCGTTCCCGAAGATCACATCGTAGGACGTCCAGAACTCGTGCTCGTGTCGTTCGACAAAGACCGTTCCCTCTTCAACGGCGGCATAAGGTGGAACCGCGTTTTCCGCGACGCCAATCCCGACAAAAAGTGAGCCGCTCGCCGCTGATTGTCCATCCCGACACCACTGTGCTCCTCCCGCCCCGGTTATGCGGCGCGGTGGGCTACTATGCCGTGGCGGCGCGCTACGGCAACGCCGTGGCAGACTACGGCATGCGCTTCGACAAACGGCAGAAAAGCGTCCATCGCCTCGACATAGCCGATACCAGGGGACGGATGACGCTCACCGTACCGATAGCCAAACCGGAAACCACATCGGGCGCGCGATGGGCCGACATCCGCGTGTCGACCCACGGACAATGGTGGGACGTACACCGCGTGGCGCTCGAGAGCGCCTACGGGCGCACCCCCTTCTTTGAATTCTACATCGACCGCTTCCTCCCCCTCCTCGGCCCGCGCCACGAAGGGGAATGCGAGACAGTGGCGGAACTCGACGCCGCCTTCGACCTCATAATCCGCGACATACTCGGCATACCCGCGCCCGCGGCTATTGCGCCCGGCGCGCACGTCGACGACTTCCGCCGCAACTTCCCCGAAGTGGCCGACCTACCCTACTACCAGGTCCGCGCCGGCAAACTCGGCTTCATTCCCGGCCTCTCCATCCTCGACCTCATCTTCAACCTCGGCCCCGAATCCCCCCTCCACCTCCACCGCCTCACCACCCACGGGTAAGAGTAAATTGCTTGGGGGTTCTGATAGTTACAAAACGCAGTTGAAATGTAAAAACAACCGTTTTGCAGCTAACCCATTATAAAGCGCCCGGGCCGGGTCGGGGGAGTGCCTGATGATGTTATTGCATAAAAGAAAAACGCCGGCTAATTGATAGTCGGCGTTTGGGTGGAGTATAGCGGACTCGAACCGCTCACCTCGACACTGCCAGTGTCGCGCTCTAGCCAGATGAGCTAATACCCCGGGGGTTGCGTTTGCGGTGCAAATTTAGGCGGATTTTTTGAGTTTTGCAAGTGTTTTGGCAAAAAATCGCCGCAGAGCGGGGTATTTTTTGCTATCAGAGGCTTTTTTCGGTGAGGATGCGGTCGAATAGGTCTATGTAGCGGCGGGCGACGACGGGGGCGGCGAATTTGGAGCGGACATTTTCGTGCAGTTCCTCGCGCGAAATCGTTGTGTTGGAAATCGCCCACATAATGCCTTCGGCCACGCTGACGGGGTCTTTGTAGCGGGCAATGTAGCCTGTTTTCAGGTGTTCGATTATGTCTTCCTGTCCACCGCGGCCGAAGGTGACGGGGAGCGCTCCGGAGGCCTGTCCTTCGATGAGTGTGCCGGGGAGGGTTTCGTAGAGCGACGTGGAAATCACTACTTTGGCGGTGGCATACATATGGCGGAGGATTCGGAAGTCGCTTATCCGGCCGAGGTGCTTGTGGGAGAAGCGCAGGCGGTCGAGGCGGGATGAGTCGCGTATGTCGCCGAAGAAGAGAATCACGCTCTGGGTAGCGACCTCGGGGTAGTTGTCGAAGATATAGTTGAGGGCGTCGATGGTATAGTCGAGGCCCTTGATTGGGTCGTCGATACGTGCCGCTCCGAAAAGCAGGACGTTGGGTTTCTGATAGATGTCGATCTCGGAGATGTGGCGCAGCGGGGCGGTATGGAATTTTTCTACAGGGAAGGCGTTGGGTATGGTAGTTATGTCGGCGTGATCCATCAGGGAGCTCCTGCGGGCGCGCTCCTCGAGCCAGTGGCTCACTGGCACGAAGTGAATCGGCACGTCGCTGTAAAGCTGCTTTTTCTTCATCCACATGCGGTGAGAGAGATCCTCGGGGTTTCCGCCTCCTGCGAGAAACATGCAGTTGCCGCAACCGTCGTTGTTGTACTCGCACTCGTAGGCATGGTGACAGATTCCGGTAATGGACCACATGTCGTGGAGCGTCCATACGATTTTCTTGCCCATGCGGTGAAGACGGCGGATTCCGTCGAGCGACATGAGTCCCTGGTTGATCCAGTTGAGACATACGATGTCGGCTTCCTTCACCCAGGGATGGCGGTGGATGTTGACGGCGAATTTTCCGGTCGACACCTTGAAGAGGTCGTCGCGGTTAAATCCGTTGGCAAACATGATGTCGACGCGCTCCAGCAGGAACGACAGGCCGCGCACGAAACGTGTAGACACGACGTCGACATTCCGGTTGTCGCCGGTTTTGGTGTAGACGATCATTTTCACGTCGAGTCCCTCGTTCCGCAAAGCCTGTAACAGACGGAATGTAACCACTGCGGCGCCTCCGAGGGTGTCGCTGTGGTTAACCAGTACGATTTTCTTTCCCTTCAAGGATTCGGGAAGCGAGATCTGTGGGGTGGCGGATTCTGTCATTTTCGTAGTGATGAATTCTTCCTTGCCGCAGGGGCGCCGGGCCCGGGGTCGAGCGTCTCCACGGCATTGCCGACATCGACAATGGATATTGATTTCATGCGCAGGCGCGCCTGAAGATATTTTTTAAGTTCGGTAAGTTTGGCCGGCGGGAGTTTGGCCGAGTAGCGCACGAGCGCCACGTTGGCGGTGTCGAGCCGCGAGACTGCCACGTTGTTGAATATGGCGCGCGACACGGCAATATCCTCAATCTGCGGGAACAGCACCTTGATTTCCGGTCCGATAACGGCGCTGATACTGTCGGACTGGCTGGCGAGTGATATCACTGCCCGCAGGGAGTCGATGGTAACCTGGTGGGAGGCAATCGAAGCCTGCGCGAGTTCGTAGATATCGCGCACCGATGAGCCCTGAAGCTGTGAGGCGGTGGCGGCATTGTCGCCCTGCACTATGTTCAGCCGGGTGCCCTGCAGCCCGTAGTACTGCAGTTTGGCCGACATGGCGAGGCGGAGCGAGTCGGCCGGAAGAGCCTTTCCGAGGAGCGTCACGTCGATTTCCTTATGACCGTTGTTGTAGTCGGCCTTTGTGCTGATGACGTGGGTGTCGGGGAAACGGAACTCGCGGTTGACGAAGCGGGTGGCATTCATGGAAAACTGCGCCTGACGCATCATGTTCCAGGTGAGGTAAATGCTCGGGAGGAGGGTCAGGATGGCTATCGTATAGACAATGCGGCGTACCTTTTTCGCCCTGACGGGGTCGGTGGTCTCTACAGGCTTGTATTTCATAAGTTTCACCCCTATAAAGGTAGCGAGACAGATGAAGATGGAGTTTATGAGAAAGAGATAGAATGCACCGATAAAATAAGTCAGCTGCCACGTGGCGATTCCATAGCCGGCAGTACAGAGGGGCGGCATGAGGGCTGTGGCGATAGCCACACCGGGAATCACGTTGCCCTTGCTGCGCGAGCCGATGGCGACGATGCCTGCACCGCCGCCGAAGAAGCCGATGAGAACGTCGTAGATTGTGGGCGACGTGCGGGCAAGCAGCTCACTATGGCCTTCGCTTACGGGAGATATGAGGAAATAGACTGTTGATGCGAGTACGGAGAATCCGGCGGCCATGGCCAGATTCCGGAACGAGCGCTTGAGCAGGTCGAAGTCCTGTATGCCTACGCCGAGACCGAGGCCTATGATAGGCCCCATGAGCGGCGATATGAGCATGGCGCCGATAATCACGGCGGTGGAGTTGGTGTTGAGGCCCAGCGACGCAATGAGAATGGCTATGATAAGAATGAGGATGTTGGTTCCGCGAAATGAAACGCCTTCGCGGATTTCGGTTTCCGCCTCTGCCTGCGGCACGAGGTAGCCGTTGAGTGAGAAATAGTCGACAAATAAAGTCTTCAGATAGCTTGAAACCGGTTTCATTTTTTATAAATAATTGCAAAAATAAACATTTTTCGGGAACAACGGTCAGATAGTGCAGCAACGATAATCCTCCGAAAGCAAATTTTAACAGTTGAGCGTGATCCGGCACGCCGGCGGAGAGTCAGAGTTTTACCTCCACGGTGCCGGCATCCGGTACCGGCGACGGCCCGGATGCACCGGGAGCAGAATTTATGAGATGTTCAAGCTGCCCGGGGGTGAGAGGGGTGCGGTTGCCTCCGAAATGTATAGAATTCATTTCCATGGGTGTGAGGTCGGAGGCCGATTCAAGGCGTGGTTCAGGAATTTTCTTCATTTTTCGGGAGGTTTTTAAAAATCCGCAGCAATAGATTGATAAACAGCACGGCGGCGACATATACTCCTATCAGAACGAAAGTGTCGGGCCAGAGCGGGAAAGCTCCCCGGAAGTGTCCGCCGAAAAGGTAGCAGAAGAAGAGCAGCCAGAGTGTGGACTGCACACCCACGCAGAGCGTGCACCATTTGTGGGCGCGGAAGCGCTGGTACCAGATACTCCAGAAGGTGTAGGGGAGGCAGCAGACGTTGCACACCGCCAGGGAGGGCCAGATATGGGGGAACAGCAGGAGGGCGATCAGCGATATGCCGAAATAGCCGAATCCGACCTCGCTCCAGCTGAAAACGCCGAATAGTTTCGACACTTTCATGTCCATTATCGAGTCGCAGCCTCCCTCCTGGAGCACCTTACATACGCGGTCGCCGACCTTATTCTTGATTTTCAGCGACTTCTGCACGAGGAGATAGGAAAAGAACAGTCCGAGGCAGTTGAATATCGTCAGCAGCACGGTCGAGACTTCGGCATAGACGCGGCGGGTAATGAAGAAATAGCAGAACACGAAGAGCGCTGCGGCCGCGAGGAGATAGCCCGAAAGATTCTGCACAATCTCCGTCAGCCGATGGGAGCGGTAGTCGGGTTCTTCCGACTGGGGGCCGGGAAAAGCCATCAGGACTATGCCGTTGGCGGCTTTAATGAAATCCGGCAATGGCATTGTCTCCCGCTCGCCGAGCGAATCGTAGCTTACGGTACCGGTCTGCGTATCGAAGCCGTCGACAATCACAAAGATTCCGTTGCGTACCTGAGCGAGGAACGGTGGCGTGATGGAAGCAATTTCCTCAGGGTCGCCGAGCCTGACGGCCCGCGACTTCACACCATAGTCATGGAGAAGATGCGAGAAGCCGAAAAGCGACTTAAACGTCATGTTGCGGAAACGGGCATCGGAATACTCCGCTGTACAGGGCACTCCGAGAGCCTTGAGAAATCGGGTGAAAATTGTCTGCATGGCGGCTGGATCAAGAAGTAAACGACTGGATTTTCCGCAGCAGGCAGTTGCCGTCGATTTCTCCGGCGTGACGCCACACCTCTCTGCCTGCAGAATACAACACGAAAGTGGGCAATCCGTCGATTTCCTCCGCGCCACACAATCCGGCGTTGCGGTCAACGTCGAGCTGCGCCACTGCGGCGGTTCCGGCCGTAAGTTCACGAATTTCCTCAACCACAGGCATCATTCTGCGGCAGTGGGGGCACCATGTGGCAAAATACTCTACGAGCACCACCGGCATTGATGAAATCAGTTCTTTATAGTCCATAATCCGGTCATGATATATCTATCTTAACGCCGGATCACAATAAAAAGTTTGCGCCCGCACACGCGGGAAATCACTGCGCGGCGAGGGCGGCGGCGAGGGCGCGCATGGCCTCGTAATCGGCTGCTGTAGCGCGGCTGCGGATGGTGACGACATCCCCGACTACGGTCATATCCTTCATCCGGACGAGCGCATCGTGCATGAGTTTGCCTGCGAGCGGCGCCCAGGATCCGTTTTCAATGAGCCCGACCTTGCGCCCGCGCAGATTCTTGTCGCACAGATGATGGAGAAACCCGTACATGGGAGGGAATAGCCCGGCATTGTACGTAACGGAGCACAGCAGCATCTTGCTCAGGCGGAAAGCCTCGGCCACGGCGTAGGAAACGTCGTGGCGGCAAAGATCCATCGTCACCACCTCTTTCACACCGGCCTCGCGCAGCATCGCGGCCGTGCGGCGGGCAGCCTCGGCGGTACCGCCGTAGACCGACGCATACGCCACAAGCACACCTTCGGTCTCAGGCTCGTAGCCGCTCCATTTGTGGTAAAGATCAATGTAGTGCCGCAGGTTCTCCGACAGCATCGGGCCGTGGAGAGGAGCTATCACACGTATATCCTTGCCTGCGAGCTTTTTAAGGACAGCCCTCACGTTGGCGCCGTATTTCCCGACTATGTTGCAATAATAGCGCCGGGCCTCGTCGTCCCACGGCTCCGTGGCCGACGGAGTTGCGAAAGTACCGAAAGCGTCGGCAGAAAAGAGAACTCCCTCACCCTCGACGAATGTCATCATCACCTCAGGCCAGTGAACCATCGGCGCCATTATGAAACTCAGCGTGGTCTTGCCGAGGCAGAGAGTGTCGGCCTCCTTCACCGCCATACATTTCGCGGAAAGATTCTCGCCGGGGAAGAAATTGCCGAGCATTGCAACGGCCTTGGCCGACGCCACGATCCGGGCCTCGGGATAACGCCTCACAAATTCAAGAATGCTTCCGGAATGATCAGGTTCGAGGTGATGGACAATCAGATATTCAGGCGTTTCGCCGCGGAGCGTGTAGTCGAGATTAGCCATCCACTCGCGGCAGCGGCGCGAATCGACGGCGTCGACCACCGCCGTTTTCTCATCTGAAATCACGTAGGAATTATATGAAATCCCCTTGGTGAGAGGATATTGAGCCTCGAAAAGGTCAAGATTGTCATCGTCGGTACCGACGTATTTTACACTGGTTGAAACGTAGATCATAGTGAATCTGATTTTTGCGGTTGCAAAAATACAAAAAACATACCTTAATACTCCGGCTCTCCTAAGTTTTACGAAATTTTAATACGCCGTAAGGCATATTTTGAGTAATTTTGCAAACAATTGTAACCTTACGGGATGGCCGCGTATGTTATATTATATAATGTACACCGCACAATTTGAACCGGCCTCCCGGCAAATGAGAAGAACTACGTTATGAACATACTTGAACTAAGCGAACAAGAGATAGTACGTCGCGGCAGTCTCGACGAGATGCGCAGCCGCGGCATCGACCCCTACCCCGCCGCCGAATACCTCGTGACCGGCTACACCGACGAAATCAAAGAGACATTCAACGACGATGCACCGCGCCGCGACGTTTCCGTAGCGGGCCGCATCATGAGCCGACGCATCATGGGCAAAGCTTCCTTCATGGAGCTTCAGGATTCGCGCGGACGCATCCAGGTGTACATTTCGCGCGACGAACTGTGTCCCGGCGACGACAAGGATCTCTACAACGTAGTGTTCAAGAAACTGCTCGACATAGGCGATTTCGTCGGGGTTGAAGGCTACGTGTTCCGCACTCAGACAGGGGAGATCTCCATCCACGCCTCCTCGCTCACCGTGCTCAGCAAGTCGCTGCGCCCGCTGCCCATAGTAAAGGTAAAAGAGGGCGTGACCTACGATGCGTTCGACGACCCCGAACTGCGCTACCGCCGCCGCTACGTGGATCTCGTAGTCAACGACGGCGTGAAAGAGATATTCATCAAGCGCAACAAGGTGTATACCTCCATGAGAGAGTATTTCAACAATGCCGGCTACATGGAAGTGGAGACTCCCATCCTCCAGTCGATTCCCGGAGGCGCCTCTGCCCGTCCGTTCATAACCCACCACAACGCGCTCGATATTCCGCTCTACCTCCGTATAGCCGACGAGCTCTACCTCAAGCGTCTGATAGTAGGCGGCTTCGAGGGAGTATACGAATTCTCCAAGAATTTCCGCAACGAGGGCATGGACCGTACCCACAATCCCGAGTTCACCTGCATGGAAATCTACGTGAGCTACAAGGACTACAACTGGATGATGACGTTTACCGAAAAGATGCTCGAAAAAATCTGCCTCGACGTAAACGGCACAACCAAAGTCCGCGTGGGCGACAATGAGATCGACTTCAAGGCACCCTATCCGCGCATAACCATGCGCGACTCCATACTCGAAAAAACCGGATTCGACATCAACGGCAAAAACGAGGAAGAACTCCGCGCCGCCGCCCGCTCCATGGGCATCGAAGTCGACGATACCATGGGCAAGGGCAAGCTCATCGACGAGATTTTCGGCGAGAAGTGCGAGGGCACCTACATCCAGCCCACGTTCATCACCGACTACCCCATCGAAATGTCGCCGCTTACCAAGCGCCACCGCAACAACCCCGAACTCACCGAGCGCTTCGAACTCATGGTCAACGGCAAGGAGCTTGCCAATGCCTACTCGGAGCTCAACGACCCCATCGACCAGTACGAACGCTTTGTAGAGCAGATGCGTCTGGGCGAGAAAGGCGACGACGAGGCCATGATCATTGACCACGACTTTATCCGCGCGCTCGAATACGGCATGCCCCCTACCTCGGGAATGGGCATCGGCATGGACCGCCTCGTGATGCTCATGACCGGACAGACCACCATCCAGGAAGTGCTCTTCTTCCCGCAGATGCGCCCTGAAAAGGTGCAGCGCCGCGATAAGGAGGAGGCCTTTGCCGCCATAGGCGTTCCCTCCGAATGGGTGGCACCGCTCTACAAGGCAGGCATTCTCACCGTTGAGCAGCTCGGCGCCGTGGCCGCTCCCGGGAAACTCTTCCAGGATCTTCTCGGAATCAACAAGAAATACAAACTCGGATTCAAGAATCCCACGGTAGAAGAAATCACGGCATGGGTGGCGGCAGCCGCTCCCGCTCAGTCTGCCGAATAAATCCGGCACCGTAATGGACAAATTCAACAAAATAGCCGTAATGGGCGGCGGCAGCTGGGCCACGGCTCTCGCCAAGCTGTTGCTCCACAACTGCGACTCCATATTATGGTATATGAGGCGCGACGACCGCATCGAGGACTTCAGGCGCCTGCACCACAACCCCGCGTATCTGACCGACGTGGAGTTCGACATCAGCCGCATCGAGTTTTCGAGCGACATAAACTACGTGTGCAGTCAGGCCGATACCCTGCTGCTCGTAATGCCGTCGCCCTACTTCCGCACCCACGTCGACAAAATCACCGTCGACATCAGCGGCAAGACCATCGTCTCGGCAGTGAAAGGCATAGTGCCCGGTGTCAACGAGATAATCTCCGACTACATGGTGAGCCATTTCAGCACCGACCCCTCGCGCATCATAGTCGTATCGGGGCCGTGCCATGCCGAAGAGGTGGCTCTCGGACGTCCGAGTTTCCTCACCGTGGGCTGCCACGACATCGCCAATGCCGAAGCCTTCGGCCAGAAACTCACCGGAAAAGCTACCCGCACGATAACCTCAAGCGACGTGGAGGGAATCGAATATGCCGCCGTGCTGAAAAATGTCTACTCCATAGCCGCCGGAATCGTGCACGGCATGAAAGGAGGCGACAATTTTCTGGCAATGCTCATAAGCAACGCCATCCGCGAAATGGAACGCTTTGTCGACACCGTCTGCCCGCGCCCGCGCTGTATCTGCGACTCCGTTTATCTCGGCGATCTGCTCGTGACGGCTTACTCGCGCTTCTCGCGCAACCACAACTTCGGTTCTATCATAGGCAAGGGCTACTCTGTGGCCACCGCCCGTATGGAGATGGAGCAGACCGCCGAAGGTTACTACGGCACCAAATGCATCCATGAAATCAACAAACTCCACGGCGTTGCGATGCCGATTCTCGACGCCGTCTACGACATCCTCTACCGCCGGGCCAAGGCAGAAAGAGCCATCCGCGCTCTCGCCGACACTTTCATCTGATTTTTCTTCAAAACTCAATAAAACAATGAAATCTATCTCGCTTGACATCAAAGACGTGTTCTCAACCGTCGCTCCGCAGCAGATCAGCGCGCTCGACGACAGCGCCGCTGAAGCTCTCGACAAAGTCATGAACGGAACCGGCGAAGGCTCTGACTTTCTCGGATGGGTCAATCTTCCCACCGACACCACCGACGCCCTCCTCGACGACATCATCGCTACCGCAGAGCAGCTCCGCGCCGACTGCGACACCGTGGTGGCCATCGGCATAGGCGGAAGCTACCTCGGGGCCAAGGCTGTGGTCGAGGCTCTCTCCAACAGCTTCGCTTCGCTCCGTCCGGGCATGAAAGGTGACCCCAAACTCCTTTTCGCCGGCCAGAACATTGGCGAAGATTACCTCTTCGAACTTCAGGACTACCTCAAGGACAAGCGTTTCGGCATAATCGTAATCTCCAAATCGGGCACAACTACCGAACCCGCTATCGCCTTCCGCCTGCTCAAGGAGCAGCTCGAGCACCAGCTCGGCAAAGAGGAGGCCCGCAAACGCATAGTAGCCATCACCGACGCAAAGCGCGGCGCACTCCGCACACTCGCAACCGAAGAAGGCTACAAGACATTCGTGATTGCCGACAACGTTGGCGGCCGTTTCTCAGTTCTCACCCCTGTGGGACTTCTGCCCATTGCAGTAGCAGGTTTCGACATCCGCGCCCTTATCGACGGAGCAGCCGAAATGGAGAAAGCCACCCTCGGCGCCGACCCCGCATCCAACGCCGCGATGCTCTACGCCGAGACCCGCAACGCCCTCTCCCGCGCCGGCAAAAAGATTGAAATTCTCGTAAACTACAACCCCAAGCTCCACTTCTTCGGAGAATGGTGGAAACAGCTCTACGGCGAAAGCGAAGGCAAGGATCACAAAGGCATATTCCCCGCGGCCGTCGACAACTCAACCGATCTCCATTCCATGGGCCAGTGGATCCAGGACGGCGAACGCATAATCTTCGAAACCGTTCTCTCCGTTGAAGAAAGCGAGCATGAAAAAGAGATACCCGCCGACGACGCCAACCTCGACGGCCTCAACTATATAGCCGGACTGCGGGTTGACCAGGTAAACAAGATGGCCGAACTCGGAACCCGTCTGGCCCACGTTGACGGCGGAGTGCCCAACATGCGCATCACCGTTCCCGCTCTCGAGGAAAAATATCTCGGCCAGCTCATCTACTTCTTCGAGAAGGCCTGCGGCATCAGCGGCTACCTGCTCGGCGTGAACCCCTTCAACCAGCCCGGCGTTGAAGCCTACAAGCGCAATATGTTCGCACTGCTCGCCAAGCCCGGCTACGAGAAAGAAACCGAGGCCATCAAGGCGCGTCTGGAGAGCAAATAATTCCGCACTCTGTCTCCTTGATATGACGCCGGGGAGCATGTTTATGAAAAAAATTTAGTTAAATTTACAATAAACTTTGTCCCCCGTCGTTATACAGTTGAGAAAATAAATTTAATAGTTGTTTTATAGATAATTGTGTATTTGAAGCAATGGGATAGTCGTGAGACTGTCCCTTTGTTTGTTTTTACGGGCGCCCCGGCTATCGCCGTTGCTTAGCATAGCGAAGCGGAGCAATGCTGTTTTACTTAAGCCCGAAGCAGAATACAAATTGCCGGCGAGCACCGCCAATAGCGGCATTGCAATAATGCCATAAGCAATTCTTAATCAAAGTATTGCAGTAGGGGCGCTATACTTAGTGCCCGCAGAGTCATGGCATTTTCTTTCAGCATCATATTGTTCCGGATTGGATATGCTTTTGATTCTGCGGGCGCTAAATATAGCGCCCCTACTGATTTTCAGCACTTTATCTGTGTTATATATTTCTTGTAATTCCGATTTTTTCGAAGCCGAAGTAGGCCGCACCGGGGTTGCAACTGTGCTGGATTCGCCACTTTTGAAAGCGAAATTGCACAATTAAAAGAATTTTGCTAAATTTGCAGGTCACTGGCAAATAATTCATCATGAAATATATAAAATCATTCTTTCTCTCCGCAGCGGCAGCGTTGTTTCCCGCCGTTTCTTTCGCAGTTCCGGCCAAGCCGGGCATAGTGTCCGCCGAGCAGCCCGACGGTTCCACAATCGACGTCCGCATTACAGGCGACGAGCGCGGTCACACCATATTTTCCGCCGACGGCTATCTGCTCATAGCCAATTCCGACGGCTATTTCTACGCCACTCAGGATGCCGAGGGCAAGACCGTGAATTCCGGCGTCCGCGCTGTAAACGCCGACCGCCGCAGCCCTGAGACTGTGAAATTCCTTTCGGGACTTGACCGCGAGTCAATGCGCCGGGCAGCCATCAGCCGTCTGGGCGTCACCCGCCGCGAAGCCGCCAAGGCCAAAGCGGCAAAAGCAGCGGCAAAGGTGCCCGCCACCATGCTTACAAACAACTTCCCCTCCACCGGTCATCAGAAGGCAGTGGTAATTCTCGTCCAATATAAAGACCTGGACTTCAAGCTCAACGACCCCTACGACTACTTCTCGAAAATGCTCAACGAGGAGGGCTTCAGCCAGTACGGAGGCACCGGCTGTGCCCGCGAATATTTCAACCTCTGCTCCGGCGGCAAGTTCGATCCCGAGTTCGACGTATACGGCCCCGTCACGCTGTCGAGAAACATGTCGTATTACGGCGCCAACGACGTTTACGGCAACGACCTTCATCCCGAGGAGATGGTAATCGAGGCGTGCCAGCAGCTCGACGGCGAAGTGGATTTCAGTCAGTATGACCGCGACGGCGACGGCGTTATCGACAACGTGTTCGTAATCTACGCCGGCAGAGGCGAGGCTTCGGGCGGCAGCAAGAACACCGTGTGGCCCCACGCCTACAATATTTACGGAGCTCTCAAAAAGACCTTCTACTTCGACGGCGTGCTCCTCGACCACTACGGATGCACCAACGAGTGGCTTCAGAGCGGGCCTGACGGAGTGGGCACGTTTATCCACGAGTTTTCCCACGTGATGGGCCTCCCCGACCTCTACGACACCACCTACGAGACCGACAACTTCACCCCCTGCGAGTGGAGCGCACTCGACGTCGGCCCTTACAACAACAACGGCCGCACACCCCCGCTCTACAGCGCCTTCGAGCGCATGTCGATGGGCTGGATAACCCCCATGCCCATCACTTCGGCAGGCGAAATCAACCTTCTGCCCATTTCTTCCGACCTCGCTTACTACATTCCTACCGCAAAGGCCAATGAATTTTTCCTCGTTGAGAACCGCCAGAACGAGTCGTGGGACAAGTACCTTCCCGGTCACGGCATGCTCGTTTGGCATGTAGATTATAACGCAACAGTATGGCAGCGCAATGCCGTGAACGACACCGACGGCCATCCCCGTGTACATATCGAGGCCGCAGGCGGCGCTCACTTCGACCAGGCGTACTACGGCTCCGCCACCGATCCCTTCCCGGGCGCCGGGAATAAGACCTCGTTTACCGACGACACCACTCCGTCGATGAAATCGTGGAGCAACAAACGCCAGGAAACCCCTCTCACAAACATCAAGGAAAACGACCTGATTGTTTCGTTCACCGTTAAAGGCGGCCCCTCCGACCTTGCCGCAGCGCCCGAGGCTCTCGACGCAAAAGAGATAGCCGGCACCCGCTTCACCGCCTGCTGGAAGCCGGTGGAGAACGCAACAGCCTACACGGTCACACTCTCCGACGACAATTCAATGTTCCCGAAATATTTCCACGTTGACGGCTCCGATGCCTCCTCGCTCGAAATTACCGGACTGACTCCCGAAACATACTATTATTACAGCGTAATGGCCCGCTCGGAATCGTCGTCGACTCCGCTTTCCAACGAAATCGAGGTGCTTACTACCGAAGCCACCCTCTCCGACCTTGCCATGACCGCCGCCGAGGCAACCGACGTAACCGCCACCTCTTTCACGGCCAACTGGCAGCTCGAGCCTCTTGCCAACGACTATATAATCACCGTGAGCGAGTTCACCCCCGCATCGGCATTCTCCACCACAGCATCCTTCGGCGGCAAGCTCCCCGAGGGATGGTCGAGCACAAGCGAGACATTCGGCAAAAGCGGCACTCTTTCCGGCATACAGCTCTCTCCCGACCGCAACGTGCTCACGTCGCCGGTCTACGAAGCCGGTATCACGGCAGCATCGTTCAAGCACTACCCCATGGCATCGTCGGCCATCAACAATGAAATAGAGATTTCGTTCCTCGTCGGCGACAAGTGGGTGGATTCCGACCAGAAAGATTATCCCAATATAGGCGTAAAGACCTGCACCGTCCGCAACATACCCGAAGGATGCAAGGCTATCCGCATCACCTACAATGCCACGGTCAAGGCCGACATTCTCGTGGGCGAGTTCGCAATCAGCGGCGGCTCAGACAAGGAATACTCTGCTCCGCTGAGCGGCTACACCGACCTCCATACCGGCAACGTCGGCTCCATCTCCGTGAAAGGGCTCAAACCCGGCACCGTCTACGTATATACCGTAAAGGCGACCGACGGTGAGGCCGTAACCGCACCTTCGGAAACCATCCGGGTGAAGACCCTGGAGGAATCAGCCATAGACGAAATAACCGACGGTGCCACCGAACGCATCATTCCTGTTCCCGGCGGTGTGGAAGTAACCGGCAATGTCCGCGTCGACATCTTCAACGCCACCGGCGCTCACCTCTACAGCGGGCCTGCCGGATACATCTCTCTCCCCGTCGGATTCTACATTGTCCGCATACCCGGTTCCACCGTCAAAATATCAGTGAGATAATATATGGGAAAACTCAAGAAAATCGTAAGGTTTCTGCTCGATCTCCCGAAAACCCTCTATTTCAACTTCCATTATCTCCCTTTTGCTCAGGCCGTAAGGCTCCCGATTTGGCTCCATAATGCCAAGCTCGTGAATACCAGCGGTTTAGTAGAAATATCGGGGGGGGTAAAATGCGGTATGATCCGGCTCGGGCACTTTAGTGTCCCCCTCTATCCCAACGACGGCATAATGTGGGAAAACCGCGGAAAGGTAACTTTCTGCGGAAATGCCTCCATCGGCAACAGCTCGAAGATTTGCGTGGGCGACCGCGGACACCTTGTTTTCGGCGTGAATTTCGGTGCATCCGCCGCATTGAAATGCATCTGCTACAACAAAGTAAGTTTCGGAACAGACGTGCTCATCGGATGGGACTGCCTTGTCTCCGACAACGATTTCCATACCATCTTCGTCGACGGCAAACGATCCAAAGGCTTCGGCGAAATCCGAATCGGCGCCAACAACTGGATAGCCATGCAGTCGCTCATACTGAAAGGCGCGGCCACACCGGCGTATTGCGTTCTGTCGTCGCGCACACTGCTCAACAAGGATTTCACCTCCGAAGGCGAGCGCATCCTGCTTGCAGGACAGCCCGCAAGGGTAGTCCGCCGCAACGTCTACCACGAACGCCACGACGACAAAATTGACTATTCGGTGCAATAATTCCACTATGGATCAATCAATTGCCCAAGGACGACTAACAATGCGACGGTTTCGCGATATTTTCTGAAATCTCTGGGTCGGTGCTTGTGTGTGTTGATATTATTGACTATATTTGCGTCGGTATGAAACTGATTGAAATGAACCTCGAGAAAATTGCAGCGTTGTGCAGAAAGTACAAGGTCGCGAAACTGTGGGTGTTCGGCTCGATTCTCACTCCCCGCTTCAACGACGACAGCGACGTCGATTTCTCAGTGGTTTTCCATTATGATGAGATTCCAGATATGTTTTTGACTTTTTTCGACTTTATCGACGACCTGCAATTACTGCTGGGGCGCAAAGTGGATTTAATTGATGAAACAGCTATCAAGAACCCGTATTTCCAAACGGAACTTGATAGCACTAAACGTCTTATTTATGGATGACCAGGTCAATAAGTCACTTAGAGATATTTTAGACAGCATATCTCATATTGAATTATTCTGCTCTACACGTCCTAAAAAATTTGAAGCATTTTGTGAAGATATTTGTTTCCGGAGTGCAGTCCAATGGGAAATTGCTATCATTGGTGAAGCGATGAACCGCATTCTGAAGCTTTGCCCGAAAATTTCAATTACGTCTGCCCGAAGGATAGTCAATACCCGCAACTATCTCATCCACGGATACGATAGTCTGAGAGATGATTTGATTTGGGCGATTGTGATCAATCACATACCGTTGTTAAAAACGGAAGTTCTCCAGCTTCTCGGCTTCTCATCAATCCCATCTGAAAACTAATCCATCCGGCGACGATTTGATTTTGTGCTTAGCTGTAAAATCGCTATTTTTGCATATCTAAAAAATGCAAAAATGAGAAACGTTATATTATTCGACCCGGCGGAGGTAAGAGAGAACCTTCTTCCGCTTACATATACCCGCCCCGTGGCTCTTATCCGCCACGGCATCATGACGATTGCCGAAAAATGGAGCCACGCCATCGAGGGCGAATATTCGTTTGAGACCCAGGACTATCTTTCAGAAAAATACCCTGTGCGTCTTACCGGCGACAACCTTTTCATAGCCGGCAATATCGAACCCGACGAGGCGCTCACCGCAGCAATACTCGCCCTCAACCCCGGGGAGTCGCTCACGAAGAACGGGGCGGTGATTGCCGCCCGCGGCGTGCGCGACGAGTGCCGCCCCACCGAATATACGGCCGACCTGCTGGCCATCAGACAGGTCTACGACATCTTCATGACCAACGGCGAAGCTCTCGAACACGATTACCGTGTGCTCACGGCCGGACGCGAGAGCCAGCCGCTCAGCGACACTTGCCGCCTTATCGGTTCTCCGGTGCTTGCCGACGGTACTCCCGCCATATTTATCGAAAAAGGAGCTACTGTTGAATGCGCCAACATCAACGTGAAAAACGGGCCGGTCTACGTGGGTCGCGACGCCGAAATCATGGAGGGCGCCTGTCTGCGCGGCCCCGTGGCTCTCTGCGAGCATGCGGTAGTCAATATGGGCGGCAAAATCTACGGCGCCACCACACTCGGCCCGTACTGCAAGGTGGGCGGCGAACTCAACAACGTAGTGATGACCGGCTATTCCAACAAGGCTCACGACGGATTCCTCGGCAACGCCGTAATAGGAGAATGGTGCAACCTCGGCGCGGGGTGCACGGCGTCGAACCTCAAGAACACCTACGCCCCCATACGCCTGTGGAACATGGCTAAGAGTTCGTTCGTGAAAACCGGACTTCAGTTCTGCGGACTCATCATGGGCGACCACTCGAAGGCAGGCATCAACACGATGTTCAACACAGCCACTGTAGTAGGCGTAGGCGTCAATTTCTACGGTGCAGGCTTCCCCCGCACGTTTATACCGTCGTTCATGGAAGGCTCTACCGCCGGGATGAAACCGGTTGATCTCGACCGCTTCTACGATACGGCCTCACGCATGATGTCGCGCCGCCACATCGAACTTACCCCCGTCGACAAGGAAATCCTCTACAAAATCAAGCTCACTGCGGGAGAATAGGAAACCGTTCAGAACAGACAGCCAAAGTCCGGGAGATTATAGTTATAATATACTGCAATCTCCCGGATTTTTTCGTAAAAACATCGCCGTTTATTTTGAATTTGCCTGTTTTTCTCCGTAAATTTGCAGTTTAGAAATGTTTACACACAAGAATCATGGCAAATTACAACTATATACAGGTGGCAATGCGCGGCGAAGCCGGCAGCGCTACCCGCACCCTATATTCCTATCCTGCCTCCGGAGCTTCCTCTGAACCGCGGTGGGACAGCACTCTCGTTGAGCCGGGAGCCGCCATCCAGCGATTTCTCAATGCTTCGGACTGCTACGTGATGCAGTCGGCCAAGCGCGGAAGGTATTTCTCGATGATTTCGCGCAACACCGTTGAGCCGGCCAAAGGCTTCTACATGATTTCAATCCTTGTGGAGGAAGGGTGCGCCCTTACGGGCAAGCAGATGCTCGCCGCTTTCTCCGCTCTCAAGAAAAAATTTATCGAGGAAAATCAGCTCACCGACGAGGCCGTTGATCAGGCGCTCGAATCGGCCGGTATTCCCCGCGAACCCCTTCATCTCGATTCGTGGAAATATGCCGCTCCCGTTCTTACGGAGGGCAAACAGCTCGCCGACGCCGCCTACCGCACCTACATTTCCGTTCAGGAACTCGAGTCGATTTTCTCATTCCCGGCCCAGCCCGACTACGACAGCTACCGTTGCATAATAGTGGTGTCGGCCACCACTTCACTCCGTCCCGGAGTGAAAATGCCCCGCATCACCTCCCCGATAAAGAAACAATATACTGTAGTCTGCCCTGAAAACGTCGAGGCTTCGTCGCCGATAGTATACGACGGCGACCGTCTCACGCTCGTATACTCCCGTCCCGGCTACACGCCGCGAAAGGAGACCGTCACGGTAGGTCAGCCCACCGGTTATGCGAAATACGACGGCAACACCATCCGCGTGCGCCCCGCCAATCAGTGCGGTATCCTCTTCGCCCGCAATTTCAACCTGCAGGTACGCTCCGCCAAGGGCAACGCCATCAACGGCTACACCGTAAGCATCAACGGGCGCCCCGTCAACACCATGGAGCGGACAGTCGACCTCACCGAAATTGACCTCAAGCCGGGGAACACCGTTGAGATTCAGGCGGCATCCAACAACTACCGTCCTCTCAAACTTGAGCTTTCGGCTGAGGAACTTATGAAAATCGAGACCCTCGACCTCGTGCTCCAGCCCATAGAGCAGGGGGTGACGCTCCGTCTTGATTTCGGCGACGGCCGGGTGTTTGAAGAGCAGATTTCCATCGAAAAGAACACCCCCGAATACAACCGCCTGCATTCAGGCAATTTCCACGGCTTCCGCGCCCATCGTCAGCTGACCCAGGACGATTCGGAGATCTACAACGTCGACGTAAGGTTCAGCGGCCGCCCCGTGGCACCCAACTTCGAGTCGGCTCGCACCGCGGCTGAAACCGACGAGCTGAAAGATTCCCGCTCGGCATCGCACCGCGCACCGAAATTCGAGAACGTTGCCGACGAAGCCGCATCACCGCACCCTGAAATCGACATGAGCCAGCCGGTTCTCGAAACCGAACAGTCGCCCACAAACGAAGATGGCTCCGACGACAAAAAGCCGTCGGGCAAAGCAAAGTGGATTGCGCTCGTCGGCGTGGCCATTGTACTCCTCGTCGTAGTGCTTACATTCGTGCTTCCGCGGGGCGAAAAACTCGACGCCGAACCCGCCGCTCCGCAGGACACCGACACCACGGCAGTCGCCCCGCAGGGTACCGCTCAGGCCGAGCCGCAGCACGTTTCTCCGCTTCAGGGCGACGATGCCGACGACGTGGCCTACCTCAATGCCAATACTCTCTGGAACGCCTCGAAAATAAAAGGTGAAGCATGCAAGAAGCTTATGGAAGCTATTTCGGCAGGCGATATAGAGGGAGTGGTCAACAGCGACTACTTTGCAGTGCAGGGCCGGTGCACCAATTCCCGCGCCGACGAGATTGCCGGTCTGCTATGGCGTGCATACGGCTCGCCGGTGAGAAACGCCAACTCCAAAGCGCTCAAAAACGCCTCGAAAGGCGGCGAAGTCGACCTCAACAACCTCTACGAGGCTCTTATGCGCCGTCGTCCGGTCGACGAGGAAGCAAACACCACCCCCCGCCCACGGCGCTAACAGACACCCTTATTATTCACTGATTACCAAGCCAATACATAATGCCTGAAGTATCCCAGCGCGGCACGGTTATGCCGTCGTCGCCAATCCGCCGCCTCGTGCCCCTCGCAAACGCTGCCAAAGCCCGCGGCGTGAAGGTCTACCACCTCAACATCGGCCAGCCCGACCTCGCTACCCCCGAGATTGGTCTTGAAGCCCTCAAAAAAATCGACCGCAAGGTTCTCGAATACAGTCCCTCGGAAGGCCTCCTTTCCCTCCGCAAAAAGCTACGCGACTACTACCACAAATATAATATTGAGGTAGACGTCGACGACATCATCGTAACTACCGGCGGCAGCGAAGCCGTGCTTTTCGCCTTTATGGCGTGTCTCGACCCTGGTGATGAAATTATCGTTCCGGAACCGGCTTACGCCAACTACATGGCATTCGCAATTTCAGCCGGAGCCAAAATCGTGACCGTACCCTCAAGCATCGACGAAGGTTTCGCCCTGCCCCCTATGGAAAAGTTCGAGGAACTCATCACCCCGCGCACCAAAGGCATTCTCATCTGCAACCCGAACAACCCCACCGGTTACCTCTATACGATGAAAGAGATGCTTCAGCTCCGCGACATCGTGAAGAAACACGATCTTTTCCTCTTCTCCGACGAGGTTTACCGCGAATTCTGCTACACCGGAGCGCCCTATATCTCCGCTTTCCATCTCCCTGACATCGAGGAGCAGGTGGTGCTTATCGACTCAGTGTCGAAGCGCTACAGCGAATGCGGCATACGTGTGGGAGCGCTCATCACCAAGCACAAAGAGCTGAAAAAGAACGTGATGAAATTCTGTCAGGCACGTCTGAGCCCGCCTCTCATCGGACAGATTGTGGCAGAAGCGTCGATCGACACTCCCCGCGAATACATGCTCGACACCTACAACGAATATGTCGAGCGCCGTAAATTCCTCGTAGACCGGCTCAACCGCATACCGGGCGTCTATTCCCCCATTCCTATGGGCGCGTTCTACACGGTGGCGAAACTCCCGGTCGACGACGCCGACCGCTTCTGCGAATGGTGTCTGGAGGAATTTGAATACGAGGGTCAGACCATCTTCATGGCTCCCGCCAGCGGATTCTACACCACCCCCGGAAAGGGCCGCGACGAAGTGAGAATCTCATATACAATCAACAAACACGAACTCGACAAGGCACTGACAGTGCTCGAACACGCTCTCGAAGCCTACAACAGCCGCTCCGCAAAATGAAACGCAAGGATTTCGAAATAATGGCTCCCGTGGGGAGCTACGAGTCGCTCCACGCCGCCATCAACGCCGGAGCCGACGCCGTTTATTTCGGAGTGGAGGGGCTGAACATGCGCTCGCGTTCGAGCGCCAACTTCACGCTCGACGACCTCCACAATATTGCCTCGATCTGCGACGCCGCCGGAGTAAAAAGCTACCTTACGGTCAACACAATAATCTACGATTCCGATATTCCCGTGTGCCGCTCGATAATCGACGCCGTAGCCGCAAGCGGAGTGTCGGCAATCATTGCCAGCGACATCGCCGCCATCACATATGCCCGAAGCATAGGGGTGGAAGTCCACATTTCCACCCAGTGCAACGTAACCAACATTGAGGCGGTAAGATTCTACTCGCAGTGGGCCGACGTGGTTGTGCTCGCCCGCGAACTGAACCTCGATCAGGTCAGGGCCATCAGCGACGCCATCCGTACAGAAGGAATCTGCGGCCCGTCGGGCAAACCGGTAAGAATCGAGATGTTCTGCCACGGCGCTCTATGTATGGCGGTTTCGGGCAAATGCTACCTCAGTCTCCACGAAATGAACTCGAGTGCCAACCGCGGCGCCTGCACCCAGATCTGCCGCCGCGGCTACACCGTGACCGACCGCGAGACCGGCGACCAGCTCGACATCGAGAACAAATACATCATGTCGCCAAAAGATCTGAAGACCATCCATTTTCTCAACAAAATGATCGATGCGGGCGTGACGGTGTTCAAGATCGAAGGCCGCGCCCGCGGGCCGGAATACGTGCAGGTAGCGGTAGAATGTTACTCGCAGGCCATCGATGCCATCTGCGACGGCACCTACTCCGACGATAAAATCGCAATCTGGGACGGGCGCCTTGAAAAAATCTTCAACCGCGGTTTCTGGAACGGCTACTACCTCGGACAGCGTCTCGGAGAATGGTCGTCGAAATACGGTTCGTCGGCTACCCGCGTAAAACGGTATGCCGCCAAGGGCGTCCGCTACTTCCCTGCAATCGGCGTAGGCGAATTCCTTATGGAAAGCGGCGAACTCCACGTGGGCGACGAAATAATCATAACAGGCCCCACAACCGGCGCGCTCATGCTCACCGTCGGAGAAATCCGGGTCGATCTGAAGCCGGTCGACACCGTCCGTAAAGGCGAGAGTTTCTCGATAAAGACCGACGCCAGAATCCGTCCGTCGGATAAGCTCTACGTATGGGATCACACTGCCATGGCAAAGGATTGATATGGAACTTAAACGCCTGTCGCTTACCAACTTCAAGAATATAGCCTCAGCCCAGCTCGAATTCTCGCCGAAAATCAACGGATTCATAGGCAACAACGGCATGGGCAAGAGCAACCTGCTCGACGCTGTCTACGTTCTCAGCCTCTGCAAGAGCTTCAGCGGCGTCCCTGACCGCATGCTTATTACCCGCGGCGAGGATTTCGCGATTCTCAAGGCCGACTACCTGCGCCGCGACACCGACGAAGATCTCCTCATGGGCTTCGGCGCCGGCCGGCGCAAGTCGCTGAAGCGCCGCGGCAAGGAATACCAGCGTCTCAGCGACCACATCGGTGCCTTCCCGCTCGTAATGACCGCCCCGCAGGACATCGACCTCATCCGCGGAACCGGCGAAGAGCGCCGGCGCTGGATGGACATGATTATCTCGCAAGGCGACAAGCGCTATCTCGATGCCCTGATCCGCTACAACCGCAACCTCGAGCAGCGCAACCGTCTGCTGCGCGACGGCGCCGTGAACCCGGCTCTCTACGAAGCCGTCGAGTTCCCCATGACCATGGCCGCGGAATACATTGTAACCACCCGGGCCGGATGGATTGAGCGCCTGACCGGAATTTTCGACCGCGTTTACGGCCACATAGCCGGAAGCGGCGGCGAACACGTGACCCTCACCTACGAAAGCTCCCTCGCCTCCGCCCCGCAGGCTCTCCGGCAACAGTTGGACAGCGCACGCCGCCACGACGAGATCGTGCGCCACACCTCCGTGGGCATCCACCGCGATGACATCGCCATGGATCTCGACGGCATGCCCATGCGGCGCACCGGAAGTCAGGGCCAGTGCAAGACCTTCACGATCGCCCTGCGCCTCGCCCAGTACGAATTTCTCCGCGAAGCGACCGGAATACGCCCCATCCTGCTGCTCGACGATATTTTCGACAAACTCGACGCCTCGCGCGTGGAGCGCATCGTGGAGATGGTTACCGGCAACGGTTTCGGCCAGATTTTCATCACCGACACCAACCGCACCCACCTCGACGAGATTATGGCCCGTACCGCTGGCGAATACCGCCTCTGGAGCGTGGAAAACGGGGCGTTCACTCCGCGCCACTGAATCCGCTGGAACCATGAAACGTACCTATCCCCGACAGATCGGCGAAATAATCAACGACGCACTCGACCGCGCCGGACTCACCGAAAAACTCGATGACCGGCGCATCTGCGCGCTGTGGCCCGAAGTCGTAGGTCAGGGCATCAACCGCTACACCATAAAACGTTTCGTAGACCACGGGGTGATGCACGTCTACCTCAGCTCCGCAGCGCTTAAAAACGAACTTTCATTCAACCGTGCCGCACTCGTCCGCGCTCTCAACGACGTGGTCGGCAAGGAAGTAATCCACGATATCCTTTTTCATTAGATTATGGCAAACAACATCAGAATACCCGCACCTGAATTCGATTTCCGCCACCGCATGCTGGTGCAGCTGCGCATCAACGACCTCGATTTCATGGGTCACGTCAACAACAACGTCTATCTCTCGCTTTTCGACACCGCCAAGGCCCGGTATTTCGAAGACCTGCTCAACGGACCCGTCACTCAGGAAAACATGTGCCTTGTAATCGTGAATGTCAACATAGATTTTTACGCCACCACTTTCCTCGACGAACACCTCGAGGTGCTGACTGCCATTGCAGGAGTGGGCGACCGCAGCGTGAAAATAGAGCAGCGCCTTCTCAACACTGATTCCGGCGAAGTAAAAAGCATCTGCCGCACCGTTATGGCCGGTTTCGACCCCAAAAACAATTGCGGCGCTCCGCTCGACAACCTTTGGGTGGAACTCGCCGAAAAATACGAGGGTCGCAAGCTCCGCCAGCCGAAATGACCTGTCTGCCTGAAAGTTTCATACGGCTCTTAGGCAGCTACGGCTCGCCGTTGCTCGCCGGACTGCCCGAAGCACTCGCCCAGGGCAATCCGCAGGTATCCGTACGCCTCAACCCGGCAAAAGCAGCACCGCAGATCGCCGACGGATGCACCCCGGTTCCGTGGAGCGACGGCAATGGTTTCTATCTGCCCGAGCGTCCGGTGTTCACACTCGATCCGGCGCTGCATCAGGGACGGTACTACGTGCAGGAAGCGTCGTCTATGTTCCATGCCCATGTCGTGTCGTCGCTTGTGCCGGATGCTTCAGACCCGCTGATACTCGTCGACGCCTGCGCTGCCCCGGGCGGAAAGACTACCGCCGCGGCCGTCTGTCTGCCCGAGGGGTCGCTCGTCGTTGCCAATGAATATGTGCCGTCGCGCGCGGCAGTACTTCGCGAAAACGTCATAAAATGGGGAATTCCCGCCGCCGTCGTGACCCGCGGCGACACCGCGGCGTTCCGTGAGTTCGGCGAACGCGCCGACATTATCATAGCCGACGTGCCCTGTTCGGGCGAGGGCATGATGCGCAAGGATCCCGACGCCGTAGCCCAATGGTCGGAAGGCCTCGTCGACGAATGCGTTTCGCGCCAGCGCGAAATCATCGCCAATCTCTGGCCGGCGCTCCGTCCCGGCGGCTTTCTCATATACAGCACCTGCACCTTCAACCGCCGCGAAAATGAGGAAACGGTCGATTGGATTGCATCGGAATTCTCAGGAGAGAGTGTTAAGGTGCCCGGAGTCGATCCGCAGTGGGGAATAGCTCCCGGAATCGACACGCCTCACCACTGTTACCGTTTCCTCCCCCACCGTCTGCGCGGCGAAGGTCTCTTTGTAGCCGTTTTGCGCAAGCCCGACGGGTCTGCTGCCCGCGCAACCATAAAGGAGAAAGACAAGCGACGCGACCGTCAAGACAAAAACACCGTTCCCGCTTCCGTGAAAAGCTGGATCAAAGCCGGCAGCGAACTGCAGTGGACAGTGAGCCCCGACGGCAGAATCAATGCTTTCCCGGCGCAGTGGGCGCCTGTACTCCGGCAGATAGAGCGCACCGGGCTGTCGGTGATTCACCACGGCGTGGTGGCCGGACATCTTAAGGGACGCGATGTTGTGCCCGACCAGTCGCTCGCCATGTCGGCACTCCTCAACCGCGACGCTTTCCTCTCCGCAGAAATCGACGCCGCCACCGCCCTTGCCTACCTGCGCTCCGAAGCCATAACGCTCCCCGACGGCACCCCGCGCGGCCAAGTATTGCTCTCCTTCGAAGGCGAACCACTCGGCTTTGTGAAAAATCTCGGCTCCCGCGCCAACAACCTATACCCCAAGGACTGGCGCATACTCCTCCGGCAATAGCGGCATGCTCGCAAAGCATAAAAAACAATCGCCGCGGACTCTCAATGGAGCATCCGCGGCGATTGTCTGTTTTTATGCGAATTTTCACTTTCCGCCCTTTGCGAGCTTCAATATCTTCATCGGAATTTCGGTATTGTCGTTCAGACCGTTGAAAATTTCCGATCCGGCGCCGACAGCATAGACCGGCACGAAATTACCCGCATGAGAATTGGCTGTCCAGCCGATTCCGCAGGCATCGTCCATCACCCGGTACACCATCACCACAAAGTCATTGTAAGTATTGTACATCGTGGTCTGGCCTCCGCTCTGCAGCTTGAGGAAACAGCGATCGAACGCTTCCTCGAGTGCCTTGGTCTGCTCTTCGCTCACCGGCACGTGCTTCCAGAAGCCCATATTTTCTTCAAGATACTCGCGCATGTCCTCCCAGGTGAAGATGCGGCGCGAACGGAGCATCGACTTGCAGAATTCGGCAAAACGGTCTTTCGACACCTTTTCGTAGGCAAGATAGTTGAGGTGCGCATTGTAAGGCTGGCTGTTGCTTCCGAGAACCATTCCGCCGGTATCGTGGTCGGCGGTGATAACGATCAGCGTCTCTGCCGGGTGCTTCAGATAAAAGTCGTAGGCAATGCGTATTGCATCCTGAAAGCTTATGGTCTCCATCACCACTCCGGCGGCATCGTTGCCGTGGGCGCAATGATCAATGCTGCCCTCCTCAACCATCATAAAGAAGCTTTCGGGCGAGTTTTTCTGCAGGTGCTCAAGACATGCCTCCGTCATTGCCGGAAGGGTAAGAACGCCTGCTATCGAATCGACCGTGTAGCCGACATCGCCGTTGATCGAGTCGGTGTTAAGCAGAATCACACGCTCGGAGGTGACCGATTTCAGCGCGTCAGTACCCCTCACCACACTTATCCCCGCTTCGCTGATGATTTCCTCGAGATCGGTGGGCTTGCCGTCCTTGTCGCGCAGTCCGCGCAGATTCGACCCGGCGAGGAAACTTACACCCGACGCAGCTGCGTCGCGGCCGATTTCGTAATACATAGAGCGGTTTGGCACGTGGGCATAAAATGCGCCCGGCGTGGCATCGTCGGGGCAGACCGTGGTCACCACTCCGATGCCGTAGCCCATTTTATTGAGATCGACAGCTATCGACTGAACGGCAGTAGTATCAGGGCCCATGCCGAGCATGCCGTTTTTGGTTTTATGGCCCGTTGAAAGCGCTGTTCCGGCGGCCGCAGAGTCTGTTACCGGCGACGAGGCGGAATAAGTGGTTGCAACCGACGTCACCGGAAACTGCAGCATCAGAAGCGGACTGTCGCTTTTCATCACGTCGCGGTAGTAGCTCTCCGTGGTCATCACGTGGCCGAGCCCCATGCCGTCGCCTATAAAATAAAAAATGTAGCGGGGATAATCCGCGCTTGCCGCAAAGGTCGAGGCCAAAGCCAAAGCCGATGCAAGAATCGATTTAAATTTCATATTATCAGTTTATTTGCTTGTTCATTTCAAGAATCGGATCGATAAAGCGGCGGTCGTTGCACAGGCGGGGCACCTTGCGCTGTCCGCCGAGTTTGCCGGTAGAGGCCAGCCAGCGGTCGAATATGCCCGGCTTGCCTTCAACCACGGTCAGACAGTCGAGAAAAATCCCTCCCGCACGCTTGGCCTGATAGTCGCTGTTTTCATCCTGCAGGGCCAAGTCGAGACGCCGCGCGAACTCATCGAGATCGGCGGGACGGCGGTTGAACTCTATCAGCCACTCATGGCGCCCGCGGGTGCGGTCGCCGGCGTAGACAGGCGCCGCGGTATAGTTTGCCACGCCGCAGTCCAGTTCCTTGCTCACCCGCGCAATCGCCGCGTCGGCGTTGTAAACCATCAGTTCCTCGCCGAAAGCGTTGATATAATGGCGCGTTCGGCCGGCTATCGTAATTTTCAGCGGGTCGGCGCTCTCAATTTTCACCGTGTCGCCTATCCGGTAACGCCATAGTCCGTTGCACGACGTTATCACCATCTCATATACCCGTCCCTCTTCCACTTCCCATGTCGGCACGGCATTCCCGTCATCACCGCCGAGAGGGATGAACTCGTAGAAAGTCCCGGCGTCCAGCAACAGCAGCATCCCGCGGTCTGCCGGGTCGTTCTGCACCGCGAAAAAGCCCTCCGAGGCATTGTAAGTCTCCACATACCTCATCTTCGCCGGGTTGGTAAGACGGCGGTACTGTTCGCGGTAAGGGTCGAAAGATATGCCCCCGTGGAAAAACACCTCGAGGTCAGGCCATACATCATGGATCGTATCCGCCCCTGCTGCCTTTATAACCTCCTTGATTACGGTCATAAACCATGAAGGCACGCCCGAGATGTTAGTGACATTCTCATGGAGCGAGGCCGCCACGAGTGCCGGCAGTTTCTTTGTCCAGTCGCTCATGAGCGCCACACTCTTCTTCGGAATCCTGAACAGATTCACCGCCGGGTTGATATTCTCGATCAGATTGGCGGAAAGATCACCTACCTTCACTCCTGCGGGCAGGGTAAGCTCGTTGGCGAAACTTCCGCCTAAAATAAAAGCCTTCCCGGCCATAATCCGGCTGTCGGGGTAATTCGACAGATAATGCGCCACAACATCGGTACCGCCGCGGTAATGGCTCAGCCGCAGCGAATCGTCGGTGACGGGTATGAATTTGCTCTTGCCGTCCGACGTGCCCGACGACTGCGCGAACCACCTTACAACTCCCGGCCAGAGAACGTCGCGCTCTCCGCCTATCATATCCATAACGTAGCGGCGGATATCGTTATAGGTAGAAAGCTCCGGCACGGCGGCTATGAAATCCTCATAGCTTTCCGTGCGCTCAAGCCCTCTGCCGGCGCCCCATCGAGTGCGCGCGCCGCACCGCGCAAGCCGGCGCAACTGCTCAAGTTGCACCTCCTTCACGGCACCTTGCCAGCGCCGGGTCTGACGGACGCGGCCCTTAAGCCATTCTCGCATTATGGGAGTTATCAAATCCATGATTTTGTCTACAACAAAAGTACACACTTCTTCACCAAAAAGCAAAAAAATTTCCAAAAAACCAACTGAAACCCACCCCCGCCGTTGCGCGGCTTAAAAAAAAATCATACCTTTGCACCCGATACCGAAACCAAGCGCCCGGATGGCGGAATCGGTAGACGCGACGGTCTCAAACACCGTTGGAGCAATCCATCCCGGTTCGATCCCGGGTCCGGGTACAGATAATGACTGATAATCATTTGATTTTCAGTCATTGTTTCTTTTATAACGTGTACTAAAAGGGGTCAGATGCAAAACCCGGTTGAAATATTAAGAAGCCGCCCGGATGTAAAATCAGCGGCAGAGCCGCCAATAATGCGGCAGCGCCGCATTTCAATGATAGCCATATGCAAGTGCCCCGTAGGCGGCACGCAGCATGTGGTTTGCAGATATATAGAAGAAACCGGTAGCTGCCGCTCTTTTCCGAGAGAATTGAGCGGCAACTACGCAGCCGACGTAGGGGGGAGGCCGTTTACCCTAAGCTGTGTGCCGCCTACGGGGCACTTACTTAGGACTATCATTGAGGCGCTGCCATGCAGCGCAGTTTGCGGCTACGCCGCTACTTTTTAACAACCGGTTTTTACATTGACCCCTAAAAGTGTACTATCGCCGAAAATCACGCAATCCCAAGCGAATGATTTTGTGATTTTTAAGAGGCATTAGTTTTATTCGATTCTTTTTCTCTGAGTTGCCATAGATTTTAAGCTCTGAATTGCAGGATTTGGAGTGTAAGTTTTATTTTGCGCTCGAAGTTTTCCTCTGTTTATTCCTCATATCTCGCAGTTTTTAGCTAACTTTGCGTATGGTTGCAATAAATAAATCTCATAAGCAGTTACTCATTTTGTTATTACTTGTAATAGTTGTAATGCTTAATGCGTGTAGTTACTCATCAAGGAAAATCGACTATCCCCTCGATTTCAAATATGCCTCTATTTCAATAAAATATGATGGCATAGCCGATTCTCTTAAAACAGAACTTGCTGATTCTATATATTCCTGTATTAGAAAAACAGATTTCACTATTGTTAATATTGATAGCTTAAATGAGGAACAACGCGATAGCCTATTGCTTATAAAAGCAGACCTTTACCAAGATGGTGCTGAATTTGCAATCGGGTTGTCTTTCTATCCATATCGAGGAATAGAGTTTACTGAAATATATTTATCCAGTATAAAAAAAGAAGATCCACTTATTCATATTAACGCCGCGTCAAGTATTCCATTCTCTGAGAATTACAATCGACGTAAAGCCTTTGAAATTTTGAACAATGGCTTTATCACCAAAGGCGGCGTTCAACATTTGTTCAGTAATGAATAATTACTTATCGCCCAGCATTACACCATCTCTCTCTGATTATGAAGAAACTTGCGTTACTTTTCATCGTTGTGCTAATCTCTTTTGTAGGCTTCGCACAACAAAAGGCGAAACCGCTTGAAAACTTCGATGATATCATATTTCAGATACACAAGAGTTTTTTATTGGACGGCGAACCTGATTTTGGTTTTATGATAATAGGATTAGGTAGCGCAGAGGGTGTAACCCTTTCCGCAGACGGAGATAACATTATTTATCGTTACCGCACAAAACCATTCGCCACTCTACAACAAAGAGTGAATGAAGCCCGTGAAAAAGGAGAAGAAGGCCCGATACCTTATCCTCTTGACACAAAATTGAAAATCAATCGTCATAAAGACATCGATTCTTTCAAAAGTTTTTTACAATGTATAGTCAACGAGGCAAAACCTTTTAGACTTACACCGATTACAAAGGGCTTTAATTGCTATGTTTGCGCTAATGGAGAATGGGCAAACATTAGCGATGGAGAATATCTCTCCGAGGGCGCACACAGAGAAATAATAGAACTTATTTTGCTCGCTTGCCAAAACAATGATCCGTCAATATTGACAGAGGCATTACAATAGGCGTCTTTTCGCCCCACATGCATGCTCCATCATTTTGTGGCACAACACCCCACAATATTATGAAGCAGTATATTTTCATTCAATCGAATACCGCCCTACATCCGTGTCCGAATGAACTATGACAATAACTATAAACAATAGCGGCTATCACTGATAAAAACAATGATAGGCGCTATTGAGTAATTAAATGGAACGCGAATGTCGGATCAATGTAAATAACCGGTTGTTGAAAATATCGAAAAAACCCCGGAGGGGCGATGTCTCTCCAACCCATTGCGGAGCTGTGGGACAGAAAATCGCCCCCTCACTTTATCGAGGCGAGCCCCGGAGGCGGCGATGCCTCGAAACCGGCGGCAGCCAAGGTTCGCGAGTTTTTAACATTTCAATCGGGTTTTGCATTTGGTCCCGAATGTCTATGTGTCGGCTCTTTTGGTTTGAAGCCGAGTTTTTCAAGGAGTTTACGAACCATATCCCGGGACCACTGAAAGACGCTCACGCCATCAATATTCAAGATGAAACGGTGTTCGTTTTCGGGGTCTCTTTCCAATTTGGCAACCGAACCTTCCGTGCGAAAGGTCTGATTGTGTTCCGACGAAAAAAGGCTCCGGCAAATTCCACCTTAAATATTAATAGTTGGTAGGGATTTTATGATTTAAAATTAAGAACAAAGAGATACGAAATTTAAAGGGAATACGCTGGATGTCAGCGAAAATCTGTAACTTTGTGTATTGGCATATACGCTATATCTGAAACAATGGCAAAGATTACAGTCCAAAATACCAATATTACAATTATCGCCGTCAATGGGGATGATTATATTTCGTTGACCGATTTGGCACGACATAGAAGCGATGAACCTAACACTGTGATTGCGAACTGGTTGCACAACCGTAATACAATAGAGTATTTGAGCATTTGGGAACAGCTTTACATTCCGAATTTTAAACCCACCGAATTCGAGGGGTTTAGACGACAGGCCGGGCTAAACGCATTTACGCTGTCGCCAAAGAAATGGACGGATGTGCAGAATGTGGCAATGTTCGGTGTAACGGCAAAGCAATGGCGCGAAGCCAATCCCGACCACAAAGGGAACATACGCGATTACGCCACAATCAACGAACTTATCTGCCTGTCAAATATGGAAAACCTCAATGCGGTTTTCATCGAGCAGGAAATGACGCAAGGCGAGCGGCTCGTGAAGCTGAACCAAATCGCTATCCATCAGATGAACGTACTGGAAAGCGGCGACAATGATAGAAAACTATTGAAATAATTGGGTATGGATAGTCACAACAAAATTATACAACAAGTGGCGAATGATGTTTTTTCGCCTATGGGATTTTTCCAGAAAGGAAAATCGAGGACTTGGCTGTATGATTGTGGCTATTGCTTTGTTCAAGTTGAATTTCAGCCATCTGCATATTCTCACGGCTCATTCTGCAATGTTGGAATAGCTTTCCTGTTTGACTATTTTGGAGGCTTAAATGAAACTCTTGCGTTTGACTTCGGTCGGAAACGAATTTTATTAGGCAAGACCGATTTCATTGAGTATACAGGAGATGATGAAATATTCGAAATCCAAGTATTCCAGTTGGCGAATAACGCTCTAAACTATGCTAAACGGTTGATGAAATTTCAATCGCTCAAATATGGAAGTCATTGCATGTCAAGGCTGATATTTTCCAAATGGCTGACAGAATTGCTTGGAAAATGGAATGATCCGATTTACGATTATTATAATGCCGCAATGATTAAGTTTTTATTAGGGAAACTGGATTGCGGAAGAAGATTGATAGAGAAACTTAACAGCCTAAAGTTGGAAAGCCCTTTCAAAGAGTGGGCAGAGCATAGTTATTCAGAATTTTGTGATGATGAATTAACCGCAGAACAAGCAAGAAATAAAGTGTGCTCAATGATTAATCGACGGCGCAATTATTTCAAGCAAAAAGGGGCATTCATAAAAATGCCGGACAAGAATTTCTTATGAATCATTTTGTTAGCGGCTCACGGAATGAGCGGTCAGTGTTGAGATGAATACAGATGCATCGGATTTTTCAGTGTAATGCGGAGACAAGTAATTTGATGGTTTGAGAGCCGGAGACAGTTGTCAAGGAATTGCTTACCATTGCTGAAAATCAACGCTATATCCAATTCAAGGAACAAGCGAGGTACAAACTCGGTTAAATAGTAGCCAAAACAGAAGGGAAAAACAAGGAAATGAGGGGTGAAACAGCAAAATCACGCTATAAAGGGATAAGATTTCAGTTTGTCCCTTAAGTTCAAGCACTTTACGCATGGCAACGTGATGGTTTTAACGAGAATTGTATTAACTTTGTGGAGAAGACCTGGATTGATAGTGAGATGACCGACAAGGAATACCAGAAAATGATAGCCGGTGCAAGGCGTAGCGTGAGCCGTAAGTATGGTTTTCGCCAAAGCTCATACACCAACTTCAAGGTTGAGGGCGACTATTTTTTCTGTCTTTATTTTCTTGCCGATGAAGTCCGGCTCACCGTCAAGCCTATGTATGCCGATGATTTGTGGTGGAATATATGGGATGCCACGGAAAACAAGAAAGAACCTTTGAGCGTGCGTGGAACGGGTGCTTACTCTCTGTCAGGGCAAGTCCTGTTTTCTGACGAGATGGCAAAATTTACAGACAAAAGCGAACTCACTGATATAATTGAGTATATATTCAAAAATGCAACGGATGCAATATCAAAATTCATAATTGCTAATCCGGATGCAGACACCTTTTTTCCTGACGAGTCAGAAATGGATCACGATCCTGACCGACTGCTATATCTTATGGCTCTCATCCATAATGGAAAAGAAGAAGAAGCCTTGTCCATAATAAAGGAAGCGCGGAAAAACAAACATCATTGTGTGTTCCGCAGCGGAATGTTCAGCGATAGCTACACTTATATCCACCGTTGGTGCAACCGTGAACAAGCCTCCGTTCGGATAAGAAATGTATTTGCATCCGTTTTCAACAACATTGTCCGTATACGGGCATACGCATTGATGGCTCTGGGTAGAAATAACAGGAAAGACACCTTTCCCGACGTTTATGATATCCGGCTTCTGGATGGTGGCATTGTGATGGCATTATGCTTTTCAATAATATTCCTATGGCATAATTTCACGTTGGTGTGGATTATAATTGCTGTCTATTTTATATTCGTCTGGTTCATGGACTGTGGGAAACGGAGTGAACGATATTATATCCGTTTCGGGAATTTACCCGATAAAACAAGACTAAGATGGAAAATCAGTATATGGATTTTCGTAGTTGCACTCTATATCTGTTTTTTCGCAATGATATATTTTCTGAGCCATGAAACTGACCGATAAACGATTGGGGAGTGGAGAAAAAAGTGGGGCAAGCGAGAAAGGGAAAGACACGGCTATTCGTCTGTCATAACCGCTTCTTCTACTGTTTCAGGTTCAATATTCCGGAGAAAGAGTTTATTTATCAGGGGAATTGACATTGAGGTGACCTCTATTGCACCACCTTCGACAACATTGTTTAATGTAGGTGCCATAATAAAATCCCCGTTGATTTCGGTAGCAATGGCTTTTAGGAGATTCCGCTCGGTGAAGTCCTTGAAAGCCTGTGTAATTTCCGTAGGCTCTCCGTTGTCAAGTCGAAAACCGACAACTGGGATATTACCATAGAGAGGTTCTATCCGTACGGACGCCTCGGCAACATTGGCCTGAAAAGTTTCGGTGGTGTCCTTAATGCCGAATACAATAGTATCATCGTTTAGCAATCCTAAAAACCATCCATACGGACTTGGCAGAGACGTCTGATACAGATATTCACTGACTTTTACTACTTGCTCAATAGTGCAGTTGCTTTGCTCATAAAGCAACGAATTAGCTGCTGACTGAAAATCCCCGGATTCATTGATCAGACGCACGGCATTAAACATCGGTTCTGATAACTCCATCGTAGCACTACCTTGACTAACGACAGGTGTAAAAGTAACCGACCAACGCACAGCATATTTAGTATCCAAATCGACTTGTAACGTATCGGGTAAGTCTGTAAACTGTATCTTTGCTTGCAGTGGAGCAAACGCTAATAATATCAATAAAAAGGCAACGAGCTTCTTCATAAATGGAAAGAGTTTGATAATTGCAAAGTTACTAAAAAACGTTGAGATAGTGTTTTCCTTCGGCAAGCACATAGTCATACCGATATAACTAACTGAGTGACAATATACGTAAGGTGTTTATTTAGGCTCGAATACATTATAATGTTGTGGGCAGCGCCGCTCCTCAGAGATAGCCACATGCAAACGCTCGGTAGGCAGCTACGCCACTGCCCGGGAACCGGATTAAATAAACAACTTTGAGTCACTATATAGCGCCATGAGGCGCAGCCGGGTGCGTAAGCAATTTTTACCAACTTCTGTTCTAAAACGCCGAGAATCCGGAAAACGCAGTAAAACAACCCTCGAAAAATACGGAAAACGCAGTAAAATGACCTTCTAAAATTCGGAAAACGCAGTAAAACAGCCCTCGAAAAATACGGAAAACGCAGTATTTCCCAAAATAATCCGTATATTTGCGCAACTAAGTATGTCTTGCAAATAAATTAATGTATTGATTGGTAAGGCATACGGATGAGATTTCTTTCAGTCTTGAAGGCGTAATGGGGTTCCATTATAACTGAAAGGCTGAGAAAAAGGTCGCCGGACGGCGCATTAAGAAATGTATTAATTTATTTGTAAGACATACTTAAAGCCCTAATTATATGCTATATAGAAAAATCGCCAAAAGGATAGAGCATTACCTGGCATCCGGTTCCAACCGAATGCTTATGGTCGATGGCGCCCGACAGATTGGCAAATCATATATAATCCGCCATGTCGGGCAGAAAATGTTCGACAACTATATTGAAATCAATATGGAGGAGGATAAACTCGGCGAACGCATCTTCTCCGAGGCAAGAACCACAAAGGATTTCTATATGTCGCTGAGCGTAGTGGCGGGCGACAAAATGAAAGAGCGGGAAAACACCCTTGTATTCATAGATGAGATACAGGTTTACGACCATCTCCTCTCACTTGTGAAATTCCTGATGCAGGAAAACAGATTCACCTATATTGCGAGCGGCTCACTCCTCGGCATTACACTGAAAAACACCCAGTCGGTGCCGATGGGAAGTCTGGACGTGGAACATATGTACCCGATGGACTTCGAGGAATTTCTTATCGCCAACGGCATCGGCGATGCCGCGATTGAATCCATGAGGGAAAGTTTCAGCCACTCCGAAGGTCTCTCAGATCCTATGCACAATAAAATGATGGATCTTTTCAGGAAATACCTCATAACGGGCGGTCTTCCAAAGGCTGTGGATATTTTCGTGGAAAGCCGCAATGTTTTGGAAATCAGATCTGTTCAGAACGAGGTTCACAATTTGTATGAGGTAGACTGCACGAAATACGAGGAAGAGCACAACCGTAAGCTGAAAATTCGGCGCATATACGAAATGATTCCCTCAACTCTTGAAAACAAGAAGAAAAGGGTTGTGATCAAGGACATTGAGAACAAAAGCTGGAAAAGGACCGAAAACTACCTGGAAGAATTCGACTATCTGATTTCCGCCGGTGTGGCGCTCGAGGTAATGGCAATCAGCAAGCCCTCGTATCCTCTGGTGGAAAACAGCGGGAAGAATCTGCTCAAGCTATATCTCAACGACGTGGGCATACTCACATCAGTCTACTACCGAAACAACATCAAGGCAATAATGGACGACGTCAGGAGCATCAACCTCGGGTCGGTCTACGAGACCGTTGTGGCGCAAGAACTTAAAGCCCATGGGTTCAGCCTTTACTACTACGACAACAAAAAAAACGGAGAGGTCGACTTCCTGATTGACGATCCCGACAATCTCTCCAACATCCCCATCGAAGTCAAATCGGGAAAGGACTACAACATCCACAGTTCATTGACCCGATTTCTGACGGTGGACGAGTATAACATCAGCAGAGCATATGTACTGTCAAATGAAAAACGTGTATATACCGAGGGGGGAATAACGTATATACCCGTCTACTACGTTATGTTTCTTGAAAACCGATCTGCTGTGACCGGGCAATTCATCGATTAGTCCGGTGGAACAGGCATTACAGCGATGCGCCCTCGGGCGGGGTGCATAGCCTTTGACGGCAGATTTTCCCTGCACACGCTACAACTTATTCACGGCGGGCGACCGGAAGTCGGTTTTTTTGATTATCTTTGCACAAACAATGAAACGATGGATAGCATGGATATTAAAGAGTCAATGCGTCAGATTGTCGAGGCCGAGAGCCGGGCTCTGCTCGGCATTCCGTATTCTCAGGCCTACGACAAGGCTATTGAGCTGATAGTGGAGCATGTGCACCGGCGCGGCGGAAAGCTCGTCACTTCCGGAATGGGCAAAGCCGGTCAGATTGCAATGAACATTGCCACTACGTTCTCTTCCACGGGCATCCCGGCGGTGAATCTTCACCCCAGCGAGGCCCAGCACGGCGATCTGGGCGTGTTGCAGCCCGACGACGTAATGCTGCTGATTTCCAATTCGGGCAAAACACGCGAGATTATCGACCTCGTGAGCCTTACCCGGAATCTTTATCCCGATATACCGATGATTGTCATTACCGGCAATCCCGACAGCGAATTGTCGGCAATCACCGACGTTACGCTCTCAACCGGCGGAGCCCCCGAGGTATGCCCCCTCGGCCTCACACCCACTACGTCGACCACGGTAATGACCGTGATAGGTGATATCCTGGTGGTCAACGTAATGAAAGCCACCGGATTTACCACCGCCGACTATGCCAAGCGTCACCACGGCGGCTATCTGGGTCATAAATCGCGCAACGAAGTCTGAGGCGCCATGTCGAAGGTGATACTCATAGGCGAACTGCCCCTCAACATTCTCATCCGCTGCAACGGCAGCGTGGCGCTGGAACCGTGCGACCGTATCGGACGCACCGCGGCCGCCCTTGCCCGCAGCGGAATCCGCGCTGAAATGGTGGGCGAGGCTGCCGCCGACCCCGTTGGCTCCTCAGTAGTTGATTTCCTCACGGCGGCAGGAGTGGATGTCAGGTCGGTCGACCGCTTCACCGAGGGCGCCGGCTGCCAGCGCGACCGCTTTGAGCAGCCCGACGGCAGCTGGCTGACCGTTGGCTACGACAGCCGCCTGTCGGAGGAATTCGACTGCATCTGGCCGAGGATCGACGAGGACGACGTGGTTGTTTTCGGATCATGGTTCGCTCTGAGCGAGCGCGTACGTCCCCGGCTCAACGATCTGCTCAGCCACGCCCGCGCCCGCAAAGCCACTATAGTATATCTGCCGTATTTCGAAGATTTCCAGGTGTCGAGAGTAACCCGCGTCATGCCTTCGATACTCGACAATATGGAAATGGCCGACGTAATCATCGCCACTACCGGCGATCTGCAGCGGCTCTTCGGAAGCGGCGACGCTGAAAAGGCTTATCGCGACCATCTCGAATTCTATACACCGCGGGTGTATGTAATCGACCCCGCGGCAGCCACCATAGCGAAATATCCGGGGCCGGAGATTACAGGCACCGGAGCCGGCGCATGCTACGCCGACACTACCGTAGCCGCCCTCACGCAGATTTTACGTAACCTGAATCGTACCGACATATGAAAGCTACATCACTCGAACCGATTTTCCTGGCCGTTACCACCGACATAGCTCCGCTGAAAACAATGTTCCGGCGCTCGCGGGCCATGTCGCAGGTGCGCCATGCCATAGGAGAAACCGAGTTCAACACCGCCTACGACTTCTTCCGCCGCACAGCAGCCGAGATGGCCGAACGCGGTGAAAGCGACCGCGCTGTAAGGATGATTGAGGAATTCGACGCCCTCATCATGCGCGCCGGCGACGAAAGCGGCTATCTGCTCAACATCCACGCCGCCCTCATGCAGATACTCACCGCCCTATGCATAGAGCGCGACGACATGGAACGGGCCACTGCCACCGCGGCCGCTACCCTTAGCCTCCTGTCGCAGGAACCACGGCGCAAGGATGAACCCTTTCTCGAGATACTCGCAACGCTTCTCTACGATATAGCTATAATCCACACCGCCGGAAACGAATTCAAGCAGGCGGAACGCGAGCTCGAAAAATCGCTCAAGATTTTCGACCGCCTCGCCAAAGCCGACCCCGCCCGCTACGGCAGCGCCCAGATCATGGCGCTCAACGCTTCCACCTCGGTCTACCGCTCTCGAGTGAAGCAGGCCGAACTCCTCGCCCACTATCAGGCATCGACCTCGGTATACCTCCAGATGGTTAACCAGGGAATCGGCGACGCCACCACGCGCCTGGTGGAATCGCTCCTTACCGAGGGACGCACCCTCGCCGACATGGGCCGCCACCGCGAAGCGGTGCAGTTCTTTACCCGCGCTCTCAAATACTCTACAAAGATAGAGCCTGAACTTACACTCGCGCAGTTGCAGATGACTGTCGACCTGGGCGAATCCATGCTGCAGGTTCCCGCCATGCGCGACAAGGGTGTGCATCTGCTCAACACCATGCTCCACAAGGCTACCAAAATCAATGCCGCCGAGGAGCACCGCCGCATAGTCGACATCCTCGTCAACGCCAAAAGCCGCTCGCGCGATATTCTCTGGCTCTGGCACAAGATTTTCCCACGTTAAAAAAACATCATAAGAAATATGTCTACATCACTGCCTGTTTCGCCGCTTCCTCAGCTCGACGACGTAAAAATAGCCATCGTTACCGCCGAATGGAACGGTCACATTACCAGTCGTCTCCGCGACAGCGCCGTGCGCCGTCTCACAGACTACGGCATGACCCTCGAGGACATCGCCATGTTCGATGTCCCCGGTGCCGTGGAACTCACTTTTGCAGCTTCTAAACTCATCGAAAACGGTTCGTTCGACGCCGTGATCGTTTTCGGCTGCGTGGTTCGCGGCGGCACACCTCATTTCGACTACGTCTGTCAGAGCGTCACCCAGGGCGTCACTCAGCTCAACGCCGACTGCGACATTCCGGTCATATTCGGAGTACTCACCGTCGACACCGAGCAGGATGCCCTCGACCGCGCCGGCGGCCCGATGGGCGACAAAGGCGCCGAAGCCGCCGAGACAGCAATAAAGATGGTGGCTTTCAACCGTCTCACCGAGGCCTGACATCCCCCCGGTTCTCCTTTCTCCCCCGGCTATGGAACGGTTGATGCAATACGTATGGCAGCACCGGCTGTTGCTCGCCACCGATATGGTGACGGTCGACGGCCGCAAGGTCAGCATCGTGGATCCGGGTCTGCTCAACACCGGTTCCGGGCCGGATTTCTTCAACGCCAAGGTGATGATCGGGGGTGAAATGTGGGCCGGCGACGTCGAAATCCACGTCAGAGCGTCAGACTGGCACCGCCACCACCACGACGGCGACCGCGCCTACGACTCGGTGATTCTCCACGTGGTCGACTGCGACGATACCGCCATCAGGCGCAGCGACGGCCAGGTCATTCCGCAGATGGTGATGAAATGCGCGCCGGAATTCCATATACGCTACCACGACCTGGTTGACCGCTCCGACATCGACCTCCCCTGCGCCCCTGAAATTCCCGGAATTCCGCCGCTCTACATCTCCGACTGGATCACGGCTCTCGCCTACGAACGGCTTTACACCAAAACCGACCGCATAGCCGCCATTCTCGAATCAACGGCCGGCGACTGGGAGCAGACCTGCTTCGCGACTCTCGCCCGCGCCCTCGGATTCGGCACAAACGGAGAGCCCATGGAGCGCCTCGCCACTCAGGTTCCGCTCCATTTCCTGCGCAAGCACAGCGATTCGCTGCTCTCGCTCGAAGCCCTCCTTTTCGGACAGGCACAGCTGCTCGACACCGCACCCGAAGCCGACCCCTACGTGGCGCGCCTGCGGCAGGAGCATCAGTTCTACGCCCATAAGTTCGGACTCCGCCCCCTCCAGCCTTTAGGATGGAAGATGGCGCGGATGCGTCCTGGCAATTTTCCCCACCGCCGCGTGGCATATCTGGCGTCGATGGTGGCCGGTGGCTTCCGGCTGCTCAACCGTCTGATCAGTCTCGCCACTCCCGAAGAGGCTGCCGGGCTGTTCGGCACCCGTCCCGAAGGATACTGGAACCGCCATTACACCTTCGGAGCCGAATCTCCATCCGAACTCGGCGGACTCAGCCGCAGTTCCGTAAACTCGCTCATAATAAATGCAGTGGTACCTCTGAAGATGGCCTACGGCCACGCCCATGCCGACGAAGATATGGTGGCCGGCGCCATTGCCATGCTTCAGGCGCTTCCGCCCGAGAAAAATTCCATCGTCGACCTCTTCGTCAGAGCCGGCATCAGAGTGCCCGACGCCTTCGCCTCGCAGGCTGTAATACAGCTCCGCCGCAACTACTGCGAAACCCGCAAATGCCTGTACTGCCGTCTCGGACACCGGATGCTCGCCGCACGGGCCCGGCGCAGCTGAACGGCCGAATGTCGGCGAAACCGCGCCGTTTGTATATCTGATTTTGACCCGGAGGAGTCCCGGCGTAAATTTGCAAAACATACCAAGACATCATATATGCGCGACATAGGACAGAAAAAACGGCTTACAACGTTTCTCACCCATCTGCTTTTCATAATCCTGATCTTCGTACTCCCCGAGGTGCTTACGTCGATCGCATCGCCGTGGAAGGCTCCGAACCCCTGGGTCTATTTCAAATCGCTGCTTTTTATGGTGGTGTTCTACGCCAACTATTTCTTTATAATAGAGCGGACTCTCGGGAGGGGGAAAAACGGGCTGTGGAAATTCATTCTCTACAATCTTGCCCTGACGGCGGCTGTACTCACAATCAACTATGTGGTATGGCGCGTTATGACCGAGTGCATGCCTGCACGCCCTCACCGCCACCGCCGGCCTGACCCGACCGAACTTCAGATTCTCGCCCGCAGCGCGCTCTTTTTCGTGCGCGACTTCGTGATAATCGTGCTTACCATAGGACTGAGCGTAGCACTGCGCATGGGCGACAAATGGCTCAACCTCGAGAAGCGCAGCCGCGAGATAATGAGCATAAAGCGCGAGGAAGAGCTGAAAAACCTGAAGAGTCAGCTCAACCCCCATTTCCTGTTCAATACCCTCAACAGCATTTACGCTCTCATAGCGATTTCGCCCGACAAGGCCCAGCAGGCAGTCCACGAGCTCAGCCGGCTCCTGCGCTACGTGCTCTACGAGAATCCGGCTGAAGTTGTGTTGAGCCAGGATCTGGCGTTTGTCGACAACTACATCGGACTCATGCGCCTGCGCCTGCGGCCCGACCTGAAACTCAACGTGACGCTCGACGCCGCCGACAGCGCCAACGACAAAATAGCCCCGCTCCTGTTCATAACCGTGGTTGAGAACGTGTTCAAGCACGGCAACACCGGCAATGCCGCCGACGGCATTGAGATTTCAATCACTGCCAGAGAAGGTCTCGTAGTGTGCCGTACGGTCAACACCGTGGCCGAACGGGGGGACGAATCGTCCCGGCGAACCGGAATAGGCGAGCAGAACCTGCGGCGCCGGCTCGACCTCCTCTACGGACAGAACGCCTCATTCGTGAGCCGCCGCGAGGGCGACATTTACATTACCGAACTTAAAATCCAACTCAACCACACCGGACATGGCAACTAATCTGCGATGCTGCGTGATCGACGACGAGCCGCTTGCATCAGGACTCATAGCGTCGTATATCACCAAAACCCCGTTTCTCACCCTTGCGGGCGAATTCAGCTCGCCCCGCGACGCCGTGCAGCTCATACTCGACGGCGGCGCCGACATAGTGTTTCTCGACATTCAGATGCCGCAGCTCAACGGGATAGAGTTCGCACGCATAATTCCCCCCACCACCCGGGTCATCTTCACCACCGCCTACGAGAACTATGCCGTGGAGGGGTTCCGCGTCAACGCGCTCGACTATCTGCTCAAACCGGTAAGCTACGAGGAATTCCTCGCCGCCGTGAACCGTGCGCTCGAATGGAAAGAGGTGACAGCCGCATCGCAGAAATCCGGCGCCGCAACTTCCCCCGGAAGTTCCGACAGCGAGTATATCATCGTAAAAAGTGAGTATAAGCTCGTACAGATACCGGTAGCCGACATCCTCTACATAGAGGGACTGAAAGATTACGTGAAGATCTATACCGCCGACTCCGACCGGTCGATCATGACCCTGATGAGCATGAAAACCCTCGAGCAGCACCTGCCGGCCGACCGCTTCATGCGTGTTCACCGTTCCTTTATCGTCAACACCGCCCGCATAAAGGTGATAGAGCGCAACCGCATAGTATTCGGCAAGAACTACATACCGGTTTCCGAGAGCTACAAGCAGGCTTTTTCCGACTTCATAGCCGCAAGATCGCTGTCGCCCCATCCCGACGGACAGGAATAACCTCACGCATAAAAAGCGCCTCTGCGCGGTCAGTCAAGACTGCGGCAGAGGCACTTTTTATTTCTCAGAGCAACTGTCAGAATCTGACGGATGCCTCGGTGGGGCCGACTTTGATAGAGACGTCGCCGTTAGCCACAAGTGCTTTACCGAATGAGAATTCGCCGGAATCTTCATCTTCAGTGGCGGGATAAATATTGACAGTCTCACCGATTTTCACTCCCACGTAGAAATTCTCACCGTAATAGTCGATTACAGAAAGATAGAACGTGGCACCTTTGTCGATTTTGAATCCTTCGGCGAAATCCCAGTCATAGTTTGTTGAGCTGCTGACACCATACTGATCCTCGTCGAAGACAGCGCTGACCGATACCTGATCGGCAACGGGAAGATCGGCGTAAGTCACGGTAACCGTCACATTCTCAGCCGGCATTACAAACGAGCCGTAAGGAATGTCGAAAACGACCGGCACCGGTGTGCCCGAGGCGGTTTCGGCAGTGACGGTGTCGATGCGCTTCCCTTCGGGTACTTTCATGCTGAACTTCACCGTCTCTCCCTCGGCGTAAAGATTTCCTTCGTCGAACTGCACGATCTGCTGCGAGCCGACGGTGTAGGCCGGACTGCACTCTACGGTAGCCGACATAGACGAAGCTCCCTCGGTGATGGTGACGGGGCACAGGTACATATCATCGCCGTAAAATTTGAAATTAAACGTATTGCCGTCGTCGGTAGTAGCGGTCATCGGCTTGAAGCCGGAGCCGGCACGGGCTATGATGTAAACTTCCTCGCCGGGAATGCCCTGCGCGGTCTGGCGGCCGTAGAAGATGTCGGGGGCATCGTAGAACGTGGCCTCCACCACATTTTCGCTCTCAGTGTATGTCACGGGAACTTTGTGGCGGATGTCGAGACTGACGGTAACGTCGGTTGCCGGCATCCTGAAGCGGACATAAGCGCGGCTGATGACTTCCGGAACTGTTCCGTCCGACATGGTGGCGCCGTTCAGGTAATAATCGTCATTAACCCAAAGCTCGGCCACAACCATGTCGCCATCAATGGCATTGGCCGGGAATATGGATTTCTCCATGTTGAGGAAGGTTGCCCCGGCATTTTCCCAGGAGATACTGTATCGGTGATGCTGCTCGCCGGTTACGCGCAGAACCACGTCGCCGGTAACATTTCTGTAGTCGGGACGGATGGCCACGTTATAAAGATTAGGCACGTCTTCAACGGTCTCAAATGAACATCCGTTGGTATCCTCGACCGAAGTCCATTCGCCGTTGCCCATCTTGTATTCCACCTTTGTAATCACAAAAGCCTCGTCGGCGAGCAGGTAAGCGTCGAAATATTTGTAATGCTCCTGCGGTGCCACACCGTAGAGTTTCACGTGGGGATTCTCCTCGAGAGTCATGGTGTAGCCGGTTTCAATTGTCTGCTGCTGCACGCTGTAGCAGACTACGATTTCGCAGTCCTCTTCGGGCACGGTGAAAGGCACCTTGATTTCCGATGCCGGCTCATAATTCTCGGGAACCTGCGGCACGATTACCTGGCCGTTGACGTGAACGTGGATATGCTGGAAATGGTAGTCGGAGAAACTGCCCGAGAGCGTGGAGCCGGCGGTAAGGGTAAGAGTGGCGGTTTCGCCGGGAGTAAGTTTCTGTCCCTTCTCTATGCCGGAGGGAGTGAGGAATCCGGGAGTGAGATTGGTTATACCGAGTACTTCCGACTGCGCGGCCGGAGCGTCGTCGAACGTTATTTCGGATATGTCGGCAAGATTGAACCGGGAGGTGTTGCCGTCCGTGGTTCTGACTACGAGAGTGCGTACCTCGGGGGCGGTTGTCTGTGCGGCTATTGTGAACGCGCCAGTCAGAACTGAAAGAGCGAGTAATGTTTTACGCATAATGCTAACGGTTGATGAATTTTACGGTTGTGCTGTTGATACGGAGTATGTAGACTCCGGCGGGTTTCGACGTGAAATCGAGGGTGGCGCACTGCTCGGCGCGGCCCGCGATAACCTGACGGCCTGAGGCGTCCCATGCGCTGAATTCGACAGCGCCGGGGGCGGTTACGGTTACTATACCACCGCGGTTGAGGATCTGCAGATCCGACGGATCGCCTATGGCGGCGTCAACTCCCGATTCGAGACTGAACGTGATGCTGTCGATGTCGGCTATGCTGAATGAGGCGGCTTCCGCCTGCCCCGCCGACGAAACAAACATCTTCGACAAGTCGTCGGAAAAAGTGATTCGCGTGCCGGCTGTCACCGGCAGCTTAGCCGGATCCTGATTTCCGTGCGACACAATCATTGTCCGTTCCTCACCGTTTAAGGCCACCGATGTCATCAGGGCGCAAAAGAGGCAGACTGATAAATGTTGTTTCATTTTCTGATAGATTGGTTTGAGGCTACAAAACTAATATAAAACAGTGTGAAAGCGAAGGCTGCGCTTTCCGCGTATAATACATTTTCAGCAAAATGAAAAGGATTGACTCCCTTTTCAGCCGCAGCGGTGCTCCTCGAAGGCCATTTTCTGATAGAGCGACGGTGTCAGACCGGTAACCTTCTTGAAAGCCCGGTTAAAACTCACCTGCGAGCTGAAGCCCACCGACTCGCCGATGGCCGAACAGGTGATATTGCCGAATTTATCTTCGTCGACGAGGCGGCGGCATGCCTCGCGGATGCGATATTCATTGATGAACGACGGCACATTCTGTCCGGCGTAAATTTTCACCACCTTCGACACGTAGGCCACATTGGAGCCTACGACAGACACCAGGTTGCTCAGACCGAAATCCGGGCTGAGATAGTCGTCGGTCTCCTCCATTGCCTTTTTAATGCGGTCGAACAGGGCGCGGTTGCGCTCCTCCTCCCTCGAGCCGGGAGTGCCGGAGGTATGATCTGCGGAATCCGCGGTCTCCTCTTTTGTCTCTTCGTCGGGGCGGATATTCATGAGCCGCCGGTTTTTCTCAAACAGCGCCTTGTAGGCAGCATCGAGATTGCGCTTCTGGCGGATGATTATGATAATGGCGCCGATGGCGAGCAGCAGAAAGGTGGCGATGACCGCGATTATGATCTTGTGGTAGAATGCCTCGCGGTTAAGGGCGGCGATCTCCACTCCCTTGGAATCCATACGGCTCTGCTCGTGGCGTGCGCTGACGCTGAGAAACTGCTGAAGATTGACCAGCGAATCGGTAAGACTCAGATATTGTTGCTGAAACGCCTTGGCAAGGTCTATGTTGCCGTGCTCGGTGTGGAATTTCATAAGCAGCAGCGCACATTCGGCTTTCGGCTGAGGGTCGCGCTGCGATGAAACCAGCTGCCACGCCCGGTTGAGATATACAAGCTGCGAGTCGGGACGGCAGGTTGTTTTGAAATAGGCGGCGAGCATTTCAAGCGGCGCCGACTTTTCGTAGGCGGTGAGATTCTCTGCCCGTGCGGCGCTGTCGGCTTTGAGGAAATATGCCCGCGCCTCCTCGTTCATTCCGAGCTGCAGGGCAAGTTCTCCTTTTATAATGGAATGGTGGAATATCAGCGTCGGGCTCCTGCGGCTGTCGAGTGTAAGAAGGCTGTCGGCAGTGCGCGAAGCGTTTACGTAGTCCTTCTTCTCACGATACGACTGCGCGAGATTTGTCAGTGCCAGTTCGGTCGACTTTTCATCGGAGAGTCTGCGTGCCAGCGGATACGCCAGTTTGTTGTAAGCGATTGCGTGGTCTGTGTCGCCGAACGAACCGTATATTACCGCCACTGAAAGATAAGCCTGCAGCAGCCGGCTTTCCATGCCGCTTTTACCCTCGGCACCGCGGATAAACTCCAGAAACAGATCGAGCGCTTCGGGGTAATTCCCTTCCTCGCGGATTTTGCTGTCGGCGCGGTCAAATATCCCGATAAGGTGCTGAGATTCGCGGGGCGTTCCGGCGTAGCCTGCCGGCATCGTCCATGCTACGGCCGCAATAACCATCAGTAACAGAATCAGCTTTTTCATCGGGACAGGTTTCAAAGGTTTACGTTTGCAAGGGCGGATTTTCGCCAATCGTAATGCAAAGTTAGCCAAAAACATTCAAATCGCCACAAAACCGCATGATTTTTCAACAGATATTCAGCCGGTCACATAACCGCAACGGCAAGCATACCCCAGACAACGAGCAGGATATTGCTCACGGCGTATGTCACCGTGTAGCCTATCGTCGGGACATTGCTCCGGATGGTATCCTGCACGGCGCCGAGAGATGCGGTGCAGGTGCGGGTGCCGGCGCAGCAGCCGAGTGTTATGGCAGGGTTGAAACGGAATACCTTATGGCCGAGCCACAGTCCGAAAAGCAGCGGAACAGTCGTGCCGACGGCGCCGGCTATGAAGAGTGTGGGGCCTACATCGATCAGCCCTTGCACGAATGTTGATCCGGACTGAAGACCGATGACGGCGGCAAACACGTTGAGTCCCATGTTGTTCATAAACCACAATGCCCCTCCGGGTATATGGCCGTAGGTAGGCCGCTTTGAGCGCAGCCACCCGAACACCAGCCCGGCTGCGAGGGCGCCTCCGCTCGTGCCGAAACTTACTGGTATACCCTTCACCCAGATGCAGATTGCGCCGAACAGACCGCCTAAGAAAATAGCGAGTCCCACAAACATGAGATCGCTCTCAAACGACGGCATGCTGAGATGTCCTATGTGGCGCGCGGCTTCCCTTACGTTGGCCGGCCGCCCGACCAGCGTAAGGCGGTCGGCACGGCGGAAAGAGCTGTCCGTATATACCGGCAGCTGCTCCTGCCCCCTCACAGCCTCACGTATCACCACACCCTCCATCCACGGCTTGCGACGCAGCTCAGCCACGTCGAGTCCTATGAAATCCTTCTTCGCCACCACCACTTCCACGCGACGCAGGCGGTAAGAGAGCAGTCGGGATGCCGCGATTTCGGGGCCGACCATAGATTCTATTCCGATTATACAGTGTTTGTCGCCACACAGCACAATATCGTCGCCTGCCGCTATCATCTGATCGTGGCGCGGCACGCAGATCTCACCGTCGTGGCGCATACGGTCTACAAACAGCAGTCTTCCGGCCTGCCGGAAATAGGTCTCCGCCTCCCGCACGGTGCGGGGAGTGGCGAAATATCCGTTCTCCACCCGATATGCACGGTAAACCACAGTATTGCCGGCTCTCACTGAGGCGGGATCGTTGGAGCGCCCTGTCTTTCCGAGTTTCCGTTCAAGCGATTTGGCCGCGCGGTGAACTTTGTCGACACCTCCTAACATCTTCGGCCCGAAATTGCCGAGAATTATGATTGTGCCGAGGGTGCCGAATATGTAGGTTACGGCGTAGCAGACCGGAATAATGGCAATCTGTCGGTCAGTTTCAGCGGGCGGGAGACCGAGTCTTGCAATAGCCTCGCTGCCTACGCCGAGCAGGGCCGAACAGGTCTGGGAACCCGAAAAGAGGCCCACGGTCTGCCCCTTGTTGTAGCCCATTATCATGGAGATTCCGATGGTGGTGATGAAACACATTGAACTCATGGCCACGGCAAAAAGCGCCTGTCTGGCTCCCTGGCCGCGGAGCGAACGGAAAAAGTCGGGCCCCACGGAGTAGCCGATCGAGAAGAGAAACATCATGAAGAACACCATCTTCAGGGGGCCGTCGACATTTATGTCGAGTTGTCCTATGAGAATGCCCGTGAGCAGCACGGCGGTGACGCTTCCGAGCGAGAAACTGCCAATGCGGAGCCGCCCGATAAAGAAACCGAGCCCTACGGTGAGAAACAGCGCGAGGGTCGGATACTGGCGCAATATGTCGGCAATAGATTCAAACATAACAAACGGATATCGCCGTATTACAAAATAAAACACCTGCTACCGCCGGTTTTGTTCACGCGGGGTGAGACCGAAGCTATATTTTGCGGACAGGAAAGCTTTTCGGACAGGAGTCAGGAAGAAACAGGAGATTAGAACAGTAGAGATTTTTGGGATTATTGCTGTCCGATAAAAATTTTTGAGGCGGGCTGAAAATGATGGCTCGGGCAGGCTCCGCGGCTGTCGCCGGAGTCGAGGCATCGCGGCTCCGCGGCTCGCCTCGAGAATGGGGAGGCGGATTCGTCTGTCCCACAGCTCCGCTCCGCTCCGCAATGGGTTATAAAGACATCGCGCCTCCGGCGCTTTTACACTTATTTTCTGAACATTCTCATTGTTGTGGTGCACACTATTGCGGATCAGGAAGTTCTCTGCGAGGATTTCGCGCGAAAAAGCGCAGGAGGCGCGATGTCTCTGTAACCCATTGCTGTGGGACAACAACCTCCTCAAAAAATCAAGGCGAGCGGCGGAGCTGCAATGCCTTGACTCCGGCGACAGCCGCGGAGCCTGCCCAACCCATCATTTTCTACTGAGGGGGCTTGTAAAATGAAAAAAGATGCCCGGGCACCGTAAATTCAGCGTTCGAGCCGTGCTTTTTCGCGATATTTGTGTTTTATCGGATAGCAATAATTAAACCACCTCCTAATCGTCGAAGACGCAGCCGCTGTGATCGAGCGGCGGGAGACCGAAGCGTGCGCGGAAGCTGTCGTAATAGCGCGGGTCGTCGCGGTCGTAGAGACGGTATCCGCCTGGGCTGTATCGGATTTCTTTTTTCGGTTTCGGAGCAGAGGGAGTTTCAGCGGGTTTTTCGGCTGGCTTTTCAGTGTGGAGCCGGC
>ULUG01041966.1_pt1 | contig 50642 bp, 52 predicted proteins | sample 1958331 | NCBI WGS metagenome assembly ULUG01 (sample SAMEA4835755, study PRJEB28245) | human gut metagenome | biome: gut microbiome; material: fecal sample | place: Denmark | collected 2008
TGGGTTCAAATCCCGTCACCCCGACCATAATTGGACCAAACATTGATACAATGTGTCGATGTTTGGTCCGTTTCTTTTTCCCTGAAAGTCGCTTACTGCAAGGCTTTCTGCTGAGAGCGGGTGCATTTGTGCTGGCATCCGCCATGATCAAGCGCCTTTCAGAAGCTGTTTTCCCGAAACCAGCACTTTACCCGGAAAAGCAACCGTTTCAAACGGCCATAATCGTTTCAATGATAACAGCCCGTGATGAGGATCAATCGGTCCCCATCACGGGCTGTTATCGTATCTGCCGTCAAAGAGTTTCCGTGATCTCTGTTCCATTTTTGAATCGGAAGACCAGCCGCCCATCCTCATAAACCGCCACCCGGTCGATCAGGTTGAGCCATAAGCGGTCACTGTATTGGACAGGGAGAGAATTATCAAAGGCGCGGATCTCATTCATGAAGCTCTCGATCACATCAGCCTGAAAGCGCCGGGTGACCTTCTGGTTCTGAAGCTGCTGGGCTCTATCCTCGGCATCACGGTACCGCTGGACCAGCGCATCGTATCTCCGGTTATACTCCTCCTGCTGTATGACCGTGGTGGCATTTTCCGCGATCAGCTTCCGCGTGAGCTCCGAGACGATCTCCAGCCCGGTCTCCAGCGCAGCGCACTCTGCATCAATTTTCTCCGTATTCAGGTATTCATCCAGCAGCATCTGGCAGGTTTCCATCAAGACTTCCCGCGCCTCTGTAAGATTTGCTACGGCCTGCAAGAACAGGCGCTTGATGTCCTCCTCGTACAAATGCGGTGTGCCGCAGCGATGCTCGCCTTTGAATTTCCCGTTGCATTGCCAGATCACGCGGCGGTACTTGTCGGTGCTATGCCATACCTTGGGGCCGTAGTATTCCCCGCAATCGCCGCAGACGATCTTTGCCGAGAATGGGCTCAGGCAGTTGTGATGCCGCCCTCTGGATTTGCGGACTTCCATCTCCGTCTGCACCTTCTCCCACTGGTCAGGGTCAATGATCGCCGGGTGGCTCTGTTCCACTATGTACTGCGGGACCTCGCCCTCGTTCACCTTCATCTTCTTGGAAAGGAAATCCACCGTGAACTTCTTCTGCAGGATCGCGCAGCCCTTGTACTTCTCGTTTGTCAGGATGCTCTCAACGGTGCTGCTCTGCCATTTGACTTTCCCTCGCGGCGTCGGGATGCCCTGTTCCGTCAGGTGCTTCGCGATCCAGTTGAGCGTCTTGCCCTGTATGAAAAGCGTGTAGATCTGCCGGACGATGGCCGCTTCCTCCGGGACGATCTCAGGCAGGCCATCCGCCCCTTTGCGGTAACCGAGGAAAGAAGAATACGGCATCGTGACCTTCCCGTCTGCGAAGCGCTTCCGCTGGCCCCATGTGACATTTTCGGAAATGGAGCGGCTCTCCTCTTGGGCAAGGCTGCTCATGATGGTCAATAATAATTCTCCGCGCCCATCAAAGGTCCAGATCGCCTCTTTCTCAAAGAAAACCTCTACGCCATGCTCCTTAAGCAGGCGGATGGTGGAAAGGCTGTCCACCGTATTCCGGGCAAAGCGGCTGACGCTTTTGGTAACGATCAGGTTGATCTTCCCGGCCAGCGCGTCCTCGATCATCCGATTGAAGCCGTCCCTGTGCTTTGTGTTCAAAGCGCTGATCCCTTCATCCGTGTACACATCCACAAACTCCCAATCAGGATTCGAGCGAATGAAGCGGGTGTAGTAATCCACCTGTGCTTCATAGGAAGTAAGCTGCTCCTCGCTATCCGTAGAGACCCGCGCGTACCCGGCCACGCGCCTTCTGCTGCGGGTGTTGATCGGCATCTGCGTATGCAGCGCCTTCGTTGCCGGAATCACCGTAATGTTAGCCATTTTTTCTGCTCCTCTCCAATGCTTTCTGTCGTGCAGCCTCCCGCATCTCCGGGGTCCAACTCTCTGCCCGTGAGCGGTCCTGCCATCGTTTAACGCTTTCGCTGCCATCTTTGAAACGGAATACCAGCCTGTTTCCATCCTCTACGCAGATTTCCGTTAAATCACTGAGGTCCATATCTGCGGTGAGGGCCAGCAGCGCAGGCTCCGGGATCTGCTTGGATGCGCAGGCGACTTTGCCCTGCTGGTTGAAGGTGCTGCAGATCCAGACCGGACCGCTGGCCGTGACCTTGCGGCGGTAATGCTTGCCGCAGTTTCCGCAGACGATCAGGCCGGAGAATGGGTATCGAGCAGTATAGTTCTTTCCTTTGGGTGCATGCTTAGCGGACCGCTTCTCCATTTCCGCCTGCGCTGCCGAGAAATCCTCGATGCTGATGATCGGCTCGTGGGTACCCTTTGCATGGTATTTGGGAAGCTGGCCATCATTGGGCAGGCTCCGTTTTGTCAGGTGGTTTTCCCGGAATGTTGTCTGCAGCAACAGGTTTCCGGTATAGGCGTAGTTCAGGAGAACGCAGGTCACGCTCCGCTTGTGCCACTGGTTTCCGTACCGGGTGACGATCCCATCCGCATTTAGTCTATTGGCGATTGTAACGACCCCTTTGCCGGAAAGGTACTCCCGGAAGATGCGGCGGACGATCTCTGCTTCCTGCGGCTCAATGACGAGTGTGCCGTTATGATAGCGGTAGCCCAGCATGGTCCCGTTCCACGGTTTGCCCTCTTCAAAGTTCTTTCGGATTCTCCATTTCTGATTCTCGCTGGCCGAAAGACTCTCTTCCTGTGCGTATGACGCGAGGATGGATAGCATCAATTCCCCATCAGCGGAAAGGGTATGGATGTTCTGTTCCTCAAAGAAAACATCGACGCCGTAGCCCTTCAACTCTCGGACCGTTTCCAGCAGGGTGACCGTATTTCGGGCGAAGCGGGAGATCGATTTTGTGATGATTGCATCGACCGATCCCGCGCGGCAGGCGGCGATCATTTTCTGAAAGCCCTCCCGCGAATCCTTGGTCCCGGTCTTGGCCTCGTCCGCGAACACGCCTGCGTACTGCCATCCGGGATGGCGCTGGATCAAGCTGCTGTAATAGCTGACCTGTGCCGACAGGGAATGGTGCATGGCGTCCTTCGCGGAGGAGACCCGCGCGTAAGCGGCCACACGCGTCAGCTTGGGCAGGGCCGTTTTTGTGAGCGGTACCCGTTTTACTACTCTGTCCATGTCTGCCTCCTTTGTATCAAACTTGGGGTACTGTATCTATCACTCTAAACGGCCAGAATAGCAAGTTTTATACGGCAAAAATGCTGCTTTTTTCGATTCCAAACTTCTCCGCGATCAGCGCATACATTGCGGCCTTGTCTCCGCTGGCCAGAAAGCCCTCGGCCTCCAGCTGATCCACAAAGGACAGCGCCATATGATAACGGAGCAGATTATCCGGCGAATAAGCATCAGGCTTCTGCTCCATGACGATCTCCTTTCCGGTACTGATGATTCCAAAACTGGCTACGGCAGCGGTCCGAGCAGTATTTTTTCTGCTTCCGGCCCGGAGCCGGATAGATAGCCTTTCCACAGACCGGGCATCTGGCCTCCGGCTTCATGTGACGCTGGATATGGGATTTGACGGTGTTCACCGACAGGCCGAGACGACGGGCGATCTGTGTCGGACCATGACCATCCATCCGCATCTGCTCGATGGCCATACGTGTTTGCACTGGCATCATATGTTTTCCTCCTTTCAGCCCCAAAAGAAGCGCTCCCGGCAATAGCCGCACAGGATGCTCCCCGGCCTCGGATGTTTGGGCACGCGGATGATCTTTCCGCAGTACTGGCAACGGGCGTCCCGCATGGTGAAATGCCTGTAGATATACCCCTTCACGGTACTCACGGGCAGGCCCAAGTGCCGCGCGATTGCCGTAGGGCCGTAGCCCTCTTTTCGCATGCGACAGATCTCCAGCGCGTTCTCTTTACTCATCATGGTGCTGCCCCCTCTTTCGATATGCGTCATAGCAGGCGCGGCTGCAGAATTTCCGGTGGGCATTCCCATAGCAGCGGAACTCCTCTCCGCAGTTCTGGCAGGTGATCGTGTAATACGCCATACGCCGGATCAGATCCGGGTGGCTGTTCCAGTATTTCATCCGGCAGCGGTCCGAGCAGAATCTCCTCTTATGCCGTGTGTGCTGTTTAACGTATTTCCCGCATTGGGGGCAGAATAAGACCCCACCCACGGGCCGATCTGCCGGGGACGATGAAATAACACTTTTCTGTTTGGTATTCATGTCGTTCCTCCACGGTGGTCCGGGAGAGCAGAAACCCCACTCTCCCGGACCGAATGGTTTACGCGGTGATCTGCAGGACCTTCACAGCGTCCGGCTGGATGAGCTTGCCATCCAGAAACTCATAGGCCAGATAGCCGATCTGTCCAGCTTCAAAGAATTTCTCCTTCAGAACACGGACTGTCAGCGGCTCCCGCTCCACGATCCAGTAGAATGAGAAGTCCCCGAAGGCGAGGGGCTTTGCCCCGGCCCCGGCAGAGGGCATGTGGTTGTCGATGTACACGGGCTTGCCGAGGATCATATCGTTGGCATGATTCCAGATCGGATTGCCGTCCTTATCCTTCAGTAGCCGGATGGCAAGAGCAGTATCATCATTCATCAGCCAAGCCCCGCGCTGACGGAACTGCTTGTCCACGGAGAAGTACAGGCGGATTACATCGTCGAAGGTGATCCCGGATGCGGTGACGCCAACGGCAGCGCCGTTCTCCGAGAGGATGCCCGTGGGCATGTCCACTCCGGTCCCATTGATGAAGCCGTCGCTCTCCGCGCTGCCGAAGCACCGGGCCATGCGCTTGATGAAGTAATCTCCAAAGACATGAGGATTGTCCTGCAGGAAACTGGCGTCCATTCTCATAATCGCGGCCAGCTTATGATCCTCCATGGCGAACTCCGTAAAGTCGTTGATGCCGTCATAGATCGGGATCGCTTCGCCATCAGGCACCCACGCGGCAGCATCTGTCGTATGCTTGCCCAGCAGCTTGGAGGGGCCTTTGTGGGAATAAACGTAAGTGCCGATGGTACGGAACAGGCTCTCCCGTTTGAGGGCTTCGTCATACTTGGTGGCAGAGCTCGTGGGGAGTACATAGCTGCCAGACGGCTTTTTTCCGGCCTCCAGAAAGGCGTCGCTGTCCTCTCTGCCTCTGGCGTAGTCCCAAAAGTTCTTGAAATACTCAGGCTGGTTGGGAAGATCGAAGTTGCTGTTGATAGAATTCATGGTATTGTCCTCCATAGTTTTTGATTTTTGGGTTAATTACCCGTTTGAATATGCTTTTTTGCGTAAATGACCCCGCGCCGTTGCCCGAAAGCAAAGGCCGTAGAGATCTTGATCGCCCTACCCCTCAGAGGCACTCCGGGCACTCATAGAGAGACAGGCGATGCTTGTTTGAGGGCCGGGAGATCGCTCGCATCACCGCCCCGCAGATGGGGCAATGGATGCGATAGGCGCTGGCCTGCCGGGTGGTATGTGCCTCACGGGCGATCAGGCGATACCGCTTCGGGACCAGCTCCTCCAGATAGAGCGCGGCGGTCCCGGCGACCTTTTCCCGGTCCGGGGAGCAGAACAGTGGGGACTTGTCCAGCCCATCCGTGTCCCGGTCGATCAGAGGATGGTAGAGAACATCCGTCATGCTCATGCCCTCACAGCCTTGACGGGCTTACCGTCCGGATCGAAGAAGCGTCCGGCACAGAAGTCCAGCGCGTCCTGATACTCCGCGAAGACCACACAGGCAAAGTCGTACTCGACCTTCCAGTAATCGTAGTCGGGATCGGTGCTGTGGGAGACCACGACGGGCATCCCTTTTCGCGTCTGAAACACGGCTTTGCATTCAAACTTCCCGCGAGAGAAGTCCTTGGGATCGTAGGCGGTCTTGCCACCGTAGTTGATTTTGAATCTCATGATTTTCCTCCTGTAAATGTGTTTTATCCATAACCGGAGAAGCTGGGCACGAAAGCCGATATATTCAGTAATGGCGGGACTCTGCTGCTCATTTCATCCGGCCTGCTGTGATGTTGGTGTGGAGGTCGTGCTGGTCATTCCTATAATCTTTCTTATAGGTATTATTTTTTGTTGTCCTATAAAGACCTTTAAGAAAAGAGCTCCATGACCTCCACACTTGGGGGATGGATACTAACCGGGTACGGGGCAGCAAAGGCTCCTCGCCTGATGCAGTTTTCCGTACATTGTGATCACCTCCGATCTGTACTGTTTGTGAGAGCAGGACCCTCACCCTACGGAGAAATGGTGGCTGCTTTGACCACCCCGCTCCGAAAAAAGATGTGCGCCTCAATATACGTCCACGGGAGAGGGCGAAAGTTAGGCGCTTTTCAAAAAAGATTTTGAAAACTGATCTTCTGCCTTACGGAGAAACATGGGCCGTTTTGACCAGTGTTTTACAAACTTTTTCTTCACTCTCCGCTATACGGAGAAAAACATGCTGTTTTGATCAGGTGTTTTCCCAAAACTTTTTCTGCTTCCTCCACCATACGGAGAAACGCATGCCCTTTTGTTAACGTGTTTCCCCGAAAAGATTTGCTTCCCTGATATACGGCCACGGGGAAGAGGAAAACTTAACCACTTTTCAAAAAATCAGAAAAAACTGCCTCCGCAAAAGCTGCGGAAGCAGTAGAAAAAGGGCTTGTAACGTGATATAATATCTTAATATGGTAGAGAAAATGGGTGTTTGTAACTCTCGGACTGTATAGAGCAAATAAACCAGAAGATTATGGGGGCGGTGTCTTGTTTGATTTTGGGCATGCGAATGAGGGCCAGAGACGGGCAATAGAAACCACAGATGGCCCTGTTCTTATTACGGCGGGTCCCGGAACGGGAAAAACCTTCACCCTCGTGCAGCGTGCGATCTACCTCATTCAGGAGAAGGGCGTCCGGCCAGAGGAGATCATGCTGGCTACCTTTACAGAGAAGGCAGCAAAAGAGCTTATCACCCGAATCACAAATGAGCTCGCTGCCAGAGGGATCGTCGCAAACATCAATGAGATGTATATCGGCACCTTCCACTCCCTGTGCCTGCGGATTATCAAGGAGCATCTGGAATATACCCGCCTGAAAAAGAACTTCCGCACGCTGGATCAGTTTGATCAGAGCTATACCGTTTTTCAGAACATATACAGATTCCGTGGGATCAAGAATTTCGACACCGTGGTCTCCAGTCAGGGCGCGTGGAAGCAGGCCGGGGAGATCTGCGGCTTTGTAAACAATCTTTCAGAAGAATTGATCGACCCGGCTGAGCTTATGGCTGACGGTGATATCCGCATCGCCGCGCTGGGCGAGATTCTGAAAGTATATCAGGAAGTGCTGACCGAAAACAACCTGATGGACTTTTCTGCCATTCAGACCGAGGCATACTGGCTCCTGACGAATTACCCGGAGGTACTTGCCGAGCTCCGCGCGAAGATCCACTATATCATGATTGACGAGTATCAGGATACGAACTACATTCAGGAGCAGCTCGTATTTCTGTTCGGCGGAGAGCATCAGAACATCTGTGTTGTCGGAGACGACGATCAGGGCCTGTACCGCTTCCGTGGCGCGACGATCCGAAATATACTGGAATTTCCGCATAAGTTTCCTGACGGAGTGTGCAGGATCATACCCTTGGTTATCAACTATCGCTCCAACAGCGATATTGTCGATTTTTATAACCAGTGGATGATCACGACGGACGGAGCGCGATTCCGCTTCCGCTGGCGCAATTTCCGCTATGATAAGACCATCGAGCCCCATGAGAAATCCACTCTGAAGAGCCCGGCTGTCGTAAAGCTGGCCAGCGTGAACGATGAAGACGAGTGGCATGAGAAGATCCTGTCCTTCATCAAGGGCCTCGTGGATTCCGGGAAGCTGACCGACTATAACCAGATCGCGTTCCTGTTCAGTTCCGTGAAGCATCAGCGCGTGACCAGCCTTGCCCGGTATTTGGAAAGCAACGGGATCAATGTCTATTCTCCGCGCTCGGATATGTTCTTCCAGCGCCCGGAGATCCGGCTCATGCTTGGATGCCTGATGCTCATGTTCCCGAAATACGTGCAGGGATTGGAGAATCAGGAGTACCCGTATCTGCAGCCGGAGCACTACCGCTATTATCGCGGCTGCATCGAGGAGGCCAACAAATATCTCTCCACGCCAGAGGCAGCAGATTTCCGCAACTGGATTCGCAGGCGCGGTAAGCTCCACTTCGGCCTTCGGGAAGCCACGGACTATGGTTATTCCGGTCTGATTTATCAGATGTTCGAGTTCTCCCCGTTCTCAGATATTCTCTCCACGGAGATGGATGTTGGCCTTGTGGATCTCCGGCCAGCGCGTAACATTGCCATGTTCACGCAGGTGATCAACAAGTTCGAGTACCTCCACCGTGTCAGCGTTTTGGACCCTGCTCTTTATCAGGGAAAACGGCGCGTAGATGTAAATACGGAGACCCTTTTCAACCTGTATCTCCGCCTTCTGTATGACGGCGGCATCTCCGAATATGAGGACGACGCCGAATACGCTCCCAGCGGCTGCGTGTCGTTTCTGACGATCCATCAGTCGAAGGGCATGGAGTTCCCCATTGTCGTGGTGGACTCTCTCGGCAATATTCCCCGGAAAAACACCTCGGATCTGATGGAGGAAGTCGAGCGCAGATACTTCAAACGTCCCGCCTTTGAGCCGTATACGGACATGAAGTTTTTCGATTTCTGGCGCTTGTACTATACGGCGTTTTCTCGCGCACAGGATCTGCTGGTGCTGACCTGCAACGAGGATAAACGGACGCCGAGCATGTACTTCCGCGAGGTGTATTCCGAGCTGGCCGATATGGAGAGCGAAGAATTCGATATCAGTGAGTTCACATTCAATACAGTGAAGGATGTGAATCTGAAGGATACCTTCTCATTCACCTCGCATATCAGCGTATACGAGACCTGCGCGGTGCAGTACAAACTGTATAAGGAGCTGCAGTTTACGCCTGTGCGTGTGAGCGCCCTGCTCTTCGGTATGCTCGTGCATCAGACTATTGAGGATATCCACAAAGCGGCGCTGCGGCATGAGGAGAGCACGATCACCGACGATAACATCACCCGCTGGTTTGACGCGAATTACACCTCGTTGTCCAAGTCGGAGCGATCCTATCTGGCCGAGCCGCAGCGGAGAGCCGCATTGAATCAGGTGCTTCGCTATGCAGAGCGGCAGGCGGATTCTTGGGACACCATCCGGGAGGCCGAGGTGGATATCAGCCTTGTGAAGCCGGATTATATCATCGAAGGCAAGATCGACCTTATCAAGGGTGAGGGCGACACGGTCGAATTGGTGGACTTCAAATCAGAGAAGAAACCGGACCTGTTCCGGGATAAGGAACGGATCGACCGCTATCAGCGGCAGCTTCAGGTGTATGCCCATCTGGTGGAGGAGCGCACTGGCCATAAGGTCAGCAAGATGCATCTGTACTATACGGGTGAAGAATCCGGCGTGCCGACCATCAGCTTCCCGTATCAGAAGGCGGCGATCGATGCCACCATTCAGGAATTCGACGATACTGTACATAAGATCATGAGAAAGGAATTCTCACAGACGGCGCAGTCTCCAAAGACCTGCCAAGAGTGTGACTTCCGCTATTACTGCGGGAGATGAGGAGAGAGGAGTAAACCATGGACGAACAGACAATGATGTTTGAATTCGCGCAGCGCCCCACGATCAAAGGCTTCCCGGAACTCCGCTGGACCGGAAAGCGCCCCTATCGCTCCACCCAGTATTACCCCGCTCAGCTTCGGGAGTCCTATGGGCAGGAGCGGGATGGTTGGATCAACAAGATCTTTTGGGGTGACAACCTGCAGGTTATGAGTCACATGCTCAAAGAGTACCGGGGGAAGATTGACCTCATTTATATTGATCCGCCTTTTGATAGCAAGGCTGATTATAAGCGGAAAATCGAGGTAAAAAATGTTGGTAAAACTACATCTGATAGCTCCTCGTTTGAAGAAAAGCAGTATGGGGATATATGGACAAATGACGAATACCTCCAGTTTATGTACGAAAGATTTACGATTATGCGCGATTTGCTATCTGAAACGGGATGCATATATGTTCATTGCGATTGGCACAAGGTTCATCATCTTAGATTAATTATGGATGAAGTATTTGGACAAGATAATTTTCGAAACGAGATTATTTGGTGGTACTTGTGGGGAGGCCGTGGAAAGACCCAATGGAATAGCAAACATGATAACCTTTTATTTTATTCCAAATCGGGAAAATGGACATTCAATTATATGGATGTTTTAGATGATCACACTCTAATGACCGAGGGATCAAAGAACAGGCTTAACTATGCCGGTGCTATGGTTACCACTAAAAGTGAGTCATCCGAAATACCGGAAGATAAAGTACTTCCATCAGATACATGGTATATTGCAACCATCAACGCAATGGCAAAAGAAAAGGCTAATTATCCCACTCAAAAGCCAGAGAAATTACTTGAGAAGATTATTATGGCATCCTCAAATCCCGGCGACCTTGTTTTTGACTGCTTCATGGGCAGTGGTACCACGCAGGCAGTTGCCATGAAACTGGGCAGGCGCTTTATCGGTGCAGACATCAACCTCGGTGCGATCCAGACCACTACTAAACGTCTGCTCTCAGTGGGAAAAGAGCTGGAAGACAACCAGACCAGCATGGGATCGGCTGCTGACACGAAATACACCGGTTTCGAGGTCTACAACGTCAACAACTACGACTTCTTCCGCAACCCCGTGGAGGCCCGTGACCTGCTGATCGCAGCACTGGAGATCCAGCCGTTCCCGCAGAGCGATATCTGGGACGGTGAACTGGACGGCAGGATGGTGAAGATCATGCCCGTCAACCGGATCGCCACCAAAGCCGATCTCAAGGAACTGATTGCCAACCTGCCATATAAGACCTACGAAAAGCGGAAAGAGGAGAACCCCGGCCAGCCCGTGGAGCGGATCACCATCGTCTGTATGGGCCATGAGCCGGACCTGAAGGGTGCGCTGGAGCAGGAACTGGTTGATTACAAGGTCGATATCCAGATCGTGGATATCCTCCGCGACAAGGCCGATCTGCAGCTCAAGCGTGATGCCGAGGCAGAGATCGTCCGCGAGGGCGGCAAGCTGGTCATCCGGGCCTTCTACCCCATGAACCTGATGCAGAAGCTCTCCCTCCAGAAAGAGTATGTAGAGGACTGGCGGCAGCTCGTGGACTCCATCATGATTGACTGGAACTACGATGGCGTCGTGATGCAGCCTGCCGTGACGGATGTTCCCGGCAAGGACGAACTGGTCATCGGCGTCTATGATATTCCGGAGGATTGCGGCACCATCAAGGTAAAGATCACCGATCTGCTCTCGGAGTCTCTGGAAGTGGAGGTCCGATAATGGCCACCAATTATGATTCCAACTTTTCATTCCATGAGCAGTTGTGGTATTACTACACTGCCAACCGGGGAAAGATCCGCTCCCGCTATAATGATCTGACACGGAAGTTCCTCGCTTATAACGACAGCGAGGAGAATCCCCATGCTTTTCTCCGCAGGCCGCAGTTCGAGGCGCTGGAGATGTATGTTTTTGTCAAGGAGTTCATGGGCAATCCGCAGGTCTATCAGATGTTTGATGACTGGCGGAACAAGCGCGGAAACTTCTCTGACGCATCTTATTATTCTCTTTCAAAGAGCGGTCAGATTACAATTTTTGATGCGCCCACAGAAAAGATTACCGATACTCTTTTCAAGCAGATGAAGAAGTACCGGGAGGCGTACCCCAATTATATCTATGCTCTGACGATGGGCTTGGGTAAAACGATCCTCATGGCGACTTGCATCTTCTATGAGTTTCTGCTGGCCAAAAAGTACCCGAAGGACAAGCGTTTCTGCCATAATGCGCTGGTGTTTGCCCCGGATAAGACTGTCCTGCAGTCCCTGCGGGAGATCATGACCTTTGACAAAACGAAAGTCGTGCCGCCTGAATATGCCCGGGTGCTGGATGCCAATATCAAGTTCCATTTTCTGGACGAGACGGGTACGGTCCTGCATACCATTGACGATTCCGATTTCAATATCATTATCTCCAACACGCAAAAGATTATCGTAAAGAAAAAACGCAAAGAGGAGACGGCAGCGCAGACTCTCTTCAGTGGCACCAGCTCTCTGCTCTCCGCCGTTTATGGCGATGGCGAGGGTGACGAGGATGACGCATGGGACGACACCACCCTGATGGATAACCAGCGTTTCAAAAAGCTCTGCCGTCTGCCCCAACTCGGTGTTTACGTGGATGAAGCCCACCACCTCTTTGGCGCGGATCTGGAGAAGCAGATCCGTTCCAGCGGCGCAAACAAGACCAGCCTGCGTGACACCATCAACCTTCTCGCGGAGTATACCTCTATTGTGGCCTGCTATAACTATACGGGTACGCCGTATGTGAAAAATCAGCTTCTCCCGGAAGTCGTCTATGCCTATGGCCTGCGTGAATCCATCTGGAACGGATTTCTGAAAGATGCAGACCCGCTCGGCTATGAGAATGTAAAGAGCGAGGAGTTCCTGAAAGCGGTCGTCACCACGTTTTGGGAGCGTTATGGCGGCAAGACCTATGAGGGCCTGAAGCCCAAGCTGGCGATCTACGCAGCCGGAGTGGAAGAAGCCGCAACAGAAGTACGCCCTGCGCTGGAAAAGGTCCTTGCCGACCTTGGCATCCCGGCCACCAGCATCCTTCTGAATGTTGGTGATCCGAAGTACACCAAAGACGAGGATATCCGGCATTTCAACAATCTGGATGTTCCCGGCTCCGAGGGCAACGATAAGCAATTCATCATTCTCGTGGAGAAGGGCAAAGAGGGCTGGAACTGCCGTTCTCTGTTCGGTGTTGCCCTGTTCCGCAGTCCGAAGTCTAAAATTTTTGTCCTGCAGGCCACCATGCGTTGCCTCCGTTCCATTACAAATGAGCGGCTGACCGCTACGGTGTTTCTGTCAAAGGAGAACTTTGACACGCTGAATGATGAGCTCCACAAGAACTTCAATATGGAGATCAAGGATATCAAAGCCCCGTCCAGTGATGATCGGCATAAGTATAAGGTCCGTGTACTGCCTCCTCCGAGGACAATCACGCTCAAAAGGATCTGGCATGAGTACACGCTCCATGAGAAAGAATATACCGACCCTGTTGATTTCAAACTGGTGGGCGCGGATCTCTCTAAATATCGGAGCGTCGTTTATGAGGGCGACAGCCTTGCCCGTGATACAACGGTAAAGGAGAAAACCGTTGATTACCTGCAAGACAATATGCGGTACAGTGAATTCTCTCTGGCCGGAGAAGTGGCGCGGTATCTGAACATCTCCTGCATACTTTCGGCGCGGATTCTTCGTGAGTCTGTTGATGGGATCGATGTGATCCTTGAAGCAGTGAATCGCTATAACGCCGTTCTGGATGACTACATCATTCCCGCCGTTTTCCATGCGCTCTTTGATGTGACATCTGTGCTGCGGACCGAGGACAAGGAACTGGTGCTTCTCCGCGAGCCGGAGGATGCTGGATACTATGAATTCTCCGCGAAGGATGATCTTGTCCTGACGGATCGCTATCCGGGCTTTACACCGGAGCAGATCAAAAAGAGCTTCCATGCGGATACCTATTGCTTCGACTCCGCGCCGGAGAAGGAATGCTTTATGCAGTACATCACCAGCGCGAAAGTGCAGGAGGTATACTTTACGGGTATGTTTACGTCCAATCAGGGTGATCTCTCTGTGCATTACTACGATCCCGAGTCTGGCCGGATACGCCAGTATTACCCGGACTTCCTTGCAAAGATGGCCGATGGGTCCTATCAGCTGATCGAGGTCAAGGGTGACAACAAGATCGACGATGTGGTCGTAAAAGCTAAACAGGCCGCAGCCGAAGAAATGGCTGTGGCCAGTGGAGTCCAATATCTGATGTATGCCGGAAGCAGGATCATGAGTTCCCATGTGCTGGAGGATAATCCCACCATACAGATGGGAGGGCTTGTTTGATGTGCTTTATTGAATGGTGCAACCAAAACAATGGCTTTATATCTGCCATTCTGTCAATCATTGGACTTCTACTCAGTATTATTGCAATTGTTATCTCCATTCACACAGCGCGTCTGCCTTATAAAAAGAAACTTCTCCTTGGGTCGTCTCTTCTGCTTGGCGTCAGCCAAATTCCCCTACGAGGAACTGAGACAAGTTTGGTGGGGATGTCTTCCACAGCAACGAACGTCGGTAACAGAACAATCAGCCTTACGTATTTGGGATTTGCAATAAAGAAAGACGGAAAACTCAACAAAATGTACCCTGTTGATAGGCCATTTGACAGTACAGCAACGCTTGATCCGTCTGAAATGCACAATGTTCAGTTTAGTAAAGCCGAGATCATCAAAGGCTTATCCAGAGAGGACAAAAGCACAAACGTATATGTATACGCCTCAGATACAGAAGGGACGGAGTACAAAAAACGTATAGGTACTGTGGGAAAAGTGATTGCTTCTCTTAAGGAGTAATTCAAAATGCACCCGGCAAAACCGGGCGTATTCTATCAAAATGGTGGTACTTTTCCAAATAAGCACGATAGTTTTGATACGAAGGTATCTGAAACTATCGTGCTTTTCTTTTTACCAAAACGCCTGTCACACAAGGCTTTTTAGCACATCTACCCTTTGGTGCAGTTTCATTGTAGGCATCAAGGGGTAAATTTTCACTACATCAGGAAGATGTTTAGCAGCTCGTTTCCAATCACACAGAAACTTATCATCGAGGATAGTTTCAGTGTGAGAGGAAAAGTGTCACTGTCAGAGGGAAAGTTCATCATGCCTATATGACTAGACGGTACGAATGTGTAAGCCTTACTGTTGCACAGGATGCCCTTCACCGTATAGACGAATAAACTCATCCGCAAATTTCTTTACAAAATCACGATCCAGTGCCGTGGCCAGAGTTTCGTTATTAAAGTTTGCAGTTTTTGTCCAGTTATAGGAGCCATGCATTACATACTCAAAATCGATAATACAGAACTTATCGTGCATCCGATTCCAATCATTCCACCCGTGGTGCGGTATCAGTCTGAGATCAAAGTTTTCTGACAGCTGACGATAATATGGCCTGTTTGTATCTTCCTCAGATATAATCATGCGCACATGAACGCCCTGACGCTTTTTTGCCATCAACTCATCAATAATAGCCTGATTGCTCAGCCACGCTACCGCTGCCCAAATCGTATATTTTGCATCTCTGATACCCTGGATTACAACTTCCTGTATTTCTGAAAATACCACATCGTGTTCTTTGTATTCCACTTCGTCAGCACGAAGAATTTTCGGTCGTATCGGGACTCCGCCGAGTCCATAATCATCGCTCTCCTCATACACATATTCTACCAATTCGTAGATATCATCATGTACTGCGTTTGCGACATCAAGCATTGGTACGGGAACGCGAATCTCAACATTCTCATACCGCTGTCCAGAGCGCCCATATCGCACATATTCGTACTGTGGCAAACTGTTCACATAGCTTCGCCGGAGAATCGGAAGTAAAGTATCCTTTTTGTTCTTAAATTTACTATCATATTTCAGAACATCCATCATTGTTGCAAGAAACATCGCTTCATTCAAATCTCATTTCTCCTCTCATCCTGCCAAAAAGTTATCAGCTATAGCGTTCAGTTGAGCTGCAATCACCGGGAAATCACAATTCAGATCGAGCGTCTTTACGCTGATTCTGTTTCCACTCATCATGTATGTATTATCTGGCTGAATAGCCTCATCTGTTTGCGCATACAACAGCATACCAGAAACCTCGTGCGGTTTATTACCAAACTCGGAGTCCTTGTTTTTCACATAAGTAAATATCTGATACAGATTATTTGAATGTAGGGTATGCTTGTCATATTGCACCTGTGTTGTATGTGCATAGTATTTGGCATCGATGATCAGCACCTTGCTACCGTAACTCAAGGTGATATCGCTTTGCATTACGGGCAACATAGTTCCAATTCCATCATCGAGCGCCCAAGGAATTTGGGATGCACGGACACTAAGAGCCGGATATTCTTTGCTGAAGTATTCGAGGATAAACTTCTCATACAGTCTGCACATCCGCTGTTCATCAACAAACGAAGCCATTTTATATTCGCCCTGGTCAGTAGTAAGGAGCATACCTTCCAGAATGAACTGACAAAGGCTGATGAGCATACGGTAACTTTGATTGCTACGCTGAAAGCGGATGGTCGTCCATTTTATTGATGCAGGATCAATGGCGTCCACGGCCGAAAAGAACAGCATTGGTCTTACAGCGGGGATCATCCTCAATTTCCTTGTTGATCTGATAGAAGGTCGAGTATTCGGTATAGTTCTGCAACACATCCAAAATAAAGCCTTCCTCGATAGCCTGCTTCATGGAGTAGACATGGAATGCCTCACGCTGACCCTTGGTGTTCAGACGACCGAACAACTGAATGGTGGTCGGCTTCGGAGTTGCGGTAAAGGCAAACATAGATACATTGGACTGCTTGCCGTTGCGCTTGATTTCATCGGAGATCATATCTTCCACATCAACTTCGACCTGTTCGCCTGAACCAAGAGACATGGTAACAGCCGCCATATCCTTGCCTGCGGTGGAGGAATGCGCCTCGTCAATGATGACTGCAAAACGCTTATTTTTCAGCCCCTTCACGCTGTCAACGATGTACGGGAACTTCTGAATGGTTGTAGCGATGATTTTAGTATTGCCGTTCAGCGCAATCGCCAGATCGGCGGAGTTGCACTTGTCGTCCATCACACGGATCAGACCGGCTTTATGCTCCATACCCATGATGGCTTTCTGCAACTGGCGGTCAACAACCACACGGTCGGTGATGATGATGACATTATCGAAAATAATCTTGTTGTCAGCATCGTGCAGAGAGGTCAAACGGTGAGCCAACCATGCGATGGAGTTGGTTTTGCCAGAACCGGCGCTGTGCTGAATCAGATAGTTCTGTGCGGTGCGGTTTTCACGGACATCGGCCAGAACCTTGCGAATAACATCCAGCTGATGATAGCGTGGGAAGATAAGGTTCTCGGAACGCTTCACCTTTCCGGTCTGCTCATCAACCTTTTCTTTTACCTCAACGAATACAAACTTACTGATGAGGTCAAGGACGGTATCCTTGGTCAGAATATCCTCCCACATATATGCATTCAACTCCAACGGCAACAAGGGTATCGCCTGCGGTCTGAACAACCTGCAGCTGATTCGTGCCGGTGAACCTTTGGGCGGCAAGGCAAGCGCTGAGTCCGATTTCGCCACCGACGACGAAGAAGATTTCCTGGCTTAACGGAGGTACGACCATGACTGAATTTCAGGAATTAATGCTCTACACCTGTTTCGGTGCCATGACCGGTGTGGTTGTCGCTGAGTTTATCTTTATCGTCGCCTCTGCGGTGAGCTGGGTGAAGGACAAGGTTCGTAAGTGCAAGGAAGCCAAGAAGGCAAAGGCTTCCGGCACTACGGCAGAGTAACCAAAGATCCCCGTGGGCGGCGGAGCAATCTGCCGCCCTGTTGGGGTAAGCGAAAGGACAATGCTATGAAAACTCTCTCAATTGATATAGAGACCTACAGCGATAAGAACCTCGCCAAAACGGGCGTGTATCGCTATGTGGAATCTCCCGTATTTGAAATCCTGCTCTTTTCCTACAGCGTGGACGGCGGTCCCGTTCAGCTGGTCGACCTTGCCTGCGGAGAGAAGATTCCGGCAGACATCATAGCCGCTTTGGAGGATGATGCGATTACCAAGTGGGCGTTTAATGCCAACTTTGAACGCACCTGCCTGTCCCGTTATCTTGGCTATCCCACTGGGAAGTACCTTGATCCAGGTTCCTGGAAATGCTCGATGGTCTGGGCGGCTACGATGGGTCTGCCGCTTTCACTGGAAGGTGTAGGTGCGGTGCTTGGCCTTGAAAAGCAGAAACTGACTGAGGGCAAGGATCTCATCAAATATTTCTGTCAGCCCTGTGCGCCGACTAAGGCCAACGGTCAGCGTACCCGCAACCTTCCAGCTCATGCCCCGGACAAATGGCTGGCTTTCAAAAAATACAACATCCGAGATGTGGAAACCGAGATGTCCATCCAGGAACGTCTGGCCAAGTATCCCGTGCCGGACAGTGTATGGGACGAATACCACATCGACCAGGAAATCAATGACCGTGGTGTGGCGCTGGACATGGAACTGGTGCGGCAGGCCATTCAGATGGATGGGCGTTCCCGCTCCGAACTGACCCGAGCCATGAAGGATCTGACCGCCCTGGAGAACCCCAACTCCGTGCAGCAGATGAAGCAGTGGCTTTCGGATAACGGCATGGAAACAGACACCCTTGGCAAAAAAGCTGTAGCCGAACTGCTGAAGACCGCTCCACCGGAATTGCAGAAGGTGTTGACTCTCCGGCAGCAGCTTGCCAAGTCCTCGGTGAAGAAATACCAGGCAATGGAGACCGCCGTGTGCGCCGATGGCCGTGCAAGGGGGATGTTCCAGTTCTATGGAGCCAACCGCACGGGTCGGTGGGCAGGCCGCATCATTCAGATGCAGAATCTGCCCCAGAACCACCTGGATGATTTGGCTGAAGCCCGAAGCCTTGTCCGCAGCGGTGATTTTGATGCCGTGGAGATGCTCTATGAGGATGTTCCGGATACGCTGTCCCAGCTGATCCGCACGGCATTCGTTCCCCAAGACGGTCGCAAATTCATCGTGGCGGACTTTTCTGCCATCGAAGCCCGTGTCATCGCGTGGTTTGCTGATGAGCGCTGGCGACAGGAGGTCTTTGCCAATGGCGGCGACATCTACTGCGCGAGTGCATCGCAGATGTTCAAGGTTCCGGTCGAGAAGCATGGCATCAACGGCCATCTCCGCCAGAAAGGCAAAATTGCAGAATTGGCTCTCGGCTACGGCGGCTCGATAGGTGCGTTGAAGGCTATGGGTGCTTTGGAGATGGGATTGACCGAAGAGGAACTCCCACCCCTGGTGGATGCCTGGAGACAGGCGAACCCCAACATCACAAAACTGTGGTGTGATGTTGACCGTGCTGCTATGGAGGCTGTCCGCTTCAAACACACCAATGAGGCCCACGGCATCACCTTCTCCTGCAGAAGCGGGATGCTGTTCATCGCGCTCCCATCCGGCAGACAGCTTGCCTATGTAAAGCCAAAGATCGGCACCAACAAGTTCGGCGGCGACTGCATCACCTACGAAGGTGTCGGCGGCACGAAGAAATGGGAACGGCTGGACAGCTACGGCCCCAAGTTCGTGGAGAACATCGTCCAGGCCACCGCCCGTGACATCCTCTGTTATGCCATGAACACGCTCCGCTGCTGTTCCATCGTGATGCACATCCACGACGAAGTGGTCATTGAAGCCGACCGCCGGATGTCCCTGCAGGCAGTCTGCGACCAGATGGGCAGAACCCCACCCTGGGCAAAGGGACTGCAGCTCCGTGCCGATGGCTACGAGACCGATTTTTATAAGAAAGACTAACGAGGTAAATCCCATGAGTATAAACAAGTTCAACAGCGAGGGGTATTACGATCCCACCGCTTATGAGGCAATGACTGCCGTAGAAAAGGAAGAACGGGCGCTCCGTGCCTTCCGTCCCATCGTGTACATCTGCTCACCCTATGCCGGAGATGTGGAGAAAAACGTCGCCGCCGCCCAGGGCTACAGCCGGTTTGCTGTGGACAAGGGGTACATCCCCATCGCACCGCATCTGCTGTTCCCGCAGTTTCTCAATGACAGCAACCCCAAGGAGCGTCAGCTGGGGCTGTTCTTCGGAAACGCCCTCATGAGTAAATGCTCCGAGGTCTGGGTCTTTGGCGACACCATCTCTGACGGCATGGAAGCCGAAATCAAAAGAGCCAAGTGGAAGAACTACCGCTTGCGTTATTTCACTGAAACCTGCGAGGAGGTAAAGAAATGATGTTCACTCTGTACAGTGCAGATTTTATCAACGCACCTAGCAACTGTTCCTATCCTCACAAATTCGAAATCACTGATGCCGCCACCCTCGCTGATGCGGTCAAGCGAGACTATGTCTGCGCCGAGTATATGAACAACTACCGCAGCGGCGATAACTTTCTCGGCTCAGACTGCCTGCCCGTGGACTGTGACAATGACCATTCCGAGAATCCCGCCGATTGGGTTACCCCGGCAGATGTCCAAGCCGCATTCCCCGGCATTACCTTTGCCGTCCACTACAGCCGGTTCCATATGCGGGAGAAAAATGGCAAACCCGCCCGTCCCAAGTTCCATGTGCTGTTTCCCATCGAGTACATGACCGATGCTTCTGCTTACAGCGAAATGAAGAAACTGGTCAACACCATCTTCCCGTACTTTGACACCAAGGCTCTGGACGCCGCCCGGTTCTTCTTCGGAACGGCAGAGCCGCAGGTTGAGATTTTCCCCGGTGAGATGACCTTGAGCGAGTATCTGTCCGCAGAGGATTTTGATTCGGATATGCCCGGCGGCTCCCACGGCGGCACCCAAGTTATTCCCGAAGGAAGCCGTAATGCCACCATGTCCCGCTTTGCCGGTCGCGTCATCAAAAGATACGGAGACAACGACACCGCTTTCCAGTGCTTTATGGAAGAAGCAGAAAAATGCACTCCGCCCCTGGAACAGCAGGAACTGATGACCATCTGGCACAGCGCCCAGAAGTTCTATACCAAGGTTCAGCGGCAGGACGGCTACGTTCCTCCCGAAGTATACAACGATGACACGTCCTATAAACCGGACGATTTCTCCGATGTAGGACAGGCAGAGGTTCTGGCAAAACACTTCTCCGGGGAACTGCGCTATTCTCCCGCAACCCACTACATCCGTTACAACGGTCGGTACTGGCAGGAAACCGAACCCGGCGCACAGGCCGTTGCCCACGAATTGACCCGCCGACAAATGAAGGAAGCATCCAATGATATGATGAAGTCGACTTGGAATCCTCTATGGCATAATTGGTAATTCACACTGCTCTGAAGGCATATCTTTGTCAGATTTATGCCTCCGAAATAACTTGATAATCTGTGCTTTCAGAGCGAATATGTGACTACCAAAAACAAAGGAGGATTCCCATATGGAACTAAAATTCGACGTTACCGGAACCCAGCGGAAAGAGATGGTCAGCATCATTTCCAACACGGTCCACATGAAGGCAGTCTACAAATTCATGCCCACCTGCGCATACGTCATCGATAACATGACAGTCAGCAAGGAAGGCACCCTGCTCTGGGATGAACGCACATCGCAGGAAACCATTGATGCGGTTCTGGCCGCCCTGACCGCCGCAGGTTTTTCCTATGAAGGCGAGAAACAGGAGCCGGAACAGCCTGCTGCCGATGAGTCAGGCCTGACAGTCTCCCTGCCCAGGGACGGCTTCTCCGATATGGCGTTGGAAAACCTGAACCGTCTGCTGGATGCAAAGGGAATGCTCATCAAGAAAGCATTGGACATTGAAGCCCTGCCGCTGGAGATTACCGACGAGCGGGTTTCCTTCCCCTGGTTTCACCGGGACCTCACCCCGGATGAGGTGCAGACTTACATGAGTTTCATTGCCAACCTCTGTGCAATGGCTAAGAACGCCAAGCGGATCACGGCTATGGAAAAACCGGTGGACAACGAAAAGTACGCTTTCCGGTGCTTTCTCCTCCGCCTGGGCTTCATCGGAAGCGAGTATAAAACCCAGCGGAAGATTCTGCTCCGCAACCTGAGCGGATCGAGCGCCTTCAAGTCCGGTTCTCAAAAGGAGGTGGCGGATGATGCGATTTCCGAGTAAGGCTGTTGTCGAGGTGCTTCGCCGCCAGTATCCGGTTGGCACCCGGGTGGAGCTGGTGCGGATGGACGATCCGCAGGCCCCTCCCATCGGTACAAAGGGCACCGTCAAAGGTGTCGATGACATCGGCAGCATCATGGTTGCCTGGGACAATGGATGCGGTTTGAGCGTGGCCTATGGCGCTGACGTTTGCAGAAAGGTCGGTGACGCAGATGCCCAATGATATTCTGGAAGATCTGTTCTACGGCAAAATCAACCCCTGGGAAGACTGCCCCGGCCACATAGAGGAGTTACGCAGCCTGAACCAGAAAATGAGCCAGCTCAGCGCTATCCTTGAGGAGCGGCTTGACAAGGAAACCCGATCCTTACTCGACCAGTACCTCTCCAACCGCGCCGATATGGAGGCCCTGCTTTCCTGTGATAGCTTCAAGACGGGCTTCCGGCTGGGTGTACAAATCATGATGGCGGTATACAAAGAGCCGTAATATACACAGTTTTCCGTCGGATAGTTTGGTACATATATGGCTTCAAATTGACTTGCTATTATGCGGATTCAGAGCGAATATGTGTACACCGAAAGGGAAAACGAACACGGAGGTACACACCATGAAAGACAATATTTTTGAAGCCACCTATGACAAGGTTCAGGCCCTGCACAAAGCCTATCAGGCCGCTGATGAAGCTGGCAAGACTGCCATCCGCGATTCCTACAAGGCTCTGATGAAGGAGGTCGAGGCCCTGGGCACAGCCGCTTGCCGGATCTGGAGGGATTACGAAACTTCCCGAGACTGCGGTAACGAATACCTGGACATCAATGATGTGGTCTGGGACAAGGATGTGGAAATCCTGATTTCCTGCATGCGGGAGCATGGCATTGAGAAGTTTACCTTCTCCTCCAGCTGGAGCAGCGCAGTGGAAACCGCATGGCTTTTCCAAAAGGCCGGATGCAAGCTGGAGGGCCTCGTCGAGATCAACAGTCAGCACAAGGCAATCATGAGCGACGAATACGAAAAAGCTCACGGATACCTTTTCAGCATCGGCTGAATTCTGAATTGAATATCAGGCAGGACGGTCCCGAAAGGGGCTGTTCCTCGTACACGAAGGTCGCACCGAATATCGGTGGCGGCTATTTTTTATGCTCATTTTGAGGAGGTGACCCCATGCGCAAGCTGAAGAAATACAAGCCGACCCCTTTCATGGCAGAGGGGTCCCATTACGATAAAGCGGCTACGGACTATGCGGTGATGTTCATCGAAAGTCTGTGCCACACCAAAGGCACCTGGGCCAGGAAGCCCTTTGAACTGATCGACTGGCAGGAGCAGATTATCCGGGACATCTTCGGAACGCTGAAGCCCAACGGCTATCGGCAGTTCAATACCGCATACATTGAGATTCCCAAGAAGCAGGGCAAGTCCGAACTGGCTGCCGCCGTCGCGCTTCTGCTGACCTGCGGTGACGGTGAGGAACGCGCTGAAGTCTATGGCTGTGCCGCCGACCGGCAGCAGGCATCCATCGTGTTCAATGTAGCAGCGGATATGGTTCGGATGTGCCCGGCACTTTCCAAACGGGTCAAGATCCTCGACTCCCAGAAGCGCATCATCTACCAGCCTACCGGGAGCGTCTATCAGGTGCTGTCCGCCGATGTAGGCAACAAGCACGGCTTCAACACCCACGGCGTGGTCTTTGATGAGCTGCACACCCAGCCCAACCGCAAGCTGTACGATGTCATGACCAAGGGCTCCGGTGATGCCCGAATGCAGCCGCTGTATTTCCTTATTACCACCGCCGGGAACGACACCAATTCCATCTGCTATGAAGTTCACCAGAAAGCCAAAGACATTCTGGAGGGGCGAAAAACCGACCATACCTTTTACCCGGTAATATATGGCGCGGATGAGGGCGATGATTGGACGGACCCGGAGGTCTGGAAAAAGGCCAATCCCTCCCTGGGCATCACAGTCGGCATCGATAAGGTGCAGGATGCCTGTGAATCGGCAAAGCAGAATCCCGGCGAGGAGAACGCTTTCCGTCAGCTGCGCCTGAACCAGTGGGTTAAACAGGCAATCCGCTGGATGCCCATGGACAAATGGGACAAGTGCGCGTTCCCGATCAACGAGGATGATCTGGAAGGCAGGGTCTGCTACGGAGGTTTGGACTTGTCCTCCACCACGGATATTACCGCTTTTGTGCTGGTGTTCCCACCCCAGGATGAGGAAGATAAATTCATGGTTCTGCCGTACTTCTGGATACCGGAGGATAATCTTGACCTCCGTGTCCGGCGCGACCATGTTCCGTATGATGTCTGGGAACGGCAGGGCGCGCTGCAAACCACCGAGGGCAATGTAGTCCACTACGGCTACATCGAGGAATTCATTGAACGGCTGGGCGAACGGTTCAATATCCGGGAGATCGCCTTTGACCGCTGGGGCGCTGTCCAGATGGTGCAGAACCTGGAGGGCATGGGCTTTACCGTGGTGCCCTTCGGACAGGGTTTCAAGGATATGTCCCCACCCACCAAAGAACTGATGAAGCTGGTGCTGGAGGAGAAAATCGCCCACGGCGGTCACCCGGTGCTGCGCTGGATGATGGACAACATCTTCATCCGCACCGACCCGGCTGGCAACATCAAGCCGGACAAGGAAAAGTCCACAGAGAAAATCGACGGCGCGGTGGCCACCATTATGGCGCTGGATCGGGCGATCCGCTGTGGCAATGACACGGGTGCTTCCGTCTATGACGACCGAGGCATCCTTTTTATATGAAGGGAGTGATTTCCTATGGGCATTTTATCCGGACTATTCCATTCCCGGGATAAGCCCACCAACAGTACGAACGGCAGCGGCTACCGCTTCTTCCTCGGCCAGTCCACCTCGGGCAAGCCGGTGAATGAACGCTCCGCTATGCAGATGACCGCTGTCTACGCCTGCGTCCGCATTCTGTCCGAGGCCATTGCCGGTCTGCCTGTGCACCTGTATCAGTACCAGGCGGGCGGCAGCAAGGAAAAGGCGCTGAAGCATCCGCTGTACCGCATTCTCCACGATGAGCCGAACCCGGAAATGACCAGCTTCGTGTTCCGGGAAACCGCCATGTCCCATCTGCTCCTGTGGGGCAACTCCTACTCTCAGATCATCCGAAACGGAAAAGGCGAGGTTGTTGCACTGTATCCGCTGATGCCAAACCGCATGACCGTAGACCGGGATGATCTGGGCCACCTCTACTACCAGTACCAGGTGCAGGATTCCGATGCGCCGACCATGAAGGACGGCACAGTGATTCTGAAGCCCTCCGATGTGCTGCATATCCCAGGACTGGGCTTTGACGGTCTGGTCGGATACAGCCCCATTGCCATGGCAAAGAACGCCATCGGTATGGCGATTGCCTGTGAGGAGTACGGAGCCAAGTTTTTCGCCAACGGTGCGACTCCCGGCGGCATTCTGGAACATCCGGGGACAGTGAAAGACCCTGCGCGTGTCCGGGACAGCTGGAACGCGGCCTTCGGGGGCAGCCGCAACGCCAATAAGGTGGCAGTGCTGGAGGAGGGCATGAAATACACACCTATCTCCATCTCCCCGGAACAGGCGCAGTTCCTGGAAACCAGAAAATTTCAGATAGACGAAATCGCTCGAATTTTCCGGGTGCCACCCCACATGGTTGGCGATCTGGAGAAGTCGAGCTTTTCCAATATTGAGCAGCAGTCGCTGGAATTTGTGAAATACACACTGGAGCCGTGGATCGTGCGCTGGGAACAGGCCATTAACCGGGCACTGCTTTCGGAGAAAGAAAAGGAATCGTATTTCGTGAAGTTCAACGTGGACGGTCTGCTGCGTGGCGACTACGAGAGCCGGATGAACGGCTACGCCACCGCCAGACAGAACGGCTGGATGTCTGCCAACGACATCCGGGAACTGGAAAACCTGGACCGCATCCCTGCCGAACTCGGCGGTGACCTATATCTCATCAACGGAAACATGACCAAGCTGCAGGACGCGGGTATCTTCGCGGGAAAGGAGGAAACCGAAAATGAAGAAGTTTTGGAACTGGACGAATCAGGCCCCAACGGAGACGGAACCGGAACAGCGGATTCTCACGCTGAACGGCACCATCGCCGAGGAAAGTTGGTTTGACGATGATATCACGCCCCAGCTGTTCCGGGAGGAACTGAATGCCGGGAGCGGCGATATCACGGTCTGGATCAACAGCCCCGGCGGCGACTGTGTGGCTGCGGCCCAGATCTACAATATGCTCATGGATTACAGAGGCAGCGTGACCGTTAAGATTGACGGCATCGCTGCCTCTGCCGCATCCGTCATTGCCATGGCTGGCACCAGGGTGCTGGTGTCTCCTGTGTCGATGCTGATGATCCACAATCCCGCCACCATGGCTATGGGCGATGCCGCAGAAATGCAGAAAGCCATCGCCATGCTGGACGAGGTGAAGGAATCCATCATCAACGCCTATGAAATCAAGACCGGTATGAGCCGTGCCAAGCTGTCCCACCTCATGGACGCGGAAACATGGATGGATGCCCACACGGCAGTCGATCTGGGCTTTGCCGATGAGATCATGACCCGCCCGGCAGACACTGGCGCGGAGAATCACGTCACCGGGCCGATGCTGTTCTCCCGGGCGGCTGTCACCAACCACCTGATGGACAAGCTGGCGGCGAAATGCCGCATCGAAAAGAAGCCCACCCAACCGGAACGCTCCGTGGATGATCTCCTGGAGCGGCTCAATCTGATGAAACATTAAGGAGGATTTTTGATTATGACAATTCAGGAACTGCGCGAAAAGCGCAACACCGCATGGAATGCTGCTAAGGCATTTCTGGATTCCCATCGTACCGAGAAGGGTACCCTGACCGCCGAGGACGATGCCACTTATACCCGCATGGAGCAGGACATCGCTGATCTCGGCAAGGAAATCGCTCGTCTGGAACGGCAGGAGGCGCTGGATGCGGAACTCAGCAAGCCCGTGAATGCACCCCTCACTTCCAAGCCCACCACCGGAAAGCAGCCAGAGGTCAAGACCGGGCGTGCGTCTGACGAATACCGCAAGGGAATGCTGACCGCCCTGCGCACCAACTTCCGTCAGGTCAGCAACGTTCTGCAGGAAGGCGTGGACGCCGATGGCGGCTACCTCGTGCCCGAGGAGTATGACCGCCGCCTGATTCAGACCCTGTCTGAGGAGAACATCATGCGCCGCCTGGGCCATGTGATCACCACTTCCGGTGAGCACAAGATCAATATCGCGGCCACCAAGCCTGCCGCCGCGTGGATCGAGGAAGGCGGTGCGCTCCAGTTCTCCGATGCCACCTTCGCCCAGATTCTGCTGGACGCCCACAAGCTGCACGTTGCCATCAAGGTGACTGAGGAACTGCTCTACGACAGTGCTTTCAATCTGGAAAGCTACATCATCGAGCAGTTCGGCAAGGCGCTGGCCAATGCCGAGGAGGATGCCTTCCTCAACGGCACCGGCGTTGGTCAGCCCCTGGGCCTGTTCGCAGAAGTCGGCGGCGGTCATGTGGCCGGTACGCTTTCTTCCGCACTGAAGGCGGACGATGTGCTGGGCCTCATCTATGAACTCAAGCGTCCCTACCGCAAGAATGCGTCTTTCATCATGAACGACAAGACCGTGGCGCAGATCCGCAAGTTTAAGGACAACAACGGAGCCTACATCTGGCAGCCGTCCTATCAGGCGGGTGAGCCTGACCGCATTCTGGGCTATAGCGTTCATACCTCCGAGTATGTGCCGGAGAACGCCATCGCCTTTGGCGACTACAGCTACTACAACATCGGTGACCGCGGTACCCGTTCCTTCAAGCAGCTGACCGAACTGTTCGCCGGAAACGGCATGATCGGCTATGTGGCCAAGGAGCGCGTGGATGGCAAGCTGATCCTGCCCGAGGCGGTGCAGATTCTGAAGCTGAAGACCGAATGACCCTGATTACGGCGGTGCTGCTCTCATGGGTGGCACTGCCCATCTTTTCTGACAGAGGTGGTGATGAGACATGATTGTGTCCCTGGAAGAAATGAAGCAGTATCTCCGGGTGGACTTCGAAGATGACGATGCCATCATCACTGCCCTTATCACAGGAGCCGAAAAGCTGTGTGCGGATATTCTCCGGGCGGACAGTACCGATGTTCTGACCCGGGTTGAGAACGGCAGGGTGGCGGTCATGTACACGGTGGCCTATTTCTACGAACATCGGGAGGAAGCCGACCATCACGCCCTGACCCTGACCCTCCGTTCTCTGCTGTTCGGTTCCCGGAAGGAGGCGTTCTGATGAAGATTGAACTGCTGAATGTCCGTATCCACATCAACAAAAACACGGTGACGGTGGATTCCATCGGCAATCACAAAAAGGAGTGGCAGCCGTACTACACCTGCTACGCGACCGTCAGTGCCGAGGGCGGCAAGGAAATGACCGATGCCGGGATGGTGGTGGACGATTCCACCATTGATTTCACCATCCGCTGGTGCAGGCAGTCCGCCGAGATTACATCCACAAGCTACCGGGTTCAGTTCCAGGATGAACTTTACGACATACTTTCAGTCGATCACATGAATTTCAAGCGCAAGGGTATCAAGCTGCACTGCCGGAAAGTGAGACGATGATATGGCAAATACGAAGATTTCCATTGATTCGCTCTCCGAAATCGTCATGAAGGAACTGAACGAGTATGCCGATGTGGCCTGTGATGAGATGAAGGAAGCAGTAAAAAGCGCCAGCACACTGGTCAGAGATCAGATCAAGGCTACAGCACCCAAGTCCACGGGAGCCTACGCCAAAAGCTGGTCGACCAAGAATACGCGGGAAACCTCCCGGTCTTTGGAAGTGACGGTGTATTCCCGCAACCGCTATCAGCTGGCGCATCTGCTGGAGTTCGGTCATGCCAAGCGCGGCGGTGGCAGGGTTCCGGGCAAAAGCCACATCGCCCCGGCTGAACAGGCTGGCATCGACCAGCTGGAGAAAGACATCGAAAGGAGCCTGCGGCATGGATGAACTGATCCAAATGCTGACGGAATCCGGGCTGCCCTTTGCCTATGACCACTTTGCGGAGGGCGAATCCCCGGAGCCGCCGTTTGTCTGTTATCTGCTCCCGGGCAGCGACAACTTCGCCGCTGACGGAGCAGTCTACTATAAAATCTCCGAAGTTCACATCGAACTGTACACCGATTGCAAGGACTTGTCGGTGGAACGGCAGCTGGAGGCTGTGCTGGATCGGCACTGCATTTTTTATGAGAAAACCGAAACCTGGATTGAGAGCGAACGGCTCTTCGAAGTCCTGTATTACTTTGAAATGGAGGTTTGACCGCTATGAGCAATAAAGTCAAATATAATCTGAAAAATGTCCATGCAGCCAAGCTGACGGAATCCGTGGTGGACGGGGTGACTTCCTTCTCTTACGACACTCCCAAGGCCATCCCCGGTGCGGTCAGCATCAGCCTGGACGCAGAGGGTGATTCCTCTCCCTTCTATGCGGACGGCATCGTGTATTTTCGCACCAGTTCCAACAACGGCTACAGCGGCGATCTGGAAATGGCCCTTATCCCGGAGTGGTTCCGCACCGAAATCCTGCGGGAAAAGCTGGACAGCAAGGGTGTGCTGGTGGAGAAGTCCGACGTCACCGAGACAGAGAAGTTTGCCCTGCTCTTTGAGTTTGACGGCGATGTGAAGGCCATCCGTCATGTGCTGTACAACTGCAGCGCGTCCCGTCCTTCCATTGAGTCCAAGACCAAGGAGGACACCATCGAGCCGGGTACCGAGACCTTGTCCCTGACTGCCGATCCCCGTAGCGATGGGCTGGTCAAGAGCCGCACCGGCGATACCACGGACAAGACTGCCTATGACAACTGGTACAAGGCCGTTTATGTCCCGGACGAAACGGAGGGTTAATCTATGCTGGAGAAAACGATCACAGTCGGCGATAAACAGGTGAAGTTCCGCTCCTCGGCAACGATTCCCCGCCTGTACCGCATTAAGTTCAAGAGAGACATTTTCAAGGACCTGTCCCGTTTGGAATCTTCCTACAGTAAGAAGAAAAACGAGGATGGGTCCTTCGCCATTGAGGATCTGGAGATCTTCGAGAATGTGGCCTACATCATGGCCTACCATGCCGATCACACCATCCCGGACAACATCGATGACTGGCTCGATCAGTTTGAAATGTTCTCCATCTATGAGGTGCTGCCGGAGATTCTGGAACTGTGGGGTTCCAATCTGGTGACTGATGTGGCTTCTAAAAAAAACTCCAGCGCAGCAGCCGTGAAATGACCACGGCTCTGTTCCTCCTGCGATGCACCGAGATTGGCATTGCCATCGCTGACCTTGACCTCCTCACCATCGGGCTTGTGATGGATATGTGGACAGAAAAAGGCAACGATGGCGCGACCTACGATAAGGTCGCATCGCAGGAGGATTTTGACCGGTTCTGAAAATTTCGTACTATATAAATACACCCACGGTATAGAAACCATGGGTGTAAAGAATCATTTCACTTTGCGAGTTGTGGCGTTATCTAAGTGTTTACCACAGTGACCAATAATTATCTTATCTGCAACAGATGAATCATATGCAAAGTAGATTCGAACAGATTTAGGATCTTTATCATTGTTGCCGTTTTTGATGTGGGCCTCAATGTTGATTTCCTGCCCATTGTATGTATCAACATATTGACGCATTAGTTTGGAATCGGCTCTAGTTTGATGCCCGTTTCCGCGAGAGCACTCCCAGCCCGTTTGATTAGTGAACTCCTTATATGCTTGAGACGGCTTCTCATGCAACAATTCATATAGAGTTGTTGAAATGCAGTATAAGGCATTCCAAAGGAAGTCTGCTCTGGTTATACAATCTTCTAAGGAACGGTATGCTCTTTCAGTAAATGCAATTCGATCTGGAAATACCATCTCGAAATACTGTGCTATCTGTACTGGAGATGACGGGTACTCAGAAATGGAGCGCATTCTCATACATGAGTTTTCCATCGAGCTGGATTGATTGGCCTTTTCCTGCAAAGCTTCTATTTGTAGTCCTCGGTTAAATATTTCTGTTTTAAGCCGATTAACCTCTCCCTTGGTTTCTTCCAGTTCCTTTTCAGCAAGTGCTCGTCGATCCGACTCTGTCAAATACTCTGAATAAGCTTCACTGACATCGGCATCACTTTTTTCTTTGATTGCTTTAAGCCGTTTTTGACGTTTATCGTTTTCAATCAGAGCTTGACAACTTTCAAGCCTGAACATGGTGTCATAGTAGTGAACATCCTGCGCCAATGCCCTACGGAAGATTTCCAATACTTTATCTTCACCTGTATCCGCAATATATTTGGCAGAAATGATTCTATGCCTATATTGATCAGAAGGTTCATTGAGATTAATACCTGGGCAATACAGTCGTACAGCGCCACCAGTGCAGTTATATCGTTCATCTCCAAAATATAACATTTCCTTGGAAAAATCCAAATCATCGGAATAGTAAACAAGTCCATTTGCAGCAATACACTCCGCAAGCTTTTGGGGTGAAACGGACAATGTAGACATATCCGATCCAAGATCTACGCGCTTAGGGCTAACATACACGATTGGTATTTCACGGTCTTCATCTAAAAGTGTTTTCTGAAAATCAGGAAAATCTCCGGGATTCAGCTTAACTGGTTCAGTGCTCAACACAGTATTCCCGATTTTACATGTGCATAGCGGGTTATTAAGGAGTTTCCGTATTACTCTGGGCAGAGAAATTCCAGGAGCAGGGCTTAATTCACCTATAAATCCTGCGTAGTCACTATAGGTGATCACATAGGATATCTCGGCAGTGCCTGGCATAGTAGACTGATACCCAATTTCTGTGACCCACTCTCTAGGAGCGAACCCACTCTCCATTTCTGGCGTTTCTTCGATTTTACAGGCCCACGAAACAGCTTCGGGATTATCAGCATCTTCATGATACTGAGATATGGCGAAAAAGCGATTGTTTCCTTCTTCATCAAATAGCTTCCCGCCTTTTTTAAAGCGTGTCCATTTATAAAGTTTGGGATTTACAATAATATGTCCATCACGATTATGTTTCATCGTTAGCCAACTTCGGATCTCACATATGAGATTCCACAAAAGATCAACGTTTTTTTCGTGGCCCAAAAGAGTGAATTTTGCCTTATAAAACATTGTTGCATTTAAGTCCTGCATATGGTTTCACTCCCCTTTCATCAATTTATATTTAAATATTATACCATATTTCGACAGAAAGTCTATTAGGACGTTGAAAAGAGGTGACACAATTTGGCAAGCAGAATCAAGGGCATTACCGTTGAGATTGGCGGCGATACCACAGGACTGGACAAGGCGCTGAAAAGCGTCAACTCGTCCATCAAGACCACCCAGTCCGGTCTGAAGGATGTATCCAAGCTGCTGAAGCTGGACCCCACCAATACGGAGCTGCTCACCCAGAAGCAGAAGCTGCTCAAGGATGCCATCGGCTCCACCAAGGAAAAACTGGATGCGCTGAAGCTGGCCCAGGAGCAGGCCAAAGCACAGCTGGAAAGCGGCGACCTGGGGCAGGACAAATACGATGCCCTCCAGCGGGAGATCATCGAAACCGAGCAGGAACTGAAACGCCTGCAGGAACAGGCTATTGAGTCCAATGCGGCTCTGGCTAAGATTGAAGAGGTAGGAGATAAGCTGCAAACCGCCGGGGATAAGATTTCCGGTGCCGGTCAGAAGCTGCTCCCTGTGACTGCCGCTGTGGCGGGGCTTGGTACGGCGGCGGTCAAGACCACAGCGGACTTTGACGCCTCCATGAGCCAGGTGCAGGCCACCATGGGCATCACCAAGGACGCCATGTCCGAACTGAACGGTGAGTCCGTCAATACGGTGGAAGCCCTCCGGGATCTTGCCAAGCAGATGGGTTCGGAGACGGCCTTCTCCGCCAGCGAGTGCGCGGATGCCATGAACTACCTGGCGCTGGCTGGTTACGATACCCAGGAAATCTATGATACGCTGCCCACCGTGCTGAACCTGGCGGCGGCTGGCGGCATCGACCTGGCTTCCGCTTCGGATATGGTGACGGACGCCATGTCCGCTCTGGGAATGGAAACCAGCGAAGCGGATACCATGGTGGATCAGATGTCCAAGACGGCATCCACTACCAATACCTCGGTCGCCCAGCTGGGGGAAGCCATTCTGACCATCGGCGCAACCGCCAAGACGGTCAAGGGCGGCACGGCGGAGTTGAACACTGCGCTCGGCATCCTTGCCAACAACGGCATCAAGGGCGCGGAGGGCGGCACCCATCTGCGAAACGTAATTCTGGCTCTGCAAAGCCCTACGGACAAAGCCGCCGCCTGCATGGAGAGCCTTGGTGTGGAGGTTTACGATTCCGAAGGCAATATGCGTTCCCTCAACGATATTCTGGGGGATTTGAATACCAGTATGGACGGGATGACTTCCGCTGAAAAGCAGAACATCATCTCGTCCATTTTCAATAAGACCGATCTGGCCGCTGTCAACTCGCTGCTTTCCAATACCGGAGACAGCTGGGACAGCCTCCAGCAGTCCATCACGGAAAGCGGCGGCGCGGCGCAGCAGATGGCGGATACACAGCTGGACAACCTGTCCGGCCAGATCACCATTCTAAAGTCCGCACTGGAGGGGCTTGCCATTTCCTTCGGTGAAATCCTCATGCCGAAAATCCGGGCGGCGGCAAAGAAAGCCCAGGAATTTGTGGACAAGCTGAACGGCATGAACGATGAGCAGAAGGAAACCGTGGTAAAAATTGCTGCGGTAGTCGCTGCCATCGGCCCCATGCTCATCCTCTTCGGCAAGGTAACTTCCACGGTTGGCACAGCCATGAAGGGCTTTTCCGGGCTGACGAAGGGCATCGCCAAGCTGGGCGTAAAGATCGCCGGGAGCAGCGGCTCCATCACAGGACTTGGTAGCGCACTCGGTGCGGTTGCTGGGCCAGTACTGGCTGTGGTCGCAGTGGTTGGCATTCTGGTCGCAGCTTTCGTAAACCTCTGGAACACCAACGAGGAGTTCCGGGATGCCATCACCGGAATCTGGGACGGTATCAAATCGAAGTTCGAGGAATTTTCTCAGGGAATCACCGAGCGGCTCAACGCTCTGGGTTTTGACTTTGAGAGCATTGTGGACGTGCTGGAAGCGGTCTGGAATGGGTTCTGCGAGTTGCTGGCTCCCTTGTTCGAGGGTGCGTTCCAGCAGATTTCCAATATCCTCTCCGGCGTGATGGATGTGCTGACAGGCCTTCTGGATGTGTTCATCGGCTTGTTCACCGGGAACTGGGAGCAGCTCTGGACGGGCGTTAAGGAAGTGTTTGGCGGCATCTGGGATTTCATCTGCAACACCTTCTCCAATTACCTGAATGTTATTCAGAATGTCGCCGATACCGTCCTCGGCTGGTTCGGCACCAGCTGGGATGAGGTGTGGAACTCTGTTTCCACCACCTTCACAAATATCTGGAACGGTATCACCACCTTCTTCTCGGATGCCTGGGAAACCATCAAAAATGTGGTCAGTGTGGGCATTCAGTTCATTGGCTCTCTGCTTGAAGCGGCATGGGATATCATCACGCTGCCGTTCCAGCTGATCTGGGAGAACTGCGGCGATACCATCACCAGCATCTGGGAAACCATCAAAACCACGGTGGGCAGCGCCATCAACGCCGTTTCCACCACGCTGTCCTCGGTGATGAACGCCATCCAGACAACCATCAGCACCATTTGGACTGCCATCAGCACAAAGATCAGCACGGTGGTAAACAGCATCAAAACGACCGTATCCACTGTGTTTAACGCAATCAAAACCACGGCCACTACCATCTGGAACGGCATCAAGACCTCCATCTCCACGGTGGTGGATGGGGTCAAAACCAAGGTGACCACGGTGTTCAATTCCGTGAAAAGCACCCTGTCCTCGGTGTTCAGCAGCATCAAGAGTACCGCCACCTCTGTGTGGAACGGGATCAAGAGTGCCATTACCGGGCCGATTGACCAGGCCAAGACGCATATCAGCAATGCGCTGAACAGCATCAAGAATTTCTTTGCCAACTGCAAGCTGTCCCTGCCGCATATCAAGATGCCCCACTTCAGTATCTCCGGCAGCTTCTCCCTGAACCCGCCCAGTGTACCGCACCTTTCTGTGTCCTGGTACAAGGAGGGCGGCATCATGACTGACCCGACCCTGTTCGGCTTCAACGGCTCCAGTCTCATGGCTGGCGGTGAAGCGGGGCCGGAAGCCATTCTGCCGCTGAAGGGCTTTTACACCAAGCTGGAAGCCATGCTGGACAGCAAGCTGAATATGAGTGGCATGGAGAAATATCTGGCGGTCATTGCCCGGAACAGTGAGAAGGGCATCTATCTGGACGGCAGCACCCTGGTGGGCAAGCTGGCACCCGGCATGAACCGGCAGCTGGGCATTCTGGCCGCACAGGAGGTGTACCGATGAACACCATGACAAACGGCGCGACCATTACGGTGATCGCTACCGGAAAAAGCTATCATACCCTCCGGGACTGGGGCCTTGCCATCGGGAACAACAACTGCATTGGCACCCCGGTCCAGGAGACCTTTTATCTGGATGTTCCCGGTGCGGACGGCTTTCTGGATTATTCCGAAGCCCTCACCGGGCGTCCCATTTTCAAGCAGCGCCCCATTGAGATCACCCTGGGCGGCAAAATGGACAGACGCATCTGGAACTCCTTTATTTCCAGTATCCGAATCCTGCTGCACGGCAAGCGGGTGCGGGTTGTCTTTGATGATTTCCCAGGCTACTACTGGGAAGGCCGCGCCGAGGTGACGGAGTTTGACCGGGTGCGGGAGATCGGCACCTTCAAGCTGTCCATCCCCCAGGCAGACCCCTACGGCTACAGTCTCAATGACAACAGCACCTCGGACTGGCTGTGGAATCCCTTTGACTTTGAACTGGGGGTCATTGACGATCCCATCAGCATCACGCTCACGGCAGACAGCCCCACCGCCGCCTGTACCATCCCGCACAGCGCGGTGCCTTTTGTGGTCAGCGTGGTGGTTTCTGAGATTGGCGAAACCGGGCTGAAGATGACGGTGGATGGAGACGATTATCTCCTGCAAAAGGGCGAGAACCGTCTGGCCGAGCTGCTGGTAGGCGACAGCGATCTGACGCTGAATTTCTCCGGGCGCGGCAGCCTGCAGGTCTTATACCGAAGGAGGGTGATCTGATGTATAAAGTCAAGCTGGACGGTTATGTGCTGTATCACGCAGACCACCCCTCCGCCATGCTGACCGACCCGGTTCTGGAACTGGAGCCGGGGTACGCCGGAGTGTTTACGGCAACGGTCCCGCCAGGCAACCCGCTCTATGACCGCATCTGCTGCCGGAAATCCATGGTTTCCGTATTCCGTAACAACAGGGAGATTTTTTACGGAGAGGTGCGGAAGATCCCCAATATTGACCGCTACCGGAACAAGCAGATCTACTGCACCGGAGCGCTGAGCTTTCTGGCAGACTCCATCCAGCCTCAGGCGGAGTACCACGATATTTCCCCGGCGGCCCTGCTGGGACGGATGCTGGAGATCCACAACAGCCAGGTGGAGACGCGCAAGCAGATCAAGCTGGGCTATGTCTCCATTACCGACCCCAACAACAGCCTCTACCGCTGCACCAACTACGAAAACACACTGGAAGCCATCCGGGAGAAGCTGGTGAACCGCCTGGGCGGTTATCTGCGTCTGCGCCATGTGGATGACCAGTTGATTCTGGATTGGGTCAGCATTGAGCAGTACGGCAGCTACAGCACCCAGCCCATTGAGTTCGGACTGAACCTATTGGACTACTCCGAAACCACCTCTGCGGAGGATGTGGTGACGGCACTGATTCCTCTGGGTGCGACACTTGAGGGCGAATCCGAGATTGAAGTCCTGGAAAAGCGGGTGGACATTACCTCTGCCAATGATGGAAAGAACTATGTGTTTTCGCAGGACGCGGTGGATCAGTTCGGCTGGGTCTGGGCCACCAACACCTGGGACGATGTGACCGTCCCGGCAAACCTCAAAGCCAAGGCTGAGGAGTGGCTCTCCAGTACCCAGTTTGAAACCATGTCCCTGACGCTGACGGCGGCTGACCTTTCGGAACTGGGTCATGACTATGACGCCTTTGCCGAGGGCGACCGCATCCACTGCCTTGCAAAGCCCTACGGCATGGACATCGTCCTTCCGGTGATGAAGCTGACCATTCCGCTCCAGAACCCCGCCGGACGGACACTGGAACTGTCCAGCAAGCAGCAGAAAACCTACACCAGCCAGCAGTCGGCGGTGCGCAATCAGCTGAGAAGTGAGCAGAACGATGCCATCAGCATCTCCAACCGGAATATCCAGATCAGCATCGACAACCTGACTGCCATGATGACCGGTGCCAAGGGCGGCTACAAGCTGACGGAGTATGACGAGAACGGGCGCTGGCTACGGGATCTCTACATGGATACCCCGGATAAGACCACCGCCAAGCGCATCATGCAGATCAACAAGGACGGCATCGCCGCCAGCACCACTGGCTATGAAGGTCCCTATACGGTGGGCATCACGGTGGACGGTCAGATTCTCGGCAGCTGGATTGCCGCCAATTCCATCGACACCAACCAGCTGAGTATTGGTTTGAACGCATGGATCAAAGGCACGGATGACGGTCTTGCGTCCAAGGTGGAGAAGGACGGCATCATCTCCGCCATCAACCAGAGTTCCGAGGAGGTAGCGATTCAGGCACAGCGCATCAATCTGAACGGAGCCATTACCGCCAACAACTACTTCAAAATCAAGACCGATGGCAGTATGGAAGCCATCGCGGGACAGATCGGCGGCTTCAATATCAACAGCGACTATATCGCCTTTGGTGACTGGACCCATGCCAGCAACTGGCTCTCCATGTGTACACCCCATGGCGGTGCCGGAGATGTGTACCTTGGAAAGGGCGGTATCTCCACCGACTCATTTGATGGGCAGTCCGGCAGCATCGTTCGTTCCATTAAGATGACCGAGGGAACCATTGGCTTTTACAAGGGCGCTTATGAATGTGGTTTTGTCGGGGTCAGTGACAGCAACGAGATTCGGATGAGCCTGATGGATAAAGAAAAGAACAACATTCTGAATGTCCATCACGACTGGCTGGAACTGCCTGTCTTTACGCAGGTATCCGGCGACCTGTCCGTATTGGGAAGCAAGGCCCGGTGTGTCAAGACCAGAGACTACGGCGAACGCAAGCTCTACGCCTATGAGACCCCCACACCCTATTTTGGAGACATCGGTGAAGGGGTGATTGCGGAGGACGGCCTTTGCTATGTATCCATCGACCCGGTCTTTGCCCAGTGCGTATCGCTGGAGGACTATCAGGTGTTTCTACAGGCGTATGGTTCCGGCGAAATCGCGCTGACAGGCAGATACAGCGACCATTTCGTGGTTTCCGGCAATCCGGGGCTGTCCTTTGGCTGGGAGATCAAGGCGAAGCAGATTGATTACGACCAGCTGCGCATGACGGAAGCTCGCGGTCAGGTTGACACCTCTACTGCCAACTATGGAGCCGAAGCGGCTTCTTATCTTGTATCCATCACAGAAGGGAGAATCACCACATGAAGAAAGTAACCTCTGTCACGTTCTGGAACGATGCCGTGGGCAAGCGGCTCAGCATCACCTATTCCGAGATTGACGATACCACCGGAAAAATCATCCGGGACAACTACCGCATTGACCGGGTGCTAGTGGACAAGACCGCCGTTGCCGCCTGTGACAGCATCGCCGATGTTGCCCAGGCTTTTATTGATTCTATCGAGTAAACGAAGGGAGGAATGACCTGTGGCAGATCTACAGGAAGAACTGCAGCGATTCCTGACAGCCCGCTTCGGCGTGGATGTCAAGGACGCTTTCGTATCCTGCATTCAGAAAATTCATAAGGAAAATCAGGACGTGGCCGCTCTGGAGCAGCCCATGAAGGATGCCACCCAGCAGGTGCTGGATATCCGGGAGGAAGTTGTTGCGGCTTCTCAGAATGCGGTTAAAACCGCTGATGATGCCAAGACCATCGCCCGGGCGGCAGAGAGCAGCTCCAGCGAAGCCCTGGCCACCGCAAAGAACGCCAAGGATGAATCCTTCAATGCCTCCGGGGACGCGCAGCTTGCCATGTCCGCCGCCCAGAATATGCAGCAGAGTTTTTCCAATATGGAACTGCTGCTCTCCGGGAAGGTGGACGGAGCCTTCGTGGAAAACGGCTATCTGTATCTGACCTCCAACAATGAAGTGGTGGCTGGTCCCCTCGGTCCCTTTTCCGGCACAGGCGGCTCCGGCGGTTCCGGCGGCAATAACGCCGTGCTGGCGGTCTCCAACACCAGTGGCTGGCTGAGTAAGTCCATCGCTTACGGCAAGGATTGTCTCATCCAGATTACCTGGTCCTCTCTGGAGGATGAGCTGCCCACTGGCAACGGTGTGATGAAGGTCACGGTAAACGGCATCGTCAAGGCCATGCTGGACATTCCCCAGGGGGCGGTCACCGCTGATCTGGGACCATATCTGTCTGTGGGCAGCAATGCGGTGCGGATTCAGGTGTCCGACGCCTATGAGAACAGCCGCACCATCAATTTCAACATCAATGCCATCGAAGCGTCCATGAGCTCCACCTTTGACTCCGGGACTGCCTTTGATGGCATTATCACCTTTACCTATGTGCCGGTGGGGGCCATCAGCAAGACGGTTCACATCCTGCTGGACGGCAAGGAGATTGCCACGGTGACCACCACCTCCAGCGGCAGGCAGATGTCCTACACGATTTCCGCCCAGAAGCACGGAGCGCATACGCTGGAAGCCTACTTTGATGCCACCGTCAATGGGCAGACCATCGAGTCTAATCATCTGTATTATGAGATCATCTGCGTGGAGAGCCTGAACACCACGCCCATCATTGCTACCAGCTTTCAGAATGAAACGGTGGCCCAGTATACCACGCTGGCCATTCCGTTTACGGTCTACGACCCCGCGAACCTGACCGCCGAGGTGGAACTGTCGGTGAACGGAAGCGTGGTGTCCCGCCAGACGGTGGATCGCACTCAGCAGATTTGGCCTTACCGGGCAGACAACGCCGGGGATCTGGCTCTGGAAATCTCCTGCGGCAGTGCTTCCCGCACCATTGCGTTGACGGTGACTGCCAGCGAGATGGAAATTGAAGCGGAAACCGAGGGGCTGTCTCTGTATCTGTCCAGTGCCGGTCGGAGCAATACGGAAGAGAACCCTGCTGTCTGGGAGTATGACTCGATTGCCGCCCGCTTCTCCGGCTTCAACTTCACCTCGGACGGCTGGCAGCTGGATGAGGACAATATCCCCGTTCTCCGGGTGTCCGGCGATGCCAGACTGACCATTCCGGTGCAGCCCTTCGGAAAGGACTTTCGTACCACCGGCAAGACCATCGAGATCGAGTTTGCTACCCGGGATGTCATGAACTACGATGCCGTGGTGCTGTCCTGCATGAGCGGCAATCGCGGTATCTCCGTCACGCCCCAGCTGGCGACTCTTCGCTCCGAGCAGAAGGAGATCACTACCCGGTACAAGGAGAACGAGCACCTGCGCCTTTCCTTTGTGGTGGAGAAGAAAGCCGTCAACCGGCTCATCTACTGCTACATCAATGGCATCATGTCCGGTGTGGTGCAGTACCCGGCAGATGATGACTTTGCCCAGACTGTGCCGGTGAATATCACTATCGGCTCCCGGGATGCCACCATTGACCTGTACTGCATCCGGGTCTATGACAATGACCTGACCCGGCACCAGGTTCTGAACAACTGGATCGCCGACACCCAGGTAGTGGAAACCATGCTGGAGCGGTACAGCCGCAACCATGTGTTTGACGCCTACTCCCAGATCGTGATTTCCCAGCTGCCGAAGGACCTGCCGTATCTGGTGCTGGACGGCACGGAGCTGCCCCAGTACAAGGGCGATGTAAAAACCATGAGCGGCTATTACACCGATCCGGTCAACGGCAGCAAGTCCTTCACCTTCTCCGGGGCCGAAGTGGATGTGCAGGGTACATCCTCCCAGTATTACGCCCGGAAGAACTACAAGATTAAGTTCAAGGGCGGCTTTGTGGACCCCAGCGGCAACACCCAGGAGACCTACAAGCTGCGCCCGGACTCTGTGCCGACCAACACCTTCACCTTTAAGGCGGATGTGGCATCCTCTGAGGGAGCTAACAATGTGGAACTGGCCCGGCTCTATGAGGATACCTGCCCCTTCCGGACTGCACCCCAGAAGCAGGACAGCCGCATCCGTCAGGGCATCGATGGATTCCCTATTGTGGTCTTCTGGTATGACGGTGAAAACACCAGCTTCATCGGCAAGTACAACTTCAACTTCGATAAAGCCACCCCGGAGGTGTTTGGCTTTGCCGAGGGGGATGAGTCCTGGGAAATCCTCAACAACACCAGCGACCGAGTTCTCTGGAAGGACGATGATTACTCCGGCACCGACTGGCAGGGTGACTTTGAAGCCAGGTATCCCAAGGATTACGCAGACCCTGCCAACCTGTCCGAACTGGCTGCATGGCTGAAAAGCACCGACCAGTCCGCCGCCACGGGAGAGAAGCTGACGGTAAACCGCACCTTTGACGGGGTGCTGTATACCACGGATACCGCCGCTTACCGTCTGGCCAAGTTCAAATCTGAGTTTGCACAGCATTTTGAAAAGGATGCCGTGCTTTTTTATTACCTGTTCACAGAACTGTTCCTGATGGTGGACTCCCGGGCCAAGAATATGTTCCCGACCTTCATGGCGGGGAGCAAGTGGTTCTCGCTGCCCTATGACTTCGATACGGCCATTGGCATCAACAACGAGGGTGCGCTGGTGTTCTCCTACAATCTGGAGGACATCGACCACACCGAGTCCGGGGCCGATATCTACAACGGCCAGCAGTCCGTCCTGTGGATCAATGTCCGCGCGGCGTTCTTTGAGGATATCAAGGCCATGTACCAGAAGCTGCGTTCCAATGGCACGTTATCCTTCCCCGTGACGGAACAGCGGTTTGAGGAGCATCAGGCAAAGTGGCCCGAAGCGGTGTTCAATGAGGACGCCTACTTCAAGTACCTCCAGCCCCTGGTGGAGCAGAACACGGCCAGCTACCTCACCATGCTGCAAGGCTCCAAGGCCGAGCAGAGAAAGTGGTGGCTGTATAACCGTTTCCGCTATCTGGACTCCAAGTACAATGCCGGGGATGCCCTGACCGATGTGGTGACCCTCCGTGGCTACGCCAAGGATGATATTACCGTCACGCCTTATGCGGATATCTACGCGACGGTGAAGTACGGCTCCTATCTGGTGCAGCAAAGAGCAAACCGCAATGTGGCTTACACGCTGGCCTGTCCGCTGTCCAATGTGAACGACACCGAGATTTATATCTACAGCGCCAGCCAGCTTCAGTCCATCGGCGACCTTTCCGGGCTGATGGTGGGCTATGCGGATTTCTCCATGGCCACCCGGCTTCAGAGCCTGAAAGTCGGTGATGCGGCAGACAGCTATTCCAACGGCAACCTGACCGAACTGTACCTGGGCAACAACACTCTGCTGCGGACGCTGGATGTCCGCAACTGTCCGAACCTTAAGCAGGCTGTGGATGTGTCCGGCTGCACCAACATTGAGCATCTTTACTTTGAGGGGACAGCGGTGACCGGTGTCCAGCTCCCCAACGGCGGTATTCTGAAAACCCTGCATCTGCCGGAGACGGTCACCAATCTGACCATCCGAAACCAGACGGGTATCACGGATTTCGTGATTGGCGGGTATGACAACATCTCCACGCTGCGCCTGGAAAATGTGAGCGAGGTGTTCGACCTGTGGGAGATTCTGCACAGCATTCCCGCCGGTGCCCGTGTCCGCGTCACCGGGCTGAAACGCAGCTTTGAGGATGCGGCGGACATTCTGGCTTTCTATGATCTGCTGGCTACCATGCGTGGTCTGGACGAGAACGGCAACAACACGGATAAGGCGCAGATCAGCGGGATCTTTACCGTTGCGGAACTCACCAACGATGAACTGGCCGAGGTGCGGGAGCGGTATCCGAACATCCGAATTCAGTATGAGCATACCCACAGCAACGTGTATTTCTATGACGATTCCGGGAATACGCTGCTGAAAACCGTCACGGTCTACGATGGCGGGGATGCAGCTTACAGCGGTTCCAATCCCACCAAAGCGTCTACGGCACAGTATAGCTACAGCTTCACCGGATGGAGTCTGACTGCAGGCGGTTCGGCGAACGCAAATGCTCTGAAAGCAGTTATGTCGGACCGGAATGTGTATGCCGCGTTTACCAGCACTGTTCGGAAGTATACGGTCCGCTTCTACAATGGTACAACTTTGGTGCAGACAGTACCCGATGTTCCCTATGGCAGCAACGCCAGTTACACCGGCGACACACCAGTCAAAACGGATGTGGAAAAGCCAGAGGATTACGAATTTACCGGCTGGAATCCGTCTCCCAACGGAATCACCGGAAATACGGACTGCTATGCGCAGTACCGCTTTATTGGCTACATCTCTGTGGGCATTGTAGAACGGAGCATCAGCGGGGACTACACCAATGATCGCGTGACAACAGTCGGCGCTTATGCGTTCCAGAACTGCAGCGGTTTGACCTCTGTATCTTTCCCCAATGTGACGTCTATCGGCGATTACGCATTCAATGCGGCGAACAAACTGGCCAAAGCAGACCTGCCTAAAGTTACGAGCATCGGGCAGCATAGTTTTTCTGCAGCCAACGCTCTGGAAGCGCTGATTCTCCGAAATGCGGAAAAGGTGTGCAGTCTGGGATCGGATGCTGTGTCCTATACCAAGATCTCGAGTGGCAGTGGTTACATCTATGTTCCCGCCGCTCTTGTTGACAGTTACAAGGCGGCTGCGAATTGGCAAAACTACGCGGATCAAATCCGGGCAATTGAGGATTATCCCGAGATTACTGGAGGTGAAAGCTAATGACTGATTTTACAAACACGATCGATGTAGTCGGCGATGAAGCCCTGTCGGACAGCATCATTGAACGCACCATTACGGAGTTCAAGGATGACCACGTTCTCACTGTGGGGCACGGCGCTTTTTACTATTGCACGGCTCTGACAACGGTGGATTTACCGGAGGCAACAAAGCTCGATGGGAGTTCCTTTGCCGAGTGTGTATCACTGGCATCTGTTTCACTTCCCAAAGTCCAGACGATGAGTGGGTACTGTTTCCGAAACTGCACTTCTCTCACGTTTCTTGATTTCCCCGTACTGAGCAGCATTGGGTATAGCGAATTCCATTCCTGTACTGCTTTGGAAGCACTGATTCTTCGGAACACAGAGCAAGTCTGTAAGCAGTCCAGTGGTGCCTTTGCGTTTTCCAAAATTGAAAAGGGCGGAGGGTATATTTATGTTCCCTCGGCGCTGGTGGATGCGTATAAGGTGGCGACAAACTGGAGCACCTACGCAAACCAGATACGAGCCATTGAGGACTATCCGGATATCTGTGGTCAGTAACCCCAATAACAGAGTCAAGAGCGGTTGCCTATGACGGGTGGCCGCTCTTCTCATATTCAAAATTCAAAGGAGGACAACTGCTATGAAAGAATTCTGGAACACCATTCAGCTGGCCTTTGCCGCTGTGGGCGGCTGGCTTGGCTACTTCCTGGGCGGCTGTGATGGCCTGCTCTACGCCCTGATCGCCTTTGTGGCCATCGACTACATCACCGGTGTCATGTGTGCCATCTCGGACAAGACCCTGTCCAGCGAGGTGGGCTTCAAGGGCATCTGCCGCAAGGTGCTGATTTTCCTGCTGGTGGGCATCGGCAATATCATCGATGTCCAGGTGCTGGGTTCGCCCGGTGTCCTGCGCACGGCGGTGATCTTCTTCTACCTTTCCAATGAGGGTGTGTCTCTGCTGGAGAATGCCGCCCACCTGGGTCTGCCTGTGCCAGATGCCATCAAGACGGTTCTGGAGCAGCTCCATGACCGCGCCGACGGGAAGGGGGATCAGTAATGGCTTATACCAACAGCCCTCTGGTGGCGTACACCAAACTCAGCCCTAACCACTCTGGTCAGCGAACGCACAGCATTAGGATAACATTCCGCTTTAAGGACGGAACGTACATCGAGGTTGGGGCTGAATGAGCCCCTCCTTTTTTGTTTGTCTGGTAGAAAAATTCATTGTTTTGTGATAGGATTTTATCGTGACCAATAAAACTGGCACGAAGTAAGTATACAGATAACAACTATTGTTATTTTTGAGGGTATTTATATGGATTTTGATTTGAGAACCACAGATTCTGCGTATTCCTTTGTGCTTGACGCTTTGGGAATAACAGGCGAACAATTCATTGATGAATACATAGTCGAGTGTGATAGGGATTATGAGCGGTTATGGGAAAAGTATTATAGACAACTAAAACATATTGATACCAGCAAAATCCGTATTTGGGCATTTCACATAACTGGCAGCTTGGACCATTGTCAAAGTATAATGCACGAAGGCCTGCGCAACTTACACCACGCTCTTTCAGCAGGCAGCATAATGGCCGATGTATTCCGAAAATACGGATTGGAGTTTGATGTTGATAATAAGGTCATGTACTTTAATGGCATAGCGTATGATGTTGATTATGGGAAGTACCGTAATCGTTGCAATCTGTATGGAAAAGACGAACTACTGAGTAGGATAGCACATCGGTTGTGCAGAGATTTCTGCGTAAACGGGTTTATGTGTAATGACGATTTCCGTTCATACGGTTTTGACGTTTATATTCGACCAGAATTTATCCTCGACCTCGTTAATATGTTTCCGGAACTGGCAGAACTTGATTTGGAATGGCGGAGATGTTCAACAAGTTATAAAGTCAATTTCTTTGCATACCTGGATCAATTGGAGAGGTACAATTTCGATCTTGATGAGTATCGTGATCCACCGTATGCAATGTGGGATGGCCTTGACGATAATGACAAAACCATAAAATGGATGCTTGGCCGTGCAATTGACAGAGCCTTTGGTGAACTGAATAACTCCTATTTATATGTTCGATCCAATTTTTACATCCCAGCAGAACAAATTTCTGATTGTGAGAGAATATAGCTATGGTGGGAACATGACCTCAGGGCTTGGTACAGGGTTTCATTTTCCCAGTTATGGTTTCAAATCCAAATGAAACCTTTTGAAGCCCTATGAAACCGTATCATTATTATCAACTGTTGCCAAATAAGAACCGTAATTTTGATACAAAGCGTATCGGGGTTACGGTTCTTACTTTTTTGGCAAAAACGGCGTGTTTGCGGCACTTTTGCCCCCAGCGGCCTCAAAAGAAAACCCGGCCAGGTTTGTTTTCCTGGTCGGGTTTTTGCCTTTGAGGGCCTTTACGGGCCTCGAGTGGCCTTCGTAATCGTTGAAAGAGTATAAATCGTTGAATTACAAGGGCAATCGTTGTTTTAGTGGGGTATTCGTTGATTTACAGAGATAATCGTTGAATTATAGCATTCCCAACAGTTAAAAGGTGCGGCAAAATTAGAATGTGGTCTTGCTCAAGTCGCCGCCTTTTTCAGAATCTCAAAGGCTGCCTTGATTTTTGCCGCCATCAGTTTCCTGCGCTCAATCAGGAAGTCCTCGTAGGCCATATTTTCCCAACCGTGAGGCAGAGCGTTCTCCTCTTCCATAACACGGATCTGCTCGTCAGACAATCCGGCGCAGACAATCGGATAATACACAGACGGAGCATCATCCAGGATGTCCATGTTGTCCTTCCAGTCGATGAATGCGTAGTTTGCCATCTGGTTAATCTTCGCATCAGAGTATCCTTGTGACTTCAAGTAAGCCTTTGGGAAAAGGTGATGCTTTTCCAGAGACTTGCGGTTACCGTCTGTTCCGGGCTCGAACAGCTTTGATACAAGCAGATTGCTCTTGGAGAAGAGGATTTTTGCGTTCATAATGTTCAGCGATGCCACATAGGCATTCCATGCATTATTGCCTCGTCCCGAAACAGCCAGGCCCTCCGAACCGACCAATGTGATGTCAAAGTAATCATTTGACGAACAGACGCAGACCCGGACAATTACCCAAATCAGCAAAATTTACGAAATCAGCATCGTAAATTATGCCGCATACACACAAACCAATGTACAGGCGAGAGCCGGAAAGGAAGAAAAGACCATGAGCAATTTTAATCCGATCACCGCAAGCCTTGAAAAAGGCAGCATCAACACCGACACCCACAACACCCCGGAATACCGCAGCGCCTTTTATAAGTCCCTGTTGGGCAAGGAACTGACCGACGGAGAAAACCGCGCATTTGCGGCAGCGCAGGCAGAGAAACGCGCCGACGCTTTCAATACCCTGTCCAATTCCGCCGCCGTTATCCCGACCACAACCCTGAATGAAGTTGTGAAGCAGGCGCGGGGCGTGAACGGGCTGTATAACGAAATCCGCCTGTTCTCTGTTCCGAACAATCTTTCCGTCCCTGTCGGAACACCGACAGACGCGGCAGCATGGCACACCGAGGGCGCAGCCGTGGAGCGCAAGAACGTAACGACCGCAGCCGTAACGTTCACCGGGCGCGAACTTATCAAAATCCTATCCATGTCCGCAGCCGTCAAGCGCATGGACACAACAGCGTTTGAACGCTATTTGACCGACGAACTGAAAAGCTGCATTGCGGACGCAATCGGCGCGGCTATTGTTTCCGGCACGGGCAACGGACAGCCCACGGGCATTCTGTCCGGCATTACGTGGAACAACAAAAACCGCATTCAGACAACGGAACTGACCGCCGACAACCTGCTTGCAGCCGTCGCCCTGCTGCCTGCCGGATATGCGGGCGGGGCAAAGTTCGCAATGTCCACGGCAACCCTGTTCGGCAGCGTGTACCCGCTCAAAGACGGCGAAAACCGTTATTTCTTCACCGACCCGGAGCGCGGCGGCGTTCGTCGTCTGTTCGGTTTTGAAATCGTACTTGACGACAATATCCCCGCCGGAACAATCCTTTTCGGGAATTTCCGCTATTACGGCGTGAACATCCCGCAGGGCGTGGCAATCGAGGTTTCCCGCGAAAGCGGCTTTACAAGCGGCCTGATTGATTACCGGGCGCTGTGCATCGCGGACGGCAAGCCCATTGTTCCGGGCGCGTTCGTCAAAGTAGAGGTACAGGCGGCGTAATGCCGCCTTACCCGGAAAGGACGGCAAAGCAAAATGATTTTCACGATTGAAGAAGCCCGCGACATTTTACGGATAGACGGCAGCGACAACGACGCAATGATTTTTGCTTTGCTGTCCGCTGTTCCGCCCTATCTTGAAGCGACGACGGGTTACACGGCAGTAAATGGGGAATATTCCCCCTTAGCGCAGGCGGCGGGGCGGTTCCTGCTTCAACTATGGTATTACGGCGACAATGCCGAAACGGACAAGCTGCAAAGGGTTATCGACAGCCTTTTGAAAGCGCTGTCGGCAGAACGGGCGCAGGCATGACGCGGGCGCAGTTCTACCACGGGAAAGCATGGCGGCGACTGTCCAAAGCGTTCCTTATGTCGAAGCATTACATTTGTGAACGTTGCGGACAGCCTGCCGAAATCGCCCATCATAAAATATACCTGACCGCCGAAAACGTGCTTGACCCGGAAATATCACTAAACCCCGGCAACCTTGAAGCCCTTTGCATGAACTGTCACAATGCGGAGCATTTCGGACAGGGCGGCGCAACGGCGGCGGGGCTTGCCTTTGATGAAAACGGAAACCTTATTCAGAAAGGAAAGAAAAAGCTATGAAACAGTCTTTGATTGAAGCATATCAGGCAGAACGGGAACGCGCCGTTGTTACCCTTTACAACACCGTGCGCAGGTTCCGCGAAGAACTGGACAGGCAGGCGAAATTTGAAAGTTTCGCGGACGAGGAAACCGCCGCATTATTGCAGGCATACGTTCCCGCGCAGCTTGCATTATTGCAGCTTATGAAAGAAGAAAGCGAGGAAAACGACCATGAATGAAAGCTATGAGCAGGAATTACAGCAGGAAATCAATTTCCTGAATGATGAATTACTATTCCTGCAAAATGAAATCGCCGCTGCAAGGAACAACGGCGACACGGACGAATACACCCGGCTTTTCCGGGTATGTCTGCCCGTGCAGAAACAGTATTTGAAGCTGTGCGCGGAACAGGAAAAGCGTGTACAGGCGGAAACCGAGGTTGACCCCCTGACCGCATTCAATACCCCGGTATGAACTACATCACAGAATACAACAACTTGATACAGTCCGGGAAAATCGTTGTTTCAAGACGGGTAAAACAGGTATATGCCCGTCTTGCAGCAGCGACCGCCGAAACGTCCGGGCAATATATCTTTGACGAAACCCGCGCTAATCGTCCTATTGCCTTTATAGAACGTTTCTGCAAGCATTCAAAAGGCGAATGGGCGGGGCATAGTATTTGCCTATATACAAGCCCTGTATGGCTTTGTAGACCGTGACAGCGGGTGCAGGCAGTACCGGGAAAGTTTCTTTCTTGTGGGGCGTAAAAACGGCAAATCAACGCTGCTTGCGGGGCTTGCCCTGTATATGCTGACAAGCGACGGCGAGGGCGGCGCAGAGGTTTACAGCACCGCGACCAAATACGCGCAGGCGCATTTATTGTTCGATGAAGCGCATAACATGATAAAGCAGTCCCCGGCGCTGTCAAAGCATTTCAGGAAGCGCAAAAGCGATCTGTACTATGAACCCACAATGTCAAAGTTTCAGCCCCTTGCCCGCAATTCTGACACGCTGGACGGGTTAAACGCTTCATTTGTTATTATGGACGAATTGCACGGGGTAAAGGACAGGAACCTTTATGAAGTCATGCGGCAGAGCATGGCAGCGCGTCGCCAACCGCTACTTATTATGATAACGACCGCCGGAACCGTCCGGGAATGTATTTTTGACGATATGTATTCATACGCGGCAAGCGTGGCGGACGGGGCTATTACAGACCCCCATTTCCTGCCTGTTCTGTATGAACTGGACGACCGCAGCGAATGGACAGACCCGGCAGCATGGGCGAAAGCTAACCCGGCATTAGGCAGCATCAAGAAAACGGACGATCTGACCGCGAAAGTTGACCGGGCAAAGCAGAACCGGAATGAACTTTCCGGCGTTCTATGTAAAGAATTCAATGTCCGGGAAACAGTAAAAACGGCGTGGCTTTCCTTTGACGACATAAACAATGAAACCACGTTCGACCTTGAACAGTTCCGGGGCGCGTACTGTATCGGCGGCGTTGACCTGTCCATAACAACGGACCTGACTTGTGCAAGCCTGCTATTCATGCGCAGGGGTGACGATCACAAGTATATAACACAAATGTTAAGCTTTATGAGAGAAATTAACGATGGTAATATTCCAAAATCATCGGATTATGGAATCAGCAACGAAGAGTTATGGGATATCGTTGAAGCGTGTCAGGATGAAGGATTGATCAAAGGCGCCACTCACGCCGGCCCGATTCTTTTCCTTGATAGCACAAAACTGACTGTAAAAGGATTGGAATATCTTCACGAAAACTCAGCCGTAATGAAAACGTATAAATGATTAAAAGAATTGAGAGATTGGTTACCGTTTTAATTATGCAATCAAGCAGCAATGCTTTAAATCAAGGAGGAACCAAAATGAAAGCTCTAATGTTAGTAGTGGCGGTGACTCTCTTGGTGTTGTAGTTGGTGAAAGCTGCTACAAAAATCAAGGGAGTCCCGACCCCTGCTTGGGTTGAGATAGTGATAAGCGTACTCGCTGTAGTAAAAATACAGCTTGTAGCTGCTGTCCTTGATCCTCCCAATTTAAGGGTAGGTTGGCGACCGCTATCGCCAGCTAATTCGCCTACTTTATCTG